>Ga0210409_10000798_pt1 | contig 45990 bp, 37 predicted proteins | sample IncBWH17MmetaG_FD_161649 | JGI IMG/M metagenome (GOLD analysis project Ga0210409, IMG submission 161649) | Forest soil microbial communities from Barre Woods Harvard Forest LTER site, Petersham, Massachusetts, United States - Inc-BW-H-17-M | ecosystem: Environmental > Terrestrial > Soil >... | reverse complement strand
ATGACGTCCAGCCGGAGATCGGCGGCCCGTCGGGAATGACGAATGCAAGGACCAGCACCAGGAACGCGACGAACGTCGTCCAGAACGACATCATGTTGAAACGCGGGAAGGCCATGTCCTCCGCGCCGATCTGAATGGGGAGGAAATAGTTGCCAAAGGCCGCGAACGGCGCATTGGTCAAAACAAAGAACACCATCAACGTTCCGTGCATCGTAAGCAGCGACAGGTAGTATTCCGGTGTGATGATGCCGCCCGGAGCTCCCACTTTGGAAAGCAATTCCAGGCCAGGAATTCGCGTCGTCGGCCACACGAGGTGAAAACGCATCAGCCAGGAGAGCCCCATGCCCATGCAAACGGCGAGCAGGCCCAGGGCGTAATACTGTTTTCCGATCACCTTGTGATCGAGGCTGAAAACGTTCTTCCGGAGGAATCCTTCCGGTGGCGCGTGTACGTGCGCCGGTTGCGCAGAAGCTTCTTGCATGTATCCACCTCGCTGGGGGTGCGCCGCACACCGGCCAAGTTAGACACTTGCCGGCCTGCGGGCTGGGGTTACGAGTTCACTGCTCGGACGCTTTCTGTTTCAACCACTTTTCAAAATCATCCTGTGCCATCACGTTCAAATACGCCTTCATGTTGTAGTGACCCAGTCCGCAAAGTTGGGTGCAAACGATTTCGTACCTTCCAATCTTCGTTGCCGTGAAGTGCACAGAAAGATCGAGGCCCGGCACGTAATCCTGCTGGATGCGCAATTCCCTCACGTAGAAGGAATGGCCCACGTCTTTCGCGTGCATCAACAAGTGAACTTCCCGGTTGACCGGGATGACCAGCTCGCCGGAGACGATGTCGTCTCGCGATTCGATGTCGTTGGCGGGATCGAGGCCAAAAAAATTCTGATTCCCTTCGTCAATCTTGTCCGGATGGATGGCGCCGAATTTCCCATCCAATCCGGGATAGCGAAAGTAAAACGCGAATTGGCCCGCCTGTGACTGGATCTGCAGGGCATCGGGCCGGGGCGGTGTGAAGTAAACATTGGCCCAGGCTTTCTGGCCCAGCACACCTAGCGCGAAAACCTCGGCGCCCACGATGATGAACGCGACCGTCACCATCAGCTTCGCGCCGCCGGGGAAATGCTTGAGCTTGGCGCCGTCTTTGCGCTCCGAGAATCTCCAGACAAAGAAAGCGAGGACCAATTGCGCCCCGAGGAAAGAGAATCCCGCCTCAGCCATGGTGTCAGACAGTTGATCGTCGATCGCGTGCCCGTGGGTGGAGATGTCTTCCGGCGGCACGTACATGTGCCTGGCAATCGGATACGCGGATGCCAGCGCAATGATCACCAGCACGATTGCAAACATTTTACCCATGGTACCTGGCCTTTCCCCGAGGCCTGCTCGGGCGGCAGTTCACACGAATTCAGCACAACTACCGTTCCGCGCGAACTGCGAATGGTCCTGCCAATGCCGCTCAGTAGGGCTTGGCTTTGAAGAGAAAGTTAACGGTCTTGGTTTCGCTGCCGGCGATGGTGACTTCCTGCGTTTGCTCGCCATACGACTCGTGCCACGCAGTGACGGTGTACTTGCCCGGGGGCAGATTGGGAAGCTTGAAGTCTCCACCCTCGGCGGAGATCGAGTAGTGCGAATTCTTCAGCACCGCGAACGTTCCGTGCATCCACGGATGAACGTTGCACTTTACGGGGATAAACTCCGGCTTGTCGTATTTGTCCACGATCGGAGGCGTTCCCGGTGGCTGCGATTTGTTCCACTCGCGGTTGACCTTGGGCAGCGGATGGATGTTGTGTGAGGTCTGGTCGTCGTTCACTACTTCCAGTTGCTGGTTCACCTGAAAGGCCAAAACGTGCGGCGTGTAGCGGCAACCCTTCTGCGTGAAGACCGCCGCCTGCGACGGCGCCGGATCATCTGGCGCGCCCGCCGAAATATAAACCACCACATTCTCCAGCGCGTTGTTTGGGCCAGTCACAACCGTCTCCGTGGTCGTCGGTGTCGAGTATTGTTTGGCGCAACTGGGCTCCTTGGACATGTCAATCGGCTTCTGTTTGGCCGGCGTGCCCTCGTAGGTGATCTTTCCGCTGACAGTTCCGCCGCCCGGTACGGCAGACGTCATCGTCGCCGCCGCCAGGATGGCCACTCCCGCCAGATAGATATACTTGATTCTCATTCGCGTACTCCTCCTGGGGTTCTCGTAACCCAATCACACTATGGTGCGATTCCAGAGCCCGTGTTCGTATTTGCCGTTTTCTTCGCAGCGACGATTTCCGCGCCTTCTTTCGTGCTCATCCACAGCGTGAGTTCCGGGCTCTTGTGCGTTACTTGCAGCGTCCGCAAGTAGTGCACCAGATCCCACGCTTCTTCCGGCTTGATCACGTCCGCGAACGAAGGCATTGGCGTGCCATCGAGGCCAGTGATGAAGATTTTGTAGAGGTCTTGGTTGGTGCTGCCGCACTTGAATCGCGATCCGGAGGCAAAGTTGTAGGGCCGGATCGGCTGGTCGTTGCTGTCCGTCAGTGTGGAAGCCGAAGGGCCATCTCCCCGGCCTTCTTGCCCGTGGCATTTCCAGCACTCCAGCTTCTGGAAGAGTTCCGAACCATGCTTGATGCTCTGGAGCGTCAGCGCGGGCTCCGCTGATACATGGATCGGCTCGCCAGCCTTCTCTGTTTTCCAACGCGGTGAAAACGTCTTGATGAAGGCCACCAAGTCGGCCCGGTTTTGGTGCGTCAAGGGGATCCACGACGGCATATTGGAATTGTTGAAACCGCGCGTCATGGCCTCGAAAAGGTCTTCGTCGGTCGGCAGCGTACCCGTCACGGTGGAACGGCACTTAAACGTGGCGGCCACGAAATTCCGCGGGAGGATATTCAAGTACGGACCGTTCTCCCCGGTGCCATCGCCGCGCGCGCCGTGGCAGCCCCAGCAGTACCGATAATAGAGTTGCTTGCCGGCGCCCGCGTTGCCGGTGTATTTGCCGATGTGGGATTCCCCCTGTTGCGCCGGAGCAGCCATCGGGAAAACGGCGGCTGCAAGAATCGCGATACCAAGTTTCTTGATTTTTGTCAGTCTCATCGTTTTCACCCTTAGAACGCAAAGTCGAAACCCACCAGCAAGCTGCTGGTGGTCAAGTCCAGCCCGTTGACGGGCGAAGCGCCTCGCTGGCGCAAGATGGCGTATTCGTTGTGGAACGCAAATCCCGCCCGGCTGGAAATGAAGGGGTAGTAGCGCCAGCCAAATGTCAGCACGTCTTCGTTGCCGAAATTGGCCGGGTTTGTCGCGAAAACTTGGCGCGACATGCGGATCATTTCATAGCGATTGAGCAGGATGAGTTGCGGGCTTACGTCGTAAATCGTTTCAAACAGCGCACCGTTCCAAGTCGGCGCCCGCGCGCCGCTCGCCGCAAGACCGCCAGTCGCATTTGCCGCAGTATTCGAGCCGAGGAAGGCGCTGTCCCAGCCGTGGAAGAACATGGTGGTCACATTGAGCTTGTGGACGAACCACATGCCGATCAGACCATCGCGGTAGAAGCTCTTGTTGCCGATGGAAGTTCCGACAAGAGGCGCTCCACCCTCCGTGTATTGCGGAAATGTAGGTGCTTGACCAATGTAGGCAAAAGCTCCAACTCTTTGGAGCCCAAAGCTGCCGAGTTCGAATGCCTGACTAGCGGCAAAATAACCGTTGTAGCCCCGGCCTGTAGGGATGCTTCCCGATCCGTTGCCCGAGGTGAAGTTTGGCTGCCCGTCATTCGAATTCAGAACCGCCGCGGATACTCGCGTACGGTCGTCCTTGGAGTGTCCCATCCACTCCAAGCCCACCTGGTTGTCGCCGAGTCCAAACGTGTAGAAGGATTCGCCGACGGCCCCGGGAGCGCCCGGATTTCCGGGGGAGACCAGCGGCTGGAAGTGGTAATTCGCATACGTGCCGGCTACGTTGGTGAGGGTCAGGATGCGCTTCTCAGACAGCAGATTGTCCAATTCGAATTTGCCCAGCTTGATGTTGAGCCATGAGGAGCCGAGGATATTGTCCACGCGGGCCCAGACCGATTCGAAATGGAATGAAGCAGTACTGTCCGAAGAAGGCAAAACGTAGAACGAAAAATTCTTCGCCAACGTGCCGCCGGTATGGAAATCCAGGCCGCTCCAGTCAAACCCATGTGTCGTGACCTTGGCTTCTGTCTGGCCTCCGGTGGTGCTCGTGGGGTCGTCTACCTGTCTGCGATTCTGGCTTTCCCGATGCCAGGTGGGCGTGATACGGAAGGTCACCGGCCAATACGCCGGCGCCTGAAAGATGGGGGCGTCACGATCGTTCCCCATCTGGTAGCCGTTGTCCTTGAACGCCTGCCCGAACGGGCTGAGTTTCGGCCATGCCTCGTGGCAGGAAGAGCAAGGCATGCCGTACTTCCGCGCGAAAGCGGGAATCGCGTTCACCTTGATCGAAGGACTGGGGAGCGCGGAAGCGGGGCGAACATCCGCGAACAGAAAAACAAGAAAGAGAAAGCTGAACAGTAGGCAGGTTGCCAGTCCTGCAAGCTTCCTTCTCACTTCAGTTTGACCACAAAAGGACATACCGCCTCCTCTGCCTCAAGTTGAGAAGCAGCCGAACAGCAAACCGCTCGATCTGCATGTAAGGGAAAAAGGCGCGGACAAACTTGCCCTGAAGGTCTTACCGGGTAAACCGGTATCGTCCCAAAGCCAAAAAAAGCTTTAAACCCCACGCCCATAGAGAACCGTTCCCCTTTCTCCGTCAAGAAAAAGGCACAAAGTTCTCGAGTCCCTGAACCGGGGCGGATGCTACTCCCACCAAAAAACGAATGCAAGAGTTTTCTTCTATTTATTCTCAAAATATTTGGAGCTTATGGTTCTGGTACTCCGTTTTCTGCCTTGCGCAGCGCTTTTTAAGAGTTTTTTTCCGTTCGCTGAGAGTTTGCCGCTCAGAATTTGCTTTCCACGAGCTTCCCTTTTCGCTCGGTTCGGAATCTTAATCTCCCGATAAAGCAACCGTGCGAAACCCGCGGCTGGGACCGCTTCGAGGAAGGAAGGGCAAAAAAGTGCTACTCTGCCTTTTGCGCGGCGTGGAGAGGAATGAATTTTACGTTCGAATCGGCGGGAGCGGATGGCGTATGCATGTGACGCGTGGTGAAATGCGGAAGTCTGCCTTTGCAAACGCATCTTGCGTTTTGCAAATGCACGTCGTTGTACGCCTCGTCTTCCTCTTGCTTGCCTGCCTGCCGATGGGCTCTGGCTTTGTGGCCAAGGGAGCGAAAGATCAAGTCGTAAGTCCCGGCTTTGTGAAGGAATTCGAAGCTACGCAAGAAGACGCGCTCCTGGCGTTGCATGAGGTGCTGGAGGATCAGGTCATTCACGGGACTTACATTTTCGACAAGCAAACCACGCTGACCGGGGCCGTGGTAGTCGAGTCCACACCGCTCTTTGAACCATGGAAAGGGCCGGGGCACGTTTTCTACAAGATTCGTAAAGACGCGATTGCCCCGCGCCACTTTCTCGACAGTGGGGACCAGGGCACCATCGCCGTTCGATATATTCTGACGGACTTGAACTTTGGGCGGGCGCGGCTGCGCATCGACGCCGTCTACGTGGAGGCTGCTCACAGGACACTGCATCCGTCGGATTTGACCGTGGAAGCCAGCGAATACAAAGTGTTCCAGGATAATCTCCAAGCCATTCAATTTGCCGAGCAGGAAGCGGCCGATGCCAAACGCCGCCGCGATAGCGCGGACCTCGTGCAACAAACGCAGATCCGCCAGCGCGAAGATGAAACCACCCGATTGGCCAACGCTCAATCTTCCGCGAAAGACCTTCAAGAAAGGGTCACGGCGATGCGCCACGAGGTGGAACGTAGAGTCAAATCTCCGGGTGCGGATTTGAAGAGCGCCCCGTTCCGCGCGGCGGCCAATGTGAAGCCGCTCGCGGCCTATACCGAAGTCGTCATCGTCATCATCACCCAGCACTGGTTTGGCGTGGAGACTCCCGAGGGCCAGCGTGGCTGGCTTCCTGCTGAACAATTGGAAAATCTTCCGTGAACAGATTCCAACCGGAATTCCTGACAGCTATGAATCGTATCGGCGCGGTCGGTATTCTCTCGTTGCTGCTTGGTGGAGTTACTTCTGCGCAGGCAGTTCCCTATGCGCGCAGTTATCAGAAATCCAGGGAGGAAATCGAGGCCGCTCTGAAGGATCTGCAGGCCTATTCAGGCCAGAAGCTGCCGATCGTGGACGGCTTTGTCGCCGCGGGTAATACGCCGCTGGATCGCTACGAACGCGCCTTCTATCAACTCTCGATTGACCTTCTACCGGGAACATCCGGCGGCACGATTGTGCGCGTCACCGCAAAAATCACCGCCTGGTATGCGGATCGCGATCCTGCGAAATCCGGTTATCAAGTCCTGGCTTCCAACGGGCGTCTGGAGCTGGATTTGCTGGATCGGCTCGAGGAAAAATTCGGCGGCAAGCCGGTGCCTCCGAGCGCTCACCCGCTTTCGAACGCCACGATCTCCGCCCCGAAACCAAAACTCGATTTGACGGGTGTTCCGGGTGTTGGGAATTCCGGAGCAACCCATCCTGCGGCCGGCTCGCAGCCGGGAAGCGATGAATTGAATTCGCTTCGAGCGCAACGCGAAGCCGAGGAAAAACGAATGCAGGAGCTGAACTCCGAGATCCAGGGCTTGCAGGAAATCAAGAAAAACCAGGCTCATCCATTGAATCTTGTGGTGGTGAAAAAAGCGGGAACGCCCGTTTTGGCGAAGCCTGCGGAAGGCTCGCGCGTTTTCTTCAACGCCGCCGTGGATGACGAATTCGAATTCCTTGACGCCGAAGGCGAGTGGATTCACGTGGAGATTTCCGGCGCTTCTCGCGGATACATTCGCCGCAGCAATCTGGAATTGCCGGACTACATTGCCGCCCGGCTGAAATCGCCAAACGGGGCGGCCGCGGAGGAAAAGCCCGCGGCCTTCCGGATCGAGCGCGAGGAGAACAGCATCTTCCCCGGCGACTGGGCGCCGTTGAAGGGGAAAATGGTCAAGATCTACACCGTGCAGCCCGGGTCGCAGGACCCTAAAGAAACCGGCGCGCGCGCAAAACTCGCGTTTGCAAGTTCACTGTTTAGGAAATTCGCAGCGGAGGCTGCGGCTTCGACGCCCCCGGCAGAGGGCGTCGTGGTGATCTTTGATTCCGCGGATGGCGGCATCGTGGGTGCAACGCTCGCCGGCGCAAAGCAGTTCGCCGCCAGCGAACTTGCTCCCGAAGCATTCTGGAAGCAGTGCTATCTCGATCCGCCCGAGGCGTTTCAAGAATCGCGCAAACCCTAGTGCCAAAGAGCCTTTCGCGTGGCATTCGATACAGAAGCCGTCACTTCCACTCGAAGCTTTGCTTCAGCCCGCCAATCTTGACGTCAAAAACGCCCGGCTCAACCGTGCGCTTGTGGTCGGCGCCGATAAAAGACAAATCGTCGGTCGTCAATTCGAATGAGATCCGTCGGCTCTCACCCGGCTGCAAGGAAACTTTTGCGAATCGCTTGAGCCGTTTCAAGGGCGGCGTCACGCTGGCAACTCTCTCGTTCAGGTACAGCTGGACAACTTCCTTCCCTTCCCGCGCACCGGTATTCTTCACCGTCACACCCACCTGAATCGTCTGGCTGCCCGAAGCCGTCGCCGGAGAAACCTGCAAATCGCTATACGCAAAGTCCGTATAGCTCAGCCCCGACCCAAATTCAAATTGCGGCGTCGCCAGCAGCTTCCCTTCTCCGCCATCTCCTCCTTCAAATACTTTGTGGTCGTACGTGAAGAGACGATCCGGAAAGCGTGGATAGGTAATGGGCAATTTTCCGCTGGGATTCACATCTCCAAAAATAATATCTGCAATGGCTTGCCCGCCTTCATTGCTTGGATTGTAGGCCATCACGATCGCATTGGCTGGATCCGCGATGCGATTGATAATCCGCGGGCGGCCCTCGGTCATGACCACAATCACCGGCTTCTTCGTCTCCATCATCTTTAGAGCGAGGTAGAGTTGCGCGTCCGGCAAAGTGAGATCCGGAATGTTGCCGGGAGTCTCCGCGTACGTCCACTCTCCAAGACAAACCACCACCGCATCGGCTTTCGCCGCGGCCTCGGCCGCCTTCCCGCTGTCAACTTCCTTGTCGTACGTCGTCCCCGGCACATAGGTCACGTTGCCGGCCCCGATTTTTTCCTGAATCGCTTTGAGAATGGTTGGGCGATCCTTCGGATATAACTTCGCGCGATCTCCCTGCCAGATGTAGCTCCATCCGTTATTCAACGGAATCAACGAATCCGCGTCCGGTCCCGTCACAAGAATGTGCGCGGTTTTCGCCAGCGGCAGCGTGTGATTTTCGTTCTTCAGAAGCGTGATGGATTCGCGCGCAGCCTCCAGGCTGGCCTTCCGCGATTCCGCCGAGCCAATCACCGTTTTCGATTCCATTCCCCGCAGCGGATCGTCGAACAGCCCCAGCTGATACTTCACGGTAAGAATCCGCCGTACGGCTTCATCAATGCGGCTTGCCGGCACTTTGCCCTCCTGTGCAAGTTGCAGCAGCAGGTCGCTGAAGCTGTAATCGCTCGGCACCATGCTCATGTCAATTCCGGCGAGCACGGCGATGCGCGTGGCTTCCTTTTCGTTCGCGGCAATGTGGTGCACGGAGACGAGCTTCTTGATGTCCATCCAATCGGATACGACAAATCCCTGCAAGCCCAGCTCACCCCGCAGAACGTCTTTGAGCAAGTAGCCGTTGGCGTGCCCGGGAATTCCATTCACTTCGCTGGAATTCACCATGACCGTATGCGCGCCGGCTTTCAACGCGCCCGCGAACGTCGGCAGAAAATATTCCCGTAGCGTGCCTTCTGGAATGAGCGCCGGGCTGCGGTCGCCTCCATTTCTCGGATAGCTGTACCCCACGTAATGCTTCAGCGAAGCCGCGACACTCGTGGGACTCGCGAGATCGCTGCCCTCGTAGCCACGCACCGTCGCAACGCCCATGACCGTCGCAAGATACGTGTCCTCACCAAATGTTTCCCACAAGCGCGCCCACAGCGGCTGCCGTCCCGCATCCAACACTGGAGAAAAAGACCACGGGATTCCCGCCTTGCGCGTTTCCGCGGCGGAGATCTGGCTACCTCGCAGCATCAGCTCCGGATTCCACGTCGCCGCCATCGCCAGCGGTTGCGGAAAGAGCGTGCTCTCAGCGATGTAATTCGCCCCGTGAATCGAATCAATCCCGTACAGGACTGGAATTTGCAAACGGGATTTCCTTGCTTCGTCCTGAATGGCCCGGATGATTTCGTGCCACTGTTGCGAGGGCAGCGCTTCGTCGCTCACGTTGAGAATGGATCCGACTCCGTATTCACCGACGGCTTTGTGTAATTTCTCAGCGTTGATTCGAATGTTTTGGTCGTGCCCATCCGTGACCATGCCGATTTCCAGTTGCGACATTTGCCCAATTTTTTCTTTCAGCGTCATCCGCCCGAGGAGTTTTTCGACCGCCGCGGCAGAGGCGCTGGCCGCCGGACCGGCCGGCGTTAGATTGCGCTGCAGAAATGCCTGGCTATCAACGACTCCCGCACCGGGATTGTCGGCGCCCAACGGCAAAACCACAGCCATGCAAACAGCCAGTACAATAACGATATGCCTCGACTTTTGAAGTGGGGTGTTCACGCGTTTCTCCTTGCCGAGCATCCTAACTCCGGAAGCCTCAAAAATCCAAATTTTCCGTAAACAAATTTTTGATGGTTGCCCGGCCGAAAACTGATACCTTCCCTCCTGTGCGGAAGAACGGGTTTTAACAGCCCCTCGATTACCGGAGTTCCGGCGATGAAACAAGCAGCGGCAGTGATTGGATTGGGCTTTGTCGGCAGAGCGCATCTCGAGTCCTTGCGAAGGCTGGGCATTCCCGTGCGCGGCATGCTTGGCAGCTCTCGCGAGCGCAGCGAAGAGGTTCGCGCGTCGCTCGGGCTGGAACGCGCTTACGCTTCGCTCGACGAATTGGCCGGGGACTCCTCCGTCACCGCCGTTCACATCTGCACGCCGAATCACGTTCACTTCGAACAGGCCAGCCGCCTGCTTCGCGCCGGGAAGCACGTCCTCTGCGAAAAACCGCTGGCCATGGATTCGCGCGAATCGGAAATGTTGGTGAAGCTTGCGAAGGAATGCGGACGCATCGGAGCCGTGGCTTACAATCTTCGTTACTACCCGCTCTGCCAGGAAGCGAAAGCTGCGGTTGGCAGCGGCGCTATCGGACAACCTCGGCTGGTCCACGGAAGTTTTCTCCAGGACTGGCTGCTCTTCCCCACCGATTGGAACTGGCGCCTCGATCCGAAACTCGGCGGGGAACTCCGCGCCGTCTCCGACATCGGCACGCATTGGCTCGACTTGATGATGTGGATCACCGGACGCAAGGTCACCGAAGTTTGCGCAGATCTCGCGACAGTCGTTCCTGTCCGCCACCGGCCACGCGGCAGGGTCGAGACGTTTCAAAAAGCCTCCAATCTCGAGTATGACGATATTCCCGTCACCACCGATGACTATGCTTCCGTCCTTTTGCATTTTGAAAACGATCTGCGCGGCGTGATGACCGTCTCGCAAGTCAGCGCCGGTCGCAAAGCCAGGCTGTGGTTCGAGATTGACGGCACCAAGGCGTCTCTCGCGTGGAATTCCGAATCCCCGAATACGCTTTGGATTGGGCGGCGCGAGGCTGCTAGCGAGCTGCTTCCGAAGGATCCAGCTCTATTAAGCCCCGCCGCGCGAGGTTATGCCGCCTATCCCGGTGGCCACGCCGAGGGATACCCCGACACCTTCGTCCAACTCTTCCGCGACTTTTACGCCTACCTCGACGCGGGAAATTTTGATGCTCCCCGGATTTTTCCAACCTTTGCCACTGGGAACCACGAGCTCATCCTCTGCGAAGCGATCGCCAAGAGCGCTCAGGATCGCGCATGGGTAACTGTGCTTTGGGATTGAGCGCGCCGTCAACGCGGCGCAGCGTACTGATAGCGCAGGCTTGGCGGCATGCGATCAGAACGCGGCCGCGTGTTGTATTCCAGTTGATAGTCGAGATGTTCCGCGTCCCCGGGATAGTCCTTCCCCTCCGGGTACGGATACGACAGAAGAGAATGCCGCGGCAGCGGTTCAACCGTGAATGCATGCGCCGCGTAAAAATCCAAATCCTTTTCGAAGCCGTCCGCATAGAAGAAATAATCGCGGACCCAACCGGCTGGTACCGAGGGAAGCCCGCGCGGGTCAAAGTCCAGCTTCACTCCTTCTCCTGAACCAAAGACCACGAAGCGATCGTCGGAAGCGCGCAGCAAATCGTAAACATCTCCATAGCGTGTGTAGTTCCCCGCCGCATGCGCGTAGGGCCCGCTCTTGCTGCGTTGGGAATAGGAATACGTTGTGTCGCTCGCAGGGTTCAACCGTATCTCGCGCGGATAGCCGACAAAATCCAGCGCCGCCTTCGCCAGCGGCACTCGCTGCACGTGCAAATCTGTCGTCTCCGGCGTCTGATCGATTCGAATCGCGTCCCAGTAAATCTTCAGATTGTTGACGATGCGAATCCGCCGCGTCCCCGCGGGAATTTTACCCGTCAAATCCGCAACCATGGTGCGCTCGAGTCCGGCCGGAAAGCCCATGTCTTCCACGACGCGCACCCACTGGCCCTGCGCATCGAGCGCTTCCACATACGGCGGAATCACCTTGATTCCCGCCTGATCCGCCGCGTACATGGACGTCGCCGTGAAGTAATCCGTGTAGCCGTCCATGATCAATCGCAACGGCTTCTTCGCATCCCATGCCCCGAGGTCCAACTCCAGCCAGTGCAGTTTCGCAAATCCCGCGAACGGTAGTTCTTCGAAATTTGTCACATACCGGCGATCGCGTTTCGAAAGCAGCGCCAGCACATCGTTTCCGCGATCGTCCCATGCGCCGACAGGCAGACGCGCATCGCGGCTCGCGATCACCCGAAACTCGGGGAAAGGCGGCGCGCTTACGAAGCGCTCATTCGGAAAAACTTCGTAAGTTGCTGGATGATCGATCGCCAGCAGCCGTACTTGGTCCAAATAGACTGTTTCCTCCATCGGTTCCATGAAACGGAAACTGAGCATGCCGTTGCGCGCCTTCACGCTTTGCGCAGGCACTTTGAGATACTCATCCGGATCGGGCACGTCCCGCTCTCCCGGCGCGACCCAGTGCCCGACCACGCCCGGGCCGATCATGTCCGCGATGAATTCATACTCGCGGCCATTCCACGAAAATAAAACGGGACACGAACTCCCGCGCCGGTCGAGCTCTGCAATGGTCTGCACTTTTTTCGCTGCGAGATTGATTTCGTCCTGTGGCACGCCCGTTGGCCAAAGCAGGCGCACCACTTCCGCGTTGCGTTCCGAGCCAAGCCCCGCAAGAATCGGCGCCGCATTCTGTCCCAGGTATCCAGATGCGCCAGCCACTTCCCATTTCTGGTAGAGCGTGCCCGCGTACAGCTCAACCTTTGTCCCGATGCCGCTCTTGTTGTCGTTCAGCGCTTTCAGATCAATGCTCATCCAGTTGTTTTTATTTCCACCTTCATTGCGCAGAACTACCGGCCCGCCGCCAAGTTGCGTCACCACCAAATCCGCGGCGCCCTTCCCAGTAATATCCGCCACTGCAATCGCCCGTGGCTGATTCAACTTCACCGCATCAAGATGAACGTCCTTCGTAACGTCCACCCAACCCTTGTTCCCCAAATTTCGCAACAATCGGAGTTCTCCGCCCCCGCTCGATTCTCCCGCGGCCACAAGGTCCAGCCATCCGTCATTGTCATAATCCACCGCCGCAATTCCCCAGCCCTTTTGCCATCCAAAATCCGGCAACGCCACCCGCTCCAGCTTTTTCCCGCCAACATTGCGCCACAAACTAATCCCCGGCGCGCCCGCATGCGTGAACGCCAAATCCATCCAGCCGTCTTTGTTAAAATCAAACGCCACCACGCCCACCGCCGGCGGCAAGTTTTCCTTGCTGAAATCAATCCCGCCGAGCGGCGTGAATTTTCCTTCGCGCGGGTTGAGATAAATCGAAGCTCCCGCTGAACCTCCCGCAATCACAAAATCAATCGCGCGGTCATTATTGAAATCCGTCGTAACCACACCCGCGCCCGTCGCCGCAAAATCCAGCGCTGTCGCCGCCGAAATATCCGTGAACGTGCTGTTCCCGTTGTTGCGCCACAAGACGTTGTGTACCGCCGCTCCCGCAGAACCGGAACCGGGAGCCATCGTGATGTAGAGATCTAGATCGCCGTCGTGGTCGTAGTCCACAAACGTGATACCCACGCAACCTTTCTCGCGCCGGATTCCAACTTTCTCCGTCACATCTTCAAACTTCCCATCGCCCTTGTTGTGCAGCAGCCGCACGCCATCGCTCAAGCAGACTGCCAGATCTGTATGTCCATCGTTGTCAAAATCCCCTGCCGCACATCCATTCCCGCCGCCGCTCAAGTGAATTCCCGCGTCCTGCGTCACATCTTCGAATCGTCCATCGCCAAGATTGTGCAGCAAGCGGCTGGTGGCTTCCGAGACTCCACTCACGAGAAAAAGATCGGGTTTGCCATCGCCGTCGTAATCAAGGAAGCACGCACCGGTGCTTGCGCCAGGCGCGACATACGCGCGGTCCGCGCTCTTCCCCGCGAACGCATTTGGCTGCAACGCAAAGTGCACGGAGATTGCCGCCGGAACTTCCACAGCCGAGCTGATCGGCAACTCCGCCAGCGAATATCGCCCCTGATCGCCGTACCCCGCCCCAAACGGCGCTCCCAGATGCTCAGTCGTAATTTTCTGAAATCGCGCCAGATGTTCGCGCGCCGACGCCGAATCGCCCTTGCGCTGAAACGCCCGCGCCAATCCGAATTCCGACGAAGCATGATACGGATAAAGCGCCAGTCCCTTCTGAAACGCCGCAATCGCCTCGTCATATTTCTGAATTTGCGTGTACTGGTAGCCGATGAAATAATACGCGTCCGCCTCTTGCGTGATTTCCGTCACATGTTGGAAAGCCGCAATGCCTTTTTCCATCTCCCCAAGATCCTTGTATACCAGCCCGAGGTTGTACCAGGCGTAAGGATCGTTGGGAAGTTGCTCCGTCGCCTCCACCAGTGCCGCGCGCGCCGCCTCCGGTTTCTGCTGACTGAGTAGGGCGACGCCGAGGTTCAATCGCGCCACGGCAAACTTCGGATTGGCCTCGAGCGCCTGCTCAAAATATTTTTGCGCATCCACAGGGCGCTGCTGATTCAGGTACGCAACGCCCAGCGTGTTGAAACGGTACGCATCCGCAGCCTTTCCGGAAGATCCCGGCTTATCAGCGGCCGCGCTCTTTTCTTGTGCGGACCTTGTACCGGAGCTCAACAAAATCGCACCGAAAAAAATCAAAAGTGCGCAAGCGGAAACCAGCGCTGCCGCGCGCCGAAATCGAGTCTGCATGTGAATTTTTCTTCCTGTCCGTGCCGAAGGCCCGAATCGCGTGTTTGGCATATCCAGCCGCGCTTCGAATTCTGTCGGCTGCCCGGCCTAGCGTCAATCGTTTTTATGCAATCTTGATTGCACAAGTCGCCGGACGCTTGACGCACATCACGTTGCCGCATACTCTCGCCCATCAGCCGTGAACGTATCTCCTTACTCCACTATCCAGCAAATGGCCGAAGCCATTCGTTCGAAAACCATTTCTCCGGTGGAAGCCGTCGAATCCCATCTGAAAGCCGTCGAAGCCTGGCAACCGGCGCTGAATGCCTTCGTGCATCTGAACACTGACGCAGCGCGCCACCAGGCGCGAGCAGCCGAAGCCGCCGTTTCGAACGCAGTGCCACTTGGACCTCTCCACGGCATTCCACTCACCATCAAAAGTTGCATCGACGTCTCCGGCTGGCCCTGCCCCGCCGGTTCTCTCCTTCGCAAAGAGTACATCCCGAAGTGCGACGCTCCGCTCGTGACCCGCCTCAAATCCGCGGGAGCCATCCTCCTCGGTAATACCAACACCGCGGAATTCCTGATGGCCTACGAAACCGCCAACGTCCTCACCGGAAAAACCAGCAATCCTTGGAATTTGTCGTACTCCGCGGGCGGCTCGAGCGGCGGCGAAGCAGCCGCCATCGCCACCGGTTGTTCGATGGGCGGCGTTGGCAGCGATGGCGGCGGTTCCATTCGTGTGCCCGCGCATTTCTGCGGCATCTGCGGACTCAAGCCAACGCCGGGCCGAATTCCATCTACCGGACATTTTCCTCCGGGAGCCGGCGCTTTTTCCTGGATCGGCGTCGTCGGCCCCATCGCGCGAACCATCGCCGACGTGCGTTTGCTTTTCGAAGTAATGGCCGGCCCGGATGCCGGCGACGCACTTTCCTCCCCCGTCCCTTTGCGCGCGCGCAGCAAAGGAGAATTGCGTGGCTTGCGCATCGGAATTCTGGAAAGTGATGCCCTCGGCACCGCGACTCCGGACACTTCCGGGGCCGTGCGGCATGCCGCCAAATGGCTCGCCGATCAGGGCTTCACCGTGGAGTCCATCCGAATCGATGGACTCGACCGCGCGCTGGAGTTGTGGTGGTTTTTCTTCGGTCCAGTCATTGGCCACCTGCTCCGCAAAGCCGTCGCCGGCAAAGAAGAAAAAATCAGCCCTGCGTTGCGCGAATATCTTTCTTTCGCGACCTCAGGAGATCCCATCACCCTCGATCAATTCATCGAAGCCTGCGCCGAACGCGATCTCCTGCGCGCAAAAATTCTTCGCCAAATGCAAAACGTTCCCATTCTTCTCTCTCCCGTTTCCTCCGCCCCCGCCTTCCGCCACGGCGGCGGAAACTACCGCCCCGGCACCGGCTATCTCGACACCATGCGTTTTTCCCAATGGCTCAATCTCACCGGCTTCCCGGGTCTCGCCATCCCCGTCACTGTTTCGAACGAAGGCTTGCCCATCGGCGTGCAGTTGATCGGCCGGCCCTTCGAAGACGAGCTGCTCTTATCCGTTGCAGAAGCCATCGAACAGTCGCGTGGCCCCTGGCAGGCACCCAAGCCACAAAAATCTTGATGCGCCCCTTCGAGCAATGAGCGTCGCCCCGATTGCTGTCTCCCGAAATAATCCCCCGCATCCTTATCCATCTGCGAGTGGGCGAGCGGTTTCGCGGTTACGCGGTCACGCGGGTACCATGACTGCCGGCGAAATTTCCCGCTTGACACAATCTCCGAAATGCAATATTAACTCGTTTTAATGAGTGGTTTCGGTGCGTTTTCTGCGGTCGTCGAGTGGTGCGGGGGTGTCCAACGATGAGCGTACCGCGAGCGGCGTTTTCAAGGGTTTCCGCTTCAGCCATAACCGCTGCGCCTTCCCGTTCCATCACTTCGTCCGTTTCGAGGTTTCCTAGGGGGTGTGCACGTGAACGAAAACTCTAATCTTTCGAATCAACGAACGACCACGCTGGCAGTAGCCCGGTCGATCTTGCTTGCGATGGTGGCAACCCTCGCGCTTCCGCTCGCTTCCCTCTCGCAGCTCTATACCGGAAGCATAACGGGGCTGGTCACCGATCCTTCGGGAGCTGCTATACCGGGCGCGAAGATTACCCTCTCCGACGAAAACAAAGGCTTCTCGTTCAGCGCCACCACCGATTCGAACGGAAGGTATGTCCTGCGTTCGATTCCCCCGGGAACGTACAAACTTTTTGTTGAAGCCACAAACTTCCAGGGCCAGGAGCGGGACCACCTCCAACTGGACGTTTCTCAGAATCTTTCGATGGATTTCTCCTTGAAAGTTGGCGGGTCCACCACCTCCGTGGAGGTGCACGCAAATGGCGTCCAGTTGCAAACCGAAGATGCGGTGACAGGCCAGGTGGTGAACCGCAGATTCGTTAACGATTTACCGCTGATCGACCGGCAATTCGTAAACCTGACGTACCTAGCTCCCGGCGTGACCGAGACCGACGCACCGGGCAGCAAGAGCTCCCAGGGCGGCATCAATTTCAATTCCAACGGAAGCCGAAACGCCACCGCGGATGTTTTGATTGACGGCGCAAGCGCCACTAATTTCGATCAGAACAGCGGCATTCAGAATGTCCTCTACACCCCCTCGGTGGACTCCGTCGAGGAGTTCAAAGTTGAGCAAACCAATTTCTCCGCCGAGTACGGCTTCGCTGTCGGAGCCATCATCAACGTCGTCACCCGCTCCGGTTCCAATCAATTCCACGGCAGTGCTTATGAATTCTTTCGAAATTCCGTCATGGACGCCAACGACTGGTTCAACAATGCCAACGGCCAGCCCATCCCTGCGTTGAAGAGAAACAATTTTGGCGGCACCGTCGGCGGACCAATCCGGAAGGACAAAACTTTTTTCTTCTTCGACTACGAGGGCACTCGCGCGCATACCGATGCCTCCTCGGGAAGCATGAGCGTTCCCACGCTTTGTATGAGAGGGGACCCCTCGGCTACCTGCCCCGTGGGGGCTCCCGCGTTGGGCAACCTCAGCGAGCTTTGTTCTCTACAACCGGATGCTCCGGGCTCAACCACTAATGCTCATTGGGACACTACGGTTGGCAGCCCGACGTTTGGCCAGTGTTTGGACCACAACAACGCATTTTTCCCTGCCGGGCAGCTTTGGGATCCGTATTCCGGCACTTTCAATTCCAATCCCGATCCCGCCAACTCCGCAGGGCCAGGCGCGTTGCGCACCGCCTTCATCACCTTCGACAATCTCGCCGCCTATCAGAGCCCCGGCAATCCGAATCTCAACGGCACTCCCTTCCAGCTCGCGGCGCAGCCCGGAAATCTGATTGATCCCGCGGCCGCAAAACTATTCCTGCTTTTCCCCAAGCCCAACCAGCCTTTCGCGACTCTAGGTGACATCCAGAACGGCAATTTCTTCTCGGCCGGAACTAACTCCGAATCCGACAATCAGTTTGACATCAAGATCGACCACCGCTTCAGCGACAAAGACCTCCTCAGCGCGAGGTATTCCCAGAAGAAAATATCCTTAACAAGTTTCAATTGCTTTGGAAATTTTGTTGACCCTTGCACCGGCGGCCCGGGAACCACCAAGCAATATCAACTGACACTCAATGAAACTCACACTTTCAGCTCCACGGTAGTCACCACCGTCACCTTTGGCTATCTCCGCGAATCCGATCATTTTCCTGGCATCGCAGGCGCAATCCCCAATATAGGTTCCACTTTGTTTGCCCAGACGGGATTACCCTCCTATCTGAATACCGGTTTTGGCACCATCCCCTCCATCGCCATCGCCGGTTATAGCTCGGGCAATGCCGGTCACAACCTGGGAACGGCGGACTTCAGCATCACGCGAGAAGGCCAGGACGCCTATCACCTGGGTGGCTCGGTTGGATGGGTCCGCGGCAAGCATGAGCTGAAGTTCGGCGGCGAATGGCGCGCCCGCCGCATCAATCACGGCAATCCAGGTTGGCCCTCCGGCTTCTTCGGTTTTGACCAGAGCGGCACATCTCAAATCAGCTCGGAGACGGCTCAAACGAGCGGAGTGTCAACCGGCGGCGATGGCCTGGCCAGCTTTCTGACCGGCGTCGGCTCGTTCAACGGCGGCACGGGAGGCTGCACCCCATGCCAACAGGGCTTCAACAACTTTGTCAGCACCCAGAGTTTTCAATACGGCGCTTTCGTCCAGGACAACTACAAGGTGAAGCCGAAACTGACGCTGAATCTTGGCCTGCGCTATGAGCTGAACACTCCTCGAACCGAGCGCTTCAATCGCATGAACTGGCTGAATCCCACTGCGGCGTCTCCCCTGCAACTGACCTCCCAACAATTACAGGGTCTGCCCGCGAACGAAGCGCAAAACCTCAGCTCCCTGACCGGCATCGAAGTCTTCGTCAGCCCAAGCAACCGCCAAAACTACTATACCGACTACAAGCAAATTCAGCCGCGCTTTGGCTTCGCTTATCAATTGCCGCATACCTTCGTGGTTCGCGGCGGATACGGCATCTATTACTCCACTCCGCGCAGTGGCGCTGCGGGAACCGGGCCGTGGGGCTACCAGGGTTTCAACATTCAGCCTCCTTGGCTCACGACCTTCAACCTCGACCATGCCACCCCGTACAATCGCCTGAGCAATACTTCCTGTTCGTTCGTGGCACCCTTCGCCTGCGGCGTCGCGCCCCCGCCCGGAAATTCCCTGGGAGCCTTCAACGATATCGGCTCGGCCGCGGTTGGCCCCATTCCCAGAGTCAGTCAAAACACTCCCTACGAGCAGGCTTGGAGCTTCGGCTTTCAAAAGCAGCTGCCCGGCAAAGTCCTCCTCGACGCTACCTACGTCGGCAAGAAAGGAACTCATCTATATCTCGGCGGCTTCCGCGATCAAAACATCCTTCCCCAATCCGCAATCGCGGGCATGACACCCACGCAGATCGGAAATCTCAACAACCTGGTAGCCAATCCCTTCTTTTTCGATCCTACAGCGCATCCGGGGCAAACCTGTGATCCGACCCACTACATTTGCAATCTGGCCAGCAGTCTTGCGGCGCCCCAGGTTCCGGAGTTCCAGCTCCTGCTGCCCCACCCGCAATATACCAATTTCCAGGGTGACTCTCCGCCAATCGCGAACTCCATTTACCACGCGCTGCAAATCCGTGCGGAAAAGGAATTTTCCAACGGCTTGCAATTCTTGATGACCTACACCTACGCCAGGTCCATTGACGATGCCTCTGCCACCGACGATAGCGTCGTCTTTCTTGGCGGCGGCTTCCTCAATACCGGCACCATTCTCTCTGTGCAAAACCCTTACGATTTGCGTGGCGAACGGGCTGAATCCGTTTTTGACATCCCTCAGGTCTTTCAGTTCAGCTATGTCTACGAATTACCTGTTGGTCATGGCAGGCAATTCGGACGCAAGCTCAACTCGTTCGTTAACGCCATCGTCGGCGGCTGGCAGACCAACGGCATCGTCCGCATAGACAATGGCAGGCCTATCCTTCCTTTGCTCTTTTGCGAGATCAATTTCTGCAACTCCGGCAATATTCCGACCTTCGGCCAGCGTCCCGATCTTCTCGGTACGCTGACGCGCGCCGCGGGATCTCCGGAGCAATTCTCGGTAACGAACGCGGATCCGGCGGTCAGCTATTTTGCGAACTCTAGCCAGGCGAATCCTGGCGTACTCACCGCTCCCGCGAACTTCACTCTGGGCAGCGCTCCGCGCACCGTTTCCAACGTCCGTCAGCCGGGCGCCCGGGACGTCTCCATGTCTCTCTTCAAGGAGTTTTCACTGGCCAAGGTCCGCGAAGGAATGCGCCTGCAATTTCGCGCCGAGTCCTTCAACACCTTTAATCATCCTCATTTTGCGGGACCAGACTCCCTCGTGGGTTCTCCCACGTTCGGAAAGATTTCTTCCACCATCAGCACCGCGCGCGAGTTGCAGCTGGCTTTGAAGCTTTACATGTAAGCCGCGCCCGTGCGCGCCGGCCACATTTTTAACTCGGCTTCTTGGGTGCCCCGAATTTCGTCAAGGATCCCGTGACGGGTCAGCTTGTGAACCCGGGCGGACTCTTCGGACTTGTGATGAGCGCCCACGATCCCCGCATCATGGGAATTCGAGCGAAGTTCCCGTTCTAAAATGACCACCTGAGAAAAGAGAACTGTTGTCCAACTGTGTCGGGCCGCACTTTTGCTTTTCTGGCGAATCCCTGTTCCCTTCCTCCCCGGAAAGAGTAAAATGCGCGCATGAATCGGCGCACATTTATCGGCACTTCCGTCGCAGCAACTCTCGCAACCGCCGCCAGGTCAGCATGGGCGGCGGACACCGTCCACAAAATCGACCGCGTCGGCCTCCAGCTTTACACCGTGCGCGCGAACATGAAAACCGACTTTGAAGGCACCATCGCGAAAGTCGCCGTCACCGGCTACAAGGAAGTCGAATTCGCCGGCCTCTTTTCTGCCGACGGCGGCTACTTCGGCCGTTCTCCGAAAGACGTCCGCGCTCTCCTCGACAGCAATGGCCTGACCTCCCCCGCCACTCACGCGGGATACGACGTCGTTGAGAAACGATGGCCGGAGGCCCTCGAAGCCGCCAAGATCGTCGGCCACGACTATATTATTTGCCCTTGGATTGACGAGAAGCAGCGCGCACAGGCCAGCGGATGGCAGCGCGCCGCTGATCTTTTCAACAAAGCCGGCGAAGCCAGCCAGAAGGTCGGCATCCAGTTCGGCTACCACAATCATTCCTTCGAATTCGACTCTTCCGCCGCATTAGGAGGAAAACTTCCTTACGATTTTTTCCTCCAGGAAACCGATCCCAAATTCGTCGCCATGGAAATGGACCTGTGCTGGATCAGCGTCGCAAGCAAGGATCCTGTGGCCTATTTCGAAAAATATCCAGGCCGCTTCCCGCTCGTTCACATAAAAGACTGGATCAAGGACCCCAACGCCACGGACACCTACAAGGGCGCCACCGGCTCTGCGGTCAGAATTGGCGGGCGCCTGGCGGACGTCGGCCAGGGCTCCATTGACTGGAAGCGCATCCTTTCCTATTCCGAAAAAGCCGGCATCAAACATTATTTTGTCGAAAACGACGAACCGAAATCCGCCTTCGACGACATTAAAATCAGCTACACCTATCTGCGCAACCTGCAATTCTGAACTTTCCTTGTAGGGGCGCAGCACCGCTGCGCCCGTGCTTGGCTCGTTCTTCCCAAGGAGAATCGTGCGATGAATTCGCCCAAACGCGTAACGATCCTAACGCTCGCCGCCCTCTCGACTCTTTTCGCCATCGCCGCCGCGCGCCCGCAATCCCCGGAATGGAAATCCTTATACAACGGCAAGGACCTTACCGGCTGGAAACACGTCGGCCCGGGCGAAATGACCGTCGAGGACGGCCTCATTCGAACGCACGGCGGCATGGGTCTTCTCTATTGGACCGGCGGAAAACTGGGAAATTGCCGCATCCGCGTCGTTTATAAAATGCGCGACCACAACGACAATTCCGGCGTCTTCGTTCGAATCCCCATCGAGCCCCGCGAGGAATGGATGCCCGTCCACTACGGCTACGAAGTCCAGATTGACAACGACTCGCCCGGCGAAGACGAATACCACGTCACCGGAACTTTGTATTCCCTCACAAAACCTCTCGCGCGCCCCGGAAAATACGGCCCCGAATGGAATACGATGATCATCACTCTCGACGGTCCGCACACTCTCGTCGTGCTCAACGATGTCACTGTCACCGACTACACCGAAGGCCGGCCCGTCCCCGAGCGCAAATTCAAATTCGAACCGCAGCGCGGCACGCGCCCCAATGAAGGCTACATCGGCCTCCAGAATCACAGCAAGAAGGACGTCGTCTTCTTCAAAGAGGTCAGCGTCCAGCCGCTGAAATAATATGGAGTGCGGGAGCTTAGCTCCCGCTTTTGAGATTACTCCGGGGGCCATTTCGAATCCGACTTACGTCCAACGAAACGAAATAAACGCTCTGAGCCGAACGTTTTTGCTTCTGCCTTCAACTTTTAACTTTCGACTGTCAACTTTTTTCAGGAGCGCACCATGAAAACTTCAAAAAAAGATCTCTCCCGCCGCGAATTTCTCCATCGCACCGCCGGCGCTACCGGCGCATTCGTCGCCGCGCGCACCATCCTTCTCGATCCCGAACGCATTCCTCTTCCCACGCAAATGGTCGCTGCGAGCGACCGCGTGCGCTTCGGCATGATCGGCATCGGCATGCAAGGCTCCGGCCTTCTGAAAAATGCCATTCAATTGCCCGGCGTCGAATGCGTCGCCGCGGCCGATCTCTACGATGGCCGCCACACTCTCGCCAAAGAAATCGCCGGAGCGAATTTACCGACGACGCGGCGTTATCAAGAGTTGCTCGACAACAAGGAGATCGACTGCATCGTCGCCGCTGTTCCCGATCATTGGCACAAACGCATTGTCGTGGACGCTGTCAGTGCCGGCAAAGATATTTATTGCGAGAAGCCCATGTCGCATTCCGCCGCCGACGGCGTAGCCATGGTCGCCGCCGCGCAAAAAACCGGCCGCATCGTTCAAATCGGATCGCAGCGCGTAAGCTCTGTGATTTGCACAAGAGCAAAAGAACTTCTCGGGCAAGGTGTTATCGGAAATTTGAATCTCGTCGAAGGCTCGCTCGGCCGCAACGACCCCACCGGCGCGTGGGAATATCCTCCGCCACCGGATCTTTCTCCCACCACGCTCGATTGGGACGCCTGGCAAAACGACGTTCCCAAGCGCGCGTTCGACGGCAAGATTTTCGCGCGCTGGCGCTGCTGGAAAGAATACGGCACCGGCGTCGCCGGCGACCTTCTCGTTCATCTCGTCAGCGGCATGAATTACATGCTTGGCTGGAACGAGCCGCCGCGCCGCGTCCTGTCCACCGGCGGGATTTTCCGCTGGCCCGATGGGCGCAACATGCCGGACGTGCATGCCACGTTATTCGAATATACCGGGAAGAACATTCCCGTTTATCTTCGGCTCAATCTCGGATGCGAGTCGCCGGAGATTTATCGGTTCCAAGGCTCAAAAGGAGTTCTGGAAGTCACCGAGAACGGCATTCTCCTCTCGCCGCAATCCGGCGAGGACGCTTGGCCGAGTTATTACACCTACAGCTATCCGCACGCGCTTCTTGAGGCGTACTTGAAGCAGTGGCACGCCGAGCACGATCCCGCTCCCGGCAAGGAGCCGACGGCGGAATCGTTCAGCTATCACGGGGCGTCCTGGGACGAGCTAAAACCTCATCTCTGGACTTTTTTCCGGGCCGTGAAGTCGCGCCAGCCCGTCACGGAAGACGCCGTCTTCGGCCACAACGCGGCGTTGGCCTGCCACATGGCCAACGAATCGTATTTCCGCCGCGCCGCGGTCACGTGGGAGGCGGCCACTAACCAAATTAAATCCTAGCGGCGCGCTTCGTCTTCGCGCGCCGCCTCAATCGGCATCCATGCACGCTCAAGCGTGGTCTATTGTTTCTGCGCCACGATCTTGCCAGTCGTTCCGTGCAGCTTGTCGTCAAACGCGATGGTCATGCTTTTGCCGTCCGCGGAAACGGTCATGCGGTTGACGGTGATCACTTTCCCATCGCGTTTGTCGGTTTCTTCCATGGTGTTTTTGTCCACTTGTCTCACGGAGACGCTCGTTGTGCCGGGATCGCCTTTGTAGGGCGCGTCCGTCCCATCTAGTTTTGCAGTGTAGCTTTGCCCCGTCGGACTGCTCATGGTCAGGCTATCGGCCGCTACCTTATAGGTGAAAGCAAGCCCGTTATCCGACATGCCCTCCATCTTCGACATTCGCCAGGAGCCCGAAACGGCATGCGAACCGGCCGGGCCTTTCTCGACTCGCGTCTCTTGCCCTTTGCCGGTTACCGGGTCGCCGCTCGATGCGCTGCTGTCGCTGAATTCGAAGAGGAGCGTGTTTCCGTCGGCCGAGACCCACGTTTTGGAAGTCGTAACCACCTTGCCGTTTTTCTTGTCGGTTTCCTCATAGGTGCGATCATCCACAAGCTTGATGCTCATGGTGTCAAAATACGGATGTCCCATGACTTTCTGGTCTTGGCCATCGGCTTTAACGTCAATGACGGGAACGCAGGTCTTGCAGTGGTACATGCCGTCTTGCAGCAGGTACACATCAGGCTTCGTCGGGAACTGCGCCGTCTTGAGGTCCACTTTCCAGGTGCCGTCGAAAACGCTCTGCGCCGTTGCCAGACCGGGAGTCAGCACGGACAGTAGCAATACAAACCATAGTGGTTTTTTCATCGTTTTTTCTCCATCGAGGATTTGCCGGGGATTGTTGCGGGGCCTGGGAATTGGAGGCCACTATACAACTCCGTTCCGCTGCCTGCAACACGCCCGGCTGGTTTTCAGCCCACTGCGCCTGTGTTCCTCAATGCATTCGGCTCGCAACCCGCCACCGCAAAGCTTGCATCGCGCTACACTGATGCAGTCCCATGAAGCCCGGCGTGATTTCCACGTTCAACGATATTCTTCACCAGCGGTGTCCGCGGTGCCGTGTTGGAAAAATCTTTCATCATTCCATTTTTCTCGGCTTCCCGAAGATGCAGGAAGAGTGTTCGGTTTGCCATTTGCGCTATACGCGCGAGCCGGGCTATTTCCTCGGCGCCATGTACATCAGCTATGGGTTGGGATTGCCGGTCGTTGCGTTGTTCGCCTTTCTCATCTGGGCGGCCACGGGCTGGTGGATCACCAAGGATGTTATTTGGGCGGTCGTTTTGTTTTTGCCGCTGGCGCCGGCAATTACCTTTCTTTCGCGGGTTCTGTGGATCTACCTGGACCAGAAGTTTGATCCTGCCCGGCGGTAGCCACGAAGAGGGCGCAGCGTGCTGCGCCCCTACAATGGCTAAGCCGACGGATGGATGAGCGGGAGTGATCATGGAAGCTTGTCCCTGTGTTAGCGCGCGCGGCAGGTAAAATCGCCGAAGTCGATGGTGAGGGGGCGGTTTGCAAGGTCGCTAGCGTGCTTGCGGTCGATGGCGTGGTGGGAGTGGAGGAGCTGGTTGGTGATGTAGGCGAGGACGGAGGCGCGGCGAGGGGAGACGCGGCCTTTGGTGACGAGGACGAGGAGGCGGGCGAGGAAAAGTTTTACATCGAGGGCGGAATCGAATTCGGAGAGTTGGGGGAGGAGATCGGGGGAGAGGTCTTCGGAGTCGTCGTAGGAGTTAGCGGGAAAAGGAACGGGGGTGATGTGCTTGGAGTGGCCGAGGCAGAAGCCATGGTGCGCGCGCAAGCCGGGGAGGCGGCAACGCTTGCCGTTGGAATAGATGTAGGGGCAGCGTGACGGATCGTTTTTCACTGGCGCGGGCACGGGAGCTACGGCGGAGACGGGGCTATCGAGTGTGGTGTTCATGAGTTTTTTCCTTTTTTGGATTGGGAGGGAGGTACACCCCCCCATTACATGTATGAATGTCAAAACAAAGGGGATACAAAATGGGCAATTTGTAAGTGAAAGAAAACAAAAGGGTGAGTGGAATTTGGTGACACGAGAAGCCAGCCGGGGAAAAACAACGGAAAAGGATAACGCTGAGACGGTGAGAGCGCCGAGGATACGCAGAGAAGAGAGAGCCGAATCGGGAATATGGCTGACGATCACAACGGATATTACCATATAAGTACCGTACTTGTCAAGGACAACTTTTTGGGTCGCAAGCGATTCATAACAGAGACTTTGGAGGGCGCTGGTTGGCGGGGTCAAAAGGTAACAACGAGCAAAAGGGGAAACTAGAAACTTGAAGGCAGAAACTAAAAAGGGACAGGAGTAAAGATCCCACCCTTCGATTCCGAAAAGTCAAAACCCCCAGGTAGAAAAGCGTTACCTGGGGCACCCGGCACCCAAAGGCGTTTTTCGGAAGTAAGGCGCGGCCACCGGCCGGGATCCGATCGCGAAGGATACGGCTACTTTTCTGTATCGAGATGGAGTTGCTTGGGGTCTTCGGCGACGATCTCGGGGAGGCCGGCGTAGGCGGTTATCTTTCCGGTGACGCAAATGCGCTTACCGTTGTATTCGTCTTCGGGCCTTCCAAATTTGCTGCGATTGTCGCCCCAGATCACGATGGTGAAAACCTGATTGGGATAGGGGCGGTCGAGATTCAAGAAGGTGGGCTGGCGGTAGGTGGTATCCGCAAAGCGCGTACTGACCACGGCGCCGCAGACCGTAGCAGTCTCTCCGAAATGGGCTTTGGCTTCGTTGGCGGTTATTTTCTTCTGCGCGGACGCGGGGACGGAGGCCGTCAGGCATAGCAAGCTGAAGAGCCATCCAAATTGCAATCGTTTTCTCATACAACCTCCGTTACGTGCCGGGAGAGTTCTTGCGCTGTGCCGGGCGCCCGTCATCCAAAAATTGAGTCAAGAACAGCTTATAAGAGCAGTGCACCTCCGTGTTGTGTTCGTGCCCGGTCAGTTACCTTGCGGGTTACAGACCTGCGTCGCGCTTGCGAAACTAGAAGGCAGAAACTAGAAAAGGGACAGGAGTAAAGATCCCACCCTTCGATTCCGAAAAGTCAAAACCCCCAGGTAGAAAAGCGTTACCTGGGGCACCCGGCCCAAAGGCGTTTTTCGGAATTAAGGCGCGGGCGCCAGGCGCAGGGTGACATTATGGCTTATGGCTAACGGCAAATACCAAAAACGCGCCCAAACCCAAGAGGATCAGCGCAGCACCAGCAATCAAAGCGAGAATACGTGGCCGGGCGGCACGGTCCCCCGATACCAAAACCTCATCTTCGGGCGAAACGAAACTTACGAAGGCCTTCTTGTAGGACGTCCAAAGCAGAAAATAGGGGACTCCCGCGACCAGAAGAAATCCCCCGGCAGAAATACACATAGCCCTAAACATGTGCGCCTCTGGCCTGCCCAATGCACGGTAGATTTGCCTCGACCATTCAAAGCCCAATAAATAACCCAGAAAGAGGATTGAAAAATGAGCGCCATAGAACATTTTCAGAAAGGATCTGATTTTTAGTTCCTCAGCCGGAGACTTGACAAGGTAGCCGCGCTGGCGGCGATCCCCGGGGAAAACGACCACCCGGCCAGCGTTTTCACTTCTAAAATTGGCACTTACAATGGAGTCGAGAAGGGCCATAAGAATTCTGTTCTCCTCGGGTGGATTCGTGGGGTCTTGGTTACCTCCATGTTGCCACTTCGAAAAAATGGCTCGACAGGGAAAAAATGCGCATGTGTCCTTCTCGCCGCTAAGGCTGCGCCACCGGCCAGAAAATAGAAAATGGAAAGTGGAAAAGAGATAAGAGAAAAACCCCACCCCTGCAAAACCCGCAGGGATGGGCCACCCCAAAGGCGATTTCGGAATTAAGGCGTGGCTACCCGCCCGCCGCTATCATTGCACGAGTTTGATGTTCAGGTGATGGGCACCGTCCGTACCACTCCACGCAAGATAGCCGTTGTACATCGATGGTCCGGCAACGCTGGTGTCATCAAAAGTTTGCTTTTGTTGTTGTCCAAAGGTCGATCCCGACGAGAACGGCTCAACATAAACTGAAGCCAGCGAATTGAGCCGTGAATCCGTTCCCGTAAACCAAAGCGTCAGAATCGGGGTTCCGTTCCCATTCTTCCAAGGGAATAGCACTGGCCGGTCATTACTCGTTTCAGATGGTATCCGAGTGCTCGTGAAATCGAAATGAACGCCGTCGTTGGAGGTAGCCACGTTCATTCCCTTATCCGGCCCGGTCCATGTAATGAAGAGTTGCTCCTTCATTCCTGTATTCGGCCAACGCGCTGGGGTTGCCATGAGCGCAGGTGCGGATATGCTGGATTGCCCGAGGATTTGCTTGCCCGAGAAGTTTACGCCATCAGCGCTTGAAATGATGTTTAGAGAATGCTGTTGGTCAACGCCGGTCCAAGCTAGGTATAACCGATTGTTGAATACCGCTAATGCCGGACCGGACGCACCATCTTCGCGAAGCGTGACTTTGTTAACGAAATTTACGCCATCTTTAGATGACATCACATTCAAAAGAGCATATTTGTCTGTACCAGTCCACGCTATGTACAAGAGGTTGTGGAAAACTGTGAGCGCTGGTCCGTGACGACTGAACTGGCCAAGAGGGTGTCCGAGGTCGTTTTGAATAAGTGCGAGATTATTTGTGAAAGCCGTGCGGATTTCGTATCTCGTAGTCCACGCTATGGAAAATTGGTCATTGAATTTGGTTATCGCCGGACTGAATGTACTAGATGTCGCGTTCAGCACGACTTTTGGTAGTTGGGCGAGACATGTTGTTACAGTCAAAATGAAAACCGGAAGACCAATGAGCCGAAGAAGTCGCATGACAGAAACCTCCGTCGCATTTACCTAACCGGGGCACGACCTAGATTGTTGTAACCGTATGTAGTACTTATCGGTTCCGTAGTCAAGTACTTCCGTTTAGCCTCCTGGAAATCCCGCCTCCCGTTGTAAAGACTGTGAATAGGTCCTTTCTATGCGAGGCTTAATCTTGCCAATTTGACGCAAGACTTTCGCGATCCACTGTCTTCGCTCTCGGGTAAGCTCAGCGCTCATGCGAACAGACTCGTCTTGAAATCGGAGGATAGACGGCAAGTTTTCCTTACCCTGAAAATCTCGACTCGTTGTAAGCCAAACGGGCCTTGTCAAACAAATATCAGAAAACGTTCCTGTCCCCATTTCCCCCCATTTCCCCTGGGGCACCCGGCGGGCGGGAGTGGTGATTGTTATGGTTTCAGCTTGTAGTGTCTTTCTCGCCGCTAAGGATGCGCCGCTTGCCAAGAGAAAGGCCCCACCCCTGCAAAACCCGCAGGGATGGGCCACCCAAAAGCAAATTCGGACTTAAGGCGCGGCCACCCGCCTGACTTCTTTGAGATAGCGAAGGATTGCTGTTCCAACCTCTGTCGCAAGCGGATACTCCTCAACCTTCTTCAGTTTGGATCGGCGAACGTGGAGGCGTTCCGCCTCCCAATCGATATCATCTACTGTGAGCTTAGAAACCTCGTTGATTCGAAATGCATAGACCGCCAACAGAAGAATCACTGCGCGGTTCCTGATGTGAGTGGGATTCCCGTCGCTAACGCTTTCTATCAAGCGCTGAACATCTTTCCAGGCGGGCCCCTGGGGAAGACCTTCATGGCAATACAAGCGGGGTTTGTCGATGGTCTCTGCAATATCAGGCGCACACCAAGAACGAGAAGCGGCATAGCGGAAGAAAGACCGGAGAGAGTAAACGCAGCCGGAAATGGTGGGCCGTGCCCATCCGTGCGCTCTGCTGGCTGAAAAAAACTCCGAGATGTCCCTCGGCGTGACGGTGGCTATCGCACCACCACGTGCTGCTAACCAGCTGAAGAACGGTTCGAGGGTTCGTTTCCGATGGATGGTTGTCGCTTCGCTCAACCCTCGGTCGTCCCGCAAATGGATGAGAAACTCGTCGAGCTGATCGGCAAAAGGTAATGCAGGCCGTGCCTCATCTAGCCAGCCTAAGAACCGCAACCAATTACAGGCAATCGAGATGAAATCGGTCTTAACAAGGACAAGCGAGTGGGGCAGCGAACTCCGCTGTCTCCTTTCCTTCATCCATATTTCCGCCGCTTCAGAGACCGCGGCCTTCGTTACGCGTTTGTGGACGCTGATTCGTAGCCGCTGGGCGATGGCAAGGAGTTGAATGTTGATTCCCGTCAACCGGCCCTTGCCGTAACCTCGTTGAGAAAGATGAGTAAGGTATTGCTCCCGTTCTTCGGCGAAAGGTCCGTTGCGGTATCGCTCCAAGGTGAGCTTGTTTTTTACGAGCTGAGTGAACATCGGCTGACTCCTTTGAGAGAGAAATGGAAATCAGCCCAGTATGGGTCCGTTATGTGGCGCTAAATCGCATCGACTCCAGGTGAGGGGAGCTAGCAGAACTCAAGACAACATAACTGCGATCGCTGGGCTGATTTCCAGTCGAAGGGCACTCCTTGGTGCAAGTGCAAGAAATCCTAGTTGCTCTCTCAGTGCTCGATAAAAATGGACTGCGGAGTCACCACTGTCGCAGCGAGAGGTTGTAGCTATGAGATTCGAGACGGCCTGTCCAGACCTTGTACTGGCTGGCCTCTGGCGTCGTGATTACTTCGTAGACTGCTTTTAGCTTGATGGGCATTTCGTCGGTCTTGGGAAGCACCGGATGCGTTTCCCACCACTCGTCGAGTTTGATGGGATAGACCTGGTGCTCTCCTGGCTCAACAACAAATGTGGATGGAAAGTTCACCGTGAACTCTTCCTGCTTCTTAGAAAGCACAAACTCTTTTCCATCTGCCATTGTCAGCTCGAATGAAATTGCTTGATACCCCCAACTGTTCCAATACTGCCAGATGGACTGAGGTCCCCCTGAAACATTCGTAATGACAACGTAGAACTCGCGGGCTTTGTTTCTGGCCATAGTGATACCGCCAGTTCCCGGAACAATGGAGAGGGAAAACGGAGACCAGGAAGTCTCCGGAGCCTTGGCTACGGGCTCTAGAGTGGCGACAATACTCTCAAGGTGTTCTTTTGCATGAAAGCGCTTCTCGAAAGGTTTGAATCCAGGTTTTGTTACTTCCAAAGTCAGCTCGGGGTTGAAGGGCGAGTGGGTCATGCCAATCTTGAAGACCCCGTGGTCAGATGATTTTACCTCTCGCCTCAACTCTCCAGTTGTCAGTTTTACGTCCGCGTCGGCAATCAGGGTGTCGTTGGAGTCGAGGACTACCCCCTTTAGATACGTCCCACCGTCGCATCCTGAAAGGAAACCACCGATGCTGGTAGCGCACATGAGCACGAGCGCATAGGCAGCGAGAGATTTCTTGGGTGCTGTGTATGAATTGGTTTGCATACGATATGAGTATAGTGGCGAAGTTGGACCGCCGGATTAGGCTCCTAATTCGAGAGCGCCGCAAACGTAACTCCCGCTACCGGAGATCAAACCCATGGAATCTCGTTAGATTATGTGGCCCGCGAAGTCCAAAACAGTTCGGAAACACCACGTTCCTGATTGTGTTGCCACATAATTCTCATCGCCACATAATTGCGGAAATGTTGTCGACCACATTTCCGCAAATCATCACGCACGAAAAGGTGCTGCTGTGACTGACGCGCACCTTATGCCTTGCCGCGATGTTGGTCCACGACCTTGGCTGATTCTTTCTCGATCTAAAGCGAATTTAAAAAGGCGATCAGAGCTTGCTTTTCTGCCGCAGTTAGATCGCGGAAACGATTTCTTTCGTGTGCGGCCTCGCCACCGTGACGCTCAATGGCGCTTTCCAAGGTCAAGGACTTGAGGTCGTGCATGTGGCGAGGGTGCATGCGCAACCCCCACAACGGCACGGTGCGCAGTTTGTTGGCGGTGTCTTCGGGAGGGTTTTGGACGATACCGTCTCCGGTGTCGATGTCGTGAAGCAGAAAGTCACCGTAAGGGTGAATGATCTTATTGCCGAGGGCGTCCGGCACGGTAAACGCTCCGCCATCGATAACGGTTCCAGCGGGAGCGGTGACGATGGTGCTGACATGACAACTGGCGCAGCCAATATTCTCGAAGATTCGTTGTCCTGCTTGTGCCGCGGCCGTGGCAGCCAAAAGCGAATCGCGCGGCGGTGCCTTGGTGCCGCGGATGAACTGCGCGAAGTGATCGATGTCCGCCAAACCGATATTGTCTGGAACGTCTTCCGGGTCGGTGGTGACCTTGCCAACCGTGGTAACGTCCTTGGGCCGCAAGCGGTTGGTCACTCCCATTTCATTCAGGTAGGCGTCACCGATAAAAGAAAGCAAGCTACTGTGCTGATCTTTCCAGCCAAAGCGGCCGATGCGTGTTTGTCCCGGCGCTTCCAGAACCGGAACCTCGACTGCTTCCCCGTGGATTCTGCCGTGGCTGACCTCTACCTGGTGCTGAGCGATGGCTTTCAAGGTGCTGTCGTCGATGGCTTCGACAAAGCCGTCTCCCAAGGTATTGAGAGCTGCGCGCAAGGCGCGAATGTTTTCCGTATCCGGTATGTGTTCCTGCGCCTGTGGAATTAACGCACGGTCGTTGATAATCGAGCGATTTGCAATCGTGTTGGCCCCATCGTTGATAGGAACGGTCGCGGCCACGAAATTGCCGTTGGCGTCGGTATGGCCGGCGCGGACTTCGGTGAATTGACTGGACCCGCCGGTAACAGGGTTCTGGTGACAATCCGCGCATGCCCTCGCGTTAAACACGGGCCCCAGCCCCGTGTGGGCATCATGGTCTTGTTCAAAACGAGATTGGTCGAGGGCATAGGTATCGCCGGAGGGTTCGGCGATGCCGTTGCTGACGCTCTGTGATCCAGGGTCTTGCGCCAGGGTAGGAGTGTCAAAGCCAGTCGGCGCTTCGGTCGGGCCTTGCTGCGCAACGCCGGCGACGACAATCGCGAGCGTTCCCAGTGCGAAGACTGCGAATGAAATACATTTACGGAACATGGGCTACCTCCGGAACAGACTTAAATTTGGACAGAGGTGAATCTGAGGCACATTCTTCTGCAACACCTTCACGCTGTGCGGAACCGTGCCACTCGCGCCTTTATTCCAGGCCGTATTGTTAAAAGTGTGTGAAAGCCATCACCTACTGTAGAAAGAGACACCGAGTAGATGTGGCAGGCGCAGGTCCGATGCAGGCGGGATGTTGGATGATGGGCATTTTATGGCCTATTTTAGAGCAGTTCTGTGCTCGTGCGCGCATTCGTTGAGCGCAATCTGCTCGAAATCGGGGGACAGACGGGACGTTTTCTGATGTTCATGTGATATCGATCGTTTGGCTCCTAAGGATTGGAGACTTTCAGAGTAAGGGAAAGTTCCCGTCCGTCCCCCCAGGTGAAGGGATTAGGCATACAGCAGCTTCTCGCAAGCGGACTTCGGGACAGCGTTCGGGGTCCGCGTTAAAAACGTAACTTCAGGCTGGGGCGTCATTCGGTAGCGGATGAAGTTGCAGGAAGGCGGCGGCAGCGTCGCGGGCACGTCGCGCGATTTCGCGGGGGTTCGGCCGCTCGGCGACGCCGAGCAGCAGGCTGACCATCAAATCGCGCCAGAGCAGCGCGGCGAACTGCTGGGCAAGTTCGGCAGGACGGCCTGTTAGCAGTCCGGACGCCTGGGCTTCCGCCATGATTTTACGCAAGGCGGCGCCGCTGGCCTTGCGTCCTATAGAGTTGAGCGCGCGCGCCACTTCGGGGGCCTGGACCGCCTCGGCGATCGCCAGCCGGAATACCGCAATGACTTTGGGATCGCTTATCTCGCGGACGAGCTTCGTCCCGAAAGAAGCCAGCACCTGCTCCAAGGTCTCGCGATCGCGTAGCACGGGCAGGTCAGCGGGCACGTCGAATCGCTTGGCGCGCTCGCTGATACAGGCGATCAGCATTTCCTGTTTGTTGCCAACCAGCGCGTAAAGCTCTCGCTTCGAAACGCGCGCGCGCGTGGCGATCTCCAGCGTGCTTGCCGTTGCGTAGCCGCTCTTCATGAACGCCGCAAAGGCCGCGTCAAGGATGCGCTGGCGCACCGCGGTTTCGTCCCCGCCTTTCTGGCGGCGTTTTGACACCGAGGCCTTAGCCACCACCCTCTCCTTGACGACGCTGGTACCGTATCGTACCACAAGGGACCGGTTTGCGTTTGGCCGCCGGCAGGAAAAAAAGTTGCGATTCATGAAACTTTCGCCAAGTTTTTGCGTCTTATGAGTGTGTGGTACCCAGTGGTACCAACACAACATCTAAATTCCGCGAGGAATCAAAGGAGCTGAACAATGAAGATCGAAATGGCCTACCTGCTGCTGGCGTTCGCGACGGTCCTGGCGCCCATGGCGCAAGGCCAGTCCACACCGCCGCAGCCCAAGATCACCGGCGTGCTGACGATCCTTACGCCAAAAGCGGGGGTTACTGTCGAGCAAGTCATGAAAATCATGCCCGCCGAAATTCGTGCGACCGTTCCCCTGTATCTCGACGGCAAGATTCAGCAGTGGTTCACGCGCGGCGACGGCCGGGGCGTCATCTTCATCCTGAACTGCAAGGACGTGGAGGAGGCTCGGGCCCTCATCGAGAGCCTCCCTCTGTCGATGGAACACCTCGTGGACGAGCAGTTCATTCCGGTGGGGCCACTCTTGCCGCTCGGTATCCTGTTGAGAGATTGCCCGACCAATAAGTGAACTCGGCAATCTGAAAGGAGGCCAAATGTCACCAGAAACTATCTTCAATCTGCGTCTCATTCTAGGTTATGTCGCGTGGCTGCTTTGCTTTGGCGTTTACGTCATGCCCCGGCTCAAGTCGATGGACCTGGTCGCGGCGCAACGCGCCATCGCTACACTGCACAGCTTCCGCTTCTTCGGGCTCGTCTTTATCCTTCCAGGCGTGGTCGGCCCGAATCTGCCAATCGCTGGCTTCGCCACGTTCGCCGCCTACTGGGACCTGGCAACCGGGGTGCTCGCCATTCTGGCGCTTCTCACGGTAAGGATACGTCCGCTCTTTTGGCTGTTCATCGTGGCCTTCAATCTCGTGGGGATAGTCGATCTCATCCTCGACTATTACCACGCCATTCAGGTTGGCCTTCCTGCGCTGGCGGGGCAGTTGGGCGCCACGTACGCGATCCCGATCATCTATTTGCCCGTGCTGATGATCACGCACGTCGTCGCATTCTATTTGCTGCTGCGTCCTCAGCCCAAGGCGGTTCGAGTTTTCGCCAGCGATGCGGCGGCATCTTAGAGTCCCCGGTGTGTGTTCAGAAGGGGGAATCGGGACGGGAATCGGGACAGAGGGGACGTTTTCTGATGTTCGTGTGATATCGATCGTTTGGCTCCTAATGATTGTAGACTTTCAGATTAGGGGAAACTTCCCGTCTGTCTCCTGACACCTAGGAGGAATCACAATGCATCCTTTACGCAAACTACGGGAATCCGGTAAGCCTACAGCTGCCCAGGTGAGGGAGTTGCTTGCCGAAAACATCGTATTCAACAGCCCGATCCTGGTACGGCCGATCGAGGGGCGTGAAGTCATCGCGGCGATTTTCGCGCAGTCGAGCGCTACGCGTGGTTCCGGCACCTATACAGCCGAGTTTAAGCTCGATGAGCGCACCACCTTCTTGCGCTGGGTGGGGACCATGGATGGGCACAAGTTCGAGAGCTTGGAGGTCATCGTGGACAACGAGCAGGGGCTGATTGTGGAGCGCACGATTGCCCTCCGGCCGTATCCGGCTCTGAAACTGTTCCGCGACGCCATGTATGCATCGCTCAAGGATAAGCTGCCGCCCGATGTTTGGGACTACGCAAAACCGTAGTGTGACCGGCAGAGTCCAGCTCAGGGTAGCTTGTCGAAAAAAAGATAAATGGCGGCAATCCGGCCGTCCCGGGCAATGATGAAATCAGTACCAGCGTAAGCTGGCGCCTCACCCGGGCGGCCTGATACCCAGCGGACCAGCCCGCCATTGCCCGATTCCGCGGGCTCGGTAGTTGGCTGATATCGGAATTCAGGGTGAGTAACTTTGATGGCGCCCGCGATGCGGTCGATTTCGTCACGGCCACGATAGACTCCCTTACTGGGGTCGTAGAAAACGCAATCTTCGGTGTAAATCTCGTCGATGGCGGCGCGCCGGCGAGCGGGATCGTTTTCACCGAAGACATCACGAAGATTGCGGATCAGCAAGGTCGATATGCTGTATGGCATGGCTTGTCTCCTCTCGGCATCGAGTGCGGCTTGCGATATCGCGACCCGGAACGGCTCGGCGCGGGCTACGCATCGTTACACGGTGACTAGGTCTCAAGCAACGTGCCGAGTACCTCGGGCCAACGAGTTTCGAAGTCGCTGTCTCGTTGGAGGCCGCGCTTTAACAGAGCTAGGATTCGCTGCTGCGTTTCAGGCCAAGTCAGCGCGGTCTCAAAAGAAGTGATGGAGGCAAGGAGCCGGTCGGCGGACGGCAACGAGACGTGGTTGACGAGATTTTTCGCGGCGGCGATGGCACGGCGGTCGAAGGAGGCGATGCGGCGGGCGAGCGCGTCGACGAAGGCGTCCAGTTGGGCGTCTGGAAGCGCGCGGTTGACGTATCCGTATCGTTCCGCGGTGTCGCCGTCGAAATCGTTCGCGCCGAGAATGATTTCGAGCGCGCGGCCGCGACCGACCAGATGTGGAAGACGTTCCGTACCGCCGCCGCCGGGGTGCAATCCCACGCCGACTTCGGGTTGGCCGAGTCGCGTGTTCTCGCGCGACGCGAAGCGCATGTCACAGGCGAGGACGAACTCGCTGCTCGCGCCCCGGACACAGCCTCGGATCTTCGCGATGCTGACCACCGGGGACTTGGTGAGACGTACGAACGTATCCATCAGGATGGGGAGGCCAGAAGCCCCGACAGCAGTCATGATGTTCCCTAGCTTGCCGGTCAAATCAAAGTGGGAAAGGTAAAACTCGGGGTTCGCGCTTTCGAATACGACGACCCGCAGGCTCGAGCTGGTGTTCATTCGCGCGAGCAGATCCTGTAGGGCTTCGAATATGGTGGCATCTACGATGTTGAAAGGCGGGTAATCGAACACAACCCTCCAGAACGCAGGCGTTTCCTCGATGACCCGCACGTGCGGCGCTGATTCAGTCATGTCTCGCGCTCCTTGCTTGGACCACAATCGGGAAATCGGGGACAGACACTCTGTCCCCGACACTCCGCCGTGACGACAAAATACTAGAAAACGTCCCGTCCTGTCCCCCGCTTCCCGCTTCAGGAGCAAGGTTGCGTACTGGCGCCGTATTCGCCCTCGATCTCTGCAAGCATGCGGTCCATATCCGCGGAGGGATAGTCGTGACGCGCGGCCGCACGAATCACTTCGAGCTTCTTGCCCACGCCAGAGCCGGGTTCGCGGCGGCGCGCCAGGTCGAGCGCCTGGCGGACCCACTCGGCGATGGACATGCGGCGGGAGCGGGCGACGCGCTGAATTTCGCAGTATTCGGAATCCTTTAGAATCAACTGGAGCCGCTTTGACATAGTTATGAGTCTATCTGACTCATGGGGATGAGCCAAGGTGGACGGCACTGATGCTTTCTGAAGTGGATGAGGGGAAAGGAGTTAGGGGGCAAGGGATGGTCACGGGGCGACGTGGTATTCGGATTGGACGAGGCCGCTTTGGAAGTGGCGAGTGGCTACGTGGTGGAGGCGGATGTCGCGTGGGAGGGCGGCGAAAAGGGGGATACCGTCGCCGATGAGGACGGGGACGCGGGTGATGATGAGGCGCTGGATGAGGCCGGCGGAGAGGAAGCGTTGAACGGTGATGCCGCCATCAATATATAGATGATGGGCGCCGGTGGCGGCGAGTTGGGAAATGATGCCGGCGGGAGAGCCGGACATTTGCTCCACGACGCCACCGACGACGGCGGAGAGGTCGAGGGGGCGGCTGCTGAGGATCACGACGCGTTTGTTGCCGTAGGGCCAGGGGTGGAAGGTCAGAACTTTTTCGAAGGTGTTTCGGCCGATGACGATGGCGTCCACGCCGGCGATGAATTCGGTGTAGCCGTGGGGTTCACCGCCGCCTTCGGGGAGAAAGTCGAGATCGCCATTGGGGCGGGCGATGAAGCCGTCAACGCTGGTGCCGACGAAGACAGTTGCGGTCATGGTGGAATCCTCAGGTGTGAGCGGCTGGGTCGGAATTAGGCCGGCTCGTGAAAAAGTACCGGGGAAAAGCGTAACACTAAATCGGCGGAGGCACAGGACGTGGGAGGAAGGCCGCCAACTAAACGCACGGGTCTGAAGACCCGCCACTACGAACGCGGGCGCTTCAAGCGCGGGTCAGGATTCGGGGATCGGGGGGCAGCCGGGGAATTCGTGGAGGGAGGTGTTGCCGATGTAGCCGAGGTCGGCGATGCCGATTTTGCTGGTGTAGTAGCCGTCGCAGGTGAGCTTTCGCAGGAAGGCGAAGAAGGCCACGCCCTGGCTGAGGGCGGGATCCTGCCTGGCGTTTTCGCGATAGGCGATGAGGTCGAGCGCGATGGTTTTTTGCTCGGGTGTGCAGTCGAGAAAAGCGCTGGCGTAGCGGTCGGTGCAGAGGCCGTCGAGCCAGAAGAGGCCGCCGCCGAGTTTCAATTGGTATTCGGGATTTTCGCTGGTGAGGAGATCGATGAATTCGGGGGCGCCGGCTTCGACGGCTCCGGCCGATTTTTCGTCTTTGGGGAGGATGGCGTCGCAGAGGGCAATGAGCGTGGCGTACTGCGGGGCGGAAAAGTATTTCAGGGTGTACCTCCCTGCTGGGGCGGCGGATTTTTCTTTGTGCACCATTTGGTGGATGTATTCGGCGGCGTGGGCGGGGATGACTTGGAGGACGGAGCCGCCGGCGGCGGTGACGGCGAGGGTGCGGAGGATGTCGCGGCGGGAGATGGATTCGTTAGGCATTGGATCCTCTCAAAGAAAAGACGGAGAAATGAACGCAGAGACACAGAGTTCGCAGAGTGAAGAGAGGGCGCAGCGGTGCTGCGCCACTACTAAGGATTGCGGCGTCCGGTCCGAGTCGGGGCGAGTGGCGACTGCGGAGGGCACAGAGAACACGGAGAAAGAATGGGCGGGCCTGGCTAAAGCCAGGCCTCTACAAAGGGTGGGGCAAACTTTTTCGCGCGGCATGTTAGAGGTTGCCTTTCTTGGCCTCGTCGAGGAGATAGTCGGAGGCGCGCCAGGCCAGGGCCATGATGGTTAGCGTGGGATTTTTGTCGGGGTTGGTTACCAGCGGGGCGCCGTCGGTGACGAAAAGATTTTTTACGTCGTGCGATTGGCAGAAGCCGTTGAGCACGGAAGTTTTTGGATCGGCGCCCATGCGCGCGGTGCCGACTTCGTGGATGATTTTTCCGCCTTCAGTAATGCCGAAGGGATACTGGCCGCGGATGGACGTTTTGGTTTTGTATTCGCCGCCCATGGTTTCGACGATGGAGCGGAAGGTTTGCTGCATGTCCTTGGCCTGGAGCAGTTCGTAATCGGTCCATTTGAAATGGAAACGCAGCGCGGGGATGCCCCACTGGTCGACCACGTCGGGATCGATTTCGCAGTAGGTGTCTGGGTTGGGAAGCATTTCGCCACGGCCGGAGAAGCCGACGTAGGTGCCGTAGGTCTGCCGGGCGCGCTGCTTGAGCTTCGCGCCGTAGCCTTCTTCGTCGTGGCAAAGGCCGTCGAACATGCCGACGCCGGGCATGTTCGGGCCGCCGCCGACCTCGATGTGATAGCCGCGCGGAAATTCGTTCTTGCGGTCGAATTTCCACCAGGGAATATATAGGTGCATGCCGCCGACGCCGTCGTGATTGTGCGGCGGAATTTTTTCCAGCGCGGGGATGTGGCCTGAGCCGTCGCTGCCGACGGAATCGGTGAGATAGCGGCCCACGGTGCCGGAAGAGTTGGCGATGCCGTTGGGAAAGGTTGTGGATTTGGAATTCAAGAGCAGGCGCGCGGACTCGCAGGCGCTGGCGGCGACGACGATGGCGCGGGCGTTGATGCGTTTTTCCGAGCGCGTGGCTTTATCAATGTAGGAGACGCCTTCGGCTTTGCCGTCTTTGCCGAGAAGAATTTCGCGGGCCATGGCGCCGGTGATGAGCGTGAGTTTCCCGGTTTGGAGCGCGGGAGGGAGCAGAACCTGGCTGGAGCTGAAGTTCGAGGCAGTGGTGCATCCGCGACCACACTGGCCGCAGTAATGGCAAGGCTGTCGGCCATTGACGGATTTCGTCAAAATGGCCATGCGCGCGGGAATGCAGATGATGTTGAGCTTGTCGCAGGCTTTCTTGATGAGCAGCTCGATACAGCGAGGTTTGGGCGGAGGGAGAAAAACGCCGTCGGGGGCGCTGGAGACATTTTCCTTGGTCCCAAAAACGCCGATGTAGCCTTCGACTTTGTCGTAATACGGCGCGAGATCTTCGTAGGTGATGGGCCAATCGTCGCCGAGACCATCGCGCGTGCCGGACTTGAAATCAATGGGTGCGAAGCGCAGAGCGATGCGGCCCCAGTGATTGGTGCGGCCGCCGACGATGCGCGAGCGGAACCATTGGAAATTGGAACCGGGAGCGGAGGTGTAGGGTTCGCCTTCGATGTTCCACGCGCCGTTGGGAGCCAGGAACTCGCTGAAATTATCGCGCGCGTGGCCGCCCACCCCGGCGCCGCGATGCGGCAAATCATACGGCCACAGGAACATCTTGAAATCTTTTTCGGGATTGACGTTGGGCCCGGCTTCGAGCAACGCGCAATTCAGGCCGGCCTTGGTGAGAATGTAAGCGGCCATGCCCCCGCCCGCGCCGGAGCCGATGATGCAGACATCGTATTGCTTTGGAGAGCGGGCTAGTTGGGCCATCGCAGATATTTCTCCGTGAGAAGATCGTTGTCAGTCGTCAGTTATCAGTTTTCAGCAAAAAAAAAAAAAAAAACAGAACCCAAATTTTCCTTGCTGTTGTCACTGCACCCGAGGTTCGAGTAGCTGACGTCACCCCGATAATCGGCAAGCAGTTTCGGCAGCTAGAGTGCTGTTCGCGGCTCCTCATTTTAGATAAGTGTTGCATGGGGTCAAACTCAAATTCAGAGATTGTTCTTTTTCATTTCGGAGACGGCGAAATCGCAGGCGCGCGCGGTCAGCGCCATGTAGGTGAGCGAAGGGTTGACGCAGGCAGAAGAGACCATGCAGGCGCCGTCGGAAAGAAAAAGATTTTTTGCGTCGTGGGCTTGATTGTGTTCATTCAGGACGGAAGTTTTCGGATCGCGGCCCATGCGGGCGGTGCCCATTTCGTGAATGGCCAGGCCGGGGCGGCTGATTTCCTGATAGACGGAAATATTTTTGGCACCGGCAGCAGCGAGCATTTCGGCGGCTTGCACGGCGATATCCTTGGACATGGTGAGTTCGTTGTCGCTCCAGTCGCAGTGGATTTTGAGGGTGGGGATGCCCCAGGCGTCGGGCTTCTCTTTGTCCACTTCGACGTAATTATTGTGATTGGGGAGGCATTCGCCGAAACCGCCAAGACCCATGTGCCAAAGGCCGGGCATTTTCAAAGAGTTCTTGAAATCCGCGCCGATACCGCCCGTATGCATGGCCCGAGACCAGCCTTCGCGGCCGCCGCCGCCCTGGTAGCCGTAGCCGCGGAGAAAATCGCGCTGTTTGGATTTCACGTTTCGAAAGCGCGGGATGTAGATGCCATTCGGACGATTGCCGAAAGGCATTTTGTCTTGATGACCGGGCATTTCTCCGGTTGCGCCACTGCCCATGTGGTGATCCATGAGATTGTGGCCGAGTTCGCCGCTGGTGTTGGCGAGGCCGTTGGGAAATTCGGGAGTGGCGGAATTCAGGAGAATTCGCGTGGATTCGAGGGTGGAAGCGCAGATGAAAAAAACGCGGGCCTTGAATTCCAGCGCGTTTTTGGATTGCGCGTCAATCACGCGAACGCCGCTGACACGGCGCGCGTTCGAATCGTAGTTGAGGCTATGAACGACACTATAGGGACGGATGGTGAGGCGGCCGGTTTTTTGCGCGGCGGGCAAGGTGGAATTCAAGCTGCTGAAATAGGATTGCGTGATGCAGCCGCGGTGACAGAAACCGCAATAGTGGCAGGCAGCGCGGCCTTTGTGGACGCGCGTGAGGACGGCGGAGCGGCCGATGGTCAGGATGCGATCGTCGAAATGCTTGGCGAGAGCATCTTTGAAATCCACTTCGACGCAGGTCATTTCCATCGGCGGGAGAAACTTTCCGTCGGGGAGCTGGGGCAGGCCTTCGGATTGGCCGCTGATGCCGGCGAATTCTTCGACGTAGTCGTACCAGGGAGAAAGGTCCGCGTAGCGGATGGGCCAGTCCGCGGCGATGCCGTCTTTCAGGTTGGCTTCGAAATCGAGATCGCTCCAGCGATAGCACTGGCGCCCCCAAGTGATGGACTTGCCGCCAACCTGGCGGCCGCGAATCCAGGAGAAATGTTTTCCGGGATCGGAGGAGTAAGGATTGTCGGTATCACTGACGAAGAACTGGTGGGAGTATTCATCACATGCGTAGTAGCACTCGCGCTGGACGGGCTGGGTGCGTTTGCGTTCATCGCGATTATCCCAGCCGCGATATTTGAGTTCCCAGACGGGGACGTGCTCGACGTAGTCGCGTTCGGGAACGATGGTGCGGCCGGCTTCCAGCACCAGCGTGTTGAGGCCTTTTTCGGTGAGTTCCTTGGCGGCCCATCCGCCGGTGATTCCCGAGCCGACAATGATTGCATCGTATGTTGTGGTGGCCATGCGAGTCTCCCTTATGCCTTTTTCTCGGCAGGCAGCGGCACACAACCATGGAGCGCGCCGGGAATGATTTGCATCTTCAATTCCTGGGTGAAGCCGACTTCGGAAGTGTAGTAGCCGTGAAGGGTGATGCCTCGAAAGACGGTGAAGAAATCGCCCTCAAGCTGCTTGTCGCGATCCTCGGGAATGGTGTTGCCGTGATGCCGCGGGCGAACGCGCGATGGGGTACCGGATTCGTCCAGGGCGCGAAGCAGAGCGAATTGCTGCGCAGGCGAAGCGTCAATGAAGTCTTTGCTGAAAAGATCGTTGCTTTGTTTGTCGATGTCTGCGAGACCGGCAAGAAAATGCCGGCGTTCGTCGTCGGTGGCCCATTCGGTGAGGATGACGTCAATGAATTCGTTGACGCGCGCGGCTTTGGCGCCGGGGGTGTCGGTTTGCGGAATGATCAGGTCGGTCATGGTGATGACGGTGGCATTTTGGTGAGGATTGAGAGTGCGTATCGTGTAACCGGCGGGGGGATGGGCTTCCTGGAAAAAAGCAAAAAGATCGGGGGATAAGGCGGGCAGAACGCCGCCGGCTAAAATCAATCTCAACGCATCACGACGCTGCATAGAGCCTCCTCGACTTCGTTGCGATGAAGATTTTCTGGCGCGGCGGGCACGCGAAGTTCAGTGCGCGCGGCGCAACTGCCAGCGTCAAGTACCCAGCAACTCGTTGCGCACATTTTTCAGGACGTAGGCGGCACGCTCGACACCGACTTCGCCGGCGAGAATGGGATCCTCATTTTCGATGCTGAGAATGCCTTCGTAACCGACGTCCATGTAGGCCTTGATGATGGATTTCCAGAGGCCTGCGCCGTGGCCGTAGCCGACCGCGCGGAAAGTTTCAGAAGCGGAGTCGAGCTCGTTGGTTGCGAAGGCGAAGTTGAGAACACCGTACTTGTTGACGTTTTCAGGAAAGAAAACGGTGTCTTTCATGTGCGCGTGGAAAAGGGCGCCTTGCTTGGCGAGGAAGTGAATGACTTCGACGGGATCGCAGCCTTGCCAGAAGAGATGGCTGAGATCGTTGTTGGCGCCAATTTCTTCGCCGACGGCTTCGCGGAGTTTTATAAGGGTGCGAGGATTGTAAACGACAAAATTCGGATGCATTTCGAACGCGAGGCGCTTGATGCCGTGCTCACGCGCGTATTTGGCCGCTTCCTTCCAATAAGGGATGACCTTTTCTTTCCATTGCCAGTCCTGCATCTGGGCGTATTCGGCGGGCCAACGATAGGTGATCCAGTTGGGCTGCGTGTCCTGGGGCGTGCCGCCGGGACAGCCGGAAAAACCGACGATGACTTTCACGTCGAGCATTTCGGCGAGGAGGACAGTCTTGCGGAAGGTATCAATGTCTTTCTGGGCGTGTTTGGCGTCGGGATGGATGGGGTTGCCGTGACAACTGAGAGTGGCGACGCGAATTCCGCGATCTTCAAACTTTTTCTGCCAGGCTTTGGCCTTGCTGCGGTCGGCGACCAGGTCATCCAGCGGGCAATGGTGGTTTTCAGGGTAGCCGCCGGTCCCGATTTCCATAACCTCAAGGCCGAGGGCGCTGACCTTATCGAGCATGGCGTCGAGAGAGATATCTTTGTAAACGGGATCGAACACGCCGATGGGGATCTTGCGCATGGAGCCGGGAGGCTTTGCGGCAGGTTGTTTCGGCAGCGGGTTGGCGGAATCGGCGGCGTCGGCGAGTTTGGCAGCGCCGGGCAGGGTGGCAGCCAGCAAACCGCTGGAGGCGGCGAGGAATTGCCTGCGGTCCACGGCCAAGCCCTTGCGAATCTTTGTCATGCGCGTCTCCTCGGCAAACGCAGCAATAGAGCTAGCACCATTTACCCCGCGGAATTATACGCTTCTGGGAGGGGCAAACAAGCAAGTAAATCGTTCTTCTAAAGGAATTGTTGCGGGCTGAGAGGAAACAAGATACGGCGTATCCAAGAAGATTCGCGCCAGAGCAGCCAGACACGCAAGGCCCGGGATGATCTGGCTGGGCTGAGGGACGCTCGCGACTCGATTACGTTGCCGTGATTTGTCCGTCTCAGTTCCTATGGGGTGGTAGGATAACACCCATCCTGTCGAGGCAAGTCGGAGGGCCAACCGGAGGCCAAAAATGGAGGCACTGAAATCCGCGCAGGTACCGGTGGAAGCCTACATATCAAGCTCTGTTTCGACCGCCCCAGTCACTGCGCTTCCGCCGAGGCACTCGGTCCTCGTCCGTGTCACTCACTGGATCATCACTCTCTGCTTTTTTGCGCTGCTCCTCACCGGTGTGGAAATTGTCATATCACACCCTCGCTTCTACTGGGGCGAAACCGGGAACGTGTTGACTACTCCGTTGTTCCAACTGCACATCCCTTCCTCAAGAGCACTGGTGCCCACTGGTTACGGGTATGTGCTGCCGGACCAGAACGGCTGGAGTCGCGCGCTGCATTTTGAAGCGGCCTGGATTGCGGTGCTTACAGGTTTGCTGTATGCAATCTCCGGCTTGTTTACAGGGCATTTCCGGAAAGACTTGCTCCCCAGCAGGGCCGATCTTTCCTGGCGGGCGCTCTCGACCTCCATCGCAAAACCGTTGCGTTTTGAACGGCCGAGTGAGGCAGAGGCCTTCTCGTACAACGGGCTCCAGCGCCTCACGTATGTCTTTGTGATTTTCGTTCTTTTTCCGTTGGTGATCTGGACAGGCTTGGCGCTGTCGCCCGCGTTTATCTCCGCCTTTCCGGCCTCAGTTACTCTGCTCGGTGGCCGGCAATCGGCGCGCACGATTCACTTCTTTGTTTCAGTCGCTCTTGTGCTGTTCCTGCTTGTTCATGTCGCGATGGTTTGTCTTGCCGGATTCAGGAGCCGCACAGGCGCGATGATCACGGGCCGCACCGCTGCGCGCAAGGAGCACACATGATCGACCTTTCACGCCGAAAACTGATCTTAACTGGGCTCGCGGCCACGGCGGGTGCATCGGGGTTAGCAGTGGCGGCGCGCCTTGCGCAGAAGTATGGATTAGTGCCTCCCGATCACGGCGGAATCTATGGCCTCGGCGAGACGCTGACCTTTGCTTCGCAGCGGCTGCTGACGCGTCATTCATTGGCACGCGAATTCCCGCGCAGCCAGATTTCGCCGCGTCCATTTCCGAACCAGCTCGCGCCCCTCACGGAAGACTTTAGGCGTCTTCAGGCCGGAGGTTTCGCGGAGTGGCGGCTCGCCGTCGATGGCATGGTCGCTCAGCCTGCGTCGTTTTCGATAAGCGAGCTCAAGAGCTATCCGTCTCGCAGTCACATTACCGAACTCGTGTGTGAAGAGGGCTGGTCCTATATAGCCGA
>Ga0210409_10000797_pt1 | contig 46035 bp, 38 predicted proteins | sample IncBWH17MmetaG_FD_161649 | JGI IMG/M metagenome (GOLD analysis project Ga0210409, IMG submission 161649) | Forest soil microbial communities from Barre Woods Harvard Forest LTER site, Petersham, Massachusetts, United States - Inc-BW-H-17-M | ecosystem: Environmental > Terrestrial > Soil >... | reverse complement strand
CTCAGGCTCTCCCCTTGCTTCCAGCGCCGCCAGATCTGCGCCCTGAGCTCCTCCGGCATCCCCCGTTGACCCATGCCACACCCCTCCTGTTACAGATGGTGTTGCACGGACCGCTTGAACGCACCTGCGGCGCTTTCCGCAGGCCGACCGAATAGCGGCACGAAGCCCGCGGGCAAAAGGCGTGGCTTTTGCCCGCTTGTCAGCAGGCCGGTTCGGAGCGTGCAAAGCGACGCGTGTACAATGAATCCATCCAGCCACTGGAACTGACATGGCCGCATCGAACGATCTTCCGGAAGTCGAGCTCGATCCTAAGAACCTTTATCGCGAGGACGTCTTCACCGATCGCCGCGCGGGCAGCATTCGCCGCCTGACGCCGGTCACGGCCGACGGAGCTCCGGATGCGGCGCGCCCGGTGCTGTTCTCCGGTCAGACGCAGCTGCTCACGCCTGCGGGGATTCTGCCCCTGGGGTTCGAAATCGAGGCACACACACTCGAGGAAGCGCTGAAGAAATTCCCGGAAGGGGTGAAAGTCGCGCTCGAGCAGGCGATCGACGAGGCGCGGGAGCTGCGTCGCGAGGCCGCCTCGCGCATCGTGGTTCCCGAGGTCGGGGGCTTGGGTCCCGGGCCGGGCCCGGCCACGGGCGGGGGCAAGATAAAGTTTCCCTGAAGCAAGCCTTAGCGCCTTACCTCGGGCGCGCCGTGCGAAGGACAGCCATGAAACCCGAGCGCTCCGTGTGGATCGTCGCGACGATCGCGGCCTCGTTGCTCGGCGCGGCCCTGCTCGCGGCCTGCGTGAGCGCGCAGTTCGGTAATCGCGAGCCAGCCTCCGGCCCCGGGCCGGGCGGCAAGCCGATGCGCACCGCGACCGAGGCGGTGATCGGCCTGCCGGCGGTCGCCGAGGCGCCGGTCTACCCCGTCACCGCCCGCGTCAGCGTGAACGACAACTTCTTCGGCACCCGCGTCGAGGATCCCTATCGGTGGCTCGAGGATCTCAACTCACCGGCGGTGCAGCAATGGGTCGCGGCCGAGAACGCCGTGTCCCGGCCGCGCCTCGAGGAGCTCGCGCAGCGCGCCTGGCTCAAGCGGCGCCTCACGGAGCTGTGGAACTACGAGCGTTTTGAGCTGCCGGTCAAGCGCGGCCCGCACTATTTCTTCCTGCACAACGACGGCAAGCAGAACCAGAGCGTGCTGTACGTCTCCGAGCGGCTCGACTCACCGGGGCGCGTGCTGTTCGATCCCAACACGGTGCGCGCTGATGCGACCGTGGCGCTCGCGGCGTTCACGCCGGACGAGCAGGGCAAGGTCGTCGCCTATGCCACCTCCGACGGGGGCACGGACTGGCAGATCTGGCGCTTCCGCCGCGTGAGCGATGCGACCGACCTGCCCGACCTGGTGCGCTTCACCAAGTTCTGGGGAGTCTCCTGGGCAGGCGACGGCTCGGGCGTTTACTACAGCCGCTATCCGACGCTGGTCAGCGGGCAGGGCGACGATGCGGCGCGGCCCGCGGTCTACTTCCACACGCTCGGGACGCCGCAGGATGAGGACCGCCTGGTGTACGAGGTGGCCGATCACCCGGCGCGGATTCCCTCCGGCCGCGTCACCGAGGGAGGTGGTTACCTCGTCATCACGCTGTTCGACGGTTACGAGAAGAACGGCGTCGAGCTGCTCGATCTGCGCCGCCCGGGCGCGAAGGCGCAGCCGCTGTTCTCCGAGTGGGACGCGCTCTACACCTTCATCGGCGCGCAGGGCGATGAGCTTTACTTCAGGACCACCAAGGATGCGCCCTTCGGGCGCGTCATCGCCGTCGATGCGCGTGCCGCCCCGCCCGTGCCGCGCACCGTGGTGCCCGAGGGGAGCACTACGCTCGAGGAAGCGACTTATGTGGGGGGGCGGATTCTGGCGCGCTACGTCGAGGATGCGCGCGGCGTTGCGCGCGTGTACGAGCGCGACGGCCGCCCCGCGGGTGAAGTGCCGCTGCCCGGCAAGGGCGGTCTCGACGGCTTCCAGGGCGAGGGGCATCAGACCGAGAGCTTCTTCGGCTACACCGACTATCTGACGCCGCACCGGATCTATCGCCTCGATGTTTCCTCGAACCAGGCGACGCTGTGGCGCGAGCCGCGCATTCCCGCCTCGACCGCCGGGTACGTGACCGAGCAGGTGTTCTTCCACAGCAAGGACGACACCCGCGTGCCGATGTACATCACCCACCGGCGCGATCTGGTCAGGGACAGCAACCAGCCCGTGCTGCTGTACGGTTACGGCGGCTTCAACGTCTCACTCACCCCGCAATACCGGCCGCAAGTGCAGGCGTGGCTCGAGATGGGCGGCGTGTACGCCGAGGCGAACCTGCGCGGCGGCGGGGAGTACGGCGAGGCCTGGCACAAGGCGGGCACGCTCGCCAACAAGCAGCACGTGTTCGATGACTTTATCGCCGCGGCCCAGTACCTGATCCGTGAGCACTACACGCGCACCGCGCGCTTAGGTATCCACGGCCGCAGCAACGGCGGGCTCCTCGTCGGCGCGGCGCTGACGCAGCGCCCCGATCTCTTTGGAGTGGCGCTGCCCGCCGTGGGTGTGCTCGACATGCTGCGCTACCAGACCGCGAGCGCCAACGCGCGCCAATGGTCGTCGGACTTCGGGCTCGCGGAGCACCCTGAGCAATTTCGCGCGCTGTATGCCTATTCGCCATACCAGAACGTGCGGAAGGGTACGTGCTATCCGCCCACCCTCATCACCACCGCGGACCACGACGATCGCGTGGTGCCGTGGCACAGCTACAAATTCGCCGCCGCGCTTCAGGCGGCGCAGAGCTGCCCGAATCCCATCCTCATCCGCATCGAGACCCGCGCGGGGCACGGCGCCGGTAAGCCCGTGTGGATGCAGATCGAGGACTTCGCCGATCAGTGGGCGTTCCTCGCGAAGTGGCTGGGAGTGAGCGCACCCGGTGACGGGGATACCCGACCGCCTACTTGAGAACCTGGAGGAGGTTGGTGAACTGGTCGGTCCACAGCGGTAATCCTGGTCCTGTCGTGATAGCGGTGCCGTGAGCGGCAATGTCGGGTTGGCGCAGAAAACCGAGGTTGCGCGTAACGAGCACCCAGTCCGACGGGTACAGCAGGCCCGTCGGGGGGCGATCGGAGACGAGCACGGCCTGGTAGCCTGCGTCGCGGGCAACCCGCCCGACCACCGGCGCGAGATTCAGGTAGCGGTTGGAGACGTGAAAGGCGATGACGCCCTCGGGCTTTGTTACGCGCGCATAAGTCGCAAACGCCTCGCGGGTCAGCAGGTGCATCGGGATCGCATCGCCGGAGAACGCGTCCACCGACAGAACGTCGAAGCGCTCCGCGGGCGCGTTGAACGCACCTCGCGCAAGCTCGTCCTCCAGGGAAAGCCTGGCATCGCCGAGCACCAGCTCCACTCGTGCCTTGCTGTCACGCAGATACGTGAACTGCGTGCGGGCAATGTCCAGCACCGCGGGATTGATCTCGTAGGCCCGGAACTGATCGCCGGATCGTCCGTAGGCCGCGAGCGTCCCCGCACCGAGGCCCACGGAACCGATCCGCAGCGGTCCTTTTCTGAGAGAGTCGGACGAAAGGGTGCGGCCGATGCCGGAGGATGACCCGTAGTAGGTGGTCGCAATAGTGCGTTGCGCGATCCGCATGACCTGCGAGCCGTGCACGATGGTCCCGTGTACCAGCTTGCGCAATCGCTCGTCGCGGGATGGGGCTTCGATTACCCGCAGGGCACCGTAGAAGTTACGGGTCGCGAGCGCACCGGCAGAGCTTTCGCGGTAGGAGCTCCAGCCGAAGGTTGCGGCACAGAGCAACGCAGTGAGCGAGACCGCCCGCCACAGGCGATGCCGCTGTAAGAGCAGCGCGGAAACGATCAGCAGTCCCGCGCACCCCCAGCGCGCGTTGCCCTCGACGATCTTGGCCCACGGCGCCGCATACGGGTCGAGAGCGCGTGGCAGCCCGCCGAGCAGCAACAGGATCAGTGAAGTCCCCAACAGGGCCAGCACGGCATTCATCGTCCAGGGAGTGTGTGGCTGCAGCCGACGCTCCTCGGCGGTGCAATACACGCCGAGCAGGGCCAGTGCGCCCACGGCGAGCGGCATTTCCCAGTAGCCGCTGAAAACCGCAGGCGCCACCAGTCCGACCAGCATGCCTCCGAGCGCGCCGCCCGCGGCGAGGCTGAGATAGAAGTGGGTCAGATACTCCGTCTGCGGCTTGGTCCGCGCGAGCTCGCCGTGGCACATGACGCAGCCGAGGAACACTCCCGCCGCAAAGACGGGCAGCGCCACGTACACCGAAACGTCGGGCACCGACAGGGCCCATGCCATGGCGCCGGCGGCCAGCATAGCCGGTGTTACCCAGAAGCGACGCTCGTACCACCCGCGTCCCGAGCGCCCTTCGAAGCAGACCGTGAAACTGAACAGGTACAGGGCAAGGGGAACAATCCAGAGAAGCGGGATGGCGGCCACGTTCTGCGTAATCTGATTCGTGGCCGACAGAAGCAATGTCGAGCCGAGCGCGCTGCACCCGACCCAGTAGGCGTATCGGCCCGCGGACGGTGCTGAGTTCAATGCTCGCGCATCGCCAACGTCATCGCGGAGATCGGGGTGCCGTCGGCGGGACCAGGCATAGCTGATCGAGCTGGTGACGAAGAGTACATACGCCGAGCTCCACAGCCACGCCTGGGTATGCAGGGGCGCAAACGGCTCGACGGCGAACGGATAGCACAGCAGCCCGATCAGCGAGCCAAGGTTCGACAGGGCGAATAGCCGATAAACCGAGGGCCCGAATGCGGCGCGCCCGAGTCCTCTCGTCAACCACTTCTGGAGCAGGGGTGCCGTCGAGGCCAAGAGGAAGTACGGCAAGCCAACGGTGGTAATGAGCAGGCCGAGAATCCTGGCAGCTGGCGCGGACTCGTACGCCTGCTTCCAGAAGGCCGCCGGCACAATCGGCAACATCAGGCAACTCACCAGCAGCAAAGAGATGTGGATCGAGAACGGACGAGCGCCGGCCCTGCTCCGGGTCAGCAAGTGCGCGTAGGCGTAGCCGAGCACGAGCAGTGCCTGGAAGAACACGAGGCAGACTGTCCAGACGCTTGCCGAGCCTCCGAACCACGGGAGTATCTGCTTCGCGAGTACCGGTTGAACGAGAAACAGCAGGAAGGAGGACAGGAGGATCGTCAGCGCGGGTGCCAGCATGACGTCAGTTCGGCTCGAGCAGCGCCCGCACGGCGAGCGTTTCCCTGTCGAACACCACCAGCAGGCGGCGGCTCCCACCCCACATGACCATCGTGTTGGTCTGATCGGCGGGAAGGCCCAATTGCGCGACGCGGCCCTTCAGTGTGTGCTTCTCGGCAGGAGTGAAGTACGGCATGTCATCGACCCTCTTGAGTTGCTTGCGCAGCTCCGCTACTCCCTGCTCCCAGGGCCTGAAATACCGCGGCATCTGGATGATGTCGGAGCCGCCGAATAGCGTTCCGCCGACGATCTTCTGCGCCTCCTCCGGGCTTTCCGGCAGCGGCGCCCAGATCCATCGCGGCCGGCTATGCCAGGAAGGGGCGAGCGCCGGATTCTCACGGCGCCCGGCCTTGATGTCGTCCGCCTTGAGGTCGGATGCCTGCACCAGCTCCAGCCGGTCCGCCGAGAAAGTGTAGTAGAGCGGCCGCCCGCGCCAGAGCGTGACCCCGCCATAACCGAGCGCAATCAGCTGTACCGCGACGATGATCGAGATGTCGCGCGCGAGCTCCGCGCGCGGCTTGCCGGGGTTCGCGACGATCAGCGTCAGCGTGGGCCCAAGTACCAGGTCCACCATGACCACGATGCCGACGATGTGCAGCACGCTCGCCAGGTACCACCCGGGCCAGCGGTACCAGCCCAGCCAGAAAGCGCCTAACACCAGTGTGAGCGCGGCGGCGCTTCCCGCCAGATGAAGTCCGAAAGCCTTGAGACGGAACTTCACTTAGATCGCGGTTCCGTGCAGTCGTCTTCCGCGGCCGCCGCATCCGGCGCCGCGCTGTCGCCGGGAATGGCGTGTTGCTCCGAGAACCAGGCGCCGAGGTCGATGAGGCGGCAGCGCTCGCTGCAGAATGGGCGGAACGGCGCCGCGGCCCACTCGAGCTCGCGCCCGCACGTCGGACACGTGACCGTGGCGGGACTCATCGCCGGCAGTCTCAGGTGCAGCAGCTGAGCGTGAAAGGAACATCCCCCTCGGTCTGGGTCGGACGCGTGGCCAGGCCGTTCCAGGTGAGGAAGCGCACGTTGCAGCGGTAGTGGCTGCCGCTGATCTCGGGGTAGAGGCCGGCGGAGGCAGGCAGCGAGATGCGCAGCAACTGCAGCGGATGATCGCGATCGAAATTGATGTTGAAGGTCCCGCCGTTCGCAACTTCGTCGCGTGTGCGACCATTCTGGCGCGTGAGCCACAGCAGCTCCGCGATCGCATCGCATAGCGGACGCAGCAGCGCGAGCCACTGACTGAAAGCACGCATACGCAGCTCGTCCGGCTGCGAGAGCCAGAAGTAATAATCCGGCAGATCGAACTCGCAGGTGCCGCCCGGGATCGCGGTGCGGTGCTTGACGGAGTTCAAGAACTCCGAGTGGCGCAGCGGCTGAAGGAACGCGGTGCCCGCGCCCATCAGGTCGGCACGCAGCCGCAGCAGGTTCGACATGAGCGTCTTCAGCCGCTGCGCGTCGACGCCGGGCTTGGACTGAAACTCGTTGAGCGAGGTGAGCTGGCCCTCGAGCTCCTTGAGCACCTCCGCACGGACGTCGCCGCGCGTCATGATCGCGAGAATGTCGATCAGGCTCGCCATCGCGGCGCGGCTGCCCCACTGGCTCGCTATCTCGTTGTGGTAGAGCGCCTGGTTATAAAGGAAATCAAGGCGCAGAAAGGTGCGCATGCGCTCATTCAGCGGCTGCTCGAACACGAGCGTCGCGGCCTCGGAGGCGGACGCCACGGGGACCTCGGGCTCGGACACGGCGGATTCGGCCATGGCCCTATTGTGCTTGACGCGCGCCGGGTCCGTAAACGGCGGCGGGCGGCCGGGGCGCGCAGGCTTAAGCGCGCGGGGCGCGGGCGAACTCGAGATAGCGCGCGTGGAGCGCTGCGACCTGGGCCTGCACCGCGCTCATGTCGGCATCGTTCGTGATCACATCATCCGCGGCCTTGAGTCGCGCGCTGCGCGAGACCTGCGCATCGAGGATCGCCTGCGCCTGAGCGCGCGTCGAGCCATCCCGAGCGAGCAGGCGGCGGATCTGCAACTCCTCGTCGCAGTCGACGACCAGTACGCGATCGACGTGTGAGCCAAGATTCTTCTCGACTAGCAGCGGTATCACCAGGATCTGGTAGGGGCCGCCCGCCGCGGCCGAGCGCGCCTCGAGCGCGGCGCCGATCGCCGGGTGCGTCAGGTTCTCGAGATCGGCGCGCGCCCTGGGGTCGGAGAACACTATGTCGCGCAGGGCGGGGCGGTCGAGATGTCCATCGGGCGTGAGGATGCCGCGGCCGAAGCGCTCGACCAGCCGTTCGAGCGGCGGCTGACCGGGCTCGACCACCTCGCGCGCCACTTGGTCGCTGTCGAGGATCGGGACACCGAGGGCGCCGAAGAACTTGGCAGCCGTCGACTTACCACTGGCAATCCCGCCGGTGAGGCCGACGCGGAGGACGCGCGAAGCGGCGGGCGTGCTCACGGATGCGAGGCGAAGAGCGCGAGATACCGCCCCACGAGCCCGCGGCCGAACATCAGCACCAGCCAGCCCGCGGCGGCGAGAAACGGGCCGAAGGCGATCGGGGTCGCGCGGCTCTGTCGCCGGATCGCGAGCATGGCGATGCCGACGATCGCGCCGACCACCGCGGCGATCAGAATGACGGGCAGGAGCATCTGCCAGCCGAGCCAGGCGCCGAGCGCGGCCAGGAGCTTGAAGTCCCCGTAGCCCATGCCTTCCTTCCCGGTGACGAGCCGGAACAGATGATAGACGCTCCACAGGCTCAGGTAACCGGCAGCCGCACCGATCAGGCTCGAGCGCACATCGACCGGGACCGAAGCGTCGCCCTGCGGTCCCCACAGACTCAGCATCAGGCCGAGCCACAGGAGAGGAAGCGTCAGGCTGTCGGGCAGCAACTGGTGATCGATGTCGATGAAGGTGAGCGCGATCAGGAACCAGGTGAGTACGAGCGCGGCGAGCGCCGGGAGGCCGAAGCCGAAGCGCGCCGCCACCCACGCTGAGAGGATCCCGGTCAGGAGCTCGACGAGCGGATAGCGCACGGATATCGGCGCTCCGCAGCGCGCGCAGCGCCCGCGCAGCAGCACCCAGGAGATGAGCGGGATGTTCTGCAGCGCCGTGATCGGCGCCTTGCAGGCAGGGCACGCGGAACGCGGCACGACGAGAGTGAAGCGCTCGTGCGGCCCCGCCGCCACGGTCGCGGCATGCGGGTCGTGGCCGGCCAGCTCGGCGCACTGCGCGCGCCACTGGCGATCGAGCATGACCGGCAGGCGGTAGACCACCACGTTGAGGAAGCTGCCGACCGCGAGGCCCAGCACCAGGCAGGTGCCGACAAACAAGCCGGGGGACGCCGCTAGCAGCTCGATCACCGACACGGTGGTTGCCCCCTCATTCAAAGAAAACGCCGCGCAGAGCGCGGCGCTTCCTCAGCCGGAATTCGTCGCCGGGCGTCAGACCACCGAACCGAGCTTGAAGATCGGCAGGTACATGGCGATCACAAGTCCGCCGACGAGCACACCGAGTACCACCATGATGAGCGGCTCGAGTAGGCTCGACATCGCGTCCACCGCGTTGTCGACCTCAGCCTCGTAGAAAGTCGCGACCTTGCCCGACATCTCATCGAGCGAGCCCGACTCCTCGCCCACCGCGATCATCTGGTTCACCATGTTGGGGAAGAGCCCGGTGGACTCCATGGCGCGCTGCAGCCGCTGCCCGGTAGCGACCTCGTCGCGCATCCTGAGTACCGCTTTCTCGTAGACGATGTTGCCGGTGGCGCCGGCGACCGAGTCGAGCGCCTCCACCAGGGGAACGCCGGCGGCGAACATGGTCGAGAGCGTGCGCGCGTAGCGGGCGATGGCCGCCTTATTGAGGATCGGGCCGACGATCGGGAGCTTCAGGGCCAGGCGATCGAGGAACTCCCGCATGGCCCTGGAGCGCTTTTTGAAATAGAAGAACGACCAGCCCACGAGGCCGAGCACGATCGCGATATAGACACCGTCGCGCTGTACGAACCGGGACAGGTTGATGACCATCTGGGTGAACGCCGGCAGATCTGCCCCGAAGCCCTTGTAGAGCGATTCGAACTGCGGGATCACGAAGATCAGGAGGACGACGGTGACGATCACCGCCACGACCAACACTGCTGCTGGATAGAACATTGCCTTCTTGATCTTCTTCTTCAGCGCCTCGGTCTTTTCCTTGTACGTGGCGACCTTGTCGAGCAGCGACTCGAGGGCGCCCGCCTGCTCGCCGGCCTCCACCAGGTTGACGTACAGGTCGTCGAAATAGAGAGGATGCTTGCCGAGCGCCTCGTGGAGCGAGGTGCCACCTTCGACGTCGGCCTTGACGTCGAGGACGAGCTTCTGCATCGCGGCCTTCTCGTTGCCGTTGCCGACGATCTCGAAGGCCTGCACGAGCGGAATGCCTGCGGCGAGCATGGTGGCGAGCTGGCGGCTGAACACCGCGATGTCGCCCATGTCGACCTTGCCCCCGCGGCGGCCGTCGCGCTGCTTGCGGATCCGCGACGGCGCGATGCCCTGACGGCGAAGCTCGGCGCGCAGCGCCGCCTCGTCGGGCGCAAGGCTCTTGCCCTTGATGCGCGCGCCGCGCTTGTCCCGGCCCTCCCAGGCGAATGGAACATCGCGCTTGATGGTCCTGACGGTGGCGGTTGCTGCTGCCTGTGCCATGAGTCGTTACCCGTTCAGCCTCACTCGGTGGTGACGCTGTTGACTTCCTCGAGACTGGTGACGCCGTTCTTGACCTTTTCGAGGCCCGCGCGGCGCAGATCCCACACACCTTCCTTGGCGGCCTGATCGCCGATCTCGACGGCGCTGCCGCCGGCCAGGATGATGCGCGCGATGGCCTCGGTCACCGGCAGCACCTGGTAGATGCCGGAGCGCCCCTTGTAGCCGTCGGTGCAGTTGTTGCAGCCCTTGGGCCCGAAGATCTTGAGGCCCGCAGCGACCTCCATCTCGGTAAAGCCCTCCTTGAGCAGGGCCTCGCGCGGGATCTCGACCGGCTGCTTGCAGTTGCTACAGAGGCGGCGCGCCAGACGCTGCGCGATGATGAGACTCACGGAGGTCGCGATCGCGTAGGGCTTGACGCCCATGTCGACGAGGCGCGTGAGCGTCTGCGGCGCGTCGTTGGTGTGCAGCGTGGAAAGCACGAGGTGGCCGGTCTGCGCCGCCTTGATGGCGATCTCAGCCGTCTCGAGGTCACGGATCTCACCGACCATGATGACGTCGGGGTCCTGGCGGAGGAAGGCGCGCATCGCCGCGGCGAACGTGAGACCGACCTTGCCGTTGACGTTCACCTGGTTGACGCCCGGGAGATTGATTTCCGCCGGATCCTCGGCGGTCGAGATATTCGTATCCTCGCGGTTGAGGATGTTCAGGCCGGTATAAAGCGACACGGTCTTGCCGCTGCCGGTGGGCCCGGTGACCAGGATCATGCCCTGGGGCTTGCCCAGGTACTTGTTGTAGAGGTCCTTCTGGAAGGGCTCGTAGCCGAGGGAGTCGATGCCGAGCATCGCCTGCGCGGGATCGAGAATACGCAGCACGATCTTCTCGCCGAAGAGCGTCGGGCAGGTGCTCACGCGGAAGTCGATGGCGCGGGTCTTGGAGAGGCGCATCTTGATGCGGCCGTCCTGTGGGACGCGCCGCTCGGCGATGTCGAGCCGTGACATCACCTTGAGACGCGCGGACAGCTTCGGGGCGAGCTGCACCGGCGGCTGCGCGATCTCCTTCAGCACGCCGTCCATGCGGAAACGCACCCGGTAGAGCTTCTCGAAGGGCTCGAAGTGAATGTCGGAGGCGCCGCGGCGGATCGCATCCAGCATGACCTTGTTGACGAAGCGCACGATCGGCGCGTCTTCTACATCGTCGCGGCCGATCTTGTCGTCGAGCTCGTCTTCGCCCCCGGTAACGTCCAGCGACTCGAGGTCGACGTCCGCCTCGTCCGTGAGCGCCGACATCTGGTTGTCAACCTGCTCGAGCGCCTTGTCGATGGCGCGCTGGAGCTTGTCGTCCTCGACGACGATGGCCTCGATGCCGAGGCTGGTCTGAAATTTGACCTCGTCTATCGCGTGCAGATTGGTGGGATCGGCGACCGCGAGGAAGAGGCGCTTCCCACGGCGGAAGAGCGGCAGAACGCGGTGCTTGGCGAGCAGCTTGTCACTGACCAGCCGCACGGCCTCGAGGTCGACGGTCACTGCCTCGAGGTCGAAAAGGGGCACACCGAACTCGGTTGACGCCGCCACCGCGATGTCACGGGCATTGGCCGCCCCGCTCGCCACCAGCTGCGTTACGACGCTGGTCTTGCGCTCCCGGGCCGCGTTGACGGCCTCGAGCATCGCGGCCTCTTCGACCACGCCATCCTGCACGAGCCGCTGCGGCAGCCCGCCAAAGCCCGAGCGCGTGGCGCCGAGCGCAAGAGAGGCGTTGTCATTCATAGGCTTATGGCAAGCAAAATAAGCCGGACGATCAGTTTACCCGAGAAGCCGTGGGGCGCAATTGTCAAATCACTGCCGATTCTGACGGAGCCGGTCACCCCGCTGGCGGGGTGCGCGTCACACTTGATCTTTTGAGATCCCGAAAAAGAGAGCCCCGGCACAAGGCCGGGGCTCGAGACTCCTTCGAAAAGGGTCGTCTTGAACGGTGATTACTTGCACTCCGTCGGAACGTACTTGGAGAGCACAGGGGCACCAGGAGCAGTTATCGGCAGCTTGCGGTTTCCCGCCGTGGTGCTGGTCGAAGACGCACAGCCCCAGTCAACGTTGCCAGGGGTCGTGTCGACGAGCACCGCGCCAAGGACCGAAGGCTCGAGCGTGATCTGATTGGCCGCGCCGAGCTGCGGGATGCCGTTCGCACCGCCGTTATACGTGATCGTGATCAGTCCGGGCGCCGCAGCGGCACCGTTGGCGATCGCGATCGTAGTCACGTACTTAGTAGCCGTAGGGACATACGCGGCCGCAGCAGAGGTCACGCCGGCCAGACCATTCGACTGGAAGCCCTCAGCAACCGTCGTCTTGGCGGCGGAAGCCAGGTTGAGGCCTTCTGTCACTTTCGAGCGAACGGTGTAGTCCTGGTACGCGGGAATGGCGATGGCCGCCAGAATGCCGATGATCGCCACGACGATCATCAGCTCGATGAGGGTGAAACCCTTTTGCAACGACTTCATTTGTGAAGACTCCTGAAAATTTTTGGGTACAAACTCAGTGGCGCAAAAAAGGGCGCCCGGCCAGATTGAAGCAAGGCCTGTGCCAGAGCTCTTAGAATGGCGTAAGTCATTGGAATCAATGGCAGAGCGAATCAGCGCACTGTCGGCCACTTGACGTAACAACTGTCGCACACTGACGCCAGCTGATGTACGGCCTGTCACAAAGTGACCCGGTGCGTCACCTGGAACGGGCTATTCGATTCCCAACTTCTTGATCCGATAGCGGAGCGCCCGAAAGCTCATCCCGAGGAGCTTCGCCGCCGCGGTCTTGTTGTAGCGGGTCTTTTCCAGCGCCTTGATGATGGCGTCGCGCTCGATGCTCTCGAGGTGACTCCCGAGGGCCGCGCCGGCTTCGACAGCGGCCGGAGCGGCCGCGGTGCCAGGGGGAGACGGCTCGGCCCCGGCGGGGCGAGCGGCGGAGCGGAGCCGCACGTGCTCGGCGGTGATCTCCCCCCCGGTGCTGAGCGTGAGTGCGCGCTCGAGCACGTTCTCGAGCTCGCGCACATTGCCGGGGAAGGCGTAACCCTGCAGCGTGCGGATCGCATCCTCGGCGATACGGGGCGCGGCGGTGCCGGCGCGCCGCGCCAGCCGCTCGAGGATCGCGTCGGCGATCTCGGGGATGTCCTCGCTCCGCTCGCGCAACGCGGGCACCCGCAGCTCGATGACGTTGATGCGATAGAAGAGGTCCTCGCGGAACAGGCCCTGGGCGACGAGGTCGGCGAGGTTCTTATGGGTGGCGGACAGGATCCGCACGTCGACGCTCTCCTCGCGTGCCTCCCCGACCGGGCGAACGGTCTTCTCCTGCACCACGCGCAGCAGCTTCACCTGCATGTGCAGCGGCAGGTCCGCCACCTCGTCGAGAAACAGCGTGCCGCCCTCGGCGCTCTGCACCAGCCCCTTCTTATCGGCAATGGCGCCCGTGAAGCTGCCGCGCTTGTGCCCGAACAACTCGCTCTCCATGAGCTCGGTCGGGATCGCGCCGCAGTTCACCGCCACGAACGGGCCCTCGCGGCGTGCGCCGCTCTCGTGAATCATGCGGGCCACGAGCTCCTTGCCGGTGCCGGACTCACCGGAGATATGCACCGGCGCCTGGCTGCGCGCGACGCGGGCGATCATCTCGCGCAGCTGCTCCATGACGGGCGAGCCGCCAAGGAGCCGGGGGCCGGTGAGGGTGGCGGCGGTCGTCTGAGTGTCCGCCGCGGCGCGCAGCTTCAAGGCGCTGCCGACCAGCTTGCGCAGCACGCCGAGGTCGAGGGGCTTGGAGACGAAGTCGAAGGCGCCGAACTTCAAGGCGCGCACCGCCGACTCGACGTTGCCGTGGGCGGTGATCACGGCCACCGGTACGGTGGGCCGGTTCTCCTGGATCCAGGCGACGAGATCCAGCCCGTCGCCATCGGGCAGCCGCATGTCGGTCAGGCACAGGTCGAAGCTCTCGGTCTTCAACAGGCGGCGCGCCGTCTCGAGGTCGGGAGCGGTCCGGGTCCTGAAGCTCATGCGGCTCAGAGTGAGGCTCACAAGCTCGAGCAGATCCGGCTCGTCGTCGACGATGAGCACGATCGGTTGCGCCGACGCCGCCCGCGAGCCTGGAGTCGCCGCGTTCATCGAACCTCCCAGCGCCGCCGGTCCGGGAACACCAGCCGGAAGATGCTGCCGCCGTCCGCACGCGGCTCGTACAGCAGCGTCGCGCCGTTGGCCTGCGCGAGCTCGCGCGCGAGGAACAGCCCGAGTCCCGTGCCACGCCCGGAGCTGAAGAACGGCTCGAAGATGCGCTCGGCGAGCTCGGGTTTCACCCCTTCCCCGCGATCAGCAACCTCGAGGAACGGGCGGGCATTCGTCATCATGCGTCCGTATCGTATCTCGACGCCGCCGGCAGGGTCGCCCTCCACGGCATGCTTCAGTGCGTTCTCGCACAGGTTCCACAGTATCTGCCGCAGCTGGTCGGGATCTGCGCGCACTTCGACATCGCTGGTGCTGCTGACGATGAGCCGCGCACGTGGGAACTGCATCGTGTCGCAGAACTCCGTGTGGAACTCCTCGGTCCACGCCGACAGCGTCAAGCGCTCGAGCCGCGCCGGCTCGCGCCGCGAGAGGCGCTGCACGTTGTCGATGATGCCGCTCACCCGCGCGGCGTTGGCGCGGATGATCTCGGTCAGGCGGCGGTCATCGGTGGTGAGGCTCGGCGATTCCGCGAGCAGCTGCCCGGCGTGACTCATCGCGCCGACCGGATTGCGGATCTCGTGGGCGATGCTCGCGCTCAGGCGCCCGAGCGCGGCGAGCTTCGACTGCTGCACCTTCTCGGCGAGGATGCTGGTGTCTTCGAGGAAGATGAGCACCGGGCCGGGGCTCGTCGAGCCGAGCGCTGCGAAGTGCGGCCGGATCACCCGGCCGCCGTCGGCCGCGACGAAGGTCGGATCCACTGGCGACTCCACACCCGCGCCGGCAGCGCCTTTGCGCCACGATTCGAGCAGAAACATCAGGCGCGGCGAGGCTTCGCCGACCAGGGCATCGGGAAAGGCGTTCTGGTCGCCGAGGATCTCGGCCGCCGACTCGTTGATGAGGCGAATGCGGTCCTGGCCATCGATGACGAGGATGCTCTCGCGCAGGTGCTGCACGATGTACTGCGAAAGCTGCGCGAGGTTCGCAAGGTCGAGCTCCCGACGGCGCACCAGAGCGTCGGTCTCGCGCAAGCGGTGGGCGACCGGCCAGGTGGCGAGCGAGGTCCCGAAGAGCACCGCCCCGAGTAACCCTGCGGTCACATAGTCGGTCGCCGGTGTCGAGTCGGTGACGCCGGAGAACACCTGCTGCGCCAGCACCGCGATCGCGGCGACCGAGGCGATCAGAAATGCGTCGCGCCGGTCCGCCAACACCGCGAGCGCGAAGACCGGCAGCACCAGGAGGATCCCGAGTCCGCTGGCCACGCCCCCCGCCGCATAGAGAATGAGGGCGATCGCAAGGGCATCGACGCTGGCGTTGACGAGGGCCACGATGCGCAGGCTCGACCATTCGAGGCGCCGCGCGATGAGGAGGAGCAGCGCCGCGGTGAAATAGGCGATGCATGCGCCGACGAACAGCTGCGGATGCGCCGTTACCGGGGTCCAGATCGGACTCGCGAGACCCTGCATTGCGAGCAGCGCGAGCGGCACGATCAGCCGGTAGAGGTTCAGGAGTCCGATGACCCGCCAGACGAGGTCGCTGGGCGTTACGGCGGGGGCGGCGAGGCTGACCGGCATTTGGGGGTGAGCGGAAACGTTCGCGGGCCGTTTGCAGGCCGGGCGACTCTAGCATCTTCGCCGGCGCGCCGGACGCGACCCGCATCGCACGCTGGTCACTGTCGGCCAATTTCGCGAGAATGCAGCTTTTACCTCGACGGGCGGTGCGATGAACCTGCACGAATACCAGGCGAAGGATGTGTTCCGCGGCTGCGGAATCCCGGTGCCGGCCGGCAAGGTTGCGGCGAGCCCCGAGGAAGCAGTCGCGGCAGCCAAAGCGCTTGGCGGGGGCGTCTGGGTCGTGAAGGCGCAGGTGCACGCCGGTGGCCGCGGCAAGGCGGGCGGCGTGAAGCTCGCGCGCGACCTCGAGGCGGTGCGCGCGGCGGCGGCGGGTATGCTCGGCACGCGCCTCACGACCAAGCAAACCGGCCCCGAGGGACTGCCGGTCGAGCGCGTGTACGTCGAAGCCGGCTCCGACATCGCCCGCGAGTTGTATCTGTCGATGACTCTCAACCGCGAGCGCGGCCGCGTCGCGTTGATCGCCTCCGCGGCCGGCGGCATGGAGATCGAGGAAGTCGCCGCGGCGACTCCCGAGAAGATCCTGAGCGTCAACGTGCACCCGGCGGCGGGACTCCAGGGGTACCAGGTGCGCGAAATTGCCTACGGACTGAAGCTCGAGAGCGAACAGATCAAACAATTCCAGGCGCTGGCCGTGGCGCTCTACCGCCTCTACGTTGAGAAGGACCTGAGCCTGGTGGAGATCAACCCGTTGATCGTGACGCGGCAGGGAGCGCTGCTCGCGCTCGATGCCAAGATCGATGTCGATGCCAACGCGCTGTTCCGCCACCCGGAGCTCGCGCAATTGCGCGATGCGAGCCAGGAAGACCCGATGGAGCGCCGCGCCAGCGAGCACGATCTCAACTACGTCTCCCTCGACGGCGACATCGCCTGTATGGTGAACGGGGCGGGACTGGCGATGGCGACCATGGATCTCATCAAGCTGCACGGCGGGGCGCCGGCGAACTTTCTCGACGTGGGCGGGGGTGCCACGGCCGAGCGCGTGACGGCCGCTTTCGAGCTGATCCTCTCCAACCCGCGCGTGCGGGCGGTGCTCGTCAACATCTTCGGCGGCATCGTGCGCTGCGACCTGATCGCCGAGGGCGTGATCAAGGCTGTGAGAAAGGTCGGCGTCAGGGTACCGGTCGTGGCGCGCCTCGAGGGCACCAACGCGGAAGGCGCGCGCGCGATGCTCGCGAAGAGCGGCCTCGCGATCACCCCGGCCGAGGATCTCACCGACGCGGCCCGCAAGGTGGTCGCGCTCGCGGCGAAGGGCAAGGCATGAGCATTCTGGCCAACCGCAACACCCGGGTCATCTGCCAGGGATTCACCGGCAAGCAGGGCACTTTCCACTCCGAGCAGGCGCTCGCCTACGGCACCAAGCTCGTCGGCGGCGTCACCCCGGGCCGCGGCGGGCAGAAGCACCTGGGACTGCCGGTCTTCGACACGGTGCGCGATGCGGTGCGCGAGACCGGCGCCACGGCCAGCGTGATCTACGTGCCCGCGGCGGGAGCTGCGGATTCGATCCTCGAGTCGGTGGACGCCGGGGTCGAGCTCGTGGTCTGCATCACCGAAGGCGTTCCGGTGAAAGACATGGTGAGCGTGAAGGCGATGCTCGCGGGCTCGGCGACGCGGCTCATCGGACCCAATTGCCCCGGGGTCATCACGCCGGAGGAATGCAAGATCGGCATCATGCCGGGCTTCATCCACAAGAAGGGCACGGTCGGCATCGTGTCGCGCTCCGGCACGCTGACCTACGAGGCGGTATTCCAGACCACGCGCGCCGGCCTCGGCCAGTCGAGCTGCGTCGGCATCGGCGGCGACCCGGTAGGCGGCATGAGCTTCATCGACGTGCTCGACCTCTTCGAACGCGACCCGCGCACCGAAGGCATCATTCTCGTCGGGGAGATTGGCGGCAGCGGTGAGGAAGCGGCCGCGCACTACATCCGCAGGTACGTCACCAAGCCGGTGGTCGCCTACATCGCCGGAGTCACCGCTCCGCCCGGTAAGCGCATGGGCCATGCCGGCGCCATCGTCGCCGGGGGCCACGGCACTGCGGCCGAGAAATACGCGGCCTTTGAGGCCGCGGGCGTACGCACCGTGAAGTCGCCAGCGGAGCTCGGTTCCGCGATGGCGGAGCTTCTCGGGCGTCGCCGTGCGGCCAGGAGCGCGGCCGCGCCGCGCGCCGCGCTCACGCCGGCGCGGCCGGTCCGCACAGCGCGCGCTCCCCGCACCAAGCGCAGCGCTCCGGCGCCGCGACGCAAGGGCGGTGGGCGCGCCACCGCGCGTCCGCGGGCGCGCACCGCGGCCCGGCGCCCGGGAGGCGGCAGGCGGCGCTGAGACGCCGGGCGCCATGAGCGACATCCTCGGTATCGCGCTCGCGCAAATCGACCTCCTCGTTGGTGACGTGCAGGGCAACGCCGCGCGGATCGTCGCGGCGGCCCGCAGCGCCCGCGCGGAGCTCGGCGCCGACCTGGTGCTGTTTCCCGAGCTCTCATTGAGCGGCTATCCGCCCGAGGACCTGCTGTTTCACCGCGGCTTTCGCCGCCAGATCGAAGCGGGGCTCGCGCGCGTGCGCGCCGAGGCGGGCGAGGCCGCGGTGATGGCAGGCTTCCCGGAGTACACACGCGCGGGGATCTACAACTCCGCGGCGCTCATCGCCCACGGCGAGGTCGCCGCCATCCACCGCAAGGCAGAGCTCCCCAATTACAAGGTCTTCGACGAGAAGCGCTACTTCCGCGCCGGCGCCCAACCGACGGTGGTGGAGCTCAAGGGCTTTCGGGTCGGGCTCCTGGTGTGCGAGGACATCTGGGAGCGGGAAGCGGCGCAACTGGCGCGCGCCGCCGGTGCGCAGCTGCTCGCCGTGATCAACGCCTCACCTTACGAGATCCACAAGCAGCGCGAGCGCGAGGACATCGCCCGGGCGCGCGCCGGCGACGTGGGCCTGCCGCTTGCCTACGTGAATCTCGTCGGCGGGCAGGATGAGCTGGTCTTCGACGGCAACTCGTTCGTCATGAATGCGCAGGGGGAGGTGGTGCTGCGGGCGCCCCCGTTCGAGGAGGGTAATTATCTCGCGCGTTTCGAGCGCGACGCGCGCGGCAAGGTAGTGCCGCGTGCCGCCGAGATGTCCCCCGAGCTCAGCGACGAGGCGAGCGTGTACCGCGCGCTGACGCTCGGCGTGCGCGACTACGTCGGGAAGCACGGCTTTCCCGGAGTCGTCATGGGCCTCTCGGGGGGCGTCGATTCCGCTCTCACGCTGGCGATCGCCGTGGACGCGCTCGGGGTCGAACGCGTGCAGGCCGTCATGATGCCTTCTCGCTATACCTCGGCGATGAGCCTGGAGGATGCCGCCGGGCAGGCGCGCACCCTCGGCGTCAAGTACAGCGTGCTGCCGATCGAAGCGATGTTCGAGAGCACGCTCGCGACGCTCAAGAGCGAGTTCGAGGGCCGTGCGCCCGATGCCACCGAGGAAAACATCCAGTCCCGCTGCCGCATGCTGCTGCTCATGGGCATCTCCAACAAGACGGGCCGGATGCTGCTCACGACCGGCAACAAGAGCGAGATGGCGGTCGGCTACGCCACCCTCTACGGCGACATGGCGGGCGGCTTCGCGCCCATCAAGGACTGCAGCAAGGGGCTGGTGTATCGCCTGGCGAACTACCGCAACTCGCTCTCGCGGGTGATTCCGCCGCGCGTGATCGAGCGGCCGCCGTCGGCGGAGCTGCGGCCGGGCCAGAAGGACTCCGACTCGCTGCCGCCCTACGAGGTGCTCGACCCGATCCTCGAGGCGTTCATCGAGGAGGACCTGTCGGTGGATGAGATCGAGGCGCGCGGCTTCGACCGCGCGACCGTCGGCCGGGTGCTGGATCTCGTGAAGCGCAACGAATACAAGCGCCGTCAGGCGCCGCCGGGCGTACGCGTCAGCCGCCGCGCGTTCGGGCGCGACTGGCGCTACCCGATCACGAGCGGCTACCGGCGCTGAAAGTGCGCGCGGGCGCCGCCGGCGGCACTGCCTCTACCAGAACTTCCACCAGGCGCGCTTGGCCGCGGCCTCCGACTGGCGCACGTCCGCGGAGAAATTCGCCGCGTATACCTCGCGCGACTGTGTGGCGAGCGGCTCGAGCCCGAGCTTGTCGTAGCACTGGATCATGATCGCGAGCGCCTCGCGCACCGCGGGGGCCCCGTCGTACTGATCCACGGCGCCCTTGGCGCGCTGCGCCGCGGCCACGTAGGCGCCGCGCTTCAGGTAATAGCGGGCGACGTGCACTTCGTAGTTCGCGAGACGGTCACGCAGGTACACCATGCGCTGTAGCGCATCGTGTGCATACTCGCTCTTGGGGTACTGCTCGACTACGATCTTGAACGAGGCGAAGGCCTTGCGCGCGTTGGTCGGCGGCCGCTGGCTCAAGTCGGCGTGGAATATCCTCTCGATTGCGTTGGGCGTGCGCTCGAAGTCGACCAGCCCCTTCATGTAGTAGGCGTAGTCGACGCGCGGATGGGTCGGGTTCTCGCGAATGAAAGCGTCGGCGGCGTCGGTGGCCGACTCGCCCTCGCCGGCGCGGTAATATGCATAAATGAGATCGATGCGCGCCTGGCGTGCCTCGTCGGTGAAGGGGAAGCGCGCGGTGAGGGACTCGTAAGCCTTGATGGCGCCGTTGAAGTTGTTGTTGGACAGGTCCTTCTTGGCGGTCTTGAAGAGTTGCTCGGGCGTCTGCTTCTGTATCGCCTTCTGGCGGTGCGAGCTGCAACCGCAAACGGCAAGCAGGACCACGCACAACGCGGCCACGCCGCCGCGTACCGGATCGGACAAGAGCATTTGGAAGGGGCCTTTCTTTGGCTTCGCGCCGAACGAATCCAGCAAGTATAACGAATCTCCCGGCTGGCCTTCCGACCGCCGCTGGGCCGGCCGAGTTCCGCTCGCATGAGCTCGAGCTGCCCGCCGAGGCTGCGGGCCTGAGGTTCGACCAGGCACTGGCGCGCGCGCTGCCGCAATACTCGCGCGCACGACTCAAGTCCTGGATCGAATCGGGCGCGGCGCGCGCCGAGGGTCGCGCGCTACGCGGCAAGGACCGGGTGCTGGGCGGGGAGCGGGTGCTCATCCACGCGCAGCTCGCAAGCCGCGATGAAGTCGGGGCCGAGAAGCTGCCGCTCGCCGTGGTCTTCAGGGACCGTGCACTGCTTATCATCGACAAGCCGGCGGGAATGGTGGTGCACCCGGGCGCGGGCAATCCGCGCCACACGCTGCAAAATGCCCTGCTCGGTCTCGATCCGAAGCTCGCCCTGGTGCCGCGCGCCGGGCTCGTGCATCGCCTCGACAAGGACACATCCGGGCTCCTGGTAGTGGCACGTACGCCCGAGGCGCACACGGCGCTCGTGGCGGCACTCGCCGCGCGCGAGATCTCGCGGCAGTACCTCGCGGTGTGTAGCGGAGTGATGACCGGCGGCGGCACGGTCGATGAGCCGATCGGCCGGCACCGCACCCAGCGGCTCAAGATGGCGGTGCGCCGCGACGGCCGGCCGGCGGTGACGCACTATCGGGTGCTCGAGCGATTTCGCGCGCACACCCTGGTGCGCGTCGAGCTCGAATCCGGCCGTACGCACCAGATCCGGGTTCACCTCGCGCACATCGGCTTCCCCGTGGTCGGCGACCCACTCTACGGCGGGCGCCGCCGTATCCCCGCGGGATGCACGCCGGGACTCGCGGCCGCGCTCGGGGCTTTCCGCCGCCAGGCACTGCACGCCGAGCGTCTCGCGCTCACACATCCCGTGACGGGGCGGAGAATGGAGTGGCAGGCGTCCCCGCCGGCGGATTTCGAGAGCCTGCTGGTGGCGCTCGAGCAGGATGCCGCGTGAGCGCGTCGCCGACAGCACTGATGCCTGAGGTGCTCACTCCCGAATGGCGCGCGCCGCGTGCAGTGCGCGCGGCCTTCACGCTGCGGACCGGCGGCGTCAGCGCCGCTCCGTTTGACTCGCTCAATCTTGGCACTCACGTTGGCGACAGCCCGGCCGCCGTTGCCGAGAACCGGCGGCGCACGCGTGCCCAGCTGAATCTCCCGGCGGAACCCGCGTGGCTGGAGCAGGTGCATGGCGTGCGTGTGGCGGACCTCGATGCGCCGGGCGACGGACACGCGCCGGCGGATGCCGTCCTGACGCGTCGGGCGGGTCGGGTGTGCGTGGTCCAGGTCGCCGACTGCATGCCGGTGCTGTTCGCGGCGCGGAATGCTTCCGTGGTGGCGGTGGCGCATGCGGGCTGGCGCGGGCTCGCCGCCGGCGTGCTGGAGGCCACGATCGCGCAGCTCGGCGTGGCGGCGGGTGAGCTCATCGCCTGGCTCGGGCCGGCAATCTCGGCGCGGCACTTCGAGGTCGGAGGCGAAGTGCGCGCGGCGTTTCTCGCACGCGACCGCGGCGCCTCTGGCGCGTTCGAGCAGAACGAGCGCGGCCGCTGGCAATGCGACCTCGGCGGCCTCGCGCGGCGGCAGCTCGCGGCACTTGGCGTTACGGAGGTCTCGGGGGGTACGTGGTGCACGTACGGCGATCCGACGCGATTCTTCTCCTTCCGCCGCGATGGCCGCTGCGGGCGCATGGCCGCGCTTATCTGGCTCGAATGAGCCGCCGGAAGTAAAAGATGCCGCTGCTGGTGTGGATCGTGCTGTTCTCGGCCCTCGGCGGCATCGCCAGCGCTGCACTCGCGGTATCGTTCCTGTGGATTCCAGAGGCGCGCGCCGCGCGGCTGCTGCCCCACTTTGTGAGCTTCGCGACTGGGGCGCTGCTCGGCGCAGCTCTGCTCGCACTGCTCCCTGAGGCGATCGCGCGGGCGGGCGTCGCCGGCGCGCACGCCATCGGGCTCACTCTGGTCCTCGGTCTTGGCGTCTTCTTCGTCATCGAGAAGCTGGTGCTTTGGTGGCACGCGCGCGGCGACGACGAGGCGGCTCTCGAGCCGCAGGGGCACCAGCACGGCGGACAGCACTCTCACGCGGGACATTCTCACCGCGACCGCGCCTCGGGCGTTCTGGTGCTCGTGGGGGACAGCGTCCACAACGCACTCGATGGCGTGCTCATCGCCGCCGCCTTTCTCACCAGCGTGTCGCTCGGGCTCGTGACCACGCTCGCGGTCGCCGCCCACGAGATCCCACACCGGGTAGGGGATTTCGCGATCCTGGTGCAGGCGGGCTTCTCGCGCCCGCGCGCGCTGTTGTTGAATCTTGCGACCGGGCTCGCGTCGGTGATCGGTGCGGTGGCAGCGTATTACGGCCTGCGGGAGGCGCTCGGGTTGCTACCCTACGCGCTGGCGTTCGCGTCCGCCGGGTTCCTCTATATCGCGGTCGCGGGGCTGATCCCCGGGCTCCATCGCCGCGCCGACGCACGCACGAGCGCTCTGCAGGTGATCCTGATCAGCCTCGGGATCGCGGTTATCGCCATCGCCGAATACTTGGCGGGCGAATAGAGCAGTCCGGTGTCGCCGCCGGCACCTCACGGCGCGGGAGAGACCCACCGCTGATGAATTTGCGATTGAGTTCGCGAATCCGCTCCGGCCGAACCGGTAGCATTTGACGTAATGCCACGTAGCCGATACTAGGACGCTATGCCGCTCAAATGGTTGGATACCCGCGAAGCTACCGCGGCGGGTACTGCTCTGGCAGATGATTTTTATCTGCAGACGGCCTCGAAGTTGCGGCGCGCGCGCGCCAAGGAGGTGGGGGAGCGACCCGCGCTGCAGAAATTCCTGCAGCGGGTCGAGCGGGCAACCCGACCGCTCAAGCTGAATGTCTTCAAGAGAGCCAAGCTCGCCAACTCATTCAAGTGGCGGCTGCTTGAGAAGGGCGTCGAGCGGGAACTGGTCGACGAGCTCACCCAAGCTCTGGTGATGCAGGTCATGGGCTCCCCCGCGGCCGCCGCGCGCGGCTCAAACCGCACCGGCAGTCGCAACGCCGCCCTTGATGTGCAAACCCTCCACGCCACAGCCAGTGAGTTCCTCGGCAAAGGCGCAATTGCCGAGGCCCGCGAGGCCTATCAGCAGCTTGTCAATCTGGATGCGCGCGACGCCGTCGCGCGAAATGGCCTCGGGGTAGCTCTCGCCCAGCTCGCACGCTACGGCGAAGCCGAGGTCGAGTTCCGCCGCGCCATCGGCATCAGACCTGGGTTCCCCCAGGCACACGTCAATCTTGCAAGCGTTCTGCAGACGACGGGTCGTTACAACGAATCGGAGATGCGGCTGAGGCGCGCCCTGAAGCTGAAGCCGTCCTATGTGGACGCCCGGGTCAGTCTCGGCTTGAACTGCGTGCTGCTCGGGCGCCTCCCCGAGGCCAGGGACTGCTACGAGAAGGCGCTGAGAGCCGCGCCGCGCCACACTCACGCAATCGTCGGCATGGGACAGATCGCTAGCCTCGAAGGCCGGTTCACCGAGGCGGAAGCGGCGTTCCGCCGCGCGCTCGAGGTCGACCCCGACGCCGCCTTCGCCTGGGGAGCGCTGGTGTGGCTGCGCAAAATGACCCCCGCCGACGCCGACTGGGTTAAGCGCGCAGAGGAGATCGTCAGCGGCGGTCTCGACGCGAGCGACGAGTCCGCACTGCGGTTTGCGATCGGCAAGTACTACGACGACGTCGGGGATTTCGCGCGCGCCTTTCGCGCCTATCAGCGCGGCAACGAGCTGCACAAGCTGCGCGCCGAGCCCTATGACCGGGAGGGCCACACACGCTTCATTGACGCCGTGATTCGCGCCCGCACGCCCGAGGCGATCGCGATCGCCCGGGCCACCGGCTCGGACTCCGAGCGGCCGGTGTTCGTGCTCGGTATGCCGCGTTCGGGCACTTCCCTCGTCGAGCAGATCATCGCCTCGCATCCGGCAGCGCACGGAGCGGGCGAGATCAATTTCTGGCAGATCGTGGTGCGCCGCAACGCGGCTGCCTTCTGGAAGAGCCTGCCTGACGAGCGGATGCGCCGCAAGCTGGCGCGGGACTACCTTGAGATTCTCGCCGGCCACTCTGCCAACGCGCAGCGGGTAGTGGACAAGACCCCAGCCAATGCGACTTACCTTGGGATCATCCATACGACCTTCCCGCGGGCGCGCATCATCTTCATGCAGCGCGACCCGATCGATACCTGCTTGTCGTGCTACTTTCAACAGTTTCCACCCGCGCTGAACTGGTCCATGGATCTCGGAGACTTGGCCCATTTCTATCGCGAGAGCCAGCGGCTTGCGGCGCACTGGCATCGGGTGCTCCCGCCGGGGGCGATCCTCGACGTGCCGTATGCGGAGCTGATCTCGGACCAGGAGAAATGGACGCGCAGGATTCTCGAATTCATTGGACTCCCCTGGGACGAGCGTTGCCTGGAGTTCCACAAGACCAGCCGGCCCGTGAGCACCGCCAGCGCCTGGCAGGTGCGCCAGGAGATCTATCAGAGCTCCGTCGGACGCGGGCGCCACTACGAGAAGTTCATCGGCCCCCTGCGCAGCCTCGCTGATCTGTCTCGCTAGGGTCGTCGCCGAGCTCCCCCGCGCGACGGCGCCACGGGCTTGCGCTATCCTCGCAGCCTCTTGAATGGACTGCGGTTTGTCCCCACAAACCGACTACCCACTCCTTTCCCAGGGCAGACCCCATGCGAATGGACAAGCTCACCAGCCGCTTCCAGCAGGCGCTGGCGGATGCGCAATCGCTTGCGCTCGGCCGCGATCACCAGTTCATCGAGCCAGCCCACGTCATGCTGGCGCTGCTCGACAGCTCGGGCGGGGGCGTGCGCCCGCTGCTCCTGAAGGCGGGCGCCGACGTCAACAAGCTGCGCTCGGGACTGCTCGCGCTGCTCGACGGCCTGCCGAAGGTCGAGGGCGCCCCCGGGGAGATCCACGTCTCCAACGACCTCAACCGTATCCTCAACGTCACCGACAAGCTCGCGCAGCAGCGCGGCGACCAGTTCATCGCGAGCGAGCTGTTCGTGCTCGCGGCGTTCGAGGAGCGCGCACTGGCGCGCGTCTTCAAGGACGCGAGCGTGGTGCGCGGCGCGATCGAGAAGGCGATCGAGGAGGTGCGCGGCGGAGAGAAAGTCGCCGATGCCAACGCCGAGGAAGGCCGCCAGGCGCTCGAGAAGTACACGATCGATCTGACCGCGCGCGCCTCTTCCGGCAAGCTCGACCCGGTCATCGGCCGCGACGATGAGATCCGCCGCACCATCCAGGTGCTGCAGCGCCGCACCAAGAACAACCCGGTTTTGATCGGCGAGCCCGGGGTCGGCAAGACTGCCATCGTCGAGGGACTCGCGCAGCGCATCGTCAACGGCGAGGTGCCCGAAGGCCTGAAGAGCAAGCGCATTCTGGCGCTCGATATGGGCGCGCTGATCGCGGGAACCAAGTTCCGCGGCGAGTTCGAGGAGCGCCTCAAAGGGGTGCTCAACGATCTCGCCAAGCAGGAAGGCCAGGTCATTCTCTTCATCGACGAGCTGCACACCATGGTGGGCGCGGGCCGCGCCGAGGGCGCCATGGACGCCGGCAACATGCTCAAGCCCGCGCTCGCCCGCGGCGAGCTGCACTGCGTCGGGGCGACCACGCTCGATGAGTACCGCAAGTACATCGAGAAAGACGCCGCCCTCGAGCGGCGCTTCCAGAAGGTACTGGTGGACGAGCCCTCCGTCGAGGACACGATCGCGATCCTGCGCGGGTTGCAGGAGCGCTACGAGGTGCACCACAAGGTCGAGATCACCGACCCGGCGATCGTGGCGGCGGCCACGCTCTCGCACCGTTACATCACCGATCGCCAGCTCCCCGACAAGGCCATCGATCTGATCGACGAAGCCGCGGCGCGCATCCGCATGGAAATCGATTCCAAGCCCGAGGCCCTCGACAAGCTCGAGCGGCGCATCATCCAGCTCAAGATCGAGCAGGAGGCGCTGAAGAAGGAGAAGGACGAGGCTTCGCGCAAGCGCCTGGCGACGCTCGAGGAGACGCTCAGGACGCTCGGCAAGGAGTACGCCGACCTCGAAGAGATCTGGAAGTCGGAGAAGGCGGCGCTGCAGGGTGCGGCGGAGATCCGCGCAGAGCTCGATCGCGTGCGCCTCGAGCTCGATGCTGCACGACGTGCCGGCAACCTCGAGCGCATGGCGCAGCTGCAGTACGGCAAGATCCCGGAGCTCGAGAAGCGGCTCGCCGCGGCGCAGGCGGCCGAGGACAAGGCCCCGACCCTGGTGCGCAACAAGGTCACCGAAGAGGAGATCGCGGAGGTGGTCTCGAAATGGACCGGGATCCCGGTGTCCAAGATGCTGCAGGGCGAGAAGGAAAAGCTCCTGCACATGGAGGAGGCGTTGGCCAAGCGCGTGGTCGGTCAGGACGAGGCGTTGCGCATCGTGTCGGACGCCATTCGCCGCTCGCGCGCCGGGCTCGCCGATCCGCGCCGCCCCAACGGCTCGTTCCTGTTCCTGGGTCCGACCGGCGTCGGCAAGACCGAGCTCTGCAAGGCGCTCGCCGAGTTCCTGTTCGATACTGATGAGGCGCTCATCCGCCTCGACATGTCGGAGTTCATGGAGAAGCATTCGGTGGCGCGCATGATCGGCGCGCCTCCCGGCTACGTGGGCTACGAGGAGGGCGGCTATCTCACCGAAGCGGTGCGCCGCCGCCCGTACTCGGTGATCCTGCTGGATGAGGTCGAGAAGGCGCACCCGGACGTGTTCAACGTGCTGCTGCAGGTGCTGGATGACGGCCGCCTCACCGACGGGCAGGGGCGCACGGTGGACTTCCGCAACACGGTCATCATCATGACTTCCAACCTCGGCTCGCAGCAGATCCAGGAGTACGCGGGCGAGAAGAACTACACCAGGATGAAGAGCGCAGTCATGGAGGTCGTGCAGCAGAGCTTCAGACCCGAGTTCATCAATCGCATCGACGACATCGTGGTGTTCCACCCGCTCGGCACCAAGCAGATCCGCGCGATCGTCGACATCCAGCTGCTCTATCTGCGCAAGCGCCTCACCGAGCGCAGCATGGATCTCACGCTCGATGACGCGGCGCGGGATCTGCTCGGCGAGGCGGGCTTCGATCCGGTGTATGGCGCCCGGCCGCTGAAGCGCGCGATCCAGCAGCAGATCGAGAATCCGCTGGCGCAGCGCATCCTCCAGGGCGAGTTCCAGCCCGGGGACCGCATCCGGATCGGCGCGCGCGACGGGCAGCTCACCTTCGGCAAAGTCGAGGAGCGCAAGGCGGCGCGCGCCTGAGCATCCCGCGGGTTCACGGCCGGCGCGGGAAGGTCCGCGTGGGTCCGTTATAATCCCTGCCAGTTAGTTTGCGGGTCCCGACAACCAACCCATGCCGTTCTACGAGTACGAATGCCAGGCCTGCAAGTTCTACACCGAGGTCATGCAGAAGATCAGCGACGCGCCGCTCACCAAGTGTCCGTCGTGCGGCAAGCGCCGCCTGAAGAAGCTGGTGTCGGCGCCGGTGTTTCGCCTGAAGGGCGGCGGCTGGTACGAGACCGACTTCAAGTCCGACAAGGAGAACAAGCGCAACCTCCTCGGCGCGGATAAGGAGGAGGTGAAGGCGGAGAGCAAGCCGGAGCCGAAGGACGGCAAGTCCGAGGTGAAGGAAGCCAAGGCGGCCGAGAGCAAGCCCCTGCCTGAGCCGGCCCTGCCCAAGCCGGCGGAGGCGAAATCCGCGGGCGCTGTGCGCCGGCCGGCCAAGAGCGCGCGCCGCAAGAGCACGCGGCGGCCGCAGCGTTAGGAACCGCGCGAGGAGGAATCGGTGCCACCGACGGAAGGCAGCGCGAGACGGCCCGAAGCGGGTGCGAGAAAGTGGACCCTGCGGCGCTATCTGGTCGCCGGAGTGCTCGTGTGGCTGCCGATCCTCGCCACCATCTGGGTGGTGAGCTTCATGCTGAGCATCATGGACCGGACGCTGCTGCTGCTGCCGCCGACGTACCGGCCGGAGGCGCTGCTTGGTTTCTCGCTGCCGGGCGCGGGCCTGGCGTTGGCGCTGGTCGTGCTGCTGCTCACCGGCTTGCTGGTGACCAACCTGATCGGCCGCCGCCTGGTGGTGTGGGGCGAGGAGCTGCTCAACCGCATCCCCGTCGTACGCACCGTGTACGGCGGCGTGAAGAGCTTCACCGAGAGCGTCTTCTCGCAATCCAACTCCTTCCGCAAGGTGGTGATGGTGGAATACCCGCGCGAGGGCGCCTGGAGCATCGGCTTCCTCACCGCCGAGGACGTTCCGGAGATCAGCCAGAAGACCGGTGAGAATCATGTGGCCGTGTACATCTCCTCGGCCCTCAATGCCACGGCCGGCTGGCTCATCGTCGTCCCGCGCCGCATGGTGCGCGAGCTCGACATGTCGGTGGACGCCGCCCTCAAGATGATCATCACCTGTGGTGTGGTGGTGCCGCCCCATCCGGCGGTCAAGCCCCCGGTGGCGAAGCCCGCGGCCTGACGCCCGTGAAGGCCATGCGCCTGATGGGGCGCGGCGCGCCGCTCAAGCTCACCGAGCTCAGCCTGTCGCCGCCGCGCGAGCACGAGCTCCTCATCGGTGTCGAGGCATGCGGCGTGTGCCGTACGGACCTGCACGTCCGCGACGGCGAGCTGCCAGACATTTCCTGCCCGCTAACTCCCGGTCACGAGGTCGTGGGCAGGGTGCTCGAGGCCGGCCGAGGCGTCGTCCGCTTCGAGCGCGGCGACCGGGTGGGCGTGCCCTGGCTGGCTCACACCTGCGGGGTGTGTGACTACTGCCGCGCCGGGCAGGAGAACCTGTGCCTTGATGCGCGTTTCACCGGCTACACCCGGGACGGCGGCTACGCGGAGCAGTTGCTGGCGGACGCGCGCTACTGCCTGCCGCTGCCCGAGGGTCCCGCCGCCGAGCTCGCGCCGCTCCTGTGTGCGGGACTCATCGGCTACAGGGCCTACCGTGCCGCCGGGGAGGCGGGCCGCCTCGGACTCTATGGTTTTGGCGCGGCGGCGCACCTCCTCGCCCAGGTGGCGCGTCACGAGGGGCGGCGCGTCTTCGCCTTCACCCGTGCCGGCGACCTGAAGGCACAGCGCTTTGCGCAGGAACTGGGCGCGGTGTGGGCCGGCGGATCGGATGAGCACGCACCCGAGATGCTCGATGCCGCGATCCTGTTCGCGCCGGTCGGCGCGCTCATCCCGGCCGCGCTCGCCGCCGTGCGCCCGGGGGGGCGGGTGATATGCGCGGGGATTCACATGAGTGACGTACCGGCCTTTCCTTACCGGCTTCTGTGGGGCGAGCGGCAGGTGTCATCGGTCGCCAATCTCACCCGCCGCGACGGCGAGGAGTTCATGGCGCTCGCCGCGCGCCTCAAGCTCAATGCCCGCGTCGAGCGATTTGCGCTCACCGACGCCAACCTCGCGCTCGAGCGCCTGCGCAGCGGGGCCCTGATAGGGGCCGCGGTGCTGGAAATGCCGCCCAGAGCGTCGGTTGCGGGGACAGAAGCGCGTCCGTAACATCGCGCGCCTCATGCGCTCACATTATTGCGGACAGGTCGACGAGCAGCTCCTCGGCCGCGAGGTCACGGTCGCCGGCTGGGTGCACCGCCGCCGCGACCATGGAGGGGTCATTTTCGTCGACCTGCGCGACCGCGAAGGACTCGTGCAGATCGTGTTCAATCCGGACGCCGCCGAGGTGTTCGCGGAAGCGGAGCGGCTGCGCAACGAGTACGTGGTGAGCGTGAGCGGCACGGTGCGCGAGCGGCCGGCGGGCACGGTGAACCCGCACCTCGCCTCCGGGCGGATCGAGCTCATCGCCCGCCGCATCGAGCTGCTGAACCGTTCGGAGCCCCTGCCGTTCCAGCTCGATGAGCAGGTCGGCGAGGAAGTGCGGCTGCGCTACCGCTATCTCGACTTGCGCCGCGAGGTGATGAGCCAGCGGCTGCGGTTGCGCCACCGCCTGACGCGCTCGATGCGCGCCTATCTCGACTCCCACGGCTTCGTTGACATCGAGACGCCGATGCTCACCAAGGCGACCCCCGAGGGGGCGCGCGACTACCTGGTGCCGAGCCGCACTCACCCGGGCAAGTTCTTCGCGCTGCCGCAGTCGCCGCAGATCTTCAAGCAGCTGCTGATGATCTCGGGCTTCGACCGCTACTACCAGATCGTGCGCTGCTTCCGCGACGAGGACCTGCGCGCCGATCGGCAGCCCGAGTTCACGCAGCTCGACATCGAGACCTCGTTCCTCTCCCAGGACGAGATCATGGCGATGATGGAAGCTCTGGTGCGGCATTTCTTCCGCGAGGTGCTCGACGCGGCGCTCCCGGACCCCTTTCCGCGCATGAGCTACGCCGAGGCCATGCGGCGCTACGGCTCCGACAAGCCGGACCTGCGCATTGCGCTCGAGCTCACCGACGTCGCCGACCTCGTGAAGGACTGCGACTTCAAGGTGTTTGCCGGCCCCGCCAAGGACCAGCACGGACGCGTAGCGGCACTGCGCGTCCCGGGCGGCGGTGCGTTGCCGCGCTCGGCGATCGATGAGTGCACCGCATTCGTCGCACGCTACGGGGCGAAAGGCCTCGCCTACATCAAGGTGAACGAGCGCGGGCGTGGGCGCGAGGGGCTGCAGTCGCCGATCATCAAGTTCCTGAGCGATGCGGCGCTCACGGGCATCCTCGAGCGCACGGCGGCCGCCGACAACGACGTCATTTTCTTTGGCGCCGACCGTGCTGCGGTGGTGAATGATGCGCTCGGGGCGCTGCGCCTGAAGCTCGGCCACGAGCTGAAGATGGTCGAGAGCGGCTGGCGCCCGCTGTGGGTGTTCGACTTCCCGATGTTCGAATGGGACGCGGAGGCCAAGCGCTGGGTGGCCATGCACCACCCGTTCACGGCTCCCAAGGATGCGGACCCCGCTGCGCTGCGCGCCGCTCCCGCCGCGGCCCTCGCCAAGGCCTATGACATGGTGCTGAACGGCTCGGAGATCGGCGGCGGCTCGGTGCGCATTCACCGCCAGGAGATGCAGTCGACGGTGTTCGAGCTCCTCGGGATCGCCGCCGACGAGGCGCAGAAGAAGTTCGGGTTCCTGCTCGATGCCCTGAAGTTCGGTGCGCCACCCCATGGCGGCATCGCCTTCGGGCTCGATCGGCTCGCCATGCTGATGACGGGTGCCGACAGCATCCGCGAGGTGATCGCCTTCCCCAAGACACAGACCGCCGCCGATCCGCTCACCGACGCACCGACCGAGGTGAGCGAGGCGCAGCTGCGCGAGCTGCACGTGCGGGTGCGCGTGCCGCCGCCTTCCGCTTAAGCAGCGACGCCGCCACCCACACGAGCGCGTCTCGAGGAGTTGCCCATCGCGCAGGTCGTCTACGTGCATGGCTTGTGGCTCCCGGGCGAGGAGTCGCTCGTCCTCAAGCACCACCTCGCGCAGGAGTTCGCTCTCGAGCTTCACTGGTTCCGCTACTTCGGCGCATCCGAGTCCATGAGCGACATCACCTCAAGGCTCGCGGCTTTCGTGCGCGAGCTCAAGAGCGCGGAGGTGCATTTCGTGGGTCACAGCCTCGGGGGACTGGTGATCTATCGGCTGCTCGAGCGCTTTCCCGAGCAGCCCCCCGGCCGCGTGGTGTTCCTCGGTGTGCCGTGCGTCGCCAGCCGCGCCGCGCAGCGCGCCGGGCTCTTCGGCCCGCTCGCGCAGCTCATGGGACCCACGGTCGCGGCGGAGCTGCTCACGGCGCACGATCGGCGCTGGACGCACGCGCGCGCGCTCGGCGTCGTGGCCGGCAACCAGCCGATCGGCCTCGGGCAGTTCCTCGCGCACTTCGATGAGGAGAGCGACGGCACCGTCGCGGTGAGCGAGACGCGCATGCCGGGAGTTAGCGATCACATCGTGCTGCCGGTGAGCCATCTCGGGATGCTGGTGTCGCCGCGCGTGGCGCACGAGACCGGCGTGTTCCTCACGCAGGGGCGTTTTTCGCTGCGTTAGCTGGCTCCGGCTCAGCCGGCAAAAAGCCCGTGCGCCAACGCTACCACGGAGTGCTCGGCTGCCGAGGTAAGCGTGGCAGATGCGCGTCGAGCCCCGCCTTTTGGCGGCGGAAATCGCGGTGCTGTCCGCCGAAATCGCTTCCGACGATTTCGGCCGATTTAACTACAGCAGCCGGCGCAGGCGGTAGAGCTCCGCCAGCGCCGCGCGCGGCGTGAGCTCGTCCGGGTCGAGCTCCGCGAGCGCCGCGCGCAGGCGGTCGTCTGCGGCCGTCGCTCCGGTGAACAGGGGCAGCTCGCTTTGGGCCGCGGCGGCGCCGCCATTGCCGGCCGCGCGCAGGCGGTCGCGCTCGGACTCGAGCGCCTCGAGGTAGCCGCGGGCCGCGCCGATCACCGCCGGCGGGACGCCGGCGAGCTGCGCCACCTGCAGGCCGTAGCTGCGATTGGCGGGCCCGTCCTTCACCGCGTGCAGGAACACGATACCGTCGCCGTGCTCGGTCGCGTCCAGGTGCACGTTGGCGCAGCCTTCCACCTCCGCGGCGAGCGTCGTGAGCTCGAAGTAGTGGGTGGCAAACAGCGTGAAGGCGCGCACCCGGGTGGCGATGTCACGCGCCATCGCCCAGGCGAGCGACAGCCCGTCAAAGGTGCTGGTGCCGCGCCCGATCTCATCGAGCAGGATGAGGCTGCGTGCAGTGGCGTTGTGCAGGATATTGGCCGCCTCGGTCATCTCCACCATGAAGGTCGAGCGCCCGCCGGCCAGATCGTCGGCGGCGCCGATGCGGGTGAAGATGCGGTCGATCGGTCCCAGCACGAGGGCGTCGGCGGGCACGTAGCTTCCCATGTGCGCGAGCAGCACGATGAGCGCCGCCTGACGCATGTAGGTGGACTTTCCGCCCATGTTGGGGCCCGTGATGATCAGCATGCGTCGGGCCGCATCGAGGCGCAGATCGTTGGGCACGAAGGGCGCATCCGTAAAGCGCTCGACCACCGGGTGACGTCCTCCCTCGATCGTGAGGCGCGGCCCGTCGATCAGCGTGGGCGCGCTCCACTCGAGCGCCGCGGCGCGCTCGGCGAGCGCCGCGAGTGCATCGAGCTCGGCGAGCGCGCCGGCAGTGCCCTGGAGCGGTGCCAGCCGGTCGACGAGCTGCGTCAGCACCTCCTCATAGAGCTCACGCTCGCGCGCGAGCGCCTTGTCGCGCGCGCCGAGCACGCGATCCTCGAAGCTCTTGAGCTCGGCGGTGATGAAGCGCTCGGCGGATCGCACGGTCTGGCGGCGGATGTAGTCCTTCGGCACCCGCTCGGCGTCGCGCCGCGCGACCTCGATGAAAAATCCCTGCACGCGGTTGTAACCGAGCTTCAGGGCCGCAAGCCCGGTACGCTCGCGCTCGCGCCGCTCGAGGTCCAGGAGGAATTCGTCAGTGTGGGTGGCGATGCGGCGCAGCTCGTCGAGCTCGCGGTCGAAGCCTGCGGCGATCACGTCGCCGTCGCGCACCAGCGTGCCGGGCTCGACGGCGATAGCCGCCGAGAGCAACTCGAGCACTTCCCTTTGCTCATGGATGCGTCCGTAGAGCTTGCGCAGCAGCGGAGAGTCGATTGCGGAGAGCGCGGCACGCAGCGCGGGCAGTGCTCTGAGCGAAGCGCGCAGCTGCGTCAGGTCGCGCGGGCGCGCCGAGCGCAGCGCCACCCGGGCGAGAATGCGCTCGATGTCGCCGATCCCGCCGAGCAGCTCACGCAACTGCGCAAAGCGCCGCGTGTCGATGAGCGCGCCGAGCGCCTGGTAGCGAGCGCGTAGCAGCGACTGGTCGGTGAGCGGGCGGTTCAGCCAGCGGCGCAGCTCCCGCGAGCCCATGGCGGTGACGCAGCTGTCGATCACTGCGAGCAGCGTCGCCTCCTCGTTGCCGCCGAGGCTCGAGTCGAGCTCGAGATTGCGGCGCGTGGCGGCATCGAGAATCAAGGCATCGCCACGCTCCTCGACCGTGAGGGCGCGTACGTGCGGCAGCGCCGAACGCTGTGTGTCGCGCACGTATTGCAGCAGCGCGCCGGCGGCGCCGATGGCGAGCGGCAGCTCATCCGCCCCGAATCCCTTCAGGTCCAGCGTGCCGAGCTGATCGGTGAGGAGGCGCGAGGCGCTCGAGAGCTCGAAGTGCCAGGGCGGACGGGTGCGGACCACGGTGCCGCCGCGCGCGGCGCCGTCCGCGCTTCCCTCGGCGACCAGCAGCTCCGCGGGCTTCAGCCGCTCGAGCTCGGCGGCGAGCGCACCGCCGCCTTCGCCTTCGAGCACGGTGAAACGCCCCGCGGCGAGGTCGAGCCACGCCAGGCCGAAACGCGCGCCGTCGCGCGCGAGCGCCGCGGCGAGCGTGTCGTGCCGCTCCTCGAGAAGCGCCGCGTCCGTGACGGTGCCGGGCGTGACGATGCGCACCACCTCGCGCTCGAGCGGGCCGCGGGACGAGCCTGCGTCGCCCTTCTGCTCGCAGATCGCGACACTCTCGCCCTTGCGCACCAGGCGAGCGAGATAGCTATCGACCGCGTGGTAGGGCACGCCGGCCATCGGGATGGGCTGACCGGCGGAAGACCCACGGGCGGTGAGGGTGATGTCGAGGAGCGCCGCGGCGCGGCGGGCGTCGTCGTAGAAGAGCTCGTAGAAGTCGCCCATCCGGTAGAAGAGCAGGATGTCCGGATGCTGAGCCTTGATGCGCAGGTACTGCTGCATCATCGGCGTGTGCTGCGACTGGGGCTCTGCGCTCATGGTGGGCGAAGGCTACCGTAAGTAAGGCCGGGTCGACGACCCAGGAGGGAAGCGCGTAGCCTGCCCCCTATGGCTACCGAAGCCGAGCTCTACGAGCTCGCCGCGCGCGCGGGCGCGAAGCTGCACGCCGCGGGGCGGCGCCTGGCGACGGCCGAGTCTTGCACGGCCGGATGGATCGCCAAGGCGCTCACCGACGTGCCCGGGAGCTCCCAGTGGTTCGAATGCGGCTACGTCACCTATTCGGATGCCGCCAAGATGCGCGACCTCGGCGTGGCGCAGCGCACGCTCGGCGGCTTCGGCGCCGTGAGCGAGCAAACGGCGCGCGAGATGGCCGCGGGCGCGTTGCGCGTGCCCGGTGTGAGCGTTGCGCTCGCCGTCACCGGCATCGCCGGCCCCGATGGCGGCACGCCGGCGAAGCCCGTGGGCACCGTATGGTTCTGCGCCGCCGCGCTCGCCGAGCGCGAGACGGCGGTGGTCGCCGAGCTGCGGCACTTTCCCGGGGATCGCGCCGCGGTCCGCAGCCAGTCCGTGCGGCATGCGCTCGAGCTGCTGCTGCGCCTCGATCTGGCGCCGCGGGTCGGCGCGCCGCAGGCTACCGGCCGCGCGTGAGCAGCGAGCCGGCGCGCCGCCTGTTCTTTGCCTTGTGGCCGGACAAGGATCAGCGCGCCGCGCTCGTGCATGCGACGGGGAGGATCGTGCGTCGTTGCGGCGGGCGCCCCGTCTCCGGGACGAATCTGCACGTCACGCTCGCGTTTCTCGGCAGCGTACCCGCGACCCGCATCCCGGAGTTGGACGGCATCGCGCGGCGCACCGCCGCCGGCTTTCCCCGCGACGCGCTGCCGCTCGTGCTCAACCTCGAGGGGCTCGCGCATTGGGCGAAGCCGCAGGTCCTCACAGTGCTCGAGCGCGAGGAGGAGCCGCCCGGCGCGGCCCCGTCGGGCGTCGCGGAGCTCGCGGGGACGCTCGCCACCGCGACGGCGGCGGCGGGTTTTAGCCCGGATCTCAAGCCCTTCCGCACGCATGTGACCGTGGCTCGCAAGGTTGCGCGCGCGCCTCGCTCGAGCGCCGTACGGAAAGTTCACTGGAGCTTCCATGCGTTCGCTCTTGTCGAGAGCCGTACGCTAGCCGAGGGTCCCGTATACAGTGTCGTCGAGTCGTACGTACTGGGTGACGCGGAAAAAGTACGCACATAGAGGTCAAAGAGCCGCTCGGCCACGCACCAGCAGCGGGATCTTTGTGTGATAATTGCCGCGGAAGTTTTGCATGCCGCCACTATCACTCGTGAGAAACCCGCAGATGGAAGAGAACCGCAAGAAGGCGCTTGCCGCCGCACTGGGCCAGATCGAGAAACAGTTCGGCAAGGGCTCGGTAATGCGCTTAGGGGACGCCGCGGCCACCTACGACGTGGAGACGGTGTCGACCGGCTCGCTGGGGCTCGACATCGCACTCGGCGTCGGCGGCCTGCCGCGCGGGCGCGTGGTGGAGGTTTTTGGCCCCGAGGCCTCCGGCAAGACCACGCTGACGCTGCAGGTCATCGCCGAAGTGCAGCGCACCGGCGGCACCGCCGCATTCGTCGACGCCGAGCACGCGCTCGACCCCAGCTACGCCGAGAAGCTCGGCGTCAACATCAACGAACTGCTGGTCTCGCAGCCCGACACCGGCGAGCAGGCGCTCGAGATCACCGACATGCTGGTACGCTCGAACGCGGTCGACATCGTCGTGGTGGACTCGGTGGCGGCGCTCACCCCGAGGGCCGAGATCGAGGGCGAGATGGGCGAGATGCAGGTCGGGCTGCATGCGCGCCTCATGTCGCAGGCGCTGCGCAAGCTCACCGGCAACATCAGCCGCTCCAACACCATGGTGGTGTTCATCAACCAGATCCGCATGAAGATCGGCGTGATGTTCGGCAACCCCGAGACCACCACCGGCGGAAATGCGCTCAAGTTCTACGCCTCGGTGCGGCTCGACATCCGTCGCATCGGCGCGATCAAGAACGGCGAGGAAGTCACGGGCAACATGACGCGCGTCAAGGTGGTGAAGAACAAAGTGGCGCCGCCGTTCCGCGAAGCGGAATTCGAGATCATGTACGGCCAGGGAATCTCGCGCGAAGGCGAAATCATCGAGCTCGGCAGCACGCTCGGCATCATCGAGAAGTCCGGCGCCTGGTACGCCTACAAAGGCAACCGCATCGGCCAGGGCAAGGACAATGCGCGCGCGTACCTGCAGTCGAACCGGGAAGTGGCGCGCGAGATCGAGGACCAGATACGGGCGCGGCTCCTGCCGCCGCGCCAGCAGCGCAACGCCGAGCAGGCCGCCAACACGGCCTGAGTCGCGCGCCGCGAGAACCCAGCCGGGCTCAGCCGCCCCCTTGGGGATTTTTCTGGACCTGCTGCAGTCGGCGCCCGAGGTCCTTGGACTCCTGCTCCGAGACCTTCAGCTGCTCGAGCGTCGCACAGCGCTTTTCCTCACCGAGGCGCGACCCGAGGACCTGCTCACGGCGGCAGAACATCTTCACCCCGTGCCGCATCTCCGGCTTGTAGCCCTCGGAAATGATGCGCTTCTCGTCCGGGTCGATCTGCGGCGCCGCGGGCTTGGTTGCCGGAGGTAAGGTAGCGGCCTCTACGGTCGCGGCAGCGGTCGCTGCGGGTGCGGGTTCGGCCGGGGGATCTGCGAAGGCGGAAGGCAGGGCACCGGCGCCGAGGCACGCAAGCAATCCAACAGCGATACGCATAGTTTCCTTGTGTCCTTATGTGATGTCGCGGATCCGTAAGATGGCCGCAGGCCGCGCACTATACTGAATCAATGGCCCCGAATCGAGGAGCCCGATCCAAGCCTCGCTCCGTGGAAAATGCCGAGCACGCCGCCGACTCGGCGGCGGCCCGCGCGGCCGCGGTGGCACTCCTTGCGCGGCGGGATTTGCCGAGCAGCGAGTTGCGCGAGCGCCTCGGCGCGCGAGGATTCGAGCCCGAGGCGACGGCGGAAGCGCTGGCGGCACTCGCCGCCGAGGGTGCGCTGAACGACGAGCGCTACGCGCACAACTATGTCGCATACCACGCCGGCCGCGGTCGCGGGCCCGTCCGTATCGGCGCGGACCTGCGGGCGCGCAGGTTGCCGGAGGAGCTCATCGAGGCGGCGCTCGCGAGCGGTCCGGACTGGCGCCCATTGGCCGCCGCGGCGCGCGTGCGCCGCTTCGGCAAATCCCCGCCGGCCAATTGGCGCGAGAAGGCGCGGCAAGCACGCTTTTTGCAGTATCGTGGCTTTTCGGCAGATCATATCCGCGCGGCAACCGGAGCCGATCCCGACACGGACTAAAGGACCTTGGGCAAACCGACCTACATGAGCGCAGCGGACGTGCGCGCCGCGTTCCTCGAGTTCTTCCGTGGGCACGCCCATGCGGTCGTGCCCTCGAGCTCGCTCGTGCCCGCGAACGATCCGACGCTGCTGTTCACCAACGCCGGCATGGTGCAGTTCAAGGACGTGTTCCTGGGGCGCGAGACGCGCGACTACCTGCGCGCCGCGACCAGCCAGCGCTGCGTGCGCGCCGGCGGCAAGCACAACGACCTCGAGAACGTGGGCTACACCGCCCGCCACCATACGTTCTTCGAGATGCTCGGCAACTTCTCCTTCGGCGACTACTTCAAGCGCCAGGCGATCCGCTTCGCGTGGGATTTCCTCATCTTCAATCTCGGGCTCGATCCGGCGCGGCTCTGGTGCACTGTGTACGAGGACGACGACGAGGCGGCCGACATCTGGCTGAAGGAAGTCGGCGTGAGCCCGCGCCGCTTCGCGCGCTTAGGCGAAGCTTCCAACTTCTGGGCGATGGGGGACACCGGCCCCTGCGGTCCGTGCAGCGAGATCTTCTACGACCACGGGCCGGAAGTCCCCGGCGGCCCGCCCGGCTCGGCGGACGAGGAGGGCGACCGCTACGTCGAGATCTGGAACCTGGTCTTTATGCAGTACGCGCGCGGCGCAGACGGCAAGCTCACCCCGTTACCGAAGCCCTCGGTCGACACCGGCATGGGACTCGAGCGCGTCTCGGCCGTGATGCAGGGCGTGCACTCCAACTACGACATCGACCTGTTCAAGAACCTGATCCGAGCCGCCGGCAAGCTCGCCGGCACCTCGGTGCTCACCTCGAGCTCGCTGCGGGTGATCGCCGATCACATCCGCGCCAGCTCCTTCCTGATCGTCGACGGCGTGCTGCCCTCGAACGAAGGCCGTGGCTACGTGCTGCGCCGGATCATCCGCCGCGCGATCCGTCACGGCTACAAGCTCGGCATCCACGACCCGTTCTTCTACAAGCTGGTTCCGGTGCTCGCGCAGGAGATGGGTGGCGCGTATCCGGAGCTCATCTCGCGCCGCGCGGTCACCGAGCGCGTGCTGCGCCAGGAGGAGGAGCGCTTCGCCGAGACGCTCGCGAACGGCATGGTGCTGCTCGAGAGCGCGATCCGAAACCTGCGCGGCGAGAAGGTCATCGACGGCGAGACCGTGTTCAAGCTCTACGACACCTACGGCTTCCCGGCGGATCTCACCGCGGACGTGGCGCGCGAGCGCGGGCTCGCCATCGATCAGCCGGGCTTCGAAGCGGCGATGGAGCAGCAGCGGCGTCGCTCGCAGGAGTCGAGCAAGTTCGGCTCCGATCAAAGCGCCGCAGCCAAGCTCGATGCGCAAACCGTGTTCCGGGGATACGAGGAGCTCAGCTGCGCCGGTCAGGTGGTGGCGCTTTTAAAGGGCGGCGCCTCGGTGCAGGCGCTCGCGGCCGGCGACCAGGGCGAGGTGGTGCTCGACCGCTCGCCGTTCTATGCCGAGTCAGGCGGCCAGGTGGGTGATGCCGGGGAGCTGACCGGACCGGGTGTGCGCTTCGCGGTGGCCGACACCCAGAAACGCGGCGCCGCGCACGCGCACCTGGGCGAGGTCGCGGAGGGGACGATCCGCATCGGCGACACGCTCGAGGCGCGGGTGGATGCCAAGCGGCGTCAGGCCACGGTGCTCAACCACAGCGCGACGCATCTGCTGCACGCAGCGCTGCGTCAGCTGCTCGGCACCCATGTGCAGCAGAAAGGCTCGCTGGTCGCGCCCGACCGGCTGCGCTTCGACTTCGCGCACTACCAGGCCGTGACGCCCGAAGAGCTGCGCGAGATCGAGCGGCTCGTGAACGCGCAGATCCGCGCCAACGCGCCGGGCGAGATCCGTGTTATGGACTATGACGCCGCGGTGGGCGAGGGCGCGATCGCGCTGTTCGGCGAGAAATACGACAAGGACGTGCGGGTGCTGCGCCTCGGCGATTTCTCGATGGAGCTGTGCGGTGGCACCCACGTGCAGCGCGCCGGCGACATCGGGCTCTTCAAGATCACCGGCGAGAGCGGCGTCGCCTCGGGCGTGCGGCGCATCGAGGCCCTGACCGGCGAGGCGGCGCTCGGCTATGTCGAGCAGAACGATGCGTTGCTCAAGGACCTCGCCAGCCTGGTGCGCGGCTCGCGCGAGGACGTTGGCGATAAGGTGCGCGAGCAGCTCGAGCGCTTGAAGCAGCTCGAGCGCGAGGTGCGCACGCTAAAGGACCGGATTGCTTCGGGCAAAGGGGTGGACCTGGCCGCGGGCGCGGTGGACGTTCACGGCGTCAAGGTCGTGGCGACCAAGGTCGATGGGGCGGACGCTGGGGCGCTGCGTAGTGCCGTCGATCAGCTCAAGGAGAAGTTCAAGTCGGCCGTGGTGGTGCTGGCCAGCATCGAGAGTCCCGCCAAGGTGGTGCTGGTGGTCGGCGTCACCGACGATCAGACCGGCAAGATCAAGGCGGGTGAGCTGGCCGGCGCGGTGGCGGCGCAGGTGGGAGGGCGCGGCGGCGGCCGGGCGGATTTCGCCCAGGCCGGGGGCAGCAAGCCCGAGGCGCTGGACGCGGCGCTCGATTCGGTGCGCGAGTTCGTCCGGGCGCGACTCACTGCCTGAGTGGGCGCGGACGCGGGCGCCGGAGTGCCGTTTTGCGGCACGCGGAGCGCTTCAGTATCATGGCGCGCCGCTGCGCGGGCCGGCCGGCCCGGAGGCTGCGGCAAGAGATTTTCCGCGCGCGGAGAGATGGCCGAGTGGTCGAAGGCGCACCCCTGCTAAGGGTGTAAGGGTCAAAAGCCCTTCGAGGGTTCGAATCCCTCTCTCTCCGCCAAAATAAGCCATTCTTGTACTCTGAGAATACCGAGAGAGTGGCTCCGTACGGAAAGCGTACGGAAACTGTGGTCGACTGGACGCCCATGGACTCCGACCACGGACGGCAACGACTGCGCGTCCCCGCCTGGCTCTGGGGTGGTTCCGTGTGCTCCCACTCGCGGCGGCGCCGTCCACGTCACTGCGCTGCCGAGCGCGTGACCTGCAATAGCCCTTGGGTGCGATCGCGCGTTCGCGAATTTGTCCGCTTCGGGTCGAGGTTGCCAGTTAGCCGAACTAGCGCTACCGGCCAGAACCCGACCTTCACCGCAAGGGTCCAGGTATCTCCAAAGCCATTCACTAATGCCTCAGCCCTGATCAGTTTGAAGCGACTTTCAAACGTCGTCCGAGAGGTCTCCAGTAAATCCTGGGAACTCCACAGTGTGAAGGCCAAGGCGTTCAGCCAGTGCTGAACGATGTTTAGCCGCCCGGCCGGACGTAGCGCTGTTTGCGGTTAATAGATCCATGGCTAATCTGGATCAATCGGCATTCTATCGCCGAATTCTCGTCGCAATAACAGACAGCGCAGACGCTAACAGACGCAGCCGCTTACGTGTGTGGCGGATGCCGACAAGGCCACGGTTTCGATTGCGCCCACCGCCTGCGCTTGTTCTGCGGGAGCGCCCTAACGGTAAACTCGACCTTCAACTTGAGGGCGGCGATCGCCAGCCTCGTTTAGGGGTGCTCAGGGCCGAGATCACACTGGACGCGAAGTCGGTTTGAACCTAGATCGGCGAAAGTGCGGTGAGTCGCCCGTAGCGGCTGTTCTCGTCACCGCGCACGCGCCCCAGTACTTCCGCGAATGAGGCGGGCGTTGAGCCACGCATCGGACCCACAACACAGCGAGCCGGTCGCGAGATATCTGGACACCGACTTTGGCGTTAGCTTGAGGGTCCATTCCGGACACGTGGGTACGGACGCAGCCTGTGTGTGGTAGCGCACCGACCAGCCGCGGAGCCCAGCGCCAACATCTCCTTGAATTTCCCGCTGGGCCTTCGATGCACTCACTTCTCGAATTCGGCAAGAAAGCTGCCGGCCACGAGCGTGCGATCGGTTCGTTGCGCGAGCGTTCAGGTGCAACGTCGGTGGAAGCCCGGCGTCTGTTTGCACAGGAATTTTCGCGGCTCGAATTGCGTGCGACAGTTCGCTCGTACCTGTCGGTCCTTACGGTGTCCAATGTGAGCGCAATCTGGCGTCGCACAGGGGCGGCCGCCAAGGGGCGTGATCCTATGACGACGAGTCTGCGTGACCCTGTGGCCGCAGTTAGGCCGAAACGGCTGTACGAAGCTTTGGAACGGCTGTGGCGCGAGCGAACCCGAGGCCTCTATCGCCGACTCGCTCGCGGATACGCCGGGGAGTTTATGAAACGACTGAATTCCGCGATCGACTACTTGGAGCCCAAATTCACGAATGCCACGCGCATGCTCAAAGAGCAGCTCACCGCACAGGGTGTCAGTGTATGGGTATCGCCAGGCTGTCTCGGGGAATTCGCAAAACTCGCGAGCCTGGCAGCTGCCCGCCGGCGCCAGCCACATGAGCCGTACATATCGTGCTTGCGGCCGGAGATTGTGACTCACGCTCGATTCATTCGGGAGTGGACAAGCTCGGATAAGAGCTTTGATCAGACTCAATGGGGTGAGCTCGTCTCGGTCGCTCGAAGATACGCGTTGCCCCGGCCATGGAAGCTGTTTGAGACAGCTGCGTCTGTGCATACCGACAGCATTGCCGCGCGAATTCCGACGCAGGGGGTCCTCAAATGCCGGATCACGTCGATGGGCCGCGTGTTGAGCGCGTTCAGGATAGATGCGTGAACGTCGAGGCGGCTATTGATCTGGTAGCGCGCATACAGATCAACGTCGGTGAACCAAGCGATCCGGCACAACGACGGGGCGCTCGCAACGCCCCTGGGGAATGTCTCATCGTGCTACCCTATAGATTGGCGGTTTTCCAAGATGACGCTGGACAGCACCGGAGAAATTGACACCCTGCTAAGGGTGTAAGGGTCAAAAGCCCTTCGAGGGTTCGAATCCCTCTCTCTCCGCCACTACCAAGAACGGGGGAGAACAACCGTCATGCACTATGTGTGGATGTTCATCGTCGGGATCATCGTGGGCGTCATTGCGCGCTTCATCATGCCGGGCGCGGCGCACATGGGAATCATCATGACGGGAGTGCTCGGTATCGTCGGGTCGTTCGTCGGCGGGTTCATCGCCCGGCTCTTCAGCAAGCCGGCCCCGGGCGCACCGTTTCATCCGGCAGGAATCCTCCTGTCGATCGTGGGCGCGGTGATTGTGCTGTGGGTCTGGAATCGACTCGGGATGTGACTGCTGGTAGGATGCGCGCCCCTCGAGCGGTGCGCCCGTAGCTCAGTTGGATAGAGTACCTGGCTACGAACCAGGGGGTCGGGAGTTCGAATCTCTCCGGGCGCGCCAAATTTACAAGTCGGATCGTAGGTTTTTGCCCACGATTTCCCCAGCTCCTTCGATCCGCCGGGCGACGCTCGCCAGGTGGTCCGGCGCGAGGTGCGCGTAGCGAAGCACCAGATACTTCGCCCGAGTGTTCCTGCGCCTGGGACGGTTCAGGGCTTCTCAGCCGCGGCGGCCTGTGCGAGCGCGACAGCCCGCAGGGCAGTCGCATTGTCCGGCTGTTGGGCAAGGGCTTCCTTCGCCAACTGCAGCGCGTCGGCGTTGTGATGGTAGGTTAGGGAAAGCAGCGCCAATCGCCCCGCCACCTCGGCGGTGCTCAGTCGCTGCGCTCCGGTCGGGTCTACATGATCCTCAGTAGGCGCGCGGAGGATATAGGCGTGTGCGGGCCGTATCTCGAGGAGTTCCTTGTCGAGCTGCTCGTATGTAATCTTGAAGCTTGCCGCAAATGCTTCCGGCTCGCTCGTCCCGCCGCTCATCAACTCCAGATAGTGATTGAACTCGGCGCGATGTATCCCTTCAAGATAGATCTCACGCGCTAAGTACCAGGCCTCGGACTGATAGAGAGTAGATTTTCCGGCGAGCGCCGCGTCCCGCCGTTTGATGGATAAAAACTTGCGCATCGGAATAAGCGGCGCTTCGCGCGCGAGGGTGTAGGCCAGGCCTTGATTGATGCTGCCGATGCGGACTTTGTTGACGCCCTCGAATCGCACGTCCGCGAACGCCATCGGCACGCCGATCGAATACCAGTCGGGTCTTCCCTCGAGCTGTCGATCGCTCGCGAGCAGCGCGCCGATGTAGCCGTAGTAAGCACTCCAATAATTGTCGGTTTGGGAACTCTCGAACCTAACGGTGAACTCGTTCTTCCCCTCAGCAAAGGAGGCAGTTCCACTGCTACCCCCTACACGCCGCATGTGCTCAGCGTCCAGAGCATAAATATGGACCGGGGGTCGCTCCTGCGATGTGATGCCGAGGATCTCGCGCAGCAGGCCGTCGAGGCGGTGGCATTGATGCGCCAGATTTATTGCATACTCGCGTGTGCCGAACGCCGTAACGTCGATCTGTTCGTACGAGTAGCCCCAGTAGCCCCACGAGCCCTGCTGGCCTGCTAGTGCCGGGAACGCGAGCACCGACAGCGCCATGAGCGACCGCATGTGTCGCATGAATCCCCCCGTTTGCGCTGATTCGGTGCAGCATCTGCTATTGCGCGGCACCGCGCGCCCAAGCCCCGCTTGAAAGTGTATGCAATTCCGATGGGATTTGTATTAGCGCTTGGACTCTGTAGGCGAGGGCTCTGGCCTGCCCGAATGCTGCGGGGTTTAGCGCTCGACTTGGGATTCTCGCACCCAGTCGCGCGGCGGGGCGGGTCACCAGGCGTTCACTTGCTCCACGAGAACGACTTCGCACGAGCCTGGTCCAGTGTCGCTTCGCGTCAGCGAAGTGTGAATGTATGCACGGTCATCTCGCACGCCGTCGACCAGGAAGCCCGTCAAATGGACAACCTGACCAACCCGCAAATGCTTGAGTTGACGCCGCACGGCAGAATCGACCGGAATCACATGGGTGTTAGCGCTGTGCTCGATCACGACCTGTCGTGGGATGGGCAGCTCCCGCCCTTTGGACTTCCACGAATAGAATCGCGCCCCTTGCGTAATCTCAAAGCCACTCAGGATGCGGTTATCCGACATTGGTCCCCAACCCAATGCGAGATCCTCCGGGATGAGACCGGAGAGCAGATCAAAGTGATAATCCTCGCGACTGAGAATCCGGGCCGTGATGTCGTAGCGCGCCCGAGGCGTCAGCCGCCAGCGACCCAAGGTCGTTACCACCGGCGGCCCCTCGATGTCCGTCTGCCGCGGGTCGGCGGGGGCAATGGGTCCGTCCGACGGATGCACGGGTCTCAGTTGCCAATCATTGAAGGCCTGCCAAAGCCCCGCGGCCGCCAACGCCGCCAGCAGAACGGTGCGCAACTGCATGGGTGCTCATTATCCGCGTGCTTGAACGTCGCTCCTGAGGACGAGCCCGCGGTTCGAAGGATCGGGATGCCCGGCTCAACCCGTGAGTGTGCGCCGCGCACGGTAC
>Ga0210409_10000796_pt1 | contig 46065 bp, 44 predicted proteins | sample IncBWH17MmetaG_FD_161649 | JGI IMG/M metagenome (GOLD analysis project Ga0210409, IMG submission 161649) | Forest soil microbial communities from Barre Woods Harvard Forest LTER site, Petersham, Massachusetts, United States - Inc-BW-H-17-M | ecosystem: Environmental > Terrestrial > Soil >... | reverse complement strand
GGCGCTGGAAAAGCACGGCATCGAGGTTGAAGTAGTGCCCGGCATCAGCGCCGCACTGGCCGCCGCCGCCGCTTCACAGCAGCCGCTGACCAAGCGTGGCGTCGCGCGCAGCGTGGCGTTCTTTACTTCCAGCACCGCGCCAGGCGAATCGGAGCAAGTGAATATCCCGAACTGCGACACGCTGGTGCAATACATGGGCGGCCGCGAAGCCGCCGCCACCGCGCAGCGCTTGCTGACCCAAGGCCGCTCGGCTGCAACGCCGGTAGTGGTAGTGGAAAACTGCAGCCGCGACAATCAGCGCATCCTGCGCCTGCACCTGGATCAGCTGGAGCAAGGTTTGCAGCAATGCGAAGGTCCGGTGCTGGTGATGATAGGCGAGGCGCTGGCCAGCCGCGCGGACCAGCAGCTTGCCGGCGATCAGCCGGAGGCTGCCAAGGCCAGGAACGCGGCCTGAGGGAGAGCGGCGGCCACTATAGCGTTAACGAACGACAGGCTTGGCGTGCGCTTCCGACGCCAGTGCTTTTTGCAGGACCGGGCCGGGCTGGTCCAGCCGGTCTTCCGGCGACAAGACATTGATCCAGCTGACCAGGCCGACGGCTGCTACGGTCAATACCAAGAATACTGCTATTCTTTTATTCAAAAATTCCCATTTCATTGTTGACTCCTTACCTGCGGTATTTCCTTTGATTCTGGCGCTGCCGGCCTGCGCTGACACTAATGCAGCGTTACCGGGATGCGCTTTCAAATAAGAACAGCCCCGCCGCCAATGACTTGGCGGCAGAGATGCCCTTCACATCTTCATTACTATTGTTTCGATTGTTTAGCGGCCGCTGCCGCTGCGTGTCGCCAGCACACCGTACATGCCGACCGCGCGGTCGCTGGAAGCGGTGCTGGGCTTGGCTTGTCTGCCGTTGTCGGACAGCGCCGAAGCCTGGCTGGGCGACCAGCCAAAAGTCCAGTTGCCGCCCTTGTTTACTTTGTTCTGTTTGCCGGATGCCAGACCCAGCAGGGTTTTGATAGTCATCATTTCACCTCTTCATGCTTGCCGCACAGGCGTCGCATAAGCGATCGCATCGGCGCAGCTGCGTTCAATATGGAAAGCGATTGTGCTACGTACCGCTAGAGGCACGCATGACAGCGACGGTGAGAGAGATGCTCCGCCAGTCGATTGCAAGCTGAACAGCCTGGCCAACCGACACGGGAAATGTGAGGATAGCTAGGCCGCTTCAGGCAACTGCAAGCAGACAATTGCTTTATCTATGTGTGTTTCTGAATTTCTGGTCCGGTGAGCCGGACAACTGGGACAGTCCATTGCAAAAACTCCTGATTCAAAATTGCCAGATCAAGCCTGATCAAGCCGCTTGTACCGTTGGACTGCCGCCGCGCGTGGAAGGTTCATAGGCAGGCTTTGCCACCCGTGCGGAGCGCTGGGGAATGCTTTCCCAGCGCACGCTGCGGACGCTGATTTCCTGCGCCAGGCGGGTCACCAGCTGCACCAGTCCGGCACGCTCGCGCACCGAACACTTCACTTCCACCGTGATGGCGGTCAGGTTAGTCTGCACCGCAGGCTCGTTGGCCTGGTGCGTGACGTCATAGTTCGCCAGCAGCTTGCGCATCAGATTTTCCAGATGCGCCACTTCCGAACTGCGGCAAGTGGTCACGATGCGATACGGCAAAGCGGAGCCCTGATCCTCTTGCGAGGCGGCGAACGAAGAACGATGTTTTTTAAAAAATGCATGCAGTTTGTTGAATGGCATGACGATTTCCTTCCCACTTCCGTTGTTCCTGCCGGCTATGCGTACCCGGCTGGGGGCGCCGAGCTGTGCGCCTCACCCGCAAGATGCGCAGGGAAACGCCAAGCCCGGAAAAACCCAGGATCGGAAATACACGGCCGTACGCAATCCGCCGGATGGCGGCACGAACAATCGGTACTACAAAACACGGATGGGAGTATCGTTGCGGCATTCTCTGCTACAACTTTGCCAAGACGTTTACCGCGCAAGCAGGTATAAAACCCGGCGATAACATTTGACGATACTACAGCTCGCAAATACGCAAGCTGCAGCGGACGAAGGAGGTCTGCTAAAGACTATGCGTAATGTGCCGGGCCGAGGACCCATCCACCGCTACTACTAGAACAACTGTCCAAAATATGGACCTCCATACAATGCAATACCAAGATTATATTTCTTACTGGCTATTCTGTCAAGTAAATGACTTTACATCCGCCAGATTTTATGCGTTGCCAACAAATTCGCAACAGCCAGGAAATCCCGGCAAACTTCGGCGCCGCGCACAAGCGCATGCGGCTCAGTAAGAGCCGGCCCGCAACACCCGCAGCGTGTGCAAGACCGAACCATGGCGGCAGTCCAGCACCTGCATGCGCCGCTCCAGATCCTGATGGTCGGCAGCCGCGGCGAGATAGGCTTGCTCCGCCTCCGGCAGGGTCATGCCGGTGCCGGAGGCAGCCTGCTTCCAGAAGGTTTTAATATTAGAAAATTTATCGGATAATGACATGCAGGACTCCAAATAGAAACATCAAAAACTTCCCCTTGGAAGCTATTTCCATAGGAGCGATACTTGTAGAATAGGCCGATCAAGATTAGACTGAAAGCCGTATTTTCTATCCGAAATATAAGTTTATTTAACATGACAACCAGACTCCCGCCGCTCAAGCCCCTGCGCGTATTCGAAGCCGTGGTGCGTACCGGCAGCCTGACCCTGGCGGCTGCCGAACTGCACATCACGCACAGCGCGGTGAGCCAGCAGATCAAGCTGCTGGAACAGCACTTCGGCGTCACCCTGTTTACCAGGGAGCAGCGCGGGGTGCAGCCAACCGAAGCGGCGCGGCTGTTTTTTACCGATGTCAAAGCCGGGCTGGACCGCATTGCATTGGGGGCAGAGCAATTGCTGAATACCGGCAAGCTGCGCATCATCCGCGTCAGCTGCACGCCGTCGATGGCGATGCGCTGGCTGATTCCGCGGCTGTCGTCGTTCCAGATCGACAATCCGCGGGTGGAAATCCGCGTCACCACGTCGACCGTGGCGGTGGCGGCGCTCAAGGAGCCATTCGATGTCTTGATACGGCGCAGCCCGATGCACAGGGCCGACCACGAATCGATACGCTTCCTGGACGACGTGCTGACGCCGGTGGCGTCGCCGCGTTACCTGCAGCAGCATCCGCTCAAGCGTCCGCAAGATTTGCTGCAGGCATCGCTGCTGCACCTGTCAAGCCGTTCGGAAACCTGGACCCGCTGGTTTGGCGAAGCCGGCGTGCCGGTCAAGGGCCAGCTGCCGGGCCCGATCTATGAACATTTCTTTTTGAGTTTGCAGGCGGCGCTCACCGATCTCGGCGTGGCCATGGGTTCACTGGCGCTGATGGAAGAAGATCTCGCGCACGGCAGCCTGCTACCGCCATTTCCCGACTTGCGCCTGCAGGACAAGGGATTTCATCTGCTGTTCCGCGCCAGCCCGCAGGATCCGGTACTGGCCAATTTCATCGCCTGGCTGCAGGCCAAGGGCAGGGAAACGTCGGTAAGGGTCCGTTAGGGAATAAGTTGGGCATTTGGGTGGCCGTAGCTGGATGCGAAGCAAGGCGCCCGCCGCGCCGCAGTGCGAGCACTGCAAGCGGTGGCGAATGTAACAGCGGCAGCAGCGCGCCGGCTACGGCTGCCCAAATGCCCAACTTATTTTCTAACGGGGCCTTAGTATCAGGGCTTCGGCAGGGTAGCCGCGCAATAGCCGGCAATCGCAGCCAGCACCTGCGGCTGCTCACCCACCGCCTGCGCTACGGTGATCGTCAATTGCGGATGCAGTTGCTGCGCCTGAGCGATCAGGGCCGGCAGATCGCGCCGCACATGGCCGCCCTGGCCGAGGAATACCGGCACCACGCTGACTTCGCTGATGCCTTCCGCTGCCAGTTTCTGCAGCAGTCCGGGCAAATCCGGCTGCATCAGTTCGAGGAAGGCCAGGCCGACCCGCAGTTCCGGCCGCTGCCGTTCGATCAGCTGCTGCAAGGCTTCAAACGGCGTCGCCCACAAGGGATCCCGGGCGCCATGGGCAAACAGGATAATCGCTTGATGCGGCGCCGGAGATGGGTGTGACATGAACTGGTTCGAGCGCCGCTACTGCCGCTCGATCTTCCACAGGGCGCCGATCGCAATCAGCAGGAACAAGGTGCTGGGCAAGGCCGCGGTAAAAAACGGCGGCCAGGTATTCAGCAAGCCGAGATGCGAGAACAGTGTATTGACCAGCTGGAAGCTGACGCCGATCATGATGCCGGTAAAGATCTTCAGGCTGACGCCGCCGGTGCGGAAATGCAGGTAGGCGAACGGCAAGGCCAGCGCCATCATCACGAATACCGAGAACGGGTACACCAGCTTTTTCCAGAAGGCGATGTCGTAGCGCTCGCTGTGCTGGTTGTTTTCTGCCAGATGCTTGGAATAGGCCCACAGATTGTAGGCAGACATATGGTCTGGATCGGCAAACAGGACCGACAGGATCTCCGGCGTGATTTCGGACACCAGGTCCTTGTTGGGGAATTTCTTGGTGGCGATCGCCGTGGTGATGTCTTCGGTCGACGTGCCGTTGACGAAATCGGTCTGCACCACATCGCCCAGGCGCCAGACGTGCTGGCCCTGGTAGTCGGCATGGGCGGCCTGGATCAGCGCGGTCATGTGCAGGCTACGGTCGAACTCATACAGCTTGACGCCGACCAGCTGGCCGTCCGGCTTGATCTCGCCGATGTTGATAAAGCGCGAGCCGATGATATCGCCGCTGGTGCCGTCGGTGCGGATCACATCCTTGCTCCACAAGCCGGTCTTGAACTTCTGCGAGATCGAAGAACCTTTGGCCTGCAGCTTCAGCTTTTCGGCAAATTCGGCGCTCTTGGGCGAAACGAATTCGCCGATCAGCACGGTCGCCACGACGAATATCAAGCCGATCTTGATCAGTATCCTGGCGGTCATCATGGTCGACATGCTGGACACGCGCATGATGGTGAACTCGGAGCGCGCGGCGAATTGCGACAAGGTGTAGATGGTGCCGATCAGCGCCGCGATCGGCATCAGTTCATAGGCGTAGCTGGGCAAGCCCAGCATGACAAAGAGGAAAGCATGCTGCAGCTTGTAGCCGCCATGGCCGACCGATTTCAGTTCCGTGGTGAGATCGAAGAACGCGAACAGCGCCAGGAACGCCGCCAGCGTAAACAAGACCGAACGGACGATCTCGGCAGTAAAGTAACGTTGCAATACCTTCATGCCGCCGCCGATTTTTTAGTTTTGAGCAGGCGTGCATGCTTGACTGCAGACCACATCACCAGCGGATGCCAGCGGCTGTTGACGTTCAGGCGCCACATGAATAGCAGGCCGACGATGAACAGCACGATCAGATGCATCGGCCACCAGGCCAGCATGAAGGACCAGCGCCCCTGCACCACCGCAGCCTGGAAAATGCTGGTGACGTTGCTATAGGAAACATACAGCAGCAGCGCAATCAGCAAGCTGGCGGAACGGCCCACGCGCGGATTGACGAAGCTCAGCGGTATCGCCAGCAGCATCAGGCACAGCGCCATCAGAGGCAGCGACAGGCGCCACAGCAATTCGCCCAGGTTGAAACCGTTGCGGTCCTTCAGCAGGTCCGCGGTCGGCAAGGCTTGCGCCGAGCGGTCGCCATTCTCGGCCTGCGAGTTGCTGGCCACCAGCACCCCGTAGCGCTCGAACTCCATCTGGCGGAATTCGTTCTTGCCGGCCAGGACGTCATAACGGCGCCCTTTCGACAGAATCAGGAACTTGTCGCCGTTCTTGTCGATTTCCAGGTTGCCTTCCTTGGCCACCACGATGCTGTTCTTGCCTTCCTGCTGGGTATTCACGAAGACGTTCTTGACCTTGGTGCTGTCGCCGGAAATGCCCTCGACGAAAAAGATGCGGTTGGCGGCGGCCGATTCCTGGAACTTGCCGGGCGAAACCCTAGAGATGTCTTCGCGCTTTTCAAAACGCTCGCGGTATTGCGCACTCTGGTTATTGGCCCAGGGCGTCGCCACGAAACTCAGGATGGCAGTCAGGATAATGATCGGCAAGCCGAATTCCAGCACCGGCCGGACCCAGCGCACCAGGCTCTGGCCGGAGGCGAACCAGACCACCATTTCCGAATCCTGGTAGCTGCGCGTGACCACCAGCAGCACCGAAATATAGCCGGTCAGGATCAGCAGGATCGGCATGTAATTGAGGGACTGAAAACCAATCAGCGCGACCACGTCCTGGGACGCAATCTGGCCTCCGGCTGCTTGTCCCAGAATCTTGATCAACATTACCGTGACGATAATTGTGAAGAGCGTGGTGAAAACTGCGCCGGCAGTGCTAATTAATTCGCGTCGGAGTGCGCGCTGAAAGATCATTGGGGAATATAATTGCGGATCAAAAAAAGGAGTAAGTGATGGACTTTAGCATAAAAACCATTGACGCAAAAACCTCAATTGCCTCTCTGAAAGCCGGCTGTATCGCAGTCGGGATCTATGAAAACAAGAAACTGTCGCCACAAGCGCAAGCTCTTGACAAATCTGGTGAAATCACTGCTGCACTAAAGTCCGGAGATATTTCCGGTAAACCAGGCTCCACCTTGTTGTTGCGCAAAGTCGCCGGCGTCGCCGCCGAGCGCGTCCTGCTGATCGGTCTTGGCCCGGACGGCGAGCTGAGCGACAAGGTCATGTCCATGGCAGCCCTGTGCGTGGCGCGTGTCATCGCGACCCTGGGCGGCAACGACGCCCTGCTGGCGCTGCCGTTCGACGGCCTGGCCAAGCAAACGCCGGAACGCGACCTGGCATGGTCGGTCCGCAACACCATCCTGGTGCTGCGTGAGAACAGCTATCGCTCGGATACCCTGAAAAGTAAAAAAGAGACAACATTACCCAGCATCAAGAAAATTGGATTCCTGGTCGCCCCGGCCAAGGCCGCTGCCGCCAAGGACGCCGTGGCTGAAGGCCTGGCCCTGGCCAACGGCATCGACCTGACCAAGGAACTGGGCAACCTGCCTGGCAACGTCTGCACCCCGACCTACCTGGCCAACACCGCCAAGAAACTGGCCAAGGAATTCAAGCTGTCGGTCGAAGTACTGGACCGCAAGCAGCTGGAAGCCTTGAAGATGGGCAGTTTCCTGTCGGTCGCGCGCGGCGGCGGCGAAGCGCCGAAATTCATCATCATCAAGCACCTCGGCGGCAAAGCCAAGGATGCCCCGACCGTCCTGGTCGGCAAAGGCATCACTTTTGACACCGGCGGCATCTCGCTCAAGGGCGGCGCCGGCATGGACGAAATGAAGTACGACATGTGCGGCGCCGGTTCGGTGCTGGGCACCATCCGCGCCATCGCTGAACTGAAGCTGAAACTGAACGTCATCGGCGTCATCCCTGCCACGGAAAACATGCCTTCCGGCACAGCGACCAAGCCAGGCGATATCGTCACCTCCATGTCCGGCCAGACCATCGAGATCCTCAACACCGACGCCGAAGGCCGCCTGGTGCTGTGCGATGCCCTGACCTATGTGGAACGCTTCAAACCGGCCGCCGTGGTCGATATCGCAACGCTGACCGGTGCTTGCGTGACCTCCCTCGGCCACCACAATTCCGGCCTGTTCACTCGTCACGACAGCGCCCATGACGCCCTGGCCAACGAGTTGCTGAGCGCCGGCAAGGCGACCGGCGACACCGCCTGGCGCATGCCGATCGAAGACAGCTACCAGGAACAGCTGAAGTCGAATTTTGCCGATATGGCGAACATCGGCGGCCCGGCCGGCGGCAGCATCACCGCAGCCTGCTTCCTGGAACGCTACACCAAGAAATACACATGGGCCCATCTCGACATCGCCGGCACGGCATGGAAGAGCGGCGCAGCCAAAGGCGCTACCGGCCGTCCGGTCGCTTTGCTGACCACTTTCCTGATGAACCGCGCAGCTGCGGCCAAGTAATCATTCGGTAGACAGCATGGGAAACGGGGTGTTGGCATAACTGCCAACACCCCGTTTTTATTTCTGCGCCGTACACGTAGGGTGGGCACGTTTTTTGTGCCCACGCGTGACCGCAAAAACCGGCGCACAGGCCCGCACGGCACGGAAACAGGCATTTGCATCGAGTGAATTCACGCGTGGGCACGATGTGCCCACCCTACCTTATTTAGCCTAGCGTAGCGATCACCGGCGCGTGGTCCGACGGCTGCTCCCACTTGCGCGGCACCCGGTCAATCACGCAAGCCGTGCATTGCGCCGCCAGCGGCGGCGACAGCAGGATATGGTCGATCCGCATGCCGCGGTTGAGGCGGAATCCCATCTGCCGGTAATCCCACCAGCTGAACAGCTTTTCCGGCTGTTCGAACATGCGGAAAGCATCGGTCAGCTCCAGCGCCTGCAGGCGCGCAAACGCCGCCCGCTCCGGCGGCGACACCAGGTTCTGCCCTACCCAGGCGGCCGGATCGTGGACGTCGCGGTCTTCCGGGGCGATGTTGTAATCGCCCAGCAGCACCAGCTTGGCATGCTGCCGGCGCTCGCCGTCCAGCCAGTCATGCAAGGCATCCAGCCACTGCAGCTTGTACTGGTATTTTTCCGTATCGGGCGCCTGGCCGTTGGGAATATAGGCGCACACTACCCGGATGCCATCGATGGTGGCGGCAATGATGCGCTGCTGCAGATCCTCGTAGAGCGGGTTGTTCTTGACCACATCGGTGATCGGGTGACGCGACAGGATCGCCACGCCGTTATAAGTTTTCTGCCCGCTGAACACCACGTGGTAGCCGGCGGCTTCGATTTCAGCCGCGGGAAATTTATCGTCGGTGAGCTTGGTTTCCTGCAGGGCCAGGATGTCGACCGGGTTGTCGGTCAGCCATTGCAGCACTTGCGGCAGGCGCACCTTGAGGGAGTTGACGTTCCAGGTTGCTATCTTGAGCATTATTAAAAATCCTTATCTGATGCGGGTTTCGGCGGATATCTGACGCCTTGGTCAGCTCTGGCTACCCACCTGGCTACCCATTTGGTAGCAGCTAGCGATGTTACCGCACCAGCTGCCCGGCCGGGGCGGGTGTTGGCCATGCTTGGCTACTTTTCGCAGCATGGGCGGCACCGACCGCGGCCCGCCGCCAGCAGTGGGCCAGGCATGACAGACCCAAGAGCGCACGCTCAAAACCATTGAGGCTGGGGGAAGCTGGTGGTGGGAGGCTGGAGGTAAGGATTGACTGCAATACGATGCCGATCTGCCGGATAATTCTGGTTATCCACCGCAGCGTATTCTCTGGTGCCGCCGCTAGGGACGGTCTGGAAGTGCTCAACCGAGGGGATAGGCGCCCCACCGATGGTGTACGTCGGGGCACTTGGGTAGTCGTACCTTGCCTGATAATAGCCGCCGCTAGGCCGGATGCTTTGCACCATGTGGTTGCGCGCGCCCGAATTGAAATCGGGATCTTCCGGCACGTAATTTTGCAGCGAGGTGGTGGTCGCGTGGCTGCCGTCCGCGTGATCGACAACATGGCCTCGGCCGTAGCGGGCGCCGCCTGGATCGGCAAATGAGTTGGTTGTCATTGGGTAGCTGCGCGATCCTGAGTAGGTGTGGCCCGACTGCGCCACCTCGGCATAGCCGCTCAGCACGCGCGTGCCACCCGGGTTGATCGGCGTAGGATCGCGCTGATACGAGCTGTAGACCAGCCGTCCGCCGATGTCTTCGGCGTCGACATCATAGCCGGGCGATGAGGGAGCCACGAGCGGATCGCGCATCGGCACGTACGGCGTCGCCGTGCTGCCACCGCCAGTCCAGGCATGGCCGGAGGGAAGGCTGGGCAGGCGGTCATGCGGCAGGCTATGAAAACTCGAAGGCACGCTCGTTGGATCAAAGGTTGCGCTGGGCACGGTAAAACTACTGACACCACCACCGCCACCGCCGCTCCCCCAAGGCTGGCCGACGATGACCGAACGATTACTGATGTCGACCCCGCCTGCCGTGAGATTTGGATAAGTGACGAATTGCCATCCAGCCCCTGCCGGGGGCGTCATATGATGATTTGTCGTGTTCATGCTGGTGATCACGCCGCCGGCGACCTGAATCCACGGATTCAAACGCGCCATGACACGATACTGGTTGCCGGCTACCTCAACGGCCGCAGCCTTTGGCCGCAAGGCGGAGACGCCGCGCGCGACGGCCTGCGCAGAACCGTCGCCGATAGCCGGCGATCTCATCGCGATCACGTCCCCGGCGACCGCTGCCGAGCCCGCTGCCAGCGCATCGGCGATGGGCTGGCTGGCCGGATTGACCATGCTTTTGGTTGCGGCGGCCAGTTGCGTCAGGTCGGCAGCGGAAAGCGCTTGCTGCGCAGGCCGCATGTTGATTTGTTCCGAGCTCAGCCGCCCGGACATGGCGGCACGGCGCAGAGTTGCCGCATTGCCCTGCGCAGACAGGTCACGCCCCGCCGCTTCCGCGCGCTGGACAGCAGGCGCGCCCACAGCTGATATGCCGCGCATCTGCTGGCGCTGCGCCTGCATGCGCGGGCCCTGATGGATATCGTTGCTGATGGCGTTCTGCAGGACGGCGCGCGGACTGTGCGCCATGGATTCGGCGAGCTTGCGCTGGGCGACGCCGAGCGGGTGATTATCGACGAAGGCCGCATCTTGCTTCACTGAGACTGCCGTGGCGGCATGCGATCTGGCGCGAACTGGTTCGCTAGCGCGTGCCTGCAATACATCCTTCATGAAGGCTCCCCTTTCTACGCGTTCTGTCGGGTAAACAAAGTCGAGACGGCTCACAATCGGACCGCGATACGGCTTTTATATTAGCAGTTATCGCAGGTGGCGCGCGCATCGGATCCGGGCATTGCCATTTTCACCAAACTCGAATTCTTCCCTATTTATAAGTGCAATCCGGAGCACACAGCTAGCGGCTCCGCCACGCCGGCACTTCGCCCCCTCTCCCACACACAATGCCAAGCGCTCAAATTACAACAGTCGAGTTGACAAGCGCGCGCCCCATCCATATTATGCATATGCATCGATGTATATACAAAATAAACAGGTAAACCATGCAAAGCCAATGCAGCTGTTCCACCCTGCGCCAGCTCACGCGCAAGATGACCAATATCTACGATCACCATCTTGCGGCGGATGAACTGACCATCAGCCAGTACTCCCTGCTGGCCAGGATAGGCAAATACGGGCCGATCGGCGCCATCCCGCTGGCCGGCAACATGGGGATGGACCGCAGCACCATGAGCCGCACCCTCAAGCCCTTGATTACGCTCGGCTGGATCGAGACGGTCGACCTGCCGCTGGAAATGCTGACCGACAAACGCTCCTTCGGTGTCCGCCTGAGCAGCGCCGGGCGCGACAAGTGGCAAAAATCCATGCCCAACTGGCGCAAGGCGCAAAACGAAATCGATGCAATCCTGGGCGACGAGACGCATCATGCCTTGATGAATCTGGTCGACACCGCTAACCACAAGTTCGAACAACACGAGCACGCCATCCCATGAACACCACCATCCAAGCCATCATGGCGCGCCTGCGTTTCAGCTACGTATGGATAGTCGTCGGCATCATCTTCCTGGTTCTGCTGTCAGCGGCCGGCATCCGCGCCACGCCGTCGGTAATGATACTGCCGCTCGAACACGAGTTCGGCTGGACCGTCACCACCATTTCCTTCGTCATTTCGGTAAATATCGCGCTGTACGGCCTGATCGGGCCGTTCTCGGCGGCGGCCATGCAGCGCTACGGCATCCGCCCTATCGTGCTGGGCGCGCTGGTGCTGCTGGCGGCGGGGACGTTTGCCAGCACCTTCATGACGATGCCGTGGCATATGGTGCTGGCCTGGGGCATCCTGGTGGGCGCCGGCAGCGGTGTCGCCGCCAACACCCTGGCGGCGACCATCGTCAGCCGCTGGTTCGAGACGCGGCGCGGGCTGGCGATGGGCTTGCTGACCGCCAGCTCGGCCACTGGCCAGATGGTGTTCCTGCCGCTGATGGCCTATATGGTCGAGCATTTCGGCTGGCGTTCGGTGGCGATCCTGGTGGCCAGCGTGGCGGCCCTGGCGATTCCGCTGGTAGCGATCTTCCTGCCGGAACGGCCGCAGGATATCGGCTTGAAGCGTTACGGCCAGCATGACGAATTGCCGCCGGACGCCGTCAGCAAGGGCAAGAATCCCCTGTCGATCGCTTTTGGCGCACTGGGCAAGGCGGTCAAGATCCGCGACTTCTGGCTGCTGTTTTTCAGCTTCTTCATTTGCGGCATGAGCACCAACGGTTACATCGGTTCGCATTTCATCGCCATGTGCGGCGACTATGGCATTTCCGCCGTGGGCGGCGCCAGCATCCTGGCTGCGATGGGCATGCTGGACCTGGTCGGCACCACCATGTCGGGTTGGCTGTCGGACCGCTACAATCCACGCGTGCTGCTGTTCTGGTACTACGGCCTGCGCGGCATCGCCCTGATTTTCTTGCCGCACGCCTTCGGCCTCAGCTATTTCGGCTTGCCGGTGTTCGCGTTGTTTTACGGCCTCGACTGGATCGCCACCGTGCCGCCGACCGTGCGCCTGGCCAACGATGTGTTCGGCCGCCTGGCGGCGCCTATCGTGTTCGGCTGGATCGTCGCCGGCCACCAGCTGGGCGCTGCCAGCGCCACCATGCTGGCGGGTTCGCTGCGCAACAGCCTGGGCAGCTATACCTTGTCGTCGATGCTGATAGGCGCGGCCTGCATCATCGCCGCCATACTGGTGTTGCGCATCAAAGGCCATCAGGCGGGCGGCGACCTGATTCCCGGGATTCCGGTGCCGGCGCGCTAACGCTGCAACGTGGTGAGCTTAGGAATGCTGGACGGTGGCCACGATATCGCGCGCCACCTGGCGCGAGTTCATGATGACGGTGTGTATGGTTGGCAGCAGATGCAGCGGCAGCGTGCCCAGCTGCACTTCGCCGACCGACAGGATGCCGTCGTTGGGCTCGTCGCCGAACGGCATCCAGCTGGCGCGCGGCCCCTTGATGCCGGCATACATGTGCAATGGAATGGTTGGCGGCGGCAGGCTGTCCATGAACTCCTGGCTGGCCAGCAGCTGCCCCATTTCGCCGGTCAGCAAACGGAACAGGCGCCAGCGCGACAACTTGATCGCATAGCTGGAAGCGCGGGTCGGCGGCGCCAGCAGGAAAGCCATGTCCGGTGCGTGCTCCAGCTTTGGCAAGACGCCGCGCGTCAGCACGCAGCCAAGCGAATGGCCAACCATGATGAAACGCTCGTCGCCGGTGCGCTGCACGATGAACTTGCGCAGGCGCTCCAGGCAGGATTGCCAGCGCTCAAAGGCAGCCGAATAAGCGAACAGATGGGTAGTGATGCCAGCCGCCCGCAAGCGCCTGGACAGCAGCAGCATCGAGACCGGAGTGCGGCCCATGCCGTGCACCAGGATCGCATGCACTTTGCTGTCGGCTTGAGTGCTCATGGCATGGCTATTCTTTTTTCTTCAACTGCTTTTCAAAAGCGACATCGAGCTTGCTGATGCGCTTCGGTTTTTGCGGGCCGTAAGCGTTGACGAAGCGCACGAAGTCATCCAGCTCGAGCGCGTCGCTCAGCTTGATGGGCGCGTCAAAGCCGGCGTTCTGGGTCAGGTAAAACAACTCTTCCGCGGTGCGCACCATCGAATACCGTACTTCGCTGCTGCGGGCATTGAGACGTTCGACCGCCGCCGTGGCTCGGGTTGATCTCATTGCGTTCTCCTGATATTGCTCATCTGCGTATCAATTCCTTGTTTGACTCAAAGTTGGCGCTGGCTGGCGAAGCGGCGCTGACGGCCGTCCAGCGGATCGATGAAAGCAATTTCGCGCGCCAGCAGTTTCAGCGGCGCCGACCAGTCGTCGCCCTTGCAGGGATAGACATCCGGATAAAAGGCATCGTTGATGATTGGTATCCCCAATGCCGCCAAATGTACACGCAGTTGATGTTTCTTGCCGGTCAGCGGCTGCAGGCGGTAAAGGCTGCAGTCTTGCCGCACTTCGATCAGTTCGATGCGGGTTTCCGAATTGGCCTCGCCGGCTTCTTCCTGCATGCGGAAAAACGGCGTGCCGTCGACCATGCGGCTACGATACACCAGCGGCAATGCCAGCTCCGGGCGGGTCGGCGCCAACGCTTCATAAGTCTTGTCGACCAGCCGTTGCTGGAACAGCGACTGGTAGGCGCCGCGGCTGGCGATGTCGTGGGAAAAGATCACCACGCCGGCGGTTTCGCGGTCGAGCCGGTGGATCGGCGTCAGCTGCGTCAGGCCGGTTTTCTTTTTCAGTCGCACCAGCAAAGTCTCGTGCAGGAAGCGCCCGCTCGGGGTCACCGGCAGGAAATGCGGCTTGTCGGCCACCAGTATCCGTTCATCCTGATAGAGGATGGTTTCTTCAAACGGAATCGGCGTTTCGGCATCCAGCTCGCGATAGTAGAAAATGCAGCTGCCGCGGCGGTAGGGGCTGTCCGGCGCCAGCCGCGCGCCCTTGCCGTCGACTACTTCACCGCGTGCCATTCTTTCTATCCAGGTCGTGCTGGAGATCGCCGGGAAACGCTGTACCAGGAACGTCAACAGGTCCGGCCAGCTTTCTACCGGCAGCCACAGATAGCTGGGCGCCACGCCGTCGACCACCGGCAGGGGCGGTAGCGGTGGCGGCGCCTGCTTCATCGCAATACCCGCTGCCAGTAGCCGACATCGATCCAGCGGTCGAACTTCTTGCCGACCTGGGCAAAATGCGCGACTTTGACGTAGCCCATTTTTTCATGCAGACCGACGCTGGCGGGGTTAGGCAAGGCGATGCCGCCGATCACCGTATGCACCGGCAGTTTTTCCAGCTCGACGATCAGCGCGCGGTACAGCGCACTGCCGAGTCCCTTGCCGGCGGCCAGCGGCGACAGATACACCGAACTTTCCACTGCGTGCTGGTAGGCGGCGCGCGCACGCCATTTGGTGGCGTAGGCGTAACCCAGGATTTCGTCGCCCTCGACACACACCAACCAAGGCAGGTTGGCCGTGATGTCGAGGATGCGCTGGCGCATCTGCTCGGCCGTCACCGGTTCGGTTTCAAAGCTGATGACGGTGTCGAGGATGTAGGGATTGTAGATATGGCAAATAGCTGCTGCATCGGCAATGGTGGCCGGGCGTATGATGTGCGTCATGGCTGGGATGGATATAAAAGCAGGTTACAGGAGCTGATCCCCCATCATACCCTCATCCCCGTCGCCACATTGATGAAATCCCGGCCATGGCACCAGTGTCATGTGCTCAGCCGCGCAAGGCATCCTTGATCTGCTGCAGCGAAGCCGGATCCTCGATCGTGGTCAGGTCGCCGGGATCGCGTCCTTCGCAGAGCGCCTGTATGGAGCGGCGCAGCAGCTTGCCGGAGCGGGTCTTCGGCAGCAGGCCGACCACATATACCCGCGCCGGCCGGCCGACGCTGCCGAGCCGCTGGTCCACCACGCGCATGATCTCCGCCTCCAGCCGGGCTCGCCCTTCGGCGCTGCTTTCCGCCGCCTTGGGAATCACGAAAGCCACCGCCACCTGCCCCTTCAGCTTGTCCTCGACGCCAACCACCGCCACCTCGGACACATTCGGATGGCTGGAAATGCTTTCTTCGATTTCGCGCGTGCCGAGCCGGTGGCCGGCGACATTGATGACATCGTCGGTGCGGCCGAGAATGAAATAATAGCCATCCTCGTCGCGGATGCCCCAGTCGAAGGTCGAATAGGCTGGCAGCCCGCTGTCCGGCATCGACGTCGCCCAATAAGTGGCGACACAGCGCTGGTCGTCGCCATAGATGGTTTGCAGGCAGCCGGGCGGCAGCGGCCATTCGATCACCACCACGCCCTTCTGGTTGGCACCGCACAACTCACCCGTGGATTCGTTCACCAAGCGCACCTTATAGCCGTACATCGGCAGGCCGGGACTACCCAGCTTGCTCGGCTTGTTCTCGATATTCTTGGCGATGGTCATGATCGGCCAGCCCGATTCCGTCTGCCAGTAGTTGTCAATCACCGGCACGCCCAGCGCCGTGGAAATCCAGCTGGACGTGCTTTCATCGAGCGGTTCGCCGGCCAGGTAGAGCGCCTGCAAGGATGACAGATCGTATTTCCGCATCAGTTCGGGCGGCTGTTTTTTCAACACCCGGATCGCCGTCGGCGCGGAAAACATGCGCGTGACCTTGTATTTCTCGACGATGCTCCACCAGATGCCGGCGTCCGGACGGATGGGCAGGCCCTCATACAAGATGGTCGCCATGCCCGCGATCAAGGGACCGTAAACAATGTAGGAATGGCCGACCACCCAGCCGATGTCCGAGGTGCAGAAAAACGTGCCGCCGCCCTTGCTGCAAAAGATGGTATCCATCGACGTCGCCAGCGCCACCGCATAGCCGCCCACATCGCGCTGTACGCCCTTGGGCTTGCCGGTGGTGCCGGAGGTGTACAGGATGTAGGAAGCTTCGTTGGATTCCAGCCAGGTCACCGGCACCTTGGCGTCCATATGCAGCCGGCGCTGCTCGGCATAATCGAGATCGCGGCCGGCCACCATTGCCATTGGCGCCAGGCCGCGGTTGACCAGCAAGACCTGCGCCGGCTTATGCTGCGCCAGCTTGATCGCTTCGTCCAGCAAACCCTTGTAAGGCAATATTTTGCCGGCGCGCGAACCGGCATCGGCAGAGACGATCAGTTTCGGCGTGGCGTCGTCGATGCGGCTCGCCAGGCTGTGCGCGGCAAAGCCGCCGAACACCACCGAATGGACGGCACCGATGCGAGCGCAAGCCAGCATGGCGAAGGTGGCCTCGGCAATCATCGGCATGTAGATCAGCACGCGGTCGCCACGGCCGACGCCTAGCGCTTGCATGATGGCGGCCATGCGCTGGACTTCCGCATGCAGTTCACGGAAAGAATAAGTCTTCTCGGTATTGGTCTCGGTGGAAATCGCGATCAGGGCCGGCTGCTCGCCGCGCGTCGCCACCCAGCGGTCGACTGCGTTGTGGCAGAGGTTGGTGGCGCCGTCGACAAACCACCTGGTGAACGGCGGCCGGCTGTCGTCCAGCACTTGCGTGAATGGATGATGCCAGTCGATGCGGCGCGCCTGCTCGGTCCAGAACGCAGCGGGCTCATCGATCGAGCGCTGGTAAAAGGTGGCGAAACTCATTCTGTCTCCTCGTTTTTTTTGAAATTGTAGGGTGGGCAGGAAACTGCCCACGCGGAATCGGCTCCTCGATATGATCGACCTTCCGCGTGGGCACAAGTGCCCACCCTACGCGTCCTCTTGCAAACGCAATTGCGCCCCGTCAAAGCAGGACGTTTTTTAGATCACATACAGGTCAACATATTCGTTGACCGCCATGCCTTCCAGCGTCTTCTGATCCAGCGAGACTGCCAGGATCTTCTGTTGCTGCTTGACCGACAGCTGGCGCGCCAGGTTGACCTTGAACTTGGCTTCCAGCAGCGGGATGCCTTCCTCGCGGCGGCGCGCATGGCCGATCGGATATTCGACCACCACTTCCTTGAGCTTCTTGCCGTCCTTGAATTCGATTGTCATGGCATTGGCGATCGAACGCTTCTTGGGATCGTGGTAATCCTTGGTGAAGGCCTTGTCTTCAACGCAAACGATCTTGCCGCGCAGGACATCGATGCGCTGGTCGGCGGCGATCCTGTCTTCGTAGTCGGCAGCGGTCAGGCGGCCGAAAATCAGCGGCACCGCCACCATGTACTGGATGCAGTGATCGCGGTCGGCCGGATTGTTGAGCGGGCCTTGCTTGTCGATGATGCGGATGCAGGCTTCGTGGGTGCGGATGGTGATCTTCTTGATCTCGTCCGTCGATTTGCCGGCCTTGGCCAGTGCGGCATGCAGGGTCATGGCAGCTTCCACCGCGGTCTGCGCATGGAATTCAGCCGGAAAGGAAATCTTGAACAGCACGTTTTCCATCACGTACGATGCGTACTTGCGCTGGAATTTGAACGGCTGGCCTTTGAACAGGACATCGTAGAATCCCCAGGTCTTGGCGGTCAGCACGGATGGATAACCCATTTCGCCGCTCTTGGCGATCAGCGCCAGGCGCACCGCGCGCGAGGTCGCATCGCCGGCAGCCCAGGATTTGCGCGAGCCGGTATTCGGCGCGTGGCGATAAGTGCGCAGCGCTTGGCCGTCGACCCAGGCCAGCGATACCGCATTGAGGATTTCTTCACGCGCCAGGCCCATCATTTCGGCCACTACGGCAGTCGAGGCGACCTTGACCAGCACTACGTGGTCGAGGCCGACCTTATTGAAGGAATTCTCCAGCGCCATACAACCCTGGATTTCGTGCGCCTTGATCATCGCGCTTAGCACGTCTTTCATCTTCAACGGCTTCTTGCCGGCAGCAATGGCGTTGCGCGACAGCCAGTCGGCCGTCGCCAGGATGCCGCCCAGGTTGTCCGAGGGGTGCCCCCATTCAGCCGCCAGCCAGGTGTCGTTGAAATCCAGCCAGCGGATCATGGCGCCGATATTGAAGGCAGCCTGGACAGGATCGAGCTGGAACCGGGTACCCGGCACCTTGGCGCCGTTAGGCACCACCGTACCGGGGACGACCGGACCCATCAGTTTTTTGCAAGCCGGGTATTCCAGGGCTTCCAGGCCGCAGCCCAGGGTATCGATCAGACAGTTGCGCGCGGTGTCGTACGCCACTTTGGAAGTGATCTTGTATCCGGTGACGTAGTCGACGATATCGACCAGCACCTGGTCGTACTTCGGGCGGACGTTGGAAATGGGAGCCGACATTATTTTCCTTGAGGTCAACAGCAACACGGCGAACCAGGAACTGCAATGCTTCTATCTATACTCCCAACCCGAAGGTCTTGCCGGTTCAGGCCATCAGCGCAGCTTGCATTCGTTCGCCAGCTGCTGGCCGAGCTTGGAGTTGAGCAGCATCGACTTGGCCGGGATCTGTATCCATACCAGGCCGCTGGCCTTGTCTTCCAGGCGCACTGCGCCGGTGGTCGTGCTGACCGTCGTCATCGGATAATTGCGGCCTTTCCAGGTCAGCTTGACGCTGCCGTCGGCGGCCGCGCTGGCGAGATCGACCCGATTACCCAGCTCGCAGAAGAAATTGCCGGTCAGCAGATTCGCCGACGGCGTCGGTTCCAGCTTGAGCAGGTTCGGCAAAGTCGGTTCCGGCTTGGTGTCGGCCAGCGGCACGCTGGAACCGCAAGCCGCCAGCAAGGCGGTGAGCGTCAAGGCGGAAGCAATACGGTAATTCAGGTAGTTACGAGCGATCATGTGGTCCCTGCCCTCAGGCAATAAGTAAGCATAGGCTGCATCGCAGAAACAGCGACGCAGCCACCAGTTGGCTAGCTCATTCGCCTGCATTGCCAATTTGACCACAGGCGGCATTTGCGTTTGCCAATCGGGACAAATTTTAAAGCTTCTTGAGCCACATAACCGTAGATGGACGAATAATCTTGCTATCGATGCCTTACCCGGCAATGTGCCCGCCAGCCAGGACGGGCTGGCAATCGCGTCATCGCGGTGCAAACTCAAGCAGAAACCGACATTTCATTCCGGCGTTTCCAGCTTACGAGTTCCCTTAATCCCGCAACTCTCCGCACTCTTTAACATAGAGCAGCATCCTCACTCCCCATTGAATCAGTTTTGAAAAACGAGCGCTTGCCAATGTGCCTCTATATCTGACGCTTGAAACTGATAGCGATCTGTATCATAATTGATAAATATAAGCTATCTCCATGCTCTATCTGCCGAATTACAGGAAACCCTTTTCCGCCTTTGTGAAGAAACAGCACAAGCCTTTCCAGGCTGTGATTGAAGATGAAACGCTACGGGTGTGTGCGAAGCCGGATATCGGCACAGCCAAGAATGGCGACCTGATGGGGATCCATGTTCACAAATTCAAACATAAGACGCAGGAATATCTGATGGCGTATCACGTTCCGGCTCGACCAGCGGGAAACAGAGCTGAACATCGCTCCCCAGATTTTCTATTCATCGATTTTTACAAGCTGGGCACGCACGAAAATTTCTACGATGATCTGAAGGCTTATTTAAGAACGAATGGATGGTACAAATGACCCAGACAGCTGAAACACTTTTCAGGAGCTTGCAGCAGATGCCCTCGCAAGAACGGGAAAAATTCTTCTCTCTGATTGCCAGGCGCGCCTTTTCCAATGGCGACAATCTCAGCCATGCGGAACTGTTCGGCGATTTGCAGGACAGCGAATTCACGGCGGATGAAGCGGCAGAATATCTAGGCGTATCGATCGCAACCTTTCGCCGCTATTGCAAACAGGGGAAAGTCGCCGTTTCGTCCATCGTCGGCACATCGCATCTCTATCCGCTTGCCGCGCTGAGGGAGCTGAAACGCGCGCTACATATAGTGAAGTAAAAAACACTACACGCTAGCGCGCCGATATCATCAATCGTCCTTGGCGCCGGCGATCCCCAGCTCCTGGATCTTGCGCGTGATGGTGTTGCGACCTATGCCAAGACGTACCGCGGCATCGTTCTTGCGGCCATGGGTATGGCGCAAGGCGATCTTGATCAAAGCCGATTCGAACTGCCGGCCCAGCACATCCATCACGTCGGCGTCACCGTTGCTGAGCATGCTTGCCGCTTCTGTTTCCAGCAAGCTGATCCAGCTCTGCTTTTCGCCGGCAGCCTGCGCGGGAATCACTGGCGGTGCCGCTTCTGCATAGGACGCGACTGCGACGCCGCTGCCTGAGGTTGAGGCTGAAAAGTGCGGATCGAAAGCCACCGGCCGGTGCGCCGGGCTTTCCAGCTGCGTGCCCTGTTCGCGGCCGCTCACCAGGTCCTGCGGCAAGTCCTTGATTTCCACCGTCTGGCCTGGCGCCATCACGGTGATCCAGTTGCAGAGGTTTTCCAGCTGGCGTACGTTGCCAGGCAATTCCAGGCCGCTCATGAAACGCATGGCGTTGTCCGAGACGCGCTTGCTTTCCACGCCCAGCTGCTTGGCGCTCTGGCTGAGGAAGTAGCGGGTCAGGATCGGGATGTCTTCGCGCCGCTCACGCAAGCTCGGCAGGCGCAGCCGGATCACGTTCAGGCGGTGGTACAAGTCTTCGCGGAACAAGCCTTCGCGCACCCGGGTTTCCAGGTTCTGATGAGTGGCGGCGATGACGCGGACATTGGCTTTCAGCGACTGGTGGCCGCCGACGCGGTAAAAATGGCCGTCGGACAGCACCCGCAGCAGGCGCGTCTGCAGATCGAAAGGCATGTCGCCGATTTCATCGAGGAACAAGGTGCCGCCTTCGGCCTGCTCGAAGCGTCCACGGCGCGATGCCTGGGCGCCGGTGAAGGCGCCGCGCTCATGGCCGAACAATTCCGACTCCAGCAAGTCTTTCGGAATCGCCGCGGTGTTGAGCGCGATGAACGGCTGCGCCGCGCGCGGACTATGCTTGTGCAGCGCGCGCGCCACCAGCTCCTTGCCGGTGCCGGATTCGCCGGTGATCAGCACGGTCACATTCGATTGCGACAGGCGGCCGATGGCGCGGAACACGTCTTGCATGGCGGGCGCCTGGCCGAGGATTTCCGGCGTCTCGGCCGAGGCCTGCTCGACATTCGCTTCGCGCAGGCTCTCTTCCAGCGCGCGGCGTATCAGTTCGACCGCCTTGTCGACGTCGAACGGCTTGGCCAGGTATTCGAAGGCGCCGCCCTGGAAGGCCGCCACCGCGGAATCCAGATCGGAGAATGCGGTGATGATGATCACCGGCACACCAGGAAACTTGGCTTTGACGGTTTGCAGCAGCTCAAGGCCGGAGGCGCCCGGCATGCGGATGTCGGACACCAGCACTTGCGGCGTATTGGTCTGCAGCGCTTCAATCGCGTCGCGCGCATTGGAAAAACTCTTGGTCGTCAGATTCTCGCGGGCCAGCGCTTTTTCAAGCACCCATCGTATCGATTCGTCGTCGTCAACAATCCAGATTGGTTTCATGATTTTTTCTCTTTATGCCACGCTAAACACTTACCGGGTAAGCCATTTGTTCTCCGAGCAGGAACAGGCTTCAAGGCAGTGGTATAAGAATTCTGAAATCCGTGTATCCCGGCCGACTTTCGCATTCGATGACGCCCATGTGCTGCTGTACAAAGGTCTGCGCCAGCGTCAAGCCCAAGCCGCTGCCGCCGTCGCGCCCCGATACCAGCGGATAGAAAATGCGCTCCTGGATCTCGGCCGGGATGCCGGGTCCATTGTCAGTGATATGCAAGTCTAGTGCCAGCCGGTAACGCACCTTGGCCAGCGTCACCTGACGCACGACCCGGCTCTGGAAAACCAGCTCGGCGTCGCCGGCCTTGATCCGTTCGCTCAAGGCTTGCGCGGCGTTGTGGGCGATATTCAGGATGGCTTGTATCAGCTGCTCCTTGTCGCCGCGAAATTCCGGGATCGACAGGTCGTAATCGCGCTTGATGGTAAGACCGCTGGGAAACTCGGCGACGATCAGGCTGCGCACCCGCTCGCACACCTCATGAATGTCGACGTCGCCGACGATCTGCGCCAGCCGGTGCGGCGCCAGCAGGCGATCGACCAGGGTCTGCAGGCGGTCCGCCTCCTTGATGATGACCTGGGTGTATTCGCGCAGCTCCTTGACGTGACGCTCCGGCAACTCCAGTTCCAGCAGTTGCGCCGCGCCGCGGATGCCGCCCAGCGGATTCTTGATTTCATGCGCCAGGTTGCGCACCAGTTCCTTGTTGACCTGGCTCTGGTCGATCAGGCGCTCCTCGCGCTCCAGCTTGAGCTGCTGCACATTCTCGCGCAACTCGATCAGCACCGGCATCTCGGAATTGTCGAGCGCGGTGACGATGGTGTCGACCCACAGGGGTTCGCGCCCCACCCGCTCCAGGATCAGGTCCTGGCGCGAATCGTCGAACTGGTGCTCGAGCGCCTGCTGGAAAATCGCCAGCAGCTGCTCCGGGTTGAGGAACAGGTCCGACAGCGTTTGTTGCTTCAGCAAGCGGCAAGAACTCTCCAGCATGTTTTCCGCGGCGGCGTTGGCAAACACCAGGCGCGCCTGCGGATCCAGCACCAGCACAGCCGACGCCAAAAGATCGAGACTGGCCAGCACATTCCGTTCGACGGATTTTATTGGCATCCGGGCATCCTCATGAAAAGACCTGATTCCGACTGGCGCCGCCTGCAGCAGACGCGCTGGCAGGCAGCAAGGCACAATGCCTCTCTGTCACGGGAAGTATCTTGGTGTTTGAAATGGTGCATTTTCCGAGCATAACAAGCTTTGTAAGCGATGTCGGTGTGTAATATGCCGGATTGCCACAATATGGTGCATCCGGCCCAACTCTATCTTAAACCGGATAGGCAAAAATAAAGGCCGCGATGGCGGCCTTATGTACTAAGCAAAGTTGATACCATGCGCTGGCACTACTTGAGATTGGACAGTTCCCGGTTGAGCGCATCGATGTTTTTCTCGCTGCGCGAGATATCGTCTTTCATCGACGCCACGCGTTCCTGGTACTTAGCGTAGTTCTTCTCGTTGCCCTGGCGCTCTGGCGTGCCGTCGTTATAGTCCTTCTTGAGATCAGCCAGACGCTGTTGTTCATTCCTCAACTCATCCTGCAGGATCTGGCGGCGATCGTTGTCGCGCGCCTTTTGCGTGCCGTTGTCCACCTTCGGAAAATCGGTCGGCGTCGATGCCGCCGGCTTGCCGGCAGCCGCTTCGCGTGGCGCCTTATTGCCGCCGCCGGACGAAGTCACCGTCAGCGGCGGCAGGCTGACGCGCTTGCAGCCCTTGGTGTCGCCGGTATTCTTGTATTCCTTGACGCCGTTCTGGTCCACGCACAGAAACACTTCGCTTTCGGCATGGGCGACGCTGCCAAGCATGCTGACGGCGGCCAGCAGCAGAAATCCCGGGGAAAAACGCAACATGAGACGCTTCATAGATAGTCTTTGCAATTCAATGGAGTCGCTAGTTTATGTCAAGAAACTTCTTATGACAAACCATCCTGCATATTATTACTTATGGCGGCGCGATAGAAAAACGGCGCATAAAAAAAGGACAGGGAAATCCCCTGTCCTTTTATCTTGCCGCTCAGCCTCGTAATGCGCAAGGCCAGCCGCCAGGTTTAATGCATCGGCTTATACCGAATAGTACATGTCGAATTCGATCGGGTGCGTCGTCATGCGGTAGCGTTGGACTTCTTGCATCTTCAGGTCCAGGTAAGCATCGATCATGCTGTCGCTGAATACGCCGCCGCGGGTCAGGAACTCGCGATCCTTGTCCAGTGCTTCCAGTGCTTCTTCCAGCGAAGCGCAGACGGTAGGGATCAGCTTGTCTTCTTCCGGCGGCAGATGGTACAGATCCTTCGATGCTGCTTCGCCTGGATGGATCTTGTTCTGCACGCCATCCAGACCAGCCATCAGCAATGCCGAGAAACACAGGTACGGGTTAGCCAGTGGATCCGGGAAGCGGGTTTCGATACGGCGGCCCTTTGGATTGGCCACGTGCGGAATACGGATCGAAGCCGAACGGTTGCGCGCCGAGTAAGCCAGCTTGACCGGTGCTTCGTAGCCTGGAACCAGACGCTTGTACGAGTTGGTGCCTGGGTTGGTGATCGCGTTGAGCGCCTTGGCGTGCTTGATGATGCCGCCGATGTAGAACAGCGCGAATTCCGACAGGCCGGCATAGCCGTCGCCGGCGAACAGGTTCTTGCCGTCTTTCCAGACCGATTGGTGCACATGCATGCCGGAACCGTTGTCGCCAACGATAGGCTTAGGCATGAAAGTAGCTGTCTTGCCGTAGGTGTGAGCCACGTTCCAGACCACGTACTTCAGGTTCTGGGTCCAGTCGGCGCGCTCGACCAGGGTCGAGAACTTGGTGCCGATTTCGTTCTGGCCGGCGCCGGCCACTTCGTGGTGATGCACTTCAACCGGGATGCCCAGCGATTCCAGGATCAGGCACATTTCCGAACGCATGTCCTGGAAGCTGTCGACTGGCGGCACTGGGAAGTAGCCACCCTTGACGGTTGGACGATGGCCGGTGTTGCCGCCTTCGAGTTTGGCGCCGGTGCTCCACGATGCTTCTTCCGAACCGATCTTGACGAAGCAGCCGGACATGTCGGCGCCCCAGCGGACGTCGTCGAAAATGAAGAATTCTGGTTCTGGACCGAAGTAAGCGGTGTCGCCCAGGCCGGACGATTTCAGGTAGGCTTCCGCGCGCTTGGCGATCGAACGCGGATCGCGGTCGTAGCCCTTGCCGTCGGATGGCTCGATGACGTCACATTGCATGAACAATGTGGTTTCTTCCATGAACGGATCGATGTTCGCAGTATTAGGATCCGGCATCAGCAACATGTCGGAAGCTTCAATACCCTTCCAGCCAGCAATAGAAGAACCGTCGAATGCATGACCCGATTCGAACTTGTCGATATCGAAATGAGAGACCGGGACAGTTACGTGCTGTTCCTTGCCTTTGGTGTCAGCGAAGCGAAAATCAACGAATTTGACTTCGTTGTCTTTTGCCATTTTCAAGACTTCTGCGGCCGTCATTGCCATGTGAATCTCCTAAGGAATATGAAAGTATTGCGAGTGAATTGTGCGCACCGGTCCAGGATCTGTTGCGCGCAAACTCAGCGTCGCAGTAACATCATGAACAGGTAGTGAGAAACTATGACCGGACAGCAACTCAGTACGACCAGAACTCAGGCAGGATGATAGCAGAATCCATGCCACCGTCCTTTCACGAAACCGCCGATAGTCGGTATTGTAATTTGCTTGTTCGGAAGGCTGAATTCAGTGTTTTTGGGAGCTGTTGGCCGTATTATTACAATAAAAGCAAATCACCATATCGGTGCGCCGCCTATTGATAGCACCGTTTTCGTGCAAACATGGCGATAGATTCTTGTTTTGCGCAATTTTGGTGCGGCCGGACAGAATGCAAAGCTACCACTTGATAAACCAGCAACTTCAGGAGAAACACCATGGCCACCAGCAGCGAACTCCTCACCACCGCCCGGCAGCGCGGCCAGAATGACCAGCTTCCCTACGCCGGCGCCGTAACGCCGGGCGAGGCTTTTGCCTTGCTGGAAGCGGAACCGGCAGTGATGCTGGTGGATGTGCGCACCAATGCCGAGCGCGACTGGGTCGGCCGCGTCGCGATCCAGAACGTCCAGCATGCAGCGGTGCAGTGGTCGCAATATCCGGGCGGCGTACAGAATCCGGACTTCCTGGCGCAACTGGCGCAGATCGCGGAAAAAGGCACGCCGCTGCTATTCCTGTGCCGTTCCGGCGTGCGCTCGCAGCATGCGGCCAAGCTGGCGACCGAACATGGCTACAGCAACTGCTTCAATATCCTGGAAGGCTTCGAGGGCGACAAAGACAATAACGGCCACCGCAAGAACGTCAACGGCTGGTGCAAGGCCGGTTTGCCCTGGATGGGCGCATAAGGACTCAGGCTGGCGACACGCCGGCCTAGGATTTTTGCAAAGCCAGGATGCGGTTCTCGTACTTCTGCTCTTCAAACTCGTGCCAGGTCATGCCGATGTCAGCGAAGCCATAAGCCTTGTAGAAACCCAGGGCCCGGATATTGCCGGCCCATGCCGTCAGCCACAGCCGCGCGCCGGCGTTCTGTATGGCATGGTCCAGCAGCGCCCGGCCTATGCCGCGGCCATGAAAGTGCTCCTGCACATAGAGTGTATCGACTTCGACGCCGCCGTAATTTCCTGTCTCGCATGGCGAATCCAGATCGAGCAGGATGTAGCCGAGCAGATTTTCCTCATCGACGTCGACGAACAGACGGTAATCCGGGTCGTCGATAAGATCGTCGAAATAGGCGGGTGTAAACGTGGACAGCACTTCGCGCGCAAGATCGTCGCTGACGCCTTCCGTGGCGTAGGTGTGCAGCCAGACCTGTATCGACAAGGCGGTCAGGCTCATGCAATCGGCAGCAGTCGCATCACGAATCAATTTCGTATCCTCATTGAGTATTGTCCGGCGCCGGCCGGTGTTGCGGTGATTCCTGTAGAACGTTAAGCAGCGCGGATCACAAAGAGGTAATCGCTACCCGTGCCGCCGCCAGGTCCCACGCCGCCTGACCCACGGTCTTGTAGACCGGCAGCAGCGGCTGCTGGACAAAACCATGCGCCAGTATGTCTGGCAATTCCCGCACCTTGCTCCAATCGATCTGCGCCTGTATCAGGTCGCCGGCTTCGTGCCTGGCGCCGGCCAGGCAGTCGACCACTACCGTGCGGCTGTGCAAAAGCTCGACCGGGAATTCCACCATGTCCGGCTTGAAGGCGCCGACGCCTATCGCCAGCGTATCGGCCGCGATATGCGGCGGGATCACCGCTGTGCGCGAAGTGGTCAGGGCAATCACCAGATCGGTATGCGGCAGCTCGCTGGCCAGTGCCGCGGCGGCCAGCGGAGCGATCTTGATCTGTGGATGACGCCGCTGCAATACATCGCAAAAAGCCTGAGTCTTGGCCATGTCGCGGGCAGAGATCCAGAATTCGCTGACGCCGAAGTAATCAACCAGTCCATCGAAGTGGGCGATAGCCTGGACGCCGGTGCCGATCAGCAGCGCGGATTGCGGCTTGCGCGGCAGCAGCGCCTCGATGCCGAGCAGGCTGACTGCCGCGGTGCGGCGCGCGGTGACGGTAGGCCCGTGCAACAGCGCCAGGCGGCGGCCGCTGGCGGCGTCGAACACCACCACTTCGCCCTGGATCGCCGGCAACTGATGCTGGGCGTTGTTGGCGTGTACGGTGATCAGCTTGGTCATGCCGATGTCGGCGGCAACCGCCGGCATGCACAGCAGCACGCTGGCCTTGTCGATTTCCACCACCATGCGTTCGGGCGCGTTGATCTTGCCTTCGCGCAGCTGCTGCGCGACCTTGACCAGCGCCGGCACCAGTTCTGCATAGGGCAGCGCAACTGCGGTTTGTTCAGCGTCGAAAATCTGCATTGGCCTGTCGTCCATCCTTAAATGAGATCAACGCAAGAAGAAACCTTGCGGAAACGGATCGCTGTCTTCCAGCACCCATTGGTTGAAGCCCATGATATGCGCGTTGCCGGTCACTTCGGTGATGGCGGCGTCGAACTCGCCCACCTTGGCGGTCTCGGTCACGCGCACGCGGAAGCAGCTGCCGACGATGCTTTCGTTGACCAGTGTCTGATTCAGCGCCAGCTTCTGGCGCAGGAACAGCTGGGCGGCGCGGCCGGAGGTGCCGGTGCCGGTCGGCGAGCGGTCCACTTCGCGGTCGGCGAAGATGCAGACATTGGCCTGGTCCGCCGCCGGATCGTTCGGCGCGCCGTCGACGATGGTGCCGTACAGGGTATCGAGGCCTGGTTCGAGCGGATGCTGGATCTTGACCTTGTCCTTGACTGCCTGCTTGGTTTCCGCGCCCAGCTGGATCAGCTGGCGCACCTGCTCAGGCTTGATCCGGACCCCGGCCTGGTCGCCGTTCATGTAGTAATAGAAAGCGCCGCCGAACACGATGTCGCCAGTGATCTTGCCGAAACTCGGCGTCTCGACTTCGACGTCGCGCTGATAGATGAAGGCCGGCACATTGCGGAAGGTGACCGCGCCGGCGCGCTGGCCGTCCCACTCGACCTGGGCTTCGATGAAACCGGCCGGGGTATCGAAACCGATGCGTGTCAGCGGCACTGTGCGCTCGACATGATTCAGCTCGACCAGCACTTTGCCCAGCGCGATGATGCCATGCCCGCACATGTCGCTGTAGCCTTCGTTATGAATGAAGATCACGCCGAAATCCGCGGCTTCGGTGACCGGCGGCAGCAGATAGGCGCCGTACATGTCGGCATGGCCGCGCGGCTCGTTCATCAGGAACTGGCGCACATCGTCGCGCTGCGCCTTGAGCCAGCTGCGGCGTTCAAGAATGGTCTTGCCCGGCACCGGCGGCAAGCCCGAAATCACGATGCGCAGCGGCTCGCCGCCGGTGTGGGCATCGACCGTGTGAATGGTGCGTGTGTAACTTAGCATGGGAATGTTTGGAAAACGGAAAAGAATTGCATGGCCGGCGACATGGCGCGCCAGCCCCAGAAGAAAAACGGGCCGGATGCGCGTAACGCATCCGGCCCCTGCAATGCTTAGTAGCTGGTCAGCGCTTCAGGCGCGCCAGCCTTGAAGCGATATACCGTCACTGGCGACTGCTTCAGGTCGTGGTTGGCGTCAAACTCATACACGCCGGCAACGCCCTTGTAGTGGATCTTTTCCAGCGCTGCGGCGTATTGCTTAGGATCGACCGAGTTGGCGTCTTTCATCGCCTGGGCGATCACCATCATGCCGTCGTAGAACGAAGCGGCATAGGTTTCGGCAGGACGGCTGTAACGCTTCTGGTAGTCCGCTGCGAAAGTCTTGCCGGAAGCCAGCTTGTCCAGCAAGGCGCCGCCCTGGGTGCAGTACACCTGGTCGGTAATCGCATCGCCGCCCAGACGGCCCATTTCCGGTGCGCAGATGCCATCGCCACCGAGGAACTTGGTGTTCACGCCCAGCTGTTTCATCTGGCGCATCATAGGGCCGCCCTGTGGCGAGTAGCCGCCGAAGAAGATCGCATCCGGCTTCTTGGCCTTGATGGAGGTCAGGATAGCGGTGAAATCGGTCGCCTTGTCGTTGGTGAAATCGTTGCCCAGCACCTTGATGCCGTTAGCCTTGGCGACCTTCGAGAATTCTTCCGCCAGACCCTGGCCGTAGGCAGTGCGGTCATCGATGATCGAGACTGTCTTGACCTTCAGTTCCTTGGCTGCGTACAACGCCATCTTGCCGCCCAGCTGGCTATCGCTGGCTGCCACGCGGAACACCGAGTGGAAGCCTTGCAAAGTCACTTTTGGATTAGAAGCCACGGTGCCCATGACGATGCCGGCATCGTTATACACGCGCGAAGCAGGAATCGTCACGCCCGAATTGTAGGGACCAACCACCGCCTTGACGCCCATGTCGACCAGCTTTTGCGCGACGGCGACGCCGGCACGCGGATCCGCCTGGTCGTCTTCCATTTGCGCTACGAACTTGATTTTCTTGCCGCCGATGACCATGCCCTGGCTATTCAGCTTGTCGATCGCCATGGCCAGACCACCTTGGTTATCGCGGCCGGCAGATGCCTGGGGACCGGTCAGCGGGCTGCTGAAGCCGATTTTTACTTCTTGTGTCTCCTGCGCCATCGCGAGCGCTGGGAATGCTGCCAACAACACCATCATCAATTTGGTCCGTGCGTACATGGCTTTTCCTTTCGTCTGTCTTTAATATAATGTTTTTTTAATAACGGCACCCATCGTTAGGCGTGGGAGTCCGGGGACGGCTCTTGCAGATCGAATCCTAGCAGGGACGCCGCCACATTAAATTCTTTTATGCGACGGCTTCTCCGTAGATTCGATGGAAAAAAGACGCGATCTAGCCTGGATTTTAGTTGCTATCCGGGGCAATGGGAAATAAATCGGCTGCTTGCAGTGAAGTGCCGGCTGAATGAAATTCAGTGGCAGTCGGGGACGTTCTGGTCCAGGTAGACTTCGAAGGCGACGTCGTTGATCCATTTTTTTGCTGCGCCGGCCAGTAGCTGCTGCCCCACTCTCGGTTAAGTCCTTGCAGATAAGCGCGCAGTTCATCATCTTGCGGCCGCAGCGCAAAGGTCAGCCGCACCGGCATCGCCTTGAGCGGCAAACTGGCGGAAAATTTTTTCCACTCTGGCAGCGTCAGCATGCCGTTGAGGACGGCGTCGTCATGCACCGCAGCATCGCAGACGCCGGTCCGCAGCGCCAGCAAGGCATCGGCTGGCGCCGGGTAGATTTTTTCTCGCGCGGAGTAATTGGCCGTCATGGTTCCGGCATAGGCGCTGCCTTGCGCCAGGCAGACGTTGCGTCCCTTGAGTTGCGCCAGGCGCTTGATGTCGGTGTCGTTGCGCATGATCAGTTTGGGACCGGCCTGGTAGGCGGTCGGCAGCAGGCTGGCGCTGGCGCGCAAAGCAGCTGCCTCGGTATCCGTCAGACTCAGCAGCAGCAGGTCGACCTGCCCTTGCGCCAGCGCCTGGCGGCGGTTTTGTTCCGTCAGCGCGACCGTCTTCAGGCGCACGCCGAGGCGCTGGGCCAGGTCCGCTGCCACGGTCTGGTCGAAACTTTCCTGAGTGCGGTACTTGGCGCCGGCAACATAAGGCGGCGCGACATGGCTGACGCCGACCAGCAATGTGCCGCGCTGCCGGATCTGCTGCAAGCTCGCCGCGCCCGCGGTTGCTTGCAAGGCGCAAACCAGCAACAAGAAAAGCGCGACGCGAGGACAGAAGCCTTTCATGGAAGTCAGCCAGGCGCCGTCAGACGTACTGGTAGCGCAACACCCGGTGCTTCAGGTTTTCCAGGACTAACTGGTCGATCAGCGCCGCCAGGATCGCAATCGCCAAGATGTTGGTCATGACGCCGACCATGTCAGCGGTTTCGCCGGCATAAGCCAGGGTCCGTCCCAGCCCTTTGCCGAAGCCGATCAGCATCTCGGCCGAAATCAGCGCGCGCCAGGCATTGCCGAACGCCAGCTGGGCGCCGGTGATCAGCTCCGGCATGACCGCCGGCAGATAGACCCGCTTCAGCATGTCCCAGCGCGTTGCGCCCATCACCCGCGCCGCCGAGACATGCACCTGTTGCACGCTTTCAGTGGCGTTCATGACGCTCAGTGCAGCCGGGAAAAACGCCGCCAGCGCCACCACCACCATGATCGGCAGATTGCCGAAACCCATCAATATCAGGAACAGCGGCACCCAGGCAATCGACGGAATCGACTGCAGGATGATGATGGCCGATTTCAACACCTCGCGGAAGAAGAACAGCACCGCGCCGACCAGGCCAAAGCCGATGCCGAACAGCATGGCCGCCGCATAGCCGCCGCCGAGGCGGGTCAGGCTGCCCCACAAGGCGGTGCGGAATTCCGGCGTCTGCGCCTCTTGCCACAAGCGTCCCAATACCGGCAGCACACCCGGCATCAGGAAATCCGGCAGCGACCAGGCAGCGATCTGCCACAGCAGGAAGATGAACACGATGGCCAGCAGCATGGCGAGCTTTTTGCGGTAACCGAGCAGCCGGCTGTGAGTACTCATAGATGAACCAGAACAATACGACGTTGTTGAAAGAAATTCTTAGCTGCTGCGCAGCTCACAGCTTGCGGTCTTTTTGCCAGTCGAGATCGATGATCGCGTTGACGTTGAACGGCTTGCCGTCGCGTGTTTTCAGCGAGCCCTGCTGCTGCAGGATATCTGCCAGTTCCTGCATGCGCGCCAGTTCCTTGGTGGTCAGCACGGCGCTGAAGGTCTGGCTCTTGATCGCATCGCTGATCACCGTCTCGCGCGGCAGATCGCCGTGCTTCAGGGTTTTCAGCGTCGGGTCGGCAATGAAATAGCCGGCGATCAATTTGGATGCCGCGGCAGGATCTTTTTGCAGCAGGTTGATCGCCTCGCGCTGCGCGTCCAGCGATTTCCAGACTGCCTCGCGCCGTTTCGCCAGCGTCTCGCCGGAAGTGATCACCACCATGCAAGGGAAAGGCCAGACTTCGCCGACTTCATAGATCTGCTTCACCGGCGCCACCAGTTTCGCAATGCTGGCCTGCGGTTCAAACAGGAAGGCGGCATCGACGCGCTTGCCGACCAGCGACTGCACCGCCACCTGCGGGCTGACGCCAAGGATGTTGACATCGTCGGCCTTGAGGCCGGCGTTCTTCAGCGTCACGCCCTTGAGGACAGCGTCGGCGGTGCTGCCTTCCGCCTGCGAGGCCAGGGTACGTCCCTTGAGTCCGGCGACATCCTTGATGCCGCTGTCTTCGCGCACCACCAGCGCGTGATAGCCGTGCTGGGCGCCCGCCACCACTTTCAGGTCGGCGCCCTTGGAAGCCCAGGCCGCGGCATTGGTGAAGCCGAGCACGCCGCTATCCAGCTGGCCGCCGACAATGGCCTTGATCAGATCGGTGCCGGATTTGAATTCGATCAGCTCGACATCCAGCCCATGCTTCTTGTAAAAACCACCCTCGAAAGCGGCGATCGCCTGCGCATCGTCCATCACGCGCAGGTAGCCGATCTTGAATTTTTCCGCGGCCGAGGCTTGACCTGCCAGCGCCAGCAGGAGCGCCAGAAGCAGTAATAAGGTTTTGGACCTGACGTTGGCAAAATGTATGAATCTCATGCAGCGATATCCTCAAGTTTTTTTGCGAATGCGTCCTGCTCCGCGTGAATCCCGAGCAGGCAAAGAATCTCGCGCCGGGTGGCGGCGAATTCGGAAAGATCGTGGGTCTTCTCATGCCGGTTCAGCTTGAACTCGCGCAGCACCGTGGCCGGACGCGGACTGAACACCAGGATGCGGTCGGCCAGGAACAAGGCTTCGTCGACATCGTGCGTGACCAGCAGCACGGTCGGCCGCTCTTCCCGGATCAGCTGGCGCAATGAGTCCTGCAAGGTCATGCGGGTCAAGGCATCGAGGGCGCCGAACGGCTCGTCCAGCAACAACACTTTCGGCTGGCTGATGAAAGCGCGCGCCAGCGCCGCCCGCTGCCGCATGCCGCCGGACACCTGGTGCGGATAGTAGGTTTCGAAACCTTGCAGGCTGACCTTGGCCAGCCAGTCGCGCGCCTGCTGGCGGGCGCCGGCCTTGCTGACTTTTTGCAGCTCCAGCGCCAGCGCCACGTTGGCCTCCAGCGTCAGCCACGGATACAAGGCATTTTCCTGGAACATCAGCATGCGTTCCGGATGCGGACCCTTGATGCTGACGCCATCGGCCAGCACCGCGCCGCTGCTGGGAGCGCCAAGACCGGCAGCCAGATGCAGCAGCGTCGATTTGCCGCAACCGGAAGGTCCGACCAGCGCGACCAGTTCACCCTCTTCGATTTCGCGGCTGAAGTCAGCAATCACCGGCAAGCCGGAAAACTGCTTGTTGACATGCTTAAAAGATAATTTCATGGGAAGCGGCGACCGGTAGCGTTGCAGCGCCGCTTAGTCGGCAAGCGCATATAAAGTGGATTTTTTATTTACTTTTCACTTTATCGGTCAATTTTCCGCCTTACAACAACTTATAACTTCTATGCTTATGCGAAAAACAGATATAAAACCTTCACATGGGCGCAAATTTTAACCGCCTGGCTAGATTTTCCGCTCCGCAGCCAGCGCCGGCAAAGCCGCCGCAACGTCAGGAAAGCGCAGCCGTACCCCCAGCTCCAGCTTGATGCGCTGGTTTTGCAGACGGCGCGATTCCGACATGAACGACAGCAGCATCGGCGACACCGCCTGCGCCAGCTCGGCGCGCGGCAAGCGCGGCGGCGGCGGCAGATCGAAGGCCTTGGCCACCAGGTCGAAATACTCGGCCATCTTCAGCTGTGAATCGTCGCTGGCGTGGTAGATCCGCAGGGGCGCCGCCTTGAACAGCGCGGCGGCGATAATGCGCGCCAGATCGTCGGCATGGATATGGTTGGTATACACATCGTCTTCGGCGTTCAGGGCTGGGGTTGCCTTGTGCAGGCGCTCCAGCGGCAAGCGGTTGGCTGCGTAGATGCCGGGCACGCGCAGGATCGCCAGACGGCCATTGCGGCGCCGGGCCCAGGCGCGCAGCACCTGTTCGGCATCGACACGGCGCTTGGCGCGGCCGTTGTGCGGAGCCAGCCCGCGGGTTTCGTCGATCAGGGCGCCGCCGCAATCGCCGTAGACGCCGGTAGTGCTGATATAAACAAGAGTGGCGCGCTCAGGTAAAATGGCGGCCAGATTGCGGGTGCGCCGGTCTTTTTCGCCGGCGGACTGCGGCGGCGCCAAGTGCACGACGAATTGCGCCAGACGCGCCAGGCGCCCCAGCGTCGACGGTCGATCCAGGTCCGCCACCAGCGGAATCGCCCCGGCGGCACGCAGTTCGGCGCAGCGCTCCGGCTGGCTGGTGACCGCGAAAACACGGAATCGGCGGTGCAACAGCGGCAATAGACGCAATCCGACGTCGCCGCAGCCAAGAATCAGCAGACGCGGTTTGCCAATACTGTCGCCATGGTGCGATTTTATATTTATGTTTTTCATTACAGGATTGTATGGGTTTTCAGATAACGGTTCAGCCTAGCGGCCGACAATTTACTTGCGACGAAGGTGAAACCATTCTCACCGCGGCGATACGCGCCGGCGTCGGCCTGCCTTACGGCTGCAAGAACGGCGCTTGCAGCTCATGCAAGGGCAAGCTGCTGGAAGGCGAGATCAGCCATGGCGCGCATCAGGAAAAAGCGTTGCCAATGAAGGAAGAACAGCTCGGCTTTGCCCTGTTCTGCTGCGCCACGCCGCATTCCGATGTCACCATCGAAGCACGCGAAGTAGCCGGCGTCGGCGAATTCCCGGTGCGTAAAATGCCCACCCGGGTGGCAAAAATCGACAAGGTGGCCGACGACGTCGTCATTGTCTCGCTGCAGCTGCCGGCCAATGAGCGCCTGCAATACCTGGCCGGCCAATACCTCGAATTCATCCTACGCGACGGCAAACGCCGCAGCTACAGCATGGCCAACGCACCGCACAAGGACGAGCATCTGACGCTGCATATCCGCCACATGCCTGGCGGCCTGTTTACCGACCAGGTGTTCAGCACCCTGAAAGAGCGCGACATCCTGCGTATTGAAGGGCCTATGGGCACCTTCTTCCTGCGCGAAGACTCGGACAAGTCGATGGTGCTGCTAGCGTCCGGCACCGGCTTCGCACCGATCAAAGCGCTGGTCGAGCAATGCGCCCACACCGGCTCGCAACGGCCGATCACCTTGTACTGGGGCGGCCGCCGGCCGCAAGACTTGTACATGATGGCGCTGTGCCAGGAATGGGCGGCGACGCTGCCGCACTTCAAGTTCGTGCCGGTCATCTCCAATGCGCGACCGGAAGATCAATGGCAAGGCCGCAGCGGTTTCGTGCACCAGGCCGTGATCGACGATTTCCCGGACCTGTCGGCATACCAGGTCTACGCCTGCGGCGCACCGGTGGTGGTGGAATCGGCGCAGCGCGATTTTGTCGCCCTGTGCAAATTGCCGGCGGAAGAGTTTTATGCGGATTCGTTTACGTCGGAAGCAGACCTGGCGGCATAAGCTGGACTGCCTGCACCTAATTAAGCGCCCCGCTTGTCAAGCGCACGTGGCTCCTGAGCGTCACCTCGGGCATGGCGATCGCTGGTTCCGGTTCGCGCCGCTCTGCGCTTGCCGGTAACGCTTCCCCGCTGGCATGGCCGGCAGGTATTTCCGCACTTGCCACCGTCACCCGTGATGGCGCATGCGGCAGCGGCCGGCGCCGCCCTGGGCGCGATGCGATCTCGCCCCTCATCTTGTCACGCACCGGCAATATCGCCGCCACGACCGGCTTGCCCTGTCTTTCAATCAGCGCCTGACGCTCTGCCGCCGACTGAGCGCTATCGCTGTCCGGCGCCGGCATCCTGCCGCTGTTTTCGGCCGCCAGGATTTTCATGGATTTGTCGGGCATGACGGCAGCAGCTTTGCTTGGCGCCCACCAGCGCCCTCCCTGCAAAGCCAGCACAGCCGCCACCAGAACCGTCAGCATCAGCAACGGCAAGCGCAGGCGGGAGTGCGCCTGCGCTTGCACAAAATCCAGCACCGGGCTGGCGTCCGCCGTTCTCAGCTGAAGGTGTCGGCCGGCATCGCTCATCGCAGTTCCCTGCGCCGCCGTGAAGCTGGCAAGCGCGGCCTGAAGTAGATCACGCTATAGGTGGAGCAGGTCAAGGGATGGCGCAATACCTGCTTGCCCCATGCGCCATAGCACTTTGACTGTTCCTCCATGAGATTGTCCGCGGTCCAGTATCCCCACTTGTAGCCGCCGGCATCGCTCTTGGCGCCGGTCTGCCGAGCGGCATATCCGTCGGCAGTTGCTGGTCTGGCCCATGCCTGACCGCGCGCCAGGCCGTGCAAGCGCTCATTGCCGCCGCCAGCCAGCCAGGGATGCGCCGGCCCCAGCCAGCGCACAGGATGCATGGAGTCTTGCGCATGGCCTGCAACATGCTGGAACGGCGTCACCGCCAGCAAGGGAACGGTGCTCTCGGTGGCGACCGTGGCCTTGCTCAGCATGGCAGCGGCGGCGACGCTATCGGCCAATTCCGCATCCGGCGCGACCGGCATGCCGCAGACGCCTTGCCATACCCCTTGTTTTCTGAACAGGCATTCGAGCGCATCCGGCTGCGGCAGACTCAGTACGCAATCGTCTTCCAGCAAGGCCCAGTGCTGCTGCACGGCGGAGCTCAGCAATGAGGCGCAAGAAACCAGGCGCAATTTATGCAGCCTGGCTAGCGCCTGCAAGCCTTCTATCAGCGCGCCATCGGCCGCCGCCGCCAGCCGGGGCTGGCCAAACGGCGCCGGATCGACCACCACCTGGCGCCGCGGGTTGGCAATGCCATCCTGCGCATCAAACACCTGGTTGGCATAGCGTTGCCAATCGGCAGACTGGGCCAAGCCCGCTTGCCATGGCAAAAGCGCGTGCTTCACGTAGGGATAACCCAGCAGCACGGTCAGCTTGTCTGCCCTTTTCAGGCGACCGCGCGGAGTGCGCTCGAACAGGTCGGCGATGGCAAACAAAGGATCGGAACGTGCGGCTGATTCTGGCTTCGGCTCGCCGCTCCAGACATTGCGCTCAAGCGCCAGGGCCGAGCGGCCTATCCAGGCGAACTGCGTCCCCTGCAGCAGCATCAGGTGGTGCATCGCCAGCGGCCGCGAGGACTTCAATGTTTTACTAGGTGGAAATGTCACATCGCACCTCCTCGGATAGGGTCACAGCGGCGGCGTTGCACCTTGAACTTCTGCATGCAGCAGCGCCATGATCAAAGTCATAATAATGCAAGATATCAGATTTGATTGCTTTTAAGAACTATTTTGAGAATCTTGCTATCCTAGCCAGAACGGCGTCGAAGGCGATGCTCGAGACATCCCTGCCGACGCCCTGCAACAAGTCTGTAAATTCTTTTTGACGCACCACACAAAAAGTCCTAATATTTGCGTCATGAACATGATCCAGACCTTCTTGCGACGCCATATTTCATTACCTTTGCCAGGTAAGCCGTGCGCGTGAACGCTGTCTGATCACGAAGCCACAGGCGATGCCTGTGGTTTTTTTTTGCCCTTTTTAGGAGTCCATCGAATGGAACAGCGGGAATTCAAGCAGTATTCAGTCAATGACCTGATGTACATCACCAACCGCCCGCCGCTGGTGTTTACCGAAGGCGCCGGCATGTGGATGACGGACCATACCGGCAAGCGCTATCTGGATTACCTGCAAGGCTGGGCAGTCAATGCACTGGGCCATTCGCCGCAATGCATCCAGGACGCTCTGGTCGCGCAATCGAAGAAGATTCTCAATCCTTCGCCCGCTTTCTACAATGCGCCATCGATAGAACTGGCTGAGCTGCTGACCGCCAACTCCTGCTTCGACCGCGTGTTTTTCGCCAACAGCGGCGCTGAAGCCAACGAAGGCGCGATCAAGCTGGCGCGCAAATGGGGCAAGAAGAATCCGAACCCGGCCGGCCAGAACCGCTTTGAAATCATCACTTTCAACCACAGCTTCCACGGCCGTACCCTGGCTACCATGTCGGCCAGCGGCAAGCCGGGCTGGGATACGATTTTCGCGCCGCAGGTGCCTGGATTCCCGAAAGCGGAACTGAACGACCTCGCCAGCGTCGAACTGCTGATCAATGACAAGACCGTGGCTGTCATGCTGGAGCCGGTGCAAGGCGAAAGCGGCGTGATCCCGGCGACCCGCGAGTTCATGCAAGGCTTGCGCGAACTGACCAAGAAGCGCGGCATCCTGCTGATCGTCGACGAAGTGCAATCGGGCATGGGCCGCACCGGCGAACTGTTTGCCTATCAGCTGTCGGGCATCGAACCGGACATCATGACGCTCGGCAAAGGCATCGGCGGCGGCGTGCCGCTGGCGGCTCTGCTGGCACGCGAAGAGATTGCCGTGTTTGAAGCCGGCGACCAGGGCGGCACCTACAATGGCAATCCGCTGATGACGGCGGTCGGCGTCGCGGTCCTGCAAACCATGCTGGCGCCGGGCTTCCTGCAGTCGGTGAAAGACAAGGGCGCTTACCTGAGCGCCGAGTTGCTGAAACTGACCGAGAAGCACGGACTCGAAGGCGAACGCGGCGAAGGCTTGCTGCGGGCGTTGAAACTGGGCAGCGACATCGGCCCGCAGATCGTCGATATCGCGCGCGACCTGAATCCGGTCGGCCTGCTGCTGAATTCGCCGCGGCCAAACCTGCTGCGTTTCATGCCTTCGTTGAATGTAACGATCGAGGAAATCGACCAGATGATCGCCATGCTGTCGGATGTGATCAGCCAGATCAAGAAGTAAGTTTGAATAAAGGCGAGTGCTTGATGACGATCAGAAATCTCTTTATCTGTTGCCTGGCTTTGTTGCTGGCAGCCTGCGGCGGCACCGGTTCGGTCCGTCCCGGCTCTGAGGACAACACGCCGATCAGCGATAAGGGGAATGATATCGTCATCTACTCGCTGGGCCTGATCGACACCAATTATCGCTTCGGCGGCAAGAATCCGGAAGCCGGACTCGATTGCAGCGGCATGGTCAGCTATGTCTACCGCCAGGCGGCGGGCCTCAAGGTCAGCGGCAGCGCGGCCGACATTGCGCGCCAGGGCCGTCCCATCACCAAGGCCGAACTGCGGCCGGGCGACCTGGTGTTCTTCAACACCATGCATAGGGCGTTTTCGCATGTCGGCATCTACATTGGCGACGGCCGTTTCATCAATGCGCCCTCGACCAACGGCAAGGTGCGCATCGACCGGCTCGACAACAGCTATTACGCGGCGCGCTTTGAAGCTGTCCGCAGATATTTCGACTGATCGACTTCCAGCAATAAAACGCCGCTCCGATGCAAACCGGAGCGGCGTTTTTTTGTAGGATGGGCAGGTTTCCCTGCCCATCCTGAATGCTGATAGATGACACCAGCAAAATTTGCGATCCGCGTGGGCACGGAGTGCCCACCCTGCCACCTGCTTATTTTTTCTTTGGAATGAACAGGTCGGTAATCGTACCCAGGCCCATTTCCGCCGCGAACATCGGCGTTTCCGACAAGGTCGGATGGGCATGGATGGTCAGCGCCAGGTCTTCCAGGTCGGCGCCCATTTCCATCGCCAACACTGTTTCCGCCAGCAGTTCGCCGGCATTCACGCCAACGATGCCGGCGCCAATGATGCGTTTGGTGGTCGGATCCCACAACAGCTTGGTCATGCCGTCGTCGCGTCCCATCGCCAGCGCGCGGCCGCTTGCCGCCCACGGGAAATTGGCTTTTTCAAACGGAATGCCCTTGGCCTTGGCTTCGGTTTCGGTCAGGCCCATCCATGCGATTTCCGGATCGGTGTATGCCACCGAAGGAATCGTCATGGCGTCGAATTCCACCTTGTGGCCGGCGATCACTTCCGCCGCTACCTTGGCTTCGTTGGTGGCCTTGTGCGCCAGCATCGGATCGCCGCAGATGTCGCCGATGGCAAAAATGTGCGCGACGTTGGTGCGCTGCTGCTTGTTGGCCGGGATGAAGCCGCGCTCGTTGACGATGACGCCAGCCTTCTCGGCGGCGATTTCCTTGCCGTTAGGACGGCGGCCCACTGCCACCAGCACCATATCGTAGAGTTGCGGTTCCGGTGCTGCAGGCGAGTTGCTGTCGGCGCCTTCAAAGGTCGCGCGCAGACCTTCTTTCAAGGCTTCCAGCTTGGTCACCTTGGTCTTCAGGTGGATCGCTTCGTAGCGCTTCTCGATGCGTTTCTGCAGCGGCTTGACGACATCGCGATCGGCGGCGGGGATCAGGCCGTCGGCGAATTCGACCACGGTGACCTTGGAACCCAGCGCGTCATACACGCAAGCCATTTCGAGGCCGATGATGCCGCCGCCGATGACCAGCAGTTTCTTAGGAATCTTGCGCAGTTCCAGCGCGCCGGTGGAGTCGATCAGGCGCGGATCGTCGTACGGGAAGCCAGGGATTTTGGCGACCGAGGAACCGGCTGCAATGATGGCGTTCTTGAAGCCGACCACCTTCGGACCGTCCGCGGTTTCCACGGTGATCGTGTTAGCCGAGCTGAATGCGCCCTTGCCGGTCAGTACCTGCACCTTGCGCGCCTTGGCCAGCCCGTTCAAGCCGCCGGTCAGTTTCTTGATGACGCTTTCTTTCCAGCCGCGCAGCGCATCGATATCGATTTCCGGGGCCGACATCTTGACGCCGAAATGCGCCATTTCTTCCGCTTCGGTGATGACCTTGGCAGCGTGCAGCAAGGCCTTGGACGGGATGCAGCCAACGTTCAGGCACACGCCGCCGAGGCTAGGATAACGCTCGATCATGACCACGCTCTGGCCCAGGTCGGCTGCGCGGAACGCCGCGGTATAGCCGCCGGGACCGGCGCCCAGCACCACGGTATCGCACTCGACATCGACCTTGCCGCCGAAACTGGCGGCCGCCGGAGCGGCAACGGCCGCTGCTGCCGGCGCTGGCGCGGCGGGAGCAGAAGCGGCAGGTGCAGCAGCACTGGTGGTTTCCAGCAGCACCACCACGGAACCTTCGCTGACCTTGTCGCCGACCTTGACCTTGACTTCCTTGATGACGCCGGCCTGGCTGGATGGGATTTCCATGCTGGCCTTGTCGGATTCGACCGTGATCAGCGACTGGTCGACCTTGACCGTATCGCCGGCCTTGACCATCAGTTCGATGACGTCGACTTCCTTGACGTCGCCGATATCCGGCACCTTGATTTCGATCGTGCTGGCGACGCCGGCCGCAGCAGGCGCTGCGGGGGCTGCGACCGGCGCAGGCGCGGCAGCAGCCGGAGCGGCAGCTGCGACCGGCGCTGCCGCAGGAGCTGCGGCAGCCGCGGCTTCCAGCACCAGCACCAGCGAACCTTCGCTGACCTTGTCGCCAACCTTGACCTTGATTTCCTTGATGACGCCAGCCTGGTTCGACGGGATTTCCATGCTGGCCTTGTCGGATTCGACCGTGATCAGCGACTGGTCGACCTTGACCGTATCGCCGACCTTGACCATCAGCTCGATAACTTCAACTTCTTTGACGTCGCCGATATCCGGGACCTTGACTTCAACCATGCTCATAGCGTTTGCTCCGTGCTCTCTTCCCGCGGGAAGAAGATATGTGTGTGGTATGTGATGTGGCGATGCCTTGTGCGCCGCTCAGGATTTCATTGCAAAACTGTGAATGCGCAGCGGCGTGGCAGAACTCTTATCGAACTCGACGCCGGCGTGCACGCCGATCTCGGCAATCCGCTGGGCGCTGAGATCCTGCTCGTAGACCGCATACATCGCGCCCAGGGCAAAATTGCGGCCGCTGCCTATGCCCCAGAAACGATCGAAACTGAACACCTCGCGATATGAATACACGCCGAAAATACCGTACGGATTGGCAATCAGCGCGGTGATCTGCGACGACTCGTAAGGATCGTCCTCGTCTTCCTTGGTGTTCAGGAAATACTGGTCCTTGAGGATCCCGTGCACCTTGGAAAAAGTTTCAAACACCTCTTCGCGGTTAGTCAGCTTGCAGTCTTCGCCCATGCCGGTCAGCAGCTTGCGCATCACCGGAAAATGGGCGGCAGTGCCGGCCAGGGTGATATACGATTCGCCGACCTGGAAGATCTTGTTGTTGACTTCATAGGCGTGCGACAAGCGGGTATCGCCGAATGTCACCAGCGAGTCCGACGCAATCGCGATCTGCCCATTTTTCTTAACGACGACACAGGTAGTCATAGTTGTTCTCCATCGGTTTGCCAAACGACCGGTAGGGTGGGCACAATGTGCCCACGCGGCAATATGTATCCGCGTGGGCATTGCATGCCCACCCTACATTACAACAATGTCTTGCGCATGTCGCCCAGCACGTCGGCCAGGTAGACGCTGAAGCGCGCCCCCATGGCGCCGTCGACCACGCGGTGGTCGTAGGACAGGGAAGTCGGCATCATCAGGCGCGGCACGAACTGCTTGCCGTCCCAGACCGGTTTCATCGAGGCCTTCGACAAACCCAGGATCGCGACTTCAGGGGCATTGATGATCGGCGTGAAAGCCGTACCGCCGATGCCGCCCAGCGACGAAATCGTGAAGGTCGCGCCTTGCATGTCGGCCGGTTTCAGCTTGCCGTCGCGGGCCTGGGCCGACAACTCGCCCATTTCCTGGGCGATCTGGCCGATGCCCTTCTTGTCGGCATCCTTGATCACCGGGACCACCAGGCCGTTCGGCGTGTCGGCGGCAAAACCGATGTTGTAGTACTGCTTGAGGATCAGATTTTCACCCTTGCCGTCAAGCGAGGCATTGAACGCCGGGAATTTCTTCAGCGCCGCGACGCTGGCCTTGATCACGAACGCCAGCATGGTCAGCTTGACCGGCGACTTGGCCTTGGCATAGCTGTCGTTGGCCTGCTTGCGGAATTCTTCCAGCTCGGTGATGTCGGCTTCGTCGAACTGCGTGACGTGCGGGATCATGACCCAGTTGCGGTGCAGGTTCGGGCCGCTGAGCTTCTTGATGCGCGACAATGGCAGCAACTCGGTCGGACCTTGCTTGCTGAAGTCCAGCGATGGCCATGCCAGCAGGTCCAGGCCAACGCCGCTGCCGCCCTTGCTTGAAGCTGTAGCGCCGTTAGTATTGGCAGTACCGGCAATCACGCCCTTGACGTAATTCTGTACATCTTCGTGGGTGATGCGGGCCTTGATGCCGGTGCCGGCAACTTTGCTCAGGTCGACGCCCAGTTCACGCGCGAATTTACGCACCGATGGCGATGCATGCGGGATGCTGCCGCCAGCTGCGGCCGGGGCCGGAGCGGCTACCGGTGCGGGAGCAGCAGGCGCTGGCGCCGGTTTGCTCTCAGCGACTGGCGCAGGAGCCGGCACCGCTGCTGCCGGCGCTGCGGCTGGTGCGGCAGCAGGAGCGCTGGCCGGCGCTGCTGCGCCGGCATCGGCTTCCAGCACCAGCACCAACGTGCCTTCCTTGACCTTGTCGCCCAGCTTGACTTTCAATTCCTTGATCACGCCCGCGTGGCTGGACGGGATTTCCATGCTGGCCTTGTCGGATTCGACCGTGATCAGCGACTGGTCGACCTTGACCGTGTCGCCGACCTTGACCATCAATTCAATGACTTCAACTTCACTGACGTCGCCGATATCCGGGACTTTGACTTCCACCATACTCATCGCTTAGCTCCATTCATTCTGCCCGCTGCATATCACGGGCCTGAATTTCTTTTCAGAAAATTCAGGCCCGCGTAGGCAGCCGTGGAAATTTTACTACTGGCTAGTTATCCAGTGATTAACACCAGTACCTTATTGCGTGACCGGATTCGGCTTGTCCGGATTGATACCATACTTGGTAATTGCATCGGCCACAACCGAGGCCTTGATCTTGCCTTCGTCCGCCAGTGCCTTCAGTGCCGCCACAGCCACATAGTAGCGGTTGACTTCAAAGAATTCACGCAGCTTGGCGCGGGTATCGGAACGGCCGAAACCGTCGGTGCCCAGCACCTTGAAGGTACGGCCCGCCGGCACAAAGGCGCGGGTCTGCTCGGCGAAAGTGCGCATGTAGTCGGTAGAGACGATGATCGGACCGCTGGTGCCTTGCAGGCACTGGGTGATGTGCGCCACGCGCGGCGCATCCGTCGGGTGCAGCATGTTCCAGCGTTCCACGTCCTGGCCGTCGCGCGCCAGCAGGGTGAACGACGGCGCCGACCAGACATCGGCATCCACGCCCCAGTCGCTGGCCAGCAGCGCCGCGCCTTCGATGACCTCGCGCAGGATGGTGCCGGAGCCCATCAGCTGGACGCGCTGCTTGTTCTTCTTGTCGCCTTCCTGCAGCAGGTAGAGACCCTTGATGATGCCCTCTTCCTGGCCTTCCTTCAGGCCTGGATGGCTGTAGTTCTCGTTCATCAGCGTCAGGTAGTAGAACACGTCTTCCTGGTTGGTGACCATGCGGCGCAGGCCGTCATGCATGATGACGGCGACTTCGTGCGAGAAGGTCGGATCGTAAGGCACGCAGTTCGGGATGGTCGACGCCAGCACATGGCTGTGGCCGTCTTCATGCTGCAAGCCTTCGCCGTTGAGCGTGGTGCGGCCGGCAGTGCCGCCCAGCAGGAAGCCGCGGGCGCGCATGTCGCCAGCTGCCCAGGCCAGGTCGCCGATACGCTGCAGGCCGAACATCGAGTAGTAGGTGTAGAACGGGATCATGACCCGGTTGTTGGTCGAGTACGAGGTCGCCGCCGCAATCCACGAGCTCATGCCGCCGGCTTCGTTGATGCCTTCCTGCAGGATCTGGCCGGCCTTGTCTTCGCGGTAGTACATCACCTGGTCTTTATCGACCGGCTCGTACAGCTGGCCGACCTGGCTGAAAATACCGATCTGGCGGAACAAGCCTTCCATGCCGAAGGTGCGCGATTCGTCGACCATGATAGGCACTACGCGCTGGCCCAGGCTAGGGTCGCGCAGCAGCGTGTTGAGGATACGCACGTAAGCCTGGGTGGTGGAAATCTCGCGGCCTTCTGCGGTAGGTTCCAGCGCGCCCTTGAATGCGGACAGTTCCGGCACCACCAGCACTTCGTCAGCCTTCTGGCGGCGTTGCGGCAGGTAGCCGCCCAGCGCTTTGCGGCGGGCGTGCAGGTATTGCATTTCCGGGGTGTCGTCAGCCGGCTTGAAGAACGGCACGCTCGGCAGCTGTTCGTCGGAAATCGGCAGCTGGAAGCGGTCGCGCATGGCCTTGATCGCTTCGTCGTCCAGCTTCTTGGTGTTGTGCGCAGTGTTGCGCGCTTCGCCCGATTTGCCGAAGCCGTAGCCCTTGATGCTCTTGACCAGCAGCACGGTCGGCTGGCCCTTGTGCTCTTGCGCCACCTTGAAGGCAGCGTAGATCTTGTGCGGATCGTGGCCGCCGCGGGTCAGGTGCCAGATGTCGTCGTCGGACATCTTGCTGACCAGTTCCAGCAATTTCGGATGCTTGCCGAAGAAATGCTTGCGCACGAAAGCGCCATCCTTGGCCTTGTAGTTCTGGTATTCGCCGTCGACGGTTTCCATCATCACGCGCTGCAGGATGCCTTCCTTGTCGCGCGCCAGCAGATCGTCCCAGCCTGCGCCCCAGATGACCTTGACCACGTTCCAGCC
>Ga0210409_10000793_pt1 | contig 46127 bp, 36 predicted proteins | sample IncBWH17MmetaG_FD_161649 | JGI IMG/M metagenome (GOLD analysis project Ga0210409, IMG submission 161649) | Forest soil microbial communities from Barre Woods Harvard Forest LTER site, Petersham, Massachusetts, United States - Inc-BW-H-17-M | ecosystem: Environmental > Terrestrial > Soil >... | reverse complement strand
GCCGCCAATTTCAGAAAGTCGTGCGGCGGTTGAATTAAAATGCCGGCGCCATCGCCAGTATTGGCTTCACAGCCACAGGCACCGCGATGATCCAGATTGAGCAGCACCTGCAAGCCTTGCTGAATAATCGCGTGGGACTTGCGACCTTTGATGTTGACGACAAATCCAACTCCGCAAGCCTCGTGTTCGAATTGGGGATCGTAAAGCCCTTGCTTCGAGGGCAAGCCCGTGCGCTGCGGCGGACCGCTCATTTTTTTACCTGTTGTTCTGGTCATGCTAAGGAGACCACTGTCTCCGGTCCGAATTAAACTAAATTTTAATAGTTTTTACCTAAAGGCCAACAGGATGCAATGATTGATTTTAAAAAAATGGGTGGGCGGCGGGGTGTGGGTAGGCGGGCCATGGGGAAAATGGAAGGCGAACCAACAGAACCACAAATCCGAAAGCCGAAGCCCGAAAGCCGAAAGAAGGCCGAAAGCCGAAATCCGAAAAAGGGTCGCTTCAATTCGGGCTTCGGGTTTCGGCCTTCTTTCGGCCTTCGGTCCTTCGGGTTTCGAGTGCGGCATACGTTTGCAACAGGCTTTAGTTAGGCCTTTCCCGTTTCCCCTGGCGGCCTCAGTTTTTGGGGTTAAGACCCCATTGTTGGTTTTATACCTTGAATTAGTCTGGTAGCGGTTCCTTGTAATGGTGGTTAGTTAGGTTCAGGCGGCTCTGAGTGGAGCCGCCTTCTTCTTGTACAGGTCCCCGTCCCAAGGCACTGTCTGCGCCAAGTTCAGTCCGGCACTGCGAAGTGCACCTGGGAGGCGCTGAGCAGGTGAATGCCGCGGCTGGAGTAGCTCTCCGACCAGGCCCAATTAAAATGGCGCTGGACGTCAGAGGCTTTTAAGTCCGGGGTGTCGTTGGTGGTGTGGGCGTCCCGAACGACGAAGATTTCGAAATCCTTGCTGGCGGCATTGCGCAGAGTCGCGTCAACGCAGAAATCGGTGGCGTAGCCCATGACCAGCAGGGATTGAATACCGCCGTGGCGTAATGTTTTTTCAAGGTCCGTACCGTAAAAGGCGTCGGCGGTAGTTTTGTGAATGACCGTTTCTCGCAGGGCGATCTTCAGGTGCGGGTGAAATGCCCAGCCAGAGGGCACGCGCCAGTTTGGATCTTCCGGCCCGTCGTGCCCGATGAAAATTACGGGGACCTTCGCCGCCCGCGCCTTGGCCGTCACCGCGTTGATCCGGCGAACAACCTCATCGGCCTCGAACGGCCGAGGCTCGGCCTCAAACGGCCCAATTTGAACATCGATCACCAGCACTGCCACATGTTTTGCAGGCAGCACGGGTGTTGAATCAGACGGCTCAGACATCAACACATCGTAGGGTGGTTCACGTGCGGTTTTCAACTGTATCGCTACGCCCTTGGCCGCCCAGGGGCAAATCCTGATACTTCCACCAACGTCACAAGCAAAGTCGAACCTGTGAGGGTTCGCACAAAATAGCCGGAGGTCGCAACGCAGTGGAGACCTCCGGTAGAGCAGGTGGAAGTGCCCTGCACCCCGGAGGGGCCCCGAGGGGTACCCGGAGGGGTACCCGGAGGGGTGCCAGACCCACCGCATCCATATGATTATTGCTCTGGCTCCGTTCCAGGGTGCGACCGGCATTCGACCCGACCGGAGGTCGTCGCAAGCTCCGACCTCCGGCTACTTTCGGGCAACCCTCACGGGTTGCAAATGCAATGATTCACTGCCTCTGGTCTTGTTCCCGCGAGCCTCACGCGATTCCACTAACGACCGCAGAGTTGCCAGATTCTCAACATCCTCGTGGAGGTCTTTGGCTTTGGGGGTCTCGAGGCAGCCGGGGATCTTCCGGAAGCGGGCGTCATTCACAATATGGCGAAAGCCTTCCTTGCTGATCTGGCCCTTGCCGATATGAGCGTGGCGGTCGACACGAGAGCCCAGGGGAGTCTTGGAATCATTCAGATGAAAGGCCAGGATTTGTCGTAGCCCGACGAGCGAAGCCACTTCTTTGATTGCCGCATCCCACCCTTTCGGACTGCGGATGTCATAGCCTGCGGCAAAAAAGTGAGCGGTGTCGAGGCACACCGCGAGGCGTTCGGGTTTATCGACGCGATCGAAAATGGCCGCGAGGTGGGCGATCTTGTTGCCCAAACAACTGCCTTGTCCGGCCGTGTTTTCGAGAGCGATGCAGACAGGTGATTTTTTTGTGGCCGCCAGGACCTCGTTGAGACCCGCGACAACTTGATCCAGTCCCGCTTGCTCGCCGGCGCCGAGGTGTGCGCCGGGATGGAGGACCATGAACGGAAGTTTGAACAACGTGGCGAATTCAATCTCCTGGATTAGCGACCGAATCGAGAGTTGCCGATTTTTCGATGCCGGCGCAGCCAGGTTGATGAGGTAACCCGCGTGGCCAAAAACGCAGGAGAATGAACTGTTCGCCAACTCGGTCTCAAAGAGTGCGACATCCTCCCGGGTGGGGGGCTTGCCAAACCACTGCATGTTGTTCTTGACGAAGATTTGGCAAATTTCGGCCCCGATTTGCTTCGCCCTTTGCAGCGCCAAGTAAGCACCACCGGCGGTTGAACAATGCGCACCGAATTTCACTCAGAGCGCGTCGGGCTGAGCCAGCAATTGTGCGACGCGATCCAGCAGGCGGCCGGCGGCGCCGCCGTCCAGTACCCGGTGATCGAAGCTGAGCGTGACGTTGGCTTCCATGACCGGAACGAACTGGCCCTTGGCCTCGTCCCATTGAGGGACGCGCCGGGCGGCGCCCATGCCGAGCACCAGCGTTTGCTCAGGCAGGGGGATGGGCGTGGCCCAGGTGAGCCCGAACGTGCCGAAATTGGTAACCGTGGCGATGGACCCGCCGGTGGCATCGGCCGGCAGTTTGCGTTGGTGGGCCAGCTCAATCAGCTCGTTGTAGCGCTGGACCAACTCTTGGAGCGGGTGCTCGTCGGCGTTGCGAACCACCGGCACCAACACACCATCGGGCACTTCGACGGCGAAACCGACGTCGATCGTCGAGGGGTGAACAATTTTGTTTCCGATCAACCGGCCGGCCGGCGCGCTGTTTTCTGAAAGCGCGATGGCCAGCGAACGCAACGCGTACAAGGCGGGGCCAGGTTTGGGGTCGCAGGTCTTGCGATGTTTTAGCAGCGGGTCGAAACAGACCGGCAACGCGACCGTCGCCAGAGGACGCGTCCAACTGCGCCGCATGGCATCGGCGACGGCAACACGCATCGTCGAGGCCTGGCTAAGCCGATGGCGTTCGAGGTTGGCGATGAACTTTTCAAAATCCTGGATGGTGACGCGGCCGGCGGCACCGCTCCCTGGAAGTCCCGCCAGGTCCGCCGCATGCAATCCCAGTTCAATCATGCGGGCCTTCATACGCGGGGACATGTAACTTGCGCCGGTGGCATTGGCGGGCACGGGCAAGCCGCGAACGGTCGGTTCGACAGTCCGCTTTGGACCATCCTCCCGGCCTTTGAAATCCTGTACACCCTCGGCCAGAGATTCCTGGCCATTCTTCTCGTGGTTCAGATTATCCAATCCGAGGCGGGCGGCGTCTTCAGCACTGGCATCCAGATAACCCAGAACGGCGCCGACCGGATAGCTTTCATGGAGTTTGATGGAAAGATTCTCGACGCGGCCCGGGCAGGGGCTGGCCACGTTCATGGTAGCTTTGCTGGTTTCCACCTCCATGAGGTCCTGGTCGGTGCGGACCTGGTCCCCGACCTTCACCAGGAGATTGACCACCGTTGCTTCGGCAATCGACTCCCCGAATTGCGGCATGATAATGGGGATCGAGGGCATGGTTCAGCCAGGGTGAGGGACTGCGGACGAAGAGCTAATGTTTTTCACAATCGGGCGAGGTTCCTGGCGGTTGAAGCGATGCGTTGAGCCGTCGGGCGATGGGCTTTCCAGAGATTAGGGTGATAAGGGACCGGCGTATCTTTGGCGTTGAGGCGTTGCGGCGGAGCATCGAGCAGACCGAAGCCTTCGCTGGCAACCCGGGCAATGACCTCGGCGGTGACTCCACCCCACGGAAAAGCCTCGCCCACGCATAAAAGCCGCCCGGTGCGCGCCACCGAGGCCATCACCGTATCGGTATCCAACGGTTTCACCGAACGCAGATCCACCACCTCCAGTTCAACCCCTTCCAGGGCCATTTCTTCCGCCGCAGCCAACGCTTCGTGAACCATGGCGCTATAAGCAACAATCGTCAGGTCACGGCCGGCGCGAGCGATCCGGGCTTTGCCCACGGGCGCCGCTTCGGTCGGCAGGGCTTCGGCCTTCAGGTGGTTATATAAGTATTTGTGTTCGCAAAAGATCACCGGGTCGTCAATTGCCACCGCCTCCAGCAGCATGCTGTAGGCATCCTCAACCGTCGCTGGTGTCATAACGATCAAACCCGGGTAATGCGCGTAAATGCTTTCCATGCTCTGGCTGTGAAATGGGCCGCTGCCGGAAGTGCCGCCGGCAGGCAAACGAATCGTGATCGGGCACGGCACTCGTGTGCGCCAGTGCAGGGTCGCCGCCTGGTTCACGATTTGATTGAAGCCGACGGTGGAAAAGTCCGCAAACTGCATCTCTATGATCGGGCGCATCCCTTCGATGGCGGCGCCGACCGCCAGGCCCATGATCGCATCTTCGCTGATCGGAGCGTCAATGACCCGTCCCGGGAACTGTTGGGCAAGATTCTTGGTGGCTTTGAAGGCACCGCCGAAGTTCCCTACGTCCTGCCCATAAATAAATACTCGGGGGTCGTCGGCCAAAGCGCGAGCCTGAGCTTCCCGAATCGCTTCCAGATAAGTGATGCTCATGGATTCCTAAGTATGTTCGTGGCCTTCACTCAGGTGTTTAGAGGCCAAGGCGCACCAGTCCTCCTTGTAGGGATCCGGGCTCGGTTCGCGCTGCACTTTGGCCACAACATCCTCTACCGCCTGCACCGCCTCTTCGCGCCAGCTCGCCGCCGCCGCCGCGTCTGCCCATTCCTGGCTCCGCAGATAGCTCTCGGCCACCTTAAGACAATCACGTCCCAGAGGGGAGGACTTCAACTGGGCGTCGACGTACCCGGCATCATCGTGTTCACCATGGCCACAAAGTCGCAGCAACGAAGCGACCACCAGCTGCGGCCCCTCTCCGCTGCGCGCCCGCTGGATGGCTTCGCCAACGATTTTCAAACAGGCGAGAAGGTCGGTACCATCGACGGCCTGACCCTCGACGCCGTAACCGCAGGCTTTGTCCAGCAAGGAGCGGCAGGCGAACTGTCGGTCGGTGGAAGTGGAGTAGGCGTATTGATTGTCAGCGAGGACCAGGACCATGGGGAGTCGTTCGACCGCAGCCTGGTTAAGTCCTTCGTGAAAGGCGCCCGTGGAAGTGCCGCCATCGCCCAGGCAGGTCGCGCCGACGATGCCGTTAACGCCTTTAAATCGGCGGGCCAGCAGAGCTCCATTGACGACCGAAATCATGGCCCCCAGATGACTGATCATGGGCAGCAGGCCTTCCTTAGGCCGGCCGCGGTGAACGTTGCCGTCCCGACCGCGCATGGGTCCCAAGGGTGAACCTAGACAAGTGCGCACCGCATCCAGCAGGGGCTCACCAAAAGCCAGCCGGCCCGCCGTGTCGCGGATTAGCGGCGCAAAAACGTCGCCTTTTTTCAAGGCGATGCCTATCGACACGCTTAATGCCTCCTGGCCGCGTCCCAGGAAAACGCCGCCATGGATTTTGCCCATCCGGTAAAGGCTTGCCAGTTTCTCGTCCAAAACGCGCGCCGACAGCATCAGGCGGTAAGCCTGGATATATCGTTCGCGAATGGAGGGAATCTCGCTCACTGCATCGTGTCGGAGCAACGCGTGACCCATGCTGGATATTTATCCGTTTGCAGCAACTGCTGCAACGTTTCTTTACATGGGTTGTCTCCACGGGGAACGTGTCTAAACCACACACCTTTGTCCTGTCTTGAGGCAATTTCGTCTAGGATCCCCTTTGAGCTTAGGGGATGCGTCTATGCCTCCAACGGACTGGATTCGGGAGAGTTTAGCGACGGCACCTATGAGTATCATCGGCTCAGGCAGCACCGGCAGGAAGCAACCTGCCACCGGCTTGAACCCCAAAGCTTTGCAGCAGAAAGATCAGAGTGGCCTCTTCACGGAAATTGGTGTTGAATGTGCTTATTCAGCATTGATTTGCTGCCGATGTCATGTGCAGCATGATAAAATTAGGTGCCAATCTATGAATGTGCCGTCGTCTGCAGTTTTGCTGGTCGAAGACGACCCACGAATGCCTGAAGTGCTCTGCGGGCTCTTACACGATGATCATATTCTGCTCACCGGAGCAAGGGACGCGACTGAGGCTTTAGAGCGTTTGCGGCAGAAGCCCTTTGATTTGATTCTCCTGGACCTTGGCCTGCCCGGGATGAACGGATTTGAGCTGCTGCGCCAACTCAAGGAATCGCCCGAAACCGAAACGATTCCGGTGGTGGTGCTGACAGCCTGGAATAGCACGAGTGATAAGCTCCGTGGCTTTGAGTTGGGAGCAGTAGATTATCTTACCAAGCCCTTTGAATCCTCCGAGCTGAGGGCGAGGTTGCGCTCGGCTTTGCGAGCCAAGCACCTGCAAGACCAATTGGCTCAAACCAACCGTGAACTGCTCGCGGCTCGGGTCACCGCCGAAGCCGCCGCGCGAGCCAAAGCGGAGTTCCTGGCCAACATGAGCCATGAGATTCGCACACCCATGAATGGGATCATTGCCATGGCGGGTTTGCTTTTGGAGACTTCTTTGAGCCACGAGCAACACGGCTATGTCGAAACGATTCATTCAAGCTGCGATTCGCTCTTAACGATCATTAATGACATTCTCGATTTCTCCAAGATTGAATCGGGCAAGCTCGAGTTCGAGAACCAGCCGTTCGAGCTGCGGCTCGCCGTCGAGGAGACGCTTGATTTGCTCGCTGCCAAGGCCGCGGAAAAGGGGCTGGAACTGGCCTACCAAATGGAGGACGGCGTACCCGTTCAGGTCGTCGGCGACTCGGTGCGCCTGCGGCAGATCCTGGCGAATCTTGTCAGCAACGGCATCAAATTCACACCTGCCGGCGAAGTATTGGTTCAGGCGAAAGTCCTCGCACCTCCTGCCGGTGCGCCGGGAAGCTGGCAGCTGCATTTCTCGGTGAGCGATACCGGTATCGGCATTCCGGTGGATCGCCTGGCTCGGTTGTTTAAGTCATTCAGCCAGGCCGAGGCTTCGACCGCCCGGTTTTATGGCGGAACGGGGCTTGGGCTGGCGATTAGCCGTAAACTGGTGGAAATGATGGGCGGCAAGATGTGGGTCGAAAGCATACCGCAAAAAGGCTCGACGTTCCATTTCACACTTCGTCTCCAGGCACTCGCGGAACCACAAGCCTCCAGCGGCCTGGAGGCGCCGCAGCGCCTGCTTTCTGACCTGCGCTTGCTGATCGTGGACGACAATCCAACCAATTGCCGGATCCTTACCTTGCAGACCCGCAAATGGGGCATGATCCCCCGCCATACCCAGGATGCAAAGCAAGCGTTGGAATGGTTGCGGGGGGGCGATCGCTTCGATTTGGCGATCTTGGATATGCAGATGCCTGGCATGGACGGGCTCATGCTGGCAAGCGAAATCCGCAAGTTGCCGCAAGGGACTGTTCTTCCGCTGGTCCTATTGACGTCGATGGGCGTCAAACCCAGCCAGCCGGATGTGGCGGGCGTGTCGTTTGCAAGTTGTCTGACCAAGCCTGTCAAACCGGGCCAGTTGCAGCAGGTGCTTCTGCGAGTGGTTTCAGGAGCGAAGCCGGCCGCCAAAAAGCCGCCCGTCAGCAACAAACTTGACCCTGCTCTGGCCCAGCGCTTGCCGCTCCGGGTGTTGTTGTGCGATGATAACGCGATTAATCAAAAGGTAGCGGCCCGTCTGCTTCAGCAAATGGGATACCGGCCGGATTTGGCCGGCAACGGTTTGGAAGCTTTGGCGGCGTTGGATCGGCAGCCCTACGATTTGATTTTCATGGACGTGATGATGCCGGAAATGAATGGTTTGGAAGCCACCACGGTGATCCGGGAACGGCAAAAGCAAATCGCCCAATACCCAAACTACACATCACCCACCATCGTTGTTGCCATGACGGCAAATGCCATGCAAGGCGACCGCGAGAAATGCCTGGACGCCGGCATGGACGATTACATCGCAAAGCCTGTGCGGCCGGAGGACGTACGCAAGATCATCGAGCTTTGGGGCGCCAGGATCGTGCGGCAAAACGCCGAAAAATGCCAAACCCCAGCGGCGCCGGCCGCCGACAGCCAGGTTCAAGACAACGGCGCTGCCGCCGCGGATTCGCCCGCCCCGGAAGATCCGGTGGATATGGAGCGCCTGGTAGAATTTACGGACGGCAGCGCGGAGAACTTGCGCGAACTGGTTGATTTGTACCTGTCCCAAACGAGTGAGCAGTTTGATAAATTGCGGGCCGCCGTGGTTGCCGGCGATGCGGCGGAGGTCAGGCGCGTTGCCCACAGTTGCGCCGGGGCCAGCGCCACGTGCGGGATGCGCTACCTGGTGCCGTTGCTGCGAGAACTGGAGCACCAAGGCCGGGACGGCAAACTCACCAATGCCGCGGAAGTCTTCGAGCAGGCGGGGCAGGAGTTCAAGCGGATCCAATTGTTTCTCGAAAATCGTCACGTAAGCCAGACGGATGCCGCTAAGACCTAGCATGAAGAAGATTTTGATCATCGAAGATGACCAAATCGTGGCGAACATTTATCGCAATAAATTCTCCATCGAGGGCTTCCAGGTCGAGATTGCTCATGACGGTGTGGCCGGGCTGGAGACGATTCACAATTTCAAGCCGGACGCGGTGGTCCTGGACCTGATGCTGCCCAAGATGACCGGGGTGGACCTCATGAAAAAAATCCGCAGCGAGGCCGATTATCAGAAGCTGCCGATCATTGTGTTTTCGAACACCTACCTCACCAACATGGTTCAGGAGGCTTGGAAAGCAGGGGCTACCAAATGCCTCTCGAAAGCCAATTGTTCGCCCAAGCAGTTGTTGGATGTGGTGCGTGGCACATTAGGCAGCAACGGCACGTCGTTTATGCCCGGACCCGACGGCTTCAGGCTCGGCCCGGATCCCAAAACCTCCCAGCCCGACAAGCCCGAGGCTTTCCAACCCGCATTTTCAGGCACAAGCCGCGAGGCCGCGTTTCAAGCGGAACTCCGAAGCGAGTTCGTTCACGGTTTGCCCGCCGCCCTGGCGAACCTCCGTGGCTTGCTGCAGGCATTAATCAAGGCCCAGGACGAAAAAGCTCGCTTAAAGGCCATCGAAGAGCTCTATAAGCGCATCCACGGCTTGACCAGTAATGCCGGAATGACCGGCATGCTTGACCTGGCGCAGATGTCCGACGCGCTTGAAGCTCTGCTCAAAGAGCTTCATGAGAAACCCAAGAATCTCAACGCCTCGACCATGCGTACGGTCGCTTCCGCGGTGGATTTCCTCGGGACGCTCTCGGCGCGGGACTTTCAGCAAGACACGCACGACAAGCCTTTGCCACGGGTCCTGGTCGTGGATGACGAAGCTATTTCGCGCCGGGCAGTCACTTACGCCCTGGAGCGCGCAAAGCTCAAGCCTGTCGCGGTCGAAGACCCGCAATCGGCCTACAAGATGCTCACCGAAACGAGGTTTGATTTGATTTTTCTGGATGTCGATATGCCCGGGATGACGGGTTTTGAACTCTGTTCCAAGCTCAGGATGTTGCCCACCCACAAGGCAACCCCTGTGGTTTTTGTCACCAGCCTCAACGATTTGGAGAGCCGCGCCAATTCCACCATGAGCGGCGGTACCGACTTTATTGCGAAGCCTTTTCTGTTTCTGGAACTGACCGTCAAGTCCTTGGTTTACCTAATGCGGACCCGCCAGGCTAAGTAAACCGCTTTCACCCCCGGTTTTATCCCGAAACCGCCATTAAACCACGGATGGACACGGATGAACACTGATAAGGGAGGACTTGCATCAGCAAAGGCGGTCACCCAAACAGTGAGCCCATAGAAGCGTTTCCTGATCCGTGTTTATCTGTGTGCATCCGTGGTTAATTTTCTTTAACCGCGCTTTTTAGGTCTACTTGAGCGCGCCGGCCAGGACCCACACGGCGAAAATAAACGTCGCGAACGCTACAATCCCTATCAGTAAGAAGATGATGCGATGCCAGCGGCGCATTCGTTCCCTGGTAGCCTAGCCGACGTGCCGCAGACGTAAACTCTCAAACAGGTCTAGAGTCCTGAACTTCAAAACAGGTCCCGAACAAGTCGAATGCGCGCTCGCAAAAAAATCAGTTCAGCCAATTTAAAATTCAAAATCTAAAATTTAAAATCTTCAATCTTCAGCCTCAGGTCTTCTTCACGTGAATACTGCCTCCACTGGTGCGTAGAACGACAGGTTTGCCTCCCCCGTTGACAGGACCTTTCAGGTGGCTGTGTTCGATTTTCCCAACTACCGCCACTGGAATTTCACTGTGAACGCTGCCACCTGAGGTGGACGCATCCAGGTCGAACGCCGAACTGTCGGGAACCTTCAAAGTCACGCCACCACCGGAGGTCTCCAGTTTGACTTCTTCGGATAAGGGCGAGGAAAAGCGCGCGGCGATGGACCCGCCGGAGGTCGAACCGTCCACTTTGCCAGTGACGTTTTCAATGTTGATTCCTCCACCGCTGCTTTCAACGTGCGCCGGGCCGCGGAAATCTTTCACGCTAACACCGCCACCCGAGGTTCCGCCATCCAACGTACCGGACCCACCGGCTACGTCGATGCCGCCGCCACTGGTTTTGATCCTTAGTTCACCCTCGCAATCGCCAACTCGGATGCTGCCACCAGAGGTCTCACCGTTAAGAGGGCCGTGGAGCCGGGCGAACCTCAAACCGCCTCCGCTGGTCTGGGCCTTCACGCCTCCGGTAAGGTCGTTCACAGTAATGCCGCCGCCGGAGGTCTTGAGCTGTGCGCCGAAGGGAGCGGGCACAGTAATGGTGTATTTGGCCTCGTTTCGTTGGAAACCATGCCACCAACCGGTGATCTTCGTTTTCGCGCGCGAAGAAACCGTCACTGTATTGCCGTCTTGTGTGAACGTAACGGGATGATCGCGCAGAAAAGCTTCTTCATCGGCTTTGGTCGACCGCGAGACCTTGCGCAGGACGTCCACTGTCACCTGGTTATTCCCATTGGTATTTACCTCGATGGCTCCAAAATCCACCTCCACCACAATTTTGCCACCCGGTTGGACAGCAAACTCTTTGTTGATTTGTTCCTCCGTCTCCGCGTAAACGGCCAGGCAACTGGCCAAGAGCAAAACTAGGGTTGGTTTCATAATCGTATCATTAATAACTCCTGTCCCAGCCCAAAGGTTTCAAAAACCCGCCGTTTCCTGCAAGCCTTTAATCTTGCGCCATTTCCAGGGAGATGTTGCCCGTGGGGTTGGAATCGTCTATCGTTACGGTCTAAATGGTTGAATGGTAAGAGTTGGTATTCCATGAAAGAGACTGACATTGAAATACGGAACGGAGCGGAGGCGGGGCGGCAGCAGCCTGAACCGCTCGTGCCTGTCGAACCGGCGACGCTCACTGCGGAGCAATTGGAAGAGCTCAAGCAGCGGGCCGCCAAAGCGGACGAGCATTGGGAACGCCTGCTGCGCACAACGGCCGATTTCGATAATTACAAGAAGCGGGCTGCGCGGGAAAAACAAGACGCGATTCGGTTTGCGAACGAAGGCCTTTTGGAGAAACTAATCCCGGTGCTCGACAGCTTCGACATGGCCCTGGCGGCGGCACAGAATAATAACCAGACCGATGTGCCCCAGTCCTTGAAAACTGGAATCAACATGGTTTATCAGCAGCTCAAGAGCGCGCTGACCGACGCCGGCCTGGAGGAAGTCGACGCGACCGGCAAAGCGTTTGACCCCAACTTGCACGAGGCCGTCTCGCAGCAGGAAAACGCGGAACTGCCGGAAGGCCAGGTCGTGCAGCAAATGCGCAGAGGCTACAAATTGCGCGAGCGCCTCCTGCGCCCTGCCACGGTGGTGGTTTCCAAGCGTCCGGCCGCCTGATCTTTCCATGGCCAAACGCGATTATTACGCCGTTCTGGGACTGGAGAAAGGCGCGTCGGAGGAGGAAATTAAGAAATCCTACCGACGCCTGGCCGTGAAATATCACCCGGACAAGAATCCGGGCGACAAGGTGGCGGAGGAAAATTTTAAGGAACTGGGAGAGGCCTACGAGGTCCTGAACGATCCGCAAAAGCGCGCCGCCTACGATCAATACGGCCATGCGGCATTCGATCGCCGCGCCGGAGGAGGCTTCGGCCGCGCCGGGGGATTCCATGATCCCTTCGAGGTTTTTCGCGAGGTCTTCGGGGGCGGCAGCATTTTCGAAGACCTGTTTGGCGGCGGCCAATCCGATCCCAGCCAGTCGCAGCGCGGTGATGATCTGCGCTACGACATGGAAATCAGTTTCGAGGAGGCGGCGCACGGGTGCGAGAAAGAGATTACCGTCACCAAGCCCGAACGGTGCGAGGAATGCCAGGGAGCCGGCGCCGAACCCGGGTCCCGCGCGCGACCATGCCCAACTTGCGGCGGGCGCGGACAGGTCATCACTTCGCGTGGCATTTTCAGCATCGCCCAGACCTGTCCGCACTGCCAAGGCGCGGGCCGGATTATTGATAAGCCCTGCAAAGCTTGCCGCGGCAACGGCCGGCGCGAACGGACCTCCAAAATCAAATTGCGAATCCCGGCCGGTGTCGACTCAGGATCGCGTTTGCGCTCAGCGGGCAATGGAGAAGCGGGCTGGCGCGGCGGACCCTCCGGGGACCTTTACGTCATTCTGCACGTTAAAGCCCACGAGATCTTTCAGCGCGACGGGGACGACCTGCTGTGCGAAGTCCCGGTAAGCTTTGTCCAGGCTGCCTTGGGCGCGGAGATCGATGTGCCAACTTTGGATGGCAAAACCTCCGTCAAAGTGCCGCCGGGAACTCAGCCGGGGACCATGTTCCGGCTGAAAGGCAAGGGCGTCAAAAATATCCAAGGCTACGGTCATGGCGACTTGCACGTGCGGGTCACCGTGGAAGTGCCCTCGCAATTGTCTTCCGCCCAACGAGCCAAGCTCGAGGAATTCGCCGCGTTGTGCAATGGCAAGGAAAGCCCGCTGAGCCAGGGCTTTTTCGAGAAGGCCAAGAAGTTGTTCAAATGAGCGCAATCGGTCAGTGACGACGGTCGGCGCGCGGACTTTCCAGTCCGCAGCAACCCCAAACGCCAGCGGGCTGGCGTAAACTACGTTGCTGCGGACTGGAAAGTCCGCGCGCCGCTGTTCTGCCCGCCGTCACTAACCGATTACAAATGAGCCAATGCACCGTTTTTACCTTCCGCGAGGCAGCGACCAGGGAACGACCCTGCTGCTGACCGGGCGCGAATCTCACCACGCGCTGCATGTTTTACGTGTCCGACCCGGCGAAAAAGTTACGGTGCTGGACGGAGAGGGTTTAGTCCGGGAGTGCCAGGTCAGCGAATCGGCGCGGGATAAGCTGGTCCTGAAGATTCTGGAAAAACGCCAGATCCCTCCCCTGCCCTGTCATATCACATTGGCGCAAGCCATTCCCAAGGGCAAACTGTTCGAGAGTATCCTCCAAAAAGCTACCGAGCTGGGCGCGGCTCGGATCGTGCCGCTGCTAACCCAACGAACCGTCGCTCGGATGGATGAAGAGGAGGGCGGCCGCAAAGTTGAGAAATGGCGCCTGGTGGTCATCGAAGCAGTTAAACAATGCGGCTCGGCCTGGCTTCCGCGGGTTGAACCGCCGATGACAATCGAACAGTTCCTTTCGACAACTTCGACAGCTGAGTTGCCGCTGGTGGGTTCTCTGCGTGAAGATGCGCAGCACCCGAGAATTCATTTCGAGGCGTTCGAACGCAAGCACAGGCGAAAGCCCAAATCCGTATCTGTCGCGATTGGTCCCGAGGGAGATTTCACCGACGAAGAACTTTCATCCCTTCAATCCGCCGGCGCCCTTCCGATCACCCTCGGCCCCCTGGTACTGCGCACCGAAACCGCGGCGGCATATTGCTTGTCGGTCATCACTTACGAGATGCAATGGTCCTCGGAAGAGTAGGCAGATACGCCTTGCAGGCCGTTGTTCTCAAGCGCGCTTAGGCCATAACAACGCGGTCGCGGTTGAAGGGGCCTCACGCCAAGATCGCGAAGACGCAAAGGAGAATGAAACTACAGCTGCCAATTTCCCCCACCGACATAGTCGGGGGAAATATTGGAAAAGCTTCTCTTTACTTCCTTCTTAGCGATCTTTGCGCTCTTTGCGTGAGCTTACGCCCATTAGAAGCCCCGGCCAAGTGTCAGTACCAATTGCAAAACAGCACGCGATGGTCCCCCGGCCCAATCCGATGAACCCTATCCAGGTGTGGTCCCATCCAAACGACAGCAGGCTGGCAATCCGGCGCGCATTGGAGGTGATGCATCCCCACACTCAGTTGCACTGGACGGCTTGACAAAGGTTCGCCGTCCAGCGTCCCGCTGAGCGTGCCCGGATCTTCCGGTGTCGCGAGGCCCTTTAGACCCAACGGATAAGTGCCGTCCAGGTCGGAGCCTTTCAAAGTAGAGATCCGATAACGGCCCGTGTGGAAGACTTCGAACGTGTCCCCGCCTACAGGCAAGACCTTTCCGAGCACCCAAAAATCATCGGCAAACGAAACGTAGCGGTCCCGGATGAAAGTATGATCCTCTTCGGGCAGCCAATCGGTGCGATAGCTCGGGATAACAACCGCGGGTGGATTAGCCGCCAACATATCACGCAACCGGAGACCGGAACGCTTGAGGAAGTTGTTGATGAGAAGCCCATGCAGAAAGGCCCTACGATCGACAAACGGCCGGGTTATAAGCATACCGATGGCATCGTAAACCGGGTCTGTCTGCGGGTCAGTCAGGTCCTCGGCCAGATGCATCACGCGTTCCTGCCGATAGTTCAGCCATTCTGTATGGCGCTGAGTTGCAATCGTAAAAGGAACCAGGTGCGCGAACACAACGACCGATACAACGGTTGGGAGAATTGCTTGAAAGCTACTGGAGTTCTTCAGCAGCGAGGCGCCATAGCGCCATGCTAACAAGAACGCATAAGGCACCAAGTGCAGCAGGTTGTATGCGTAAGGAGTTGGATTAACAAACAAAGCGACCAGCGCGACCATGAAAAGACCGGCTTCAGGAAGATAACCTTCCCAAATCAGTGCGCCGCGACCGCGTCGACCCAATTCCGCTATTGCTCCAAACGCTGCTGCACACAATACACCCAAGAGCAGGGGAGTCTGGCTCAAAAGCCGAGCAAGGGTGCTCCAGGGAGCGAAACGGTTATTCCCCGTGGCCACGGCGGACATGTCACGTCCTCCCGCCAAATAGCCTTGCCACAGCCCGGCGGAGCGATACAACAGAAACAAAACTACAAACAAAGTCAAAGCACCCACTGCCCACGCAAGCCCCAGTTTCCACCGAGGGAGTTTCGCAGAGGGCGGTGGGAACACCAGGAGTGAGGCTGCAATCGGCAGCGTATAGACAAAGGATTTTGAGGCTAGGAATTGCGAGATCACCGCCACGGCGCCAGCAATGAAGAAGGACTGGAGTCCAAGTTTCGCGGAACTGCGCGCGATACACCAAGTCAGCAAAACTCCACTCAGTACCAGGTTGTCGTGACGCGCCTCAAAACCATAGTCCCAGATTGGCGCTAACGTAGCCGCTCCAGCAAAAGCCAGCAGTCCTCTGAGCGAGAATATTTTTTCGCCCGTTGCTACCGTAAGCAGGACAACATTCAGCCAGAAAATCTCCAGCATCAGAAATCGAGCATTGATAAATAGATCCATGGACCTCGCCGGACCATGTGCCAAAAGTGAGAGCAAATACTGGAAGAGGTCGATGGAACCACCAAGCTTACCCGCCTCCCCTTGCGCCAAATACCGCGCAACAAAAACATTGCCGCATTCGTCAACCTGGAGAATCCGTATAGAGGCCAAGTGAAAAGAAAACCACACTAGGAAAGCCAAGCCGCCCAACACAATGCATACCAGGGTCCATCGCTTAGCTTGGCTCTTAAAATGGCACGACACATCCGGCGCGCTAGCGTAAGAGGCAGACGCAGCGGACGCCTGCCCAGCTTCCTGACTCGCATGTTCCGGGCCGCTCTTCCCAGAACGCTGCCGAACCGCTCGAATAGTTCGTCCCCCAAGATGGATTGTTTGGAGCAAAAGCAGCGGGAGCCGCAAACGCGACTGTTGTCGGTTGTTTGAAGAACCGTTCACGGATAAAGGCTTTTTTGAGGCATGCTGCCGAAAAGGCTGAAGCAATAATCATTCCTTAAGCCCATTCTATGAGTAGCTTGGCCTTGACAGCCTCACCCAATTTGCCGGCACAACGCGGATTTCCGCCCAACTGTCCAATAATGATGCAGAAGGAGATCTCTAACTTAACAAGCACGGCGATGTTTTTGCATGACCCATTCTCAAACCGCGCAGAGTCGGGTTAGACCCACTTTTGGGGTGGGGTGGGGAGCTTAGGTTGAGGGAGGAAAGGTAAAACATGAAGAAATCTGTCATTACGCTGCTGGCTGCTTCGGCTTTGGTAGTCGGCTGTAATCAAGGCGTCGAAACCGCATCTCAAAAGTTCAACGAATTGCCACCGGCGGTGCAAAAGACCGTCCGTGCGCAAGCACCCAATGCCGAGATTACGGATGTGTCGCAGAAGACCGAAAACGGCACACAAGTCTACGAAGTGCAGTTGCGAAACGAGGGCTCGGCCAATTCTAAGATCCTCGTGGCTGCTGATGGAACGCTGGTTGGCAGCGACTTGCCCAGGCCCGCCGGGACCATTCAAAAATTGCTCACCCCAACTGGCGCCGTTGGCACACCATTGAGTGCGCTGCCGGAGGCGGTCCAAAAGACCATCAAGGCACAGGCGCCCGACGAGCCAATTGACCATATCTCGCGTCATCAGGAGAACGGCCGGACAATCTACGAGGTGGAGTTTAAAGAGCCGGGCAAGAACCCTAGCATGCAAGTGGCCGAGGATGGGCCCCTGGTGCAAGCTCTGCAGAAGTGAGGCTCAGATTTCCTGATCCCCATACAAAACGGAGAGATGGAGAAGTGGAGTAGGTATTCCATTACTCCAATATCCCCGGCTCAGCTAGTTTCCGATGGAAAAGGAGTTCTGAGGCTGGAGCCAGCTGTCGGGATTGAACCGACGACCCGCAGTTTACAAAACTGCTGCTCTACCACTGAGCTAAGCTGGCCCGCAGGTCGTTGAAGGATCGTTGACTGAAGCCCGGATTGTGTCAAGCCTGTGGTCGGGGAGGGTTGGGGAGCGGGTGAAACGTTGAAACGAACGTTAAAAAGTTGAAGCGTTAAAACGGGTAGAACTGAATTGGATCAGCGATGGGGAAGAAATCGGTTGGAGACCATGGCGCCTGCGTCAGTAAAGCGATGCAGGCGTGCTTGTTTGTTGCAGTTCATCCGTGTCCATCCGTGGTCTAATGACGTTTTCAGGTCCATTGGAACGCGCCGGCGGGACGAAGGTGCTCCCCGGAGCGGACGGCAGCGGACGGCGAAATGCAGGGTTGAAACGTTAAAATAAAAAGGTTGGAACGTCGGCCGAACTGCCCAAGCCGTTCCAACCTTTTGAATCATAACGCTTCAACGTTTTAACTGTTCAACGTCGGCGGTTACTCCTGGTCGGAAAAGCCGTGTTTATCCCAACAAGGATCCAGCCCGAGGTCTTTGAGCATCTGGAGGTCCTTCTCGACCGGCTGATTGAGGGTGGTCAGGTAGTTGCCCACCATGAGGGCGCTGGCGCCAGCCATGAAAATCAGGCTCTGCAGGTCGCGCAGGTTGACGGTTCGGCCGCCCGCAACTTTGATTTCCTGCCGCGGCAAAATGAAGCGGAAGCAGGCAATGGATTTGAGGATCTCCATTGGGGGCAAAGGCTCGCGGTTTGCAAACGGCGTTCCGGGGATTGGGTTGAGGAAATTCATCGGCACGACGTGGGCGCCCAATTCCTTGAGTGAAAAGGCGAGATCGCATCGATCCTCGCGGGTTTCACCCATGCCCAGAATCCCACCAGAGCAGATTTTAATGCCGGCATTTTTGAGGTGTTGAATGGTCCGGACCCGCTCCTCATACGTGTGGGTGGTGCAAACCTCCGGAAAAAAACGGCGCGAGCTCTCGAGGTTGTGGTTATAACATTCGCAGCCGGCTTCTTTGAGCCGGTCGGCAACCTTTTGGCTTTTGATGATCCCCAAGGAAGCGTCCGGCCGGGCTTTGCCCCCGGCTTTGAGGTCCTGGAAATGGTGGCAGATTTCGTCCAGAGCGGGCCCCTCCTCCAGGCCCCGCCAGGCGGCGACCAGACCCAGGGCGGTCACACCGTTGGCTTGAGCTTCTTCGGCAGCGACCCGCAGCGGTTCTTCCTCGATGAGCCCGTATCGAGGGGAATCAGTCTGATAAGAAGCCGATTGGGCACAGAACCGGCAGTTTTCGGAGCAACCACCCGCCTTGATGTTGACGATTGAGCAGAGGTGAATCTTATTACCCTTAAAATGGACCCGGAGGCGGTTGGCCCAGGAGAGCAAGTCGAATATGTCGGCGTTGTCTTCCAGCTCGAAGAGCCAGAGAGCTTCTGCACGGGTGATTTCGCCGCCGGCCAAAACGCGTTTGGCCAGGCGCGCAATACCCACGGAAGTGGTTTCGTCAACCAGTGTCTCAATCATGGTTGACAGCATAGCAGCGGCGTCCGCGCTTGCGCAAGCCGCCGAAAAAGCCGAATGGAGAACTGGAGAACTGGAGAGGTGGAGTAATGGAGAGATGGAGAGGTGGAAAAAATAGCCATTCCCTTCAGGTATTTCTAAAAACTGGAATCAGCTCATTTCTCCAGTTCTCCTCCTCTCCATCTCTCCAGTTCTCCGCGCTTATCGCGTTTTGAGCGCGCGCTCCCGGTATTCGCGCGGAGGCTCCATGGGCAGAACGATGTCGTACTTTTGTTCTTCGAATTTCAGGACCAGATGCACATCGTTGAGCTTGTTGGCGACGCAAAAGTCGATGGCGGCGGTGGAACTGACGAAGTCTTTCGCGTCGAAACCGCTGCGCACCCAAGACTCGATATCCTTAAAGTAAAGGCCGGTTTGCTTGTGCTGAAGAAGTATGCGCATAGATTAGATCGGCTGCTAATGTTAACTGCCTTCTGCGAGGACCGAACAGCTCACGGGAAATCGATGGGCCAAGCCAACACCATCAACCGGAGCATCGAAAGTCTAGCCGAAAGCTTCCCCGAGGCAACCCCAAAAATCAGCGGATGAGCAAACCAAGGATGTCCCGCCGGGGCACCGGGCCATAGACGCGGCTGTCCAAGGAATTGCCCCGATTGTCCCCCAGAACGAAGAATTGGCCGGCCCGGCACTTGAACGACTGGTCGCGGGCGTTGTTCGCGGTAAAGGTCGGAGTGAGCGCCGGCAGGTAGGTTTCGTCAAGTTTCTCACCGTTGACATAGATGCAGCCGTCGCTCAAATAGACTGAGTCACCTGGCCCCGCGACGACGCGTTTGACGGCGAAACCTCCGTCAAGGGGGTCCCGCAGCACGACGATCTCGGACCGCTGCGGAGCGCGAAACAACAACACCCACCGATTGAGGAGGTAGAGTTGCGAATCATGAAGCGTGGGCTGCATGCTCATGCCGACCACGCGGACCGACTGAACCAGGAAATGGCTAATGAGGAAGTAGCTGGTGACGGCGCAAGCCAGCAGGGCCAGGCCCTGACCCAGGACGCGGATCGGCGGGCGGGCTTGGCTTGAGGACCTGCTGGCGGGTGAGGCGAGCAGGGATGCCTGCGCGGAAAGCGACTCAGATGAGGCGATTGGTATCTGCGGACTCGTCACAAGAAAACTATTCGCCGTCTTGATGTTTGGAACAAGCGTGGAGATTACTTAAATGCGCCCGTTAAAGTACGGTAAATGGGCCGTGCCATTGAGGCCCGCCAGGCGAGCATGATTTCCCAATAATATTTCATGGCTTGGGCGAAACCCGGGAAATAGCTTCGCGCAGGTTCTCCAGCAGGAAAGGCTTGCTGATAATAAAATCCACTCCCGGGATGGAATGGCGAGTGGATTGCAACATTTCGGCGTAGGCGGTGATCATGACAACCGGCTGACGCGGGTCGCGCGCTTTGATAGCGAGGGCCAACTCGTCGCCTTTCATTGAAGGCATGGCAAAATCCGTTATAACGAGATCGAATTTGGATTTATCAAACAACTCGAGGGCGGCCTTGCCGCTGGCGGCGGTTTCCACCGAATGACCGTCAAAAGCCAGCATCATCTTCACCGCGTCACAAACGAAGGGTTCGTCGTCGACGACCAGGATTCGCCGGTGTAGCAAGGGAGCCGCTTTCATGTCCACGCTTAAACAGGTGAACCATAACAGCAACCGCTGCAGACCGCCAGCGTTTGTTAATAGTTTTTGCTAAGCGGCTACTACCGGCACATTCCGCTCAACCATGCCCTTGGCGATAGCATAGCGCGTTAAGCCCGCGACGTCATGGATATTGAGCTTGTTCATGACTTGCTGGCGATGCTTCTCCACGGTCTTGATGCTGATGGAGAGTTCGCTGGCAATTTGCTTATTGGAGAATCCTTCAGCAATGAGCTGCAGCACCTCCGCTTCCCGGGAAGTGAGTTCACCGGGTTTTTTAGCCGTGCGCCCGTTGGAAAAGGCCTCGCGGCACTGCTCGCGGAGACGTTTGGCGATCGCTGGACTGAAGTAAGCGTTGCCGCGTTGGACTTCACGAATCGCTTTCAAGAGATCGTTGGCGGCGGTTTGCTTAATCAGATACCCGGAGGCTCCCGCCTGCATCAATTGCTCGACGCATTCATCGTCGCCATAAGAGGTAAGCACCAGAACTTTGCAAGTGGGCGCCAATTTAAGAATTTGGCGCGTGGCTTCCAAGCCATTGAGCAAGGGCATCGCAACGTCCATCACCACGACATCCGGCGGGGACTTTCGGGCCAGCATTACCGCCTGACGCCCGTTTTCGGCTTCACCTACGACCTCGATGTCTTCCTCGGAGGCCAGAAGGGCACGCAGTCCCTGCCGAACCACGGTGTGATCGTCAACCAGCAACACGCCAATTTTTTTCATAGAAAGCTTTGTTTGACTTACAATAAGCCCAAGGGACCGCAGCCGGGAATAGGGTGAACTGCCCAGCCGAGAACGAGAACTGGAGAACTGGAGGGATGAAAAAAATAACCATCCGCCGCAGGTGTTTTTTCTATTCGTCCGCCATCTCCCCATCTCCCCATCTCTCCACCTCTCCACCTCTCCATTTCTCCATTTTTGCACGCGAGGTATCGTACTCGGCTCATTCCGGGTTTAACCCTATGGAAGAAAAATAGGGGACTTCTATTTTAGTCCATGAAGAATCAACTCTTGACGATGGCGTCCGTCATGCTTGTGGGGTGGGCGACGAGCGGGGTCGCTCAAAACCAGCTTCAGATAGCCCTTTCGGGGACCTGTTACGCGACCGATGCCCAGGGGAGGATTGTGCCACAGGTGATCAACAACCAAACGCTGCTGGACCAGGCAGCGCAAGCCGGCGGGCTCAAAGATAGCTCAGGCCTTGGATTGTCCTACCATCTCAATGGGAACTCGCTGGGCGACACGATAGAAGTCATCAACCGCACCAACGGCGTTACCCTCACGACTCTGTTTGGACTGTACTTTGGGGAGTCGTTCGGACGGGAATCGTTGCTGAGCGCCAGCCGCAGGCAAATGAAACGCATTGAATATATTTATACCGACCAGAATAGCCACTCGCTGGGGAGTGTGTTCCTGACGGACTATTTTTTCTTCGATGCCAATGGGCACACCAATGCCATTTATGTTCTTGGACAAATGCAGTACCTGATCCTGACTGACTCGACCCACACCAACGCGCAGGTGTGTACCGCGAGCTTTACCACACTGAGTCCGTGGAAATTCCAGTAAAGAGAAAATGCTGAAAGACTGAAACGCTGAGAGACTGAAAGCCGGGGAGAAAAGCGGAAATCGGGAAACGGGGAAACGGAACTGTCATTTAACCGCAGAGAACGCAAAGACCGCAGGGAAGTAAAAGAAGACTTTGACAAACCCTTTGCTTTCTGCATCTGTGGTCGCTCTGAATCTGTGGGATGATCAGGGCCCGAGCCTCCACTCACCGGTTGAGAGCTCGGCGGCCTCGCTTGCCAATTCCGGGCTAGGCCTCGCGCGGGACATCACTGGCCGGCAAGGGGCTCTTTGTTGGAGAGACCAATCCGCGCTAGCGCCTGCTGAGCCGCGGCTCGAGTGTCATGATCCGCATCGTTCAAGGCAGCTTGCAAGAGCGGAACGGTCTGCCGTAGCGCTCCGTTGTAGCCGCTCAAACCCTCGATGGCGAATTTGTGGTGACGGGAGCCACTGACTTTCAAGTAATCGACCAAGGCTGGAACCGCGAGGTCTTCACGCGCCCCGATTCGACCCAAAGCCCGAGCAGCCTCCTCAGTTGTAATGCCGTCGGTGCTCTTCAAAGCGGCGCAGAGCACGGGCACCGCATTACTCGCCGAGGCGCCAAATGTCCCCAAGGCCTCAGCACATTTCCTTGAGAGCAGCACATCGGTCTTTTGCATGGCCGTGGTTAGCGTTTCGCTCAAGGCGGGCACCGCTAATTCAGGTGAGACATGCAGCTGAGCCAGCGTGTCGGCGCAAGCCCTGGCGAGGTCTGGGTCGCCTTGCCGAAGATGGTTGCAAAGGACCGGCACGGCCGAAGCGGCCGCCTCGCCCAAGCCTTGAATGCTCCCGATAAGCTGGACCGCGGCGATCAAGTTCGCAAAGCCAGGATCCGACAAACACTTAAGGAGCTCCGGCAAAGCGGGCCGCCCAATCCCCTGCAACGCCTCACGAGCCGAATAAGAAACGAATGAATTCTGTTTTCCAAGCAGGCGCATCAATTCAGGCAAAGCCGGCTCGGCGTTCGTGCCCAATGAAGCCAGGGCCCTGGCGGCCACAAAGGAGCGGGACTGGGCCCGCATTTCATCGTCGGCGACTTTGCGCTCCAGCGTCGCGAAAAAGTGAGAACTCAAGACAAACCGCGGCAAGCGCCGCTGAAGCTTGAAAAGACTGTACTGCTTCAACCACCGCTCATCACCAATTTTGCGGACCAGGACAGGCAGCGCCCTGGGACCCAGGTGCGAGACAGCCTGCTCTAAGGCTTTGGGCGCCCGACGGCCCCAAGCACCTCCGTCTGACGCTGCACGGTCAATCCATTCGCTTAAGGTTTTGCCCTGATAGCTCGGGTCGGCTGCAGGACGAAGTGCCAGAAACACTGCCAGGCAAGCTAACAAACCGGTGATTGCAACCCATGCGCCACGTTTCATAAGAGCCAAAGAGGAAAGGAGAACTGGAGGGATTGCGGGGCAGGTTTCACATAATGTGGGATGATGAACATGAAAATTGGGTGCTTCACACTTGAAATGACAGGATGCTTCATGCCCCGTTCAATGCTCTCGCGGCTTCAGGCCAAAGGCCTGGTTCATACCAGCCCAGGGCGAAAGCCCTGGGTTGGCTTGCATTTTGAATTCATTGCAGGCCTACGGCCTGCCTCACTAGCCCGATGAATCGCGCTTTCAGCGCTGGCCTTGGTCTTTTGGCCTTCAACCCAGGGCTATCGCCCTGGGCTGGTATGAGTGACGCCGTTGGCGTCAGTCGCATGGACTGACAAACGGCTTGACCAGCAGTATGGCCGCGACATTCATCAATCCCGATATGTCGTGAGCCACTGGCTTTCAAGTAAATGGGTGTGTTTGGAGCCAGTCATGCCAGCGCTGCGAATCCTTGCCCAAATCTCGCTTTGCCAGGCCCTTCAGCTCCGCCCGGGCCAACTCTCCGAGTGTCTGAGAAAGTGAGCCTTTGAGTTGCCGTTCCAACACTGCCCGGGCCGCACCCACCACGGGACGATCTGAAAATGGATAGTCCTTAGCCAGGATCGGGAGAAACTCGCGGCGGTAAGCGGGCGTTTGGTCACCGACCAGGTCACAGAGAGCTGCCAACGTCTCGCGGTTTCGGATCGTGCCGGCACAGTGAACCGCGGTCGCTCGCACGTCAGGTCTGATTTTAGGATCCGTAAGCACGTGGCAAAGAGCATTCCGGACTCGGATGTCCCGGTTCCCGGTGGCTGATTCAATCGCCTGCATTGCCAAATCAGGCGTTCCCTCCAGGATACAATTGACGATCCAATCCGTTTCGTCTTTGAATCCGCCGAGCTGAAGGCGCGCTTTCAACAGCTCCTGATAAGAGGGCGTGTTGGTTCCCGATACGGTACGGAGAACCTTCCTTATGGCGGCAGCCTGCTGCGCGTTGGTTTGCTCGCTGCGCAGGCGCAACAGGCAGAAATCGGCCAATTGCTGCAAGGTTCCTTCGCAGTCCATCGCATCCAGACTGCTTCCCATGTAACAGTTGAAGGATTTCAGAAGCCATTTCGAGGACTTTACCTGGGCGGACATCGTCCAACAATTGGCCAGCGCATTGAGCACATACCTGTTGTGCTCTTGATGCGCCAAACTGATGTCATCGTCGGCAAGGTCATAGAATTGATAGTCGAATCTGGGCATCCCCCGCACCAACCCAGGGCGATATTTCAGCAACTGTGTTACCAATTCTCGATAGCCCTCCATCATCTCCGGTCCGTAGCGGAGATAAAACGCATAGAGATACTGCATGAGCAGCTTCGATTCCTTCCGCGCCCCGGGACTCTGGGGCTTGCCCGTCAGCTCCGACGGCAGGAAATAAGGAGCCAATATTCCGCTGGCGTCGACAATCAGTTTCTCCCTCAAACGCCGATCATAGCTTCCGTTCGATAAAAAATCCTCAGCCTCATGAGCTAATCTTTCAAAGGCTTTGGCATCGTCGTCTTTGACGCCGGCACGAGCGCGGTTCTGATTGACTTCGGACATCGCCGTGCAAACGGTGCGGAGCTCGGCTGCATATCCGGACTCGGGAGGCGCGGGTCGTTCGATGAGCTGAGAGTTGGCGAGGTCCTTGACGGTTTGCAGAACCACGTTTGCCGAGCGTTCGAGATCCGCATAGTTCAGCTTGTCAGCGGTGTCAGTCGTTTGGTGATAATCGCCGAAAGTCCCGCAGGAGAAGAACAGGCACGGCACCCCACGCGGCTCGAAGGCGATGTGATCGCTGCGCGGGCCGATGAGATCTGTTCCGAGTGGCAAAAGCCTTATCCCCGCCTGGTTACCGAATCGACAGATGTCCTCGCGCAGCGCGGGGTACCGTTCCGCACCCGCGACGAACAGCGCGTGGTGCACCACGTCGAAAAAGTCGCGGCCGAGCATATCCATATTAACCACGGCCACAATTTTCGCTTTCCGGACCGCTTCGTCACAAGAGAAGACGAACGAACCAAAAAGCATCATTTCTTCACAGTCGAAAGCGACAAACAGGATCGAGCGCTTTGGGCGCGGTTGAACCGAGCTCAGTTGCCGGGCGACCTCCAGGAGCACAGCTACACCGGAAGCATTATCGCCTGCCCCGGGGTAAAAGCCGTCTTTAGGAGCCTTGCCGAGGTGGTCGTAATGGGCGGAGACGATGACGATTTCATTGGACAATTCGGGGTCCGAACCCGGCAAGAAACCAACTACGTTCTTCCCCCCATACCCGAACGAAGGGTGTCCGAAAGGGTGTTCGAAGCCCTTCGTCCGGCCCCACGGAAGAAGTCCACAAGCCTTGAATTGGGTTTCGATTAATTGCCGCGCGAGGCTGGACCCGTGCGTTCCCGGTTTGCGGCCGCGGAGTTTCGGCTGCGAAAGGAAGCGAACCTGAGCTTCCATTTGTTTCGAGGCATTTACTGCATTCAAATCAACCGGGGGCACGGCCACGCAACCGGCGGCTAAGACCAGAATGAAGAGAATGAAAATGGGGTGCTTCACTCTTGAAGTGACAGAATCGGTTTATGGGTCGTTCAATGCTCTGGCGTAGTTAACTCTGCCGAACGGATTTGGCGGGAAAGGCCAAGAACGAGACCGGCGATAATAGCCAGACAGCCGAATAGTTGGCCCCAATGAAGCTGTTCGTGAAGCCACACTGCCGCCAGTCCGACGCCGAAGACAGACTGCGCGAAAACTGTGAGGGCGGCCAGATTCACTGGGCACTCTCGGATAACGAGAAACCAAACAGAGTAGCCGATGACAGTGCAGATGATGGCTAAAGCTACCAGCAGGAACCAGCCCTCGGTGGAAACCTGGGGAGCCGCCCGGAACGTGCGGAGGCCGTCCACTAACAGATTGGCAACGGTGCCCACCAGCAGGGAAATGGCCAGAGTTTTCATCACGCTGGCTCGTCCCACGATCGGCTTGCCCATTACCGAGTAGGCTGCTTCGCAAACAAAAGACGATACAAAAATCAAACTGGCGGCGAGACCAGCCCACTGGAAATCCGGCCGCCAAACCCCATGTAATAACGCTACCCCGGCCACACCTAACGCAAATCCGGCCAGCCGACGCGGACCGATATGTTCGCGAAGGAAGACCCCCGCCGCCACCGAGGTGATCAGAGGCTCGAAGCCCATCAACACCGCTGAGTCCCCTGCCCTGCCCAACTGGTTTCCATAGACTTGCAAGCGTTGGCCAAGGACAAAAAGCACCAAGCCCATGAGACAAGTCAACGCCAGGTCGCGACCCTTGGGTGCCGCACCAGGCAACCAAGGCCAAGCAAATAGCAAACAAAGTCCAGCCAAACCGAAGCGGAGCGTTACAATGGCGCCGGTCGGAAGAGTCTGGCCGATAACCTTGTAGCTGGAGTACACGGCGGCCCAGAAAAAGTTCATGACCAGCAGAATTATTAAATACGAAGGCTTCACTCGCGTCTAATGCAGCAGAACAAATCGATTTGCGACTGCAGTAGCAAGCTCCGATTCAACGCGCGAGCCGCTGTGGGCGTGTCGGCTATTGGGCTCCTGGCGAATACATGAAAAAATGGATTGTCTTGGTCTTGCTGGTCGGGTTGGGTGTCGGTGGGTATTACGGCTGGAATGCCTGGCAGAAGGCCAAAGCCGCCGCTGAAATCCCCGGCCGGCCCACCACTGCCGTTGCGGAGGTGCGCGATATTACTTTCGCCGTTAACGCCGCCGGCGAAATCGCCCCCGCCGAACAGGTTTCGGTGCGCCCTGAAATCAACGGCCTGCTCGAACAGCTTCCGGTGGACGTTGGCGACCGGATTAAGAAAGACGACTTGCTCTTCAAACTGGACGATTCAGAACTGCAGCAGCAGAAAGCCTCGAACCTGACGGACATCGAGAAAAGCAAGCTGGGGGTCGAAAAGGCCGAGCGCGATTACAAACGCGCGGAGCAGCTTTTACGCGACAAGCTCATCTCTCAAGAAGTTTTTGACGATACCAAAACGGCTTTTGATCTGGCAAAAAACGCGCTCGAGCGCAGCCAGCGAGACCTGGCCATCACCGAAGAGCATTTAACCAAGACGGAGGTGCGCGCTCCCTTTGATTGCACCATACTGACCAGGCCTGTTTCGATCGGCCAGGCAGTGTCGGGCTCCGGCGGCTTTAACAGCGGCACGGAAGTACTGACGATTGCCGATCTCAACTCGATGATCATCAATGCGCAAGTCAACCAGGCCGATGTGCCCCGACTCAAGGTCGGCCAACCCGTTGAAGTGACCATCGAAGCGGTCCCGGGCCTGGTGGCCACCGGCGTCGTGGAACGTATTTCTCCCCAGGCGAGCATCAAAAACAATATCAAAGGGTACCCCGCCCGCATCGTGCTTAAACAGGTCGATCCGCGCGTGCTGCCGGGGATGACCGCCAGTGTTAAAATTCCCGTCGCCAGCGCGGCGAGCGTCACGGCGGTGCCTTTGTCGGCTGTCTTCACGGAGAGAGACCCTGATACGGGCGATGAGCAGCGTTTTGTTTATGTGAAACACGCGGATTCTTTCGAGAGACGCAATGTCAAAGTGGGCGTGTCGGATTTCTTCTTCGCTGAAGTCCAGGAGGGTTTGAAACCGGGTGAAACAGTCTCCCTGGAGATGCCCAAAGAGGACCTCGAAAAGGAACCGCGCATGCTGGCCGGCCAAAATGCTTCGGGTGACAGCGCCGCCCAAAAAATTAAACCCGCCCTCGCGCCGAGCATCACTCGCACCAATGCCACAACTTTGGGCACCACCGCGCCCGCGACAGCCACTCCCGCTATCCCGGCCCGCGTCATCCCCGCCGCCGCTCCGGCTGTTTCTCGCGACGCTTCGGCCGGCAAATCTTCCTAAGCGCGCGGAGATTCCCCGCGGTTACCAACTTAGCTACGAGATTGATTAAAACCTATGGCACTCGTTGAACTCCGCAACGTCAGCAAGATCTACCGCCTCGGGGAGGAAGAGATACGGGCGTTGGATGACATTTCGTTGGACATCGACGCCGGCGAGTTCATCTCGATCATCGGCCCGTCCGGCAGCGGCAAATCCACGCTCATGCACATTCTGGGCTGCCTGGATTCGCCCACCTCAGGCACGATCCAGCTCGATGGGGTGATGATCCAAAATGCTTCTGCCCGCGAGTTGGCCACGATCCGCAATCGCAAGATTGGGTTCGTTTTCCAGTTCTTCAACCTACTGCCCAAGCTGAGCGTTTTACAGAACGTTGAGTTGCCCATGATCTACAGCGGCATCGCCGGCAAAGAGCGGCGGGAACGCTCGATGGCCGCCCTGGAGGCGGTCGGAATGGCGAACCGGTCCAAACATCGGCCCAGCCAGCTCTCCGGCGGCCAACAGCAACGCGCAGCCATAGCTCGGGCTTTGGTGAACAGCCCTCGCATTGTTTTCGCCGACGAGCCTACCGGCAACCTGGATTCCCATACCGGTGAGGCCATTCTGGCGCTATTCCGCAAGCTCAGTCAGGAAGGCCGCACCATCGTCCTGGTGACTCATGACCCGGAGATTGCCGCAGTGACACCGCGCCGAATCGAGATTCGCGACGGCAAAATCGCGGTGAAGATCGATTTGGCCCTCGCTGGGTTGGATCGGCAGCCGCGCGCTCAAGCTCAGGCTCCAATGGTGAAATGACACAGCGAAAACAGCCGAACGCCTATTGCGACGATGCTGGAGCGCCGATTGTAGGGACGTGCGCAGCCCTTCCCTCCGGACGCCAACGGCGTCCTTCATACCAGCCCAGGGCGGAGCCCTGGGAATGGCCTGGAAAAGCTCCTTGCAGGCCAACGGCCTGCCTCATCCAAGCTAGCGCCGCTGGGCTGGCGTCCCTGATGAAGCGCGCCTTTGGCGCTCACCAGTGTTTTTCATCGGTCCCTACCTGGGGCTTCGCCCCAGGCTGGTATGAAGGACGCCGTTGGCGTCCAATCCACGTGCGTCTCTTGGACCACCACGAAAACCCGAGCCTCGGACAGCCTTCGAACCCACAGAAGAAATCGTGGCGAAACGACCCGAATTTGAGCGACGCCAGCAGATTTAAAGTCTGCGCTACGCGGCCATGAAAGCCAAGGCGCTGCCAGTGCAGGAAATCGAGGCCTCTTCCATCCAGATCTGGATCACGATTCAAACCGGGCTGCGCGAGATCTGGGCACACAAATTCCGCTCGCTGCTCACGATGCTGGGCATCATCCTGGGTGTCTCAAGTCTGGTCGCCATGTCCGCCCTGGTCGCGGGCATGGAGAAAGGCGCCAAGGAAGCGCTCATTGCGATTGGGGGACTGGAAAAGGTTCGTGTCGAGGCCCAGGACCTGCCGATCGAGCAGCGCTATCTCTCCGATGAAGCGGTCGGCATCACGATGAACGATGTCTACGCCTTGAAGCAAAGCGCTCCATTGGTCACTCGGATTTCTCCCGAAATGCGCCTGCCGGCGACCTTCACGGCGAATGGCAAGCGTTTCCGCCCCTGGAACACCGTAGGGGTATGGCCGGTAGCTGTGGAAATGAACGAGCACGTCCTTCAGCACGGCCGCATGTTTAACGAACTCGACGACGAGATGGCCCGCAGCGTGTGTGTGATCGGCACTGCCACCCGCGATGCGCTGTGGGGCTCGCCCGAGAAAATCGGCGAAGAGATAAACCCCGTTGGCCAAATGGTATTCATCAATGGCTTGCCCTTCACGATTATCGGAATGTTCCAGGAATACGAGAGCGAGCAGGATCGCAAGGCTCGCGAACTGGCCAAAGCCCAGAGCGCCAGCCAAAAAAAAGGCGGCATTGCTCGCAATCGCGGACGCGGGCGTGGTGGCGGCGCTTTCGCCTTTAAGAACCGCACCGTTTACCTGCCGCTCAACACCGTGTGGATGAAGTTTCGTTCAGGAGCAACCTGGGCAGCGATGACTGCCGGGGGCAACACCGCGCCCGCCGGGGCCACAGGTGATCCGCGGTTGTCCAGCCTGGAACTGAAGATTGCCAGTGTTGAGCTGCTGGCCGAATCCCTGCAACAAGTGCGCAATGTGCTCATGAGCACGCATAAGGGAATCGAGGACTTCACCTTTCGCACTCAGGAAGACTGGGCTGACCAAATCAAAACGTTTGTTCACAACGCGCGCCTTAGCGGAGGGCTTATCGCCGGGATCAGCCTTCTGGTCGGGGGCATCGGCATCATGAATATTATGCTGGCCAGCATTTCCGAACGCGTCCGCGAAATAGGCATTCGCAAATCTGTGGGTGCCGCCACCGCCGACATTTTTATCCAAATCATTGTCGAATCGCTGGTCATCGCCCTGCTCGGCGGCCTGGCCGGACTCGCTACCTCCTTTGCCCTGGTGCAGATGATCAGCTCCTTTTCACCGACGGACAATGCCCCGATTGTGCGCGTCAGCGCCCTGGCCGTGGCCTTCGGCTTCAGCGCCCTGGTCGGAGTTCTTGCGGGCATTTTCCCGGCCATCAAAGCTGCCAGGCTCAACCCCATCCAAGCCTTGAGATATGATTAAGGAAAGGCGGCCCTGGGAGCGCCGGCGTCCCGCCGGCGAATTCGTTAGTCCAAAGGTGCAACTCGCCGGCGAGACGCCGGCGCTCCCAGGGCCGTCATGAACTTCCTTAACACCATCATTGTTGGGTTGAAGGAGGTGTGGTCGCACAAGTTCCGCTCGTTTTTGACCATGTTGGGGATCATCCTCGGCGTGGCCAGCCTGGTCGGCATGGCTGCCATCATCAAAGGCATGGAAAACGGAATGAAGGAGACCATGATCGCGATGGGCGGAGCTGACAAAGTGCTGCTGGAGGAAGAGGATGTGCCCCCGGAGCAGGAGCATCTCTCTGACCAGGCCCCCGGACGCACGATGTCAGATGTCCAGGCTCTTCGCGAATCGGCTCCCCTGCTGCGGCTCATTTCTCCAGAGATGGCGATCTACGGCGTCACTGTTTCGCGAGAAGACAAAATGGTTTCGCCAACGGAAACGGCGGGTGTGTGGCCGGCGGTCATTGATATGAACCTCCACACCGTTGAGCATGGCCGCTTTTTTACCGATCTGGATGAGGAAAACGCCAACGCGGTTTGCGTCATCGGCACAGGGATTCGCGACGAATTATTCGGCTCACCCGAAAAAGTCGGCCGGGAGATCGTGCCTCTGGGGGAGAAGATCAACATCAATGGCCAGCCGTTTACGATTGTGGGGATGTTCACTCGCTATGAAGGCGAACGGGAAAAAAAGGAACGCGAGTATGCGAAGCTGCATCCGCAGGAACCGCGGGCCGGCCCGGCCCGGCGTCGGGGTTGGGGTGGCCACGGAAATTGGGCTTTTTATCGCAAGAATTATACACTCTACATGCCGTTGAATACCGCCTGGATGCGCTTCCGCGCCGCGAGCGTGGTGAATGGCGCTCCGGACAATCGGCTGAGCGACATCGACTTGAAGGTCATCGATCTCGATCACTTGGAACCGGCCTTGCAGCAGGCTCGCAACGTTCTAATGCTGACTCACCATGGCATTGAAGACTTTAGCTTTCGCACCCAGGAAAACCAGTTGGAAAGCATCAACCAGCAGATTCATAACGCGCGGATGAGCGGCGGGATCATCGCAGGAATCAGTTTGCTGGTGGGCGGCATCGGGATTATGAACATCATGCTGGCCAGCATCAACGAACGCATCCGGGAAATCGGGATCTGCAAAGCCGTCGGTGCGACCGGCCCGGCAATCTTCACACAGGTCCTCATCGAAAGCATCGTGATCGCTCTGCTGGGTGCCGCGCTGGGTGTGGCCGCTTCTTTCGGTTTCGTGCGCATTCTCGAGCTGATCAGCCCGACCTCCAATGCGCCCGTCATCACAGCCGGCGCGATGGTTGTGGCGGTCGCTTTCAGCGCCGCCGTGGGAGTTTTCGCCGGGTTATTCCCCGCGTTCAAGGCCGCCCGCCTCGACCCAATCCAGGCGCTACGCTATGAATAGGAAGGCTGAAGGCTGAAGGCTAAAGGCTAAAGTGAAGAAAAAGCACCGACGAGAACCGACAAGCGCACCACGGTCTTCACTTCAGCCTTTAGCCTTTAGCCTTCAGCCTCCAGCCTTTCTCTATCGCGCTGGTTCGATTTTTAGGGTGTAGGTTACGGGCACCAAGGCGGCTGCGATCGCATCGGCTAACGGCTGGCGCTCTTGCTCTGTTCTGTTTGCCACTCCTTCCATGTCGCTTTTGGCCTCCGGGCTGCGAAAGGACTCCTTAATCTGCTTGGTTTCGTAGGCCTCTTTGGCGGCGACCGCAGCGTCGACTTTGGCGAACGCAATGCAGAACGGGTTTACGGGAAACTCCTGCGCCAGGTTGACGCCGCTGGCAAGTTGGTCCGCCGTAAAGGTTTTGCTCTGCTCGCCCCAGGTGACCTGGTAATTCGGAGACCGCGCGTTGTGCCCTACGAGCACCAAACGGTTCAGCTCCTGGTTGAACGGTATCAGCGTCATGGCGGAGCGGATGCTGTTGAAGCTCGACGGATCGTCTGTGGGGCAGGAGGGGTACGAGTCGTGAGGGTCACTGGTTTCCACGCAGGAGCAGAACGGGTATTTCGAACTGCTGATAGTGAATTCGCCATCTTTCGCGGAAAGCACCTTATGCCCTTTGCTGGTTTTCATCTTCCCTCGTTTCAGGTCCACGGTGAACATCCCGATATCTCCATTGAAGCCCAGCGCTTTGAGAAACGCATAAGCCATTACAGTGTGCCCGGCCCAAGCCGGATGGACTCCGTCCTTACCCGCGATGGCGTAGTTCGTGCCGTATTGCTTTTGTGCCTCCACACCCGCCGTGAGCATTGGCCAGAACACGTCGGCGAATCCCACCTTCTCCTGCTCGGCGATCTGGATTCCAATGTTGCGCAACTTGCATAGGTTCAAATTCAGATCATCGACCGTGCCAGTGGCACTTTTTACCCAAAATGGAATTTTACCGACGCATCCGGGCGATCCCTCGACCACCCGTACGCCATTGGCCTTAAACGCCTCGACCACGGCGGTGGAGCTGTCGCGATAAGTTTGTCCAATACGGTCTTGGTAGGGTCGGTATTCATGATCGTTCATCCCGTAGCAGGTCGTCGCGATTGTCGGCTTGAATCGCAAACAATCATTCGTCATGCGCACCAGGAACCCCGGGGCCCGCTCACCGCTCCAGCCAAATTGCCGCACTGTGACCTTCAGTTCGGGCACGCACATGGTCAGGTAATCCTCCATGATCCTGGAATACATCTTCTGTTCGGTAATGGAATCGCCGCAAATCGCCAGTCGATCGCCGCGTCGCAGAACGAGTCCGGTAACGGATGGCGCCTTGAGGGGCTGAAACTGTTCAAAATAAGCGCCGTTTGGCTTGGGTTCGTATGATTGCGCCAGTCCGCAGGCGCAGGCAGCGAGGGTAAGAAGGACAATGAGTTTTAGACGCATATACTGCGGGCTGAATTGTTCGGTTTTGCAGCTGCGGCGTCAAGCACCAGAGTCGATCAGCTCGGATTGGTCTCATCCATGGCAGGGGGGGACGCCTGGGCGTGCTTCTTGCGCTGGTGCCGCGCCACAATGGCGCGGGTGATGAAGAAGGACGCCAATGAGACAGGCGCGGCGACAACGCAGCCGCCGACCAGCAAAGGTTTGCCGACCGAGAAGAAAGTGGTCCAGTGCCGCCAGGCGGGGCCTCCCCATCGGATGTGGCTGAACGGCGGAGGCCACTGATGCGGCGAGCTGAGGAGCCAGTAGCCGACATTGTATTCCCAGCGATATATCACAGGCATGAACGGCAGGATCACATCATGCAAAGCCCCGGAAATCACTGCCGCCAATATGTTGCTGCCGGTGAGCCAGGCAAAAAGAATCGCGAAAAGAGTTTTCAGTCCGAACAACGGTGTGAACCCAAAGAAAATGCCAATGGCCACGCCGCCGGCAATGGCTTCCGGGGTGTCGCGGATCGCCAGCAATTTGAGCGAATGTTCGTGAAACCAGCGGCGCATGTTCATAGCTCAAAGATTGCGGTTAAACTCGACGGCATCCGCATAGCGCACACCAGTGCCGCCAAAAATATCCAGGGCCGAGCCGATCGTGAGGTCGATACGCCCCTGCCCCAAAGCCGTGACGAGCTCCAGGTCGGCAAGCGAGCTGGCTCCGCCAGCGTAAGTGCAAACAATGGGGGAGCACTTCCCCAGCTGCCGAACGAGATCCTCATCGACGCCGCGGCACAATCCTTCGACGTCAACCGCGTGAATCAGGAATTCCGCACACCATTTGGCCAGCTTGTTCAGGTTCTCTCCATCGACCAGCACTTCGGTAAATTTTTGCCAACGATCGGTGACCACAAAGTATTGGCCTCCGCGGCGGCGGCAGCTCAAATCGAGGACCAGGCGCTCGCGACCGATCTCCTTGACCATGGTTTTTAGCCGTTCCCAGTCCACCTGGCCGTCATGGAATATCCAGGAAGTGACAATGACGTGAGAGGCTCCCGCTTCGAGCCAGCCACGCGCGTTTTCCAATGTCACGCCTCCGCCCAGGTGCAGGCCACCCGGGTAAGCCTCCAATGCGCTGCGGGCCTGGGCGTCGTTGCCCGGGCCCAGCCGGATCACATGTCCTCCCTTCAGACCGTCACGCTTATAGAGCTCGGCAAACCAAGCCGCGGGACGGTCGGTGACAAAATTGGTGCGCAAGTTGCCCGCCTCGCTCTCTAGCGTGCCGCCTACGATCTGTTTCACCTTGCCCTCATGAAGATCAATGCATGGACGAAACATTTCCTAAACGTAGGGAGATAACTCGGAAATTCAAACCCGAATCTGCCAAGAGCAGGTGGGTATGCAGGGCCACTAACAAAGTAGCCGACGCCGTCGTCTGGTGGGGCGAGGCTCCTGCCAAGCCCTGATCATTTACCCGACCGGGCGGCCTGTTCATCGCAAGAAACGGCTTTAGTTAGGGCTCGGCGGGAGCCTCGCCCCACCAGTCTGGCGCGCACTCCAGTTGCGGACTTTGACACCCTCTGGGTGGGGATGGCGCGCCGTCCCTACCTCAGCGTCAGACTATTTTTTGATGCGATAGAACTGCACTGAACCGGATTTTGGCGCCAGGGCTTGAAAAGTACCAGGGCTAACCTGGGTAATCGTGACGCCGGGTGCGGGCGAATACGGACCGCTGACGACGGCGGCGCTCAACAGCGTGAAAGCCGAAGCAGGATCCGTTTGGCTTCCAGTGAACGTGAGCACCAGCGTCGCACCTGAGTTGGTGATCCTGGTAAAACTGGGCTGCGCGGGAGGTGGCGGGCCACCTTGCCGAGCAATGCGGAAATATCGGTCCGCGCCGCCCGCCGCGAACGTGGCGCTGAATTCGCCTGGCGCGACGCTGGTCACCGTCGCGCCGGACACAGGGAGATAGGGCCCTGCCAACGTCGCTGCGCCAACCACGCTAAAGGTCGAGGCGGTGTCGTTAGTTCCGGCCGAAAACTCAATAATCACCGAGCCTCCCGAAACTGTGATCCTGGTGATCTTCGGCTGGGTCACTGGTGCCACTCCAACCACTTGGACTGTTCCCAGGGCCAGTGTCGTTGCGCGGTTCGGCCTGGGCGGGGAAACCGCCCGCCACACCCCCTGGGCATAATTGTCTATGTAATAAACATTCCCAACCGCATCCCAGGCGCAAGCCCGGTCTTCGTGGTCCGTAACCCCGTTGATTGTTACGCCGAGATCCAGGTTGGTCACCACCGCGCCGTTGGTGACGTAAAGGATTTGCGTACATCCATTGGTGGAGGTGGAAAGGCCGGCGAAGGCCACGGCAACATAAGTGCCGGTAGGGTCCACTGCGATCCCGCTAGCCCCCGCCATAGTATCGTCGCCCGCCCCCACCGCCCAATCGGCCTGGGTTATTGGGCCGGTATTTGTGCCGGGATGATACGCAGGAAAACGAAACACGCGATTTTGAGAGTCACCGGGCTCCGCAAGCGATTGGATCGTGTAAATATTTCCGCGAATGTCCAGCGCAACGTCCTCGGGATTTGTGGTAAGGCTGCCCCCAACGGCCACGGCGGTAGTGCCCACATCATTGGTAGCGCAAACTCCGTCTGGAAGAAGTTGGTATCTCAAAATCCCCAGGCCAAGCTGTCCGGTCGTCATCGGCGTGTCCGCCATCCACAAAACCGTGTTTGTTCCCTCCCCTGAGAGTGCCGGCCCACTCAGATTGACATCCAGGTTCGTCCAGTTGTCTGGCCGAAGCACCGGCAGTTCCGAGTTAGTGGAAATCGTCGGATCCCATCGGATTACCTGCCCGTTAGTGGTGAAGTCATTTACGTACACGAAATCATCGCGCGAAATCTCCAGTCGCCATGGGCTAAACGTATCGCCGGCCCAAGGATAACCTCCCGTGCTCACGCCGCCTTCTTCGGCATAGGAACCATCGGCATTGCACTTAAGAATTCCGACCTGGTAGCCCAGCCAGTTGTTGCCCATCGCATCATTATACTCCGAGTTCGCGACCAGGACCCTTCCGTAGTAAGGACTGTTGGTGTTCTGGTCCACCCCAATGCCGCGTCCGGCCCAGACGTTATTCCCCTCCGCGTTATCATCGGTCGTTTGGGTCCAGACGGGATAGCCCTGAGAAGCGGCGGTGATGGCAATCGAGTACGTGCCCGCAGCCACTGGATTGGAATCGTCGCCGTTGCCGTTCCACACAATAGTATTGGTTCCGCGCAGGGTTCCAGCGCTGCCCGCCGACAGAGAGATGGTCCGCACCGCGGTAACGCCTGCCAGCACTTTAATCGTCACACCCGCCGAAGCCGGCTCGTTCAGGATGTAACTGATGTTCACCCCGCTGCCTGCGGCGACAAGGGTATTCGTGTACCCATCGTTAATCTTGACCGAAGTGGGGTACACATTGGCGCCGAGGGGCAAGGCGGCCAAAGCCCACACGGCAACCAGCAAACCAAGCCATCGGCCAGGGCGAGAAATTGTAGGCGCAAACCAACAGTCGTCGCAGGTACTCATGGGGATCATGTCTTTGGTTCTATTCAAATCGAAGCTCAACCGCACTCAAAGCAAGCGGACTCAACTCGGCTCCAATGCGAGTTGGCTCGCAAGCTTTTCCAGATCCGCGCCGTAAGCCGGCAGGCAGGGCAGAATTCTGGCGCAACGCTGGCTGATCCAGGGGCTCGCTCCGGGCCGCGGCTTGAGACCGCCCGCCGGACTCACCAACATCCGCCAGGCTTGCTGTTGCTCGCGGTCAAAAGTGTCCAGCAGATCCAGCGAACCCGCTTCGCGCACAATTCTGTGCAAAATCGAACTCAAAGCGGCCGCTTCGGCAAAGCCCCTGTTCATGCTCTGCACACCGACTGGCCCGGTCTGGTGTGCGGCATCACCAACCAACCAGCATCGGCCGCGTCCGAAATGAGCTACGAGACGGCGCTCGAAATTCACCTCGGAACACCAATGCACCTTCTTGACTTCGTGGTTAAACCAAGGCGCACGCTGGCGAGCTACCTTTTGAACATATTGGCGCACACGTTCGTCAATCGTCGGCTCGTCCAAGCGCACCGCACGTCGTTCCTTTTCAGGAAAGTCTCCGGAGAGCTCCGCGCGCTGCAATTGGAAAGTCCAGCGACAACGGTTCTCGGCCAAGGGCCAAAGAACGTTCGTCGTCGTCTCGTCCAAAACCACCCTCAGTTCATCGGTAATAATCGAAGTCGATTCAAACTCGAACGCCGCAAACGATTCGGTGGGACCAGTCCGCTGATATTCTAATCCGGCTCGCGGCCGCACCATCGAATTGTGACCATCGGCCCCGATTAGAAACTCCGTCCGGATATTGGCTCGGTTTTTGACCACCGTTTCCCAATGCGGAACGATATAACCCGTACTGGTCCCTTCCAGTTCCTCCACCACGGCGGAGACGCACTCTTCTTCCTGCGTAAATTCTTCAAAGCGGTGATTCCAATGGACCGCCACACCAGCGGCTCGGAGCCGCTGTTCCAAAAGCCCTTCCAGCGCGTTCTGGGGCAGGACCAACAGGAAGGGGAAACTGCCTCCGAGCTTTGCAAAATGAATCTCCGCATGGCGCGTAGCTCCTTCGTAAAAGGCAAGCGTATCGACCCGGCGGCCCCGCGCAATGGCGGACTCAGCCATGCCCATTGAATCGAGCAGCTTCAAGGTGGCCGGGTGCAAAGCGCAGGCATAACTGCGAGCGGTGGTGCGCAACTCACGATCAATTAGAGTGACTTCGATGCCCCTCTCGGCAAGCAACAGCGCGGTCCAAAGCCCCACCGGCCCGGCTCCCACAACCAGCACCTCCGTTTGTGTCTCGCGCATAACGTATTCTTCTTTTCTTGCCCAGCCGTTCCAGACCGATAATAGGTTCTCAGTCCCAAAAAGTCATGCACTATTCGGAGAGGTTTTCGTTGCGAATTCGCCACAACCTGCCGACGATGGCGCCCACGTGAAGACGCTGCATGCCTATTTGACCCGGCAGATTCTGGGGTCTCTGGTAATGACCGTTTTGGTCTTCACCTTCGTGTTGCTGGTGGGCAATGTCCTGAAAGACATCCTGCCGCTGCTTATGAGCGGACAGGTCAGTTTCGGGGCGGTGGCCACAGCGGTGGGTCTGCTGGTGCCCTTTGCCTGGGTGTTCGCGTTACCGATGGGCATGTTGACGGCAACGTTACTGGTCTTTGGCCGCTTTAGCGCCGACCAGGAGCTGACCGCACTGCGGGCCAGCGGCATCAGCCTGCTCTCGCTCATCAGCCCGATCCTGCTGCTGAGTCTGTTCTTGTGCGGAGTGAGCGCGCTGGTCAATCTGGATCTCGGGCCGCGTTGCCGGGTCGCCTTCACGACCATGCGTTTTAACTTCGGCTCCAAGCTATCGGCTGCGCTGCTGCCGGAAGGGCGCTTTATCACGGATCGGCCCGGTTTTATTTTTTATATCGGCAAGAACCGCGAGGGAAGCCTGGAGGATATAATGATTCTCATGCTGGAGAGCGAAACCAATCTTCAACGCACGATTCTGGCACCTCGAGGCAAAATGGCTGTGGATACCCCCAACAAGGTCTTGAGACTGACCCTCCAGGACCCCAAAATTATTGAAATGGATGGCACGGCGGCCGTCTCGCAAGAAAGCCTCATTGACCTGCCACTTGAGCCCACCCAGAAAGACGCTCTCAAACCAAAAATTGACGATATGACGTTTAACCAGCTTTGGGACGAACTGAGCGACCTGGAGCGGCGGATTCGTTTGCCGATGTCACTAAAGCACTTGTCTCCCGAGCAAGTCCGGGAGCGCAAACGCCAATGGCAACAACAACGCGACGACCTCATCACGCCCATCGTTTTTCAGATTCACCGCCAGGTGGCCTTCTCGTTCGCTTGCTTCGGCTTCACGCTGCTGGGCATTCCCTTGGGTATCCGCGTCCACCGCCGCGAAACCAATGTGGGCATCGCTCTGGCCCTGGTGCTTGTCGCAATTTACTACAGCTTTATCCTCCTCGGCCAGGCTCTGCAGCACCGCCCCGAATTCTTTCCCTTTTTGATAGTTTGGGTCCCGAACTTCCTTTTTCAGGCGGTCGGCGCAGTTCTGCTTTGGCGCGCCAATCGAGGAGTGTAGAAATCGAGTATGTGGAACGCGCTCTGGATTTTTGTCGGTGGCGGACTAGGCAGCCTGGGTCGATGGTGGTTTTCCGGGTGGATCGCCAATACGATTGGACAAACCTTTCCTTGGGGTACCCTTCTGGTCAATATCTCCGGGTCGTTCATCATCGGCTTGTTCGCCACGGTGACAGGACCTGAGGGCCGTTGGCTGGCGTCGCCCGGTTTTCGCCAGTTTTTCATGCTTGGGATCTGCGGCGGCTACACGACTTTTTCCTCCTTCAGCCTGCAAACGCTGACGCTGGCAGAGGACGGCCAATGGTTTAGAGCAGGAGCAAATTGCGTGCTCTCGCTGGTCTTGTGCCTAGCGGGAGTTTGGCTTGGCCATATTTTGGCTCTGGAAATCAACTCGATGAAAGGACATTAATATGAACCTGCCACACGAAGCCACCCTGTTGCGCATTTTCATCGGCGAAAGCGATCGGTGGGAACACAAGCCGCTCTACGAAGTCATTGTTCTAAAAGCCCGCGAATTACACCTGGCCGGCGCCACGGTCCTGCGCGGGCCCATGGGGTTCGGCAAGTCCAGCCGCCTTCACACAGCCAAGATTCTGCGTCTCTCCATGGATTTGCCGCTGGTGATTGAAATCGTCGACTCCGAGGAGAAGATCCAGGCGTTTCTTCCCATGTTGGACCAAATGATGAAAGGCGGGCTGGTAACGTTGGAAAAGGTCCGGGTAATCCATTACCGCGCGGACCCGGCGGGCGCTGCGCCGGTTTGAAACCCGAATAGATGCTACCTCTTGGCCTAGGGAAATGCGCGCAGCGTTTGGACTGCGCGGAGCTTGCTCCCGCTTTTCGGAGAAGCGCCGCCACACAAAAGCGCCGGCAAGCCGGTCGCACTCCACACGCTTCGTGAAATCTCGCGCGGGACGCTTCCTGGCCCGACTAATGGACGCTAATATTCGCGCGCAGCAATAAAGTGTGAACAAGCTGGGGAAAAGCAGTGAACAAGAAGCGACACATTTTCCTCGTCCAGCCATACAAGCCCAATCACTATTGCGCGACACGATACCGCCGCAAAATTTACCTAGAATCATGCCAACCGAAGAACGAGTGCTTTGTTTTGAACGCAACCTCCTGGAAGAGCTGGGGGTGTTTCAGGGAATCAACCTGGATGTGCAAAAGTACCTGCCCGTCGTCACCGCTCGGCCGAAGCTGGTTTACCTTAACCGAAGTGAGGCTGAACAGGACAAACGCTACAAGCAACTCATTCCGTACGTTCTCCTGGTTTCTAACGGGAAGATCCTCCGCTATCGCCGTGGCAAAGGGGGACAGGAGACGCGCTTGCATGGTTTATACTCAATTGGAGTCGGCGGCCATATCTCAGACGAAGATCACGGTCTTTTCTCAGCAGGAGTGGGGTACGAAGAAGGCATGCGCCGGGAACTGATGGAGGAGGTGGCGGTCGAGCAGGTCAACGCACCAGCGGTCGGGCTCATCAATGATGACAGCACAGAAGTCGGTTGTGTGCATTTCGGAGTGGTTCACATCATGCACGTCGCCGATGAATCAGTTGCCGGTCGACGCAGTGGCATTGTTGGACCTGAATTTATCACGATTTCCGAAGCGCTGAATGACACATCCGCCTATGAATCGTGGTCGCGCTTTTGCTTGGAAAATCTCGATTCGCTGCTGGCGAAGGCGCCGAACACGAACGTTGCGCCAAAGGACGATGGCGTACGTAACGGACAATTTGCTGCCCACTGACGGAACCGTCGCTATTACGGACAAATCCTCGATCGGACTCCGACACAACATCACTGGTTGCACAGCTTGCCAAAATCCAGGAGAATCACTGGACCGCGCATCAATCTCACCTTCCGCACGATTGTCAGCATGATTCCTGCTTTGTAGTCGCTTTACATCGTTTTAGCGGGCAAGCCGGTTGCCTCGAATGGTACCGACCCACCCTGAGCCGATTCAGACAGAATGCGCGGAACCAATTTATCCGAAATCCTGGAATGTCGTCCCGGGTGCCTCAAAGCGGGACAACCACCTCCAACTCCTATCCGATGAAGGCGTTCGAGTTACTTAAGGTAATGGAGCTTGGGCTGGCATTGGGGTCATTTGGCTTGGTGGCTCAAACCTGGGGAGCCGAGCGAGCGCCGGCACTAGGTAAACTTAGCCAGATCCTCAACCTTTCAGTTGATGAGGCTGGCAAAGGCCTGACCGTTAAGGCGCGAGGAACTGTCACGTTTTGCGATCGCGACCGCGGCATGCTCTTTGTCCAGGATGGCGGCGCAGCCGTGGCGGTGCGCATTCCAACGGTACGAGACAGCAACACCGAATTCGAGCCGCAGCAGGGCCAAATCATAGAGCTAGAAGGAATCACGGTTAAAGGCCGCCTCACGGCGGTCATCCGGAGTAGCGTTCAGCGATTTATCGAGCAGGGGACGATGCCGGCTCCCATCGAACTGAGCCCAGGTGCTCTGTTCCAGCCGAAAGCAGAGAGCCACTGGATTCACGTCACGGGTTGGATTCCCTCGATCACAAGGCTAGGTACGCGAGTCAGCTCTGAGCTGGTGGTGTGCCCTGGGCAATCGCTGGAGCTCGTGCTCAACGGCAGCGACACCTCGGAAGCCAAGGAACTAGCCGGATCCCTCGTAGACGTGTTCGGCGTGTTTAGCCTTAAGTTTGACGCTGCAGGAAAAGTTAACGGGGCTCGGCTTTACGTCAGCGATCTATCTCGGATCCAGAAACGCAGGTCCCTTGCGGTCACACCTATAGTGGAAGCCGGCACAATGCCGGGTAAAGGGGTTCTCAATGAGCCGTTCCGCATTCACGGCTCAGTCGTCAATCACTCGTTAGGCGATTTCCTAATCGTTCGAGATAGCTCGGGCAGTTTGCGGGTCCCGTACCGTTCCTTGAACTATTTCAGCCCCGGCAGCCTGGTCGAGGTGTTTGCCTACCCCCTCCAGTATCGCCCCGCCCTGCTTTTGACGAACGTCACGGTCAAGTTGGTCTTAACCGATGCGCCGGGCGCGGAGGCCGCTGTCGCTATCATTACTCCGAGCGGCCCGAATACAAACTTGCCCGTGCTCACGCGAGTCGCGCAGATTCGCCGGCTCTCGCCGCAGGAGGCTTCACGTGGCTATCCGGTGCATCTCTCCGGGTGTATCACCTACTGTGATGTGCCTGGCTATCAGCACTTTATTCAGGACGACACGGCGGGCATCTATTTCGATGCTGCCCGGATTGAAAACGCAACGCGCCTGCGGTCCGGTCAGAGAGTGGAGGTGGAAGGCTTCACGGGTCCCGGTGACTATGCTCCGATTCTTCTGGGCCAGAGCGCTCGGGTGCTGGGAGAGGAGGCCCTGCCGACGCCTGAAATGGTCAGCTTCAGGAAGCTGATGAGCGGTAATTTCGACAGTCAATGGGTGTTGCTCAAGGGTGTCGTGCGCAACCAGTGGCTGGGAACTAATTCCTCAACACTCGCCCTGTTTACGGGCGACGGCCTGATTAAAGTAGCGGTCTCGGGCCAGGCGGAGAGTCTGGGCCTCAGGAGCCTGGTTGATGCCGCCGTCGAGGTCCAGGGCGTGTGCCGAACTATCTTTGATGATCATCGAAGGCTGCAAGGAGTGGAACTGGAAGTCCCTGGCTGGGCGCAAGTAAGTTTTAAAGAAGGGGCCACCGCCGATCCTTTCACGTTGCCCGTCAAACCGGTCAATGAACTATTCCAGTTCCATGCCGAGGGCACTGAATTGCATCGTGCGCATTTAGTCGGGGTAGTGACCTTGCGCGCTTCTGACGGTTCGTTTTATCTGCAGGATGACAGTGGCGGAATCCAGATCCAGCCGGGACCGGCGGGTAGCTCACTGGATATCGGCACGACCGTGGAGGTCGTCGGCTTTCCGGTCATTCTGGAACAGATTGGGATGGTGCAAGACGCGCTGGTCCACCCATTGAAGAAGGGCACAACCGTGGAACCCACCGATCTCAAGGCCGATGCCCCGTTGGAAGACACACTGCAAGCGACTCTGGTGCGCCTCCAGGGCGAGGTACTGGGACGCTTTCCCCATGGCTCCGAAGAACTGCTCACGTTACGGTTCGGTCAACGGTTGATTGATGTGTTGCTGCAGACGGGAACTCGCGAAGGTGAACTCGCCGATATAGCGCCGGGGACGATCGTGCGGTTAATGGGGGTTTACGTCGCTCAATTCGATGGCGGCGGCAGCGTTCAATCCTTTCGAGTGCTATTGCGCTCGGCCAACGACGTCACCGTCGTCTTCCGTCCAGCCTGGTGGAATGTGAGGCGCACCCTCTGGGCGCTGGGAGGATCGGCGGCTGTCTTGTTATTGGCGTTGGGTTGGGTCAGGGCGCTGCGCCGCCAGGTTCATCAACGCACGCGAGAACTGCACGAAGAAATCGAACACCACAAACGAACCGAGGCCAAACTCGAGGCCGAAATCGCCGAACGCAAGCGCATGGAATCTGAAGTCGAGCGGACGCACCAGGAACTGCTGATCGCCTCCCGCCAGGCGGGGATGGCCGAAGTAGCCACCAGCGTCCTGCACAACGTGGGCAATGTTTTAAACAGCGTCAATGTATCGACCAGCCTGGTGGCCGAGAAAATCCGCAGATCCAAGGCCGGCAACCTGTCCCGGGCCGCCGAGATGATTGATGCGCACCCCTCCGACCTGGCGCATTTCCTCACCGAGGATCCGAAAGGCCGGCAGCTGCCGCTGTATTTTCGCAACCTGGCCAAACATCTCCACGCCGAACAGGGGTCAATCCTGACGGAACTGGAATCGCTTCGGAAAAATGTGGAGCACATCAAGGCATCGTGGTCATGCAACAGAATTATGCCAAGGTCTTCGGCTCCGCCGAGCCGATCAAGCCCGACGAACTCGTCGAGGACGCGCTCCGAATGCACAGCGGGGCGCTGGTGCGCCACGAAGTACGTGTGATCCGACAATACGAGCCAAATCTGCCAGAAATCACCGTCGACAAGCACAAGCTTCTGCAAATTCTGGTGAACCTGATCAGCAACGCCAAAAAAGCCTGCGACGATTCGCCCAAATCCGAAAAGCTTTTAACGGTCCGCGTGGCCAACACAGACGGCCGTTTGAAAATTTCAGTCATCGACAATGGTGCCGGCATCCCGCCCGAAAACCTGACGCGGATCTTCAATCACGGCTTTACCACCCGCAAGGACGGCCACGGATTTGGGCTGCACAGCGGCGCGCTGGCCGCAAAAGAAATGGGCGGATCCTTGGTGGTGCAGAGCGATGGGCTGGGAAAGGGTGCGAATTTTACCATCGAACTGCCCGTCTAACTAAAGTAAAACCCGAAGCTCGAAGGCCGAAATCCGAAGACCGGAATGCCGCGATTTTTAACCGCAAAGAACGCAGAGAACGCATAGAGGTAAGGCCAAACGCTGGTTTGATTCTTTGCGCTCTTTGCGTTCTCTGCGGTTGATCAATTCGGGCTTCGGATTTCGGGCTTCTTTCGGCCTTCGGCCTTCGGATTTCGGGTTTACCAAGGGTTGCCTTTAGCCAAAAAGCGAGTCACTATTGCGTCATGTTCAACCTGGCTCGGTTTGGCGCAGGGCCGTCAACTGTGGTCGCGTTAGTACTGGCTTCAATCGCGATCAGCAGCCGCGCGGCCGACAAGGACATTATCATCAACGAGATTATGTATCATCCTCCGCTCGACCTGGAGGAGTTGCAGTACGTTGAACTGTTCAACCGCGGCCAAGCCAGCGTCGATTTATCCGGCTGGTCATTCGCCAAGGGGATCCAGTTTGACTTTCCCAAGAGCACACAGCTCGCCGCCGGAGGCTACCTCGTGGTCTGTCGCAACACTAAGATGTTTGCCGGAAACTATGGGAATAAGATCGCCGCCCTTGGCGACTTTACCGGCAAGCTAAGCCATCGAGGCGAAAAGATCGAACTCAACAACGCGGAGGGTTTGCTAATCGATTCGGTGAAATACTCCGACCACGAGCCCTGGCCCGCCGCCCCCGACGGACACTCGACATCGCTGGAAAGGATCT
>Ga0210409_10000791_pt1 | contig 46190 bp, 37 predicted proteins | sample IncBWH17MmetaG_FD_161649 | JGI IMG/M metagenome (GOLD analysis project Ga0210409, IMG submission 161649) | Forest soil microbial communities from Barre Woods Harvard Forest LTER site, Petersham, Massachusetts, United States - Inc-BW-H-17-M | ecosystem: Environmental > Terrestrial > Soil >... | reverse complement strand
GCGACTGAAAGGCACCCGGCGAACCGGGTCACACCCCGTTTGAATACCCTATCCCCCAGTAGCTTCCGCCACATGGGGCAGGTTTTAAAGTATAACACGCGACGGGCAGAACGCGGCAAGAGGCAGAAACGGGGGCCCACGGCGGGCCAGGCGAGCCCCACGCGGCGCCGCAGGAACTGCGCTGGCATTACTAATGTTGGCTGGCCCAGCCATAATATACACCTCAGCGGCACCTTACGATACGGGGAGGCAAACGATGGCAGCGGAAACGAAATTCTACTGCAACGTGAAAGCGTTGAATCCGGCCGAACGAGCGAGCCACAAGCAGCTAACCGAGAAGTTGATCGCCGTGCGAACGGAGATCGTGGAAATGGACTGTGGGTATGAATTCCAGTTCAGTCGGTCCACCATGACGCTGGCAGAGTTGGCGGACTGGGTGGCCGCGGAAGGAAAGTGCTGCCCATTTTTTGATTTTCGCATCGATCTGGAGCACGAAGGCAAGTTGCTGTGCCTGCGATTGACGGGCGAGGAGGGCATCAAGGCATTCATCCGGGCAGAGTTCCAAGTGCCCGGCAAGCAGCAGTAGTCAGCTCGTCAACTGCAGATTACCTTTTGGGCCGCTCAACCGCGCGCGCAGCTGCGGCTTTTCCCCGTTCACGACGGGAACGTCCAGCGAAAGCAGCTTGAGCGTCTTGGCGAGTTGGTCTGGTTCTGGAGTCATCAGTTCAAAACGAATCAGGTGACAACCAGCGGGGGCGTCGGCGGAAGGGTGTGGGGAGTCGGCGCTCCATTGGATGAAAAACGGCAGCAACCCGGAAGCATTGTCTTTCACATTGAGCGTTTGCCACTGCAGCAGGCGGCCATCAGGACGCTTGCGCGAGCCGGGAGTCGGTCCTTCGAAAGCCAAGCCCGCTTCCCCAAGTCGCTTGGCGAATGAGCTGAGATCGCCGGGATGAGCGGCCCATTCCACCAGCCGCGGCTCGCTGAGTTTCTCGAGTTGTGACCGGCGAGCGCTTTTGGAATCCGGTTGGGCCGGATCGGGCGCAATGATTTCCAGATAGTGCCGCTGACCCAGTGAGAGCAGGGCATTCTGTGTGCCGCGACCGGGATGGACGCCGCCGACGATTGCCTTCACACCAAGATGCTGTTCGACGAAAGTGATTCCGCGATCCAGATCGCAGCTGCCAAGCAGGATGTGGTCCAGTTCGTCGGGCACGGCACCGGGCGTTTCCGCGCGTATGAGCATCGGTGTCACTAGCGCGCCCGCAGCCACACCCAGAAATGATCGCCGCGTCAGCACGTTGGTCCTCCTCGCAGTTGATGCGCACCGTCAGCAATTGTGGGATGCGCTCGACCACGTAAATTCTCCGTCATTCGCCCAGGTACAGCCAAGTAAAGAAATGCGTCAGCGCTGCGGAAAAAGTTGGCCGGGAACGAAATACAAAAGCACAGCCAGGGCTATGAGAAGCGAGGGGTAATACGCCGTGATTTTGGGAGCGGGCATGGGAGCAAGATCTTTCATCGCGCCCGGTGAGTTGAGCCGGATTATTGAATCAGTCGGCTGGCGATTTCTTCCTGCAGGGCGGTGACAACGTCCGCCAGGGGGCGCGCGCCGAGGTCGCCCTTGCTGCGATGGCGCACGCTGACGCTGCCCGCATCGGCTTCCTTGGGTCCGACCACGAGCATGTAGGGAGTTTTCTGCATTTGCGCGTCGCGGATCTTCGCGGGCAACTTTTCGTTGCGCTCGTCGAGGTGCACGCGAATGCTGTGATTCTTCAGCGTCTCGTGGACGTGCTTCGCGTAATCCTGCACTTTTTCGCTGACCGGGCAAATTTCCACTTGCACCGGAGCGAGCCACAGCGGAAACGCGCCGGCATAATGTTCGATCAGGATGCCGAAGAAGCGCTCGACGGAACCCAGAAGCGCGCGGTGGACCATTAACGGCTGGTGACGTTTCCCGTCTTCGCCCACGTACTCCAAGCCGAAGCGCGCGGGCAAATTGAAGTCGAACTGCACGGTGGTGAGCTGCCAGGAGCGGCCGATGGCGTCGATCAGCTTGACGTCAATCTTTGGCCCGTAAAAAGCCGCTTCGCCCTCGATGCGCTTGTAAGGAATGTTCATGCGATCCATGGTGCTGCGAAGCGCGTTGGTGGCGCGGTGCCAGTCCTCGGGCTTCCCGGCGTAATTTTCCGGATGCTTTTCGTCCCAGTCGGAAAGTTCGACTTCGTATTTGTCGAAGCCAAAATTCTTCATTACCGCGAAAGCAAAGTCGACGCAGGCCTCCACCTCCAATTCAATCTGACCCGGAGTGCAGAAGATGTGCGCGTCGTCCTGGGTGAAGCCGCGAACGCGCAGCAGGCCGTGGAGCACGCCGCTGCGTTCGTAACGATACACGGTGCCCAGTTCCGCCAGGCGTACGGGAAGGTCGCGGTAGCTGCGCAGCTTGGTTTTATAGATCAGGATGTGCCCCGGGCAGTTCATGGGCTTCAGCTGGTAATGCGCTTTTTCTACTTCCACCGCGCCGAACATGCTTTCCTTGTAGAAATTGGCGTGGCCGGAAGTTTTCCAGAGGTCGAAGAGCATGATGTGCGGAGTGAAAACGAGATCGTAGCCGCGTTTCACAAGTTCCTCGCGCAGCCAGTTTTCCACCAGCGTGCGGATCAAGCCGCCCTTGGGATGCCAGAAGATGAGTCCTGGACCGGCTTGCTCCTGGATGCTGAACAGATCGAGTTCCGCGCCCAGACGGCGATGGTCGCGGCGCTTCGCTTCTTCCAGGCGATGCAGGTGCGCGTCCAGTTCCTTTTGCGAAAAGAACGCGGCGGCATAAATCCGCTGCAGTTGCGGATTCCCTTCCTGGCCCTTCCAATAAGCGCCGGCCACATTCATCAACTTGAACGCTTGAATGCGCTTGGTGGAAGGAATATGAGGGCCGCGGCAGAAATCGATGAATTTCCCGGTGGTGTAGAACGACACCATCGGCTCGTCGGCCTTCTCTTCGATGAGCTCGCATTTGAAGAGCTGCTTGGAATCCTGGTACAGCTTCAGCGCTTCCGGCTTGGGCAACAGTTTGCGCTCGTTGGGAAGATCCTGAGCCGCAAGCTCGTGCATCTTCTTTTCGATTTTCACCAGATCTTCCGGTGTGAACGGCTCCTCGCGGAGAAATTCATAGAAAAAACCGTTTTCGACCGGAGGGCCGATGCCGAGCTTCACGTTGGGATAGAGCTCCATCACCGCGGCCGCAAGCAGGTGTGCAGCCGAGTGCCGAAAAACATAAAGCGCGTCGGGATCTTTCTCGGTGAGGATGTGCAGCTTGACGTCTTGTTCCAGCGGGCGCCGCAGGTCGTAGAGCAGGCTGCCATCTTCGGCCGGATCGACGGAATTGGAGAAGATGCCGGATTTGCCTTTTGCGCCGTTGCCGTCAGTGGCGGATACCTTGGCGACCAGCGCGGCTTCCGCCAGCCGCGGCGAAATTGATTTGGCCACGTCGACCGGAGTCGTGCCCTTGGGGAACTCTTTCACGCTGCCGTCGGGAAGTGTTACGTGAATCTGATCCATCGGTCTGTCCTAGCTGCAGGGAAACCTGCGTAGAGCTTAGCCAATTAGAGTATCGGCGGGTGCGGTGGGGGTCAAGACGCGGGGGCCGTCACGGCCGTCACAGCGTCGTCAGACCGGGAACGACGAGTTTAGAAGCGGTCGCTGCGGTCACGATAATCATCTTTCCACTGCATACCTTTGGCGATGCCGCGCAACTCCTTGATCGAGCGGGGGTGTTGCTGAGGGCGTTGCAGCCGGATGGACCGGTCGAGGACATAGAACTACAGTTCCTCGCCGGGCTTCGTTCCACAGCCGCGCGAATCCTTTTGGGTATGACCATCTTAAATTCAGGCGAAACCTCGACGGTTTCCATTTCAGCCCGCTGCCCTGAGTTTATCGCGAACGGGAACTGGCCGGTAGACCGATCCTGTTTCATCATTCGCGTACAACCTCCGGGAGCTACCGCGAAATGCCGTCCATGGTATTGCGGCAGAAGAACGGTACAATCTTTGTTTGCATCCGGCGCTATTTTTCAAGCAGGGGAGCCGCATGAAACTTCGGGGCAGCACCGTTCTTTTGTTTTTGGCACTCGCTTTACCAATCGGCTTGTTCGCGCAAAGCGCTCAGATCGTTCGCGGCCCTGATGAACGGATGAAAGCCGACATCCTGGTGATCGTGGCGCATCCGGACGACGAAGCCGCGGCCACGCCTTACCTTGCGCGCGCCATTTACGACCTGCACAAGCGCGTTGCGGTGGTCTTTGCCACACGTGGCGGCAGCGGCGGAAATGACTATAGCCGCGAGCACGGACCCGCTCTGGCCAACATCCGCGAGATAGAAGCCCGCGAGGCTTGCGGGAAATTAGGCATCAGCAACGTGTGGTTTCTCGATGGCAAAGACACCGCTTCGCAGAATGTCCTGAATTCGCTGGCCAACTGGGGACATGGCAGCAATCTAGAGAAACTCGTTGGACTGTTCCGCCTGACGCAGCCCGAGGTCGTCATCACCTGGCTGCCGAGCGTTTTTATCGGCGAAAACCACGGTGATCATCAGGCGGCCGGAGTGCTTGCAACCGAAGCGTTCGATCTGTCTGGCAACCCCGTTGCATTTCCCGCGCAAGTGGCGGGCGCGTCCAAGCGGCTTGAACCGTATCTGGAAAACCTGACCCCCTGGCAAGCGCAAAAAATCTACTACTTCAGCGACGCGAACGATTCCAGGCAATTTGTGGGGAAAGGCCCGACGTATTCCGTGAAGGAGATCTCTCCGTCACAGAAAAAGCCATACTGGCGGATGGCGCTGGACGCGGCCAAGCCTCACGTGACGCAATTTCCGACTGACATCGAGCGAATTTCGAAACTGAGCGACGAGCAGCTCGAGAAAATGATGAGCGATCCCAACACCGCGTGGTGGACCGAACCGATGACGCTGATTTTCGGGAAAGCGACTGTTCCAACCACGCCAACCGCCGATGTCTTCGCCAACGTTCAGGCTGGCGCGGTCGCGCCGTCCGTGCCTGCAGCAAAAGAGCAGAGCGCGCAACTCTTTCAAAAAGACTCCATCAGCTTGGGAGGTCCGTGGGGATATTACGCTGCGTTCCGCGTGCAACACGGTCTCCTCGATATTCCCGTGGCGCCTGAGCCGGAGATTGCCGTCAAATCGCACTCATCCGTATACCTTCCCATTGTCCTTCACCACGCCGATGCGACGCCGCTCACGATATCGCTAAGAGTCGAAGCTCCATCCGGATGGAAAGTCACGGCCGGTCAGGGAAATTTCAGCTTGCCGGCCGAGCCTTCGACGGCGATCGAGGTCGAGGTGGAAACGCCGCTGATGTCGCCCGAAGAATTGAAGAGTGCGAAGCCGCAGGAAATCACTGTGCGGGCGGAGAAAAACGGCGCCTCCCTGGGCGAAGTGAAGCTGCGCGTACAATTGCAGGGTAGCGCCTTGCCTCAGTAGCCGGCCGCAGCCTATTTCTTCGTACGCACGCCTTCGATCTGCTCCCACATCGCTTCGGGGGCCATGGCGAGATCGTTGAATTCTCCGGCGCCGCGCAACCACTGGCCGCCGTCAATCACCACGCATTCGCCATTAATGTATTCGGCCATGTCGCTGATCAGAAACGCGGCCAGATTGGCCAGCTCCGAGTGTTTGCCGAAACGCTTCATCGGATGCTTGCTGAGTACGTGCTCTTCGAATTGCTTGCTGGGAATCAGCCGCGACCACGCTCCCTCGGTGGGAAACGGCCCGGGGGCAATCGCATTCACGCGGATGTGATACCTGGCCCATTCCACGGCCAGGGAAGTGGTCAAAGCCAGGACTCCGGCCTTCGCGCAAGCCGACGGCACCACGTAGCCGGATCCGCAATTCGCCGCGGCGTACGTCGTGGTGATGTTCAGGATATTTCCGCCGAGCTTTTTCTCGATGCGACGACGGCCAAAGGCTTGCGTGCAGTGAAACGTGCCATTCAATACGATGCCAACCACGGCGTTGAATCCGTTGGGCGTCAGTTTTTCCGTGCGCGCCAGGAAATTCCCCGCGGCATTGTTCACCAGTGTATCGATTTCCCCGAATTGCTGTTCCGCGGAAGCGAAAGCGGTCTCCACGGCATCGTACTCACGAACGTCGCATGTGGCATAAGCGGCTGCGCCTCCTTGCCGGTGAATTTCTGCGCATACCTCTTGGAGCGGCTCTTCGCGCCGGCCCACCAGAAAAAGCCGCGCGCCTAGTTTTGCGAACTGCAGTGCCATGGAGCGGCCCAGTCCCGTGCCTCCACCCGTCAGGAAAATCGCGCGTCCTTTCAAAAGGTCCTGCTGGAACACGAAGCACCGCCTTTCCGACAGATTGTACCAATGCTGCGGGAAAGAACGGCAGCAGGATGTTGGAATTGAGCTGGGGAGAAATTGTTCCCGCAGTGCGCGTTGTGCGGAGGTAAGTTACGGCTAAAAAGAGGAAGGCGGAGTGGGGACCCGCTCCCACCCCGCCCTCGAGCGCACTAGCGGACTTCCACTTGCGCAATCCCTGTGCTGCTGGACCGCTTTCCCACCCGACCTGGCTTGCGGGCGAACCACCATCACCGCCCCTCAGGGAAGCGCGGCCAGCAGCGTCTCCATCGCTTGCATCAAGTCCTTCCAGGCGATTTCCAGCGATTCCTGGAATCGATCCAGTTCACCGTCCCCGGCGTTCTCGAGATTTTCGACACGCCGCTTGAATTCCGTGAAGCGTGTGCGCACGTACTCCAGTTCCCAGTAATGTTCCAGCTTCACGCTGACTGTTTGGCGAAGCGTCCCTTCAGTTCCGACACCCGAGAGCACAAATCTTCCACTTCCCCTAGCACGCGGTCCAGAATTTTTACGCTCGGGAGGAGGCCATCGGAGGGATGGATGCCGGAGGCGCACCGCGCTTCACCTCGAAAAGGCCGTGCTCCAAGCTACCTGGTAATGGCGTTGTTTGGACTTGATACGCTCTGACGCAACTACCAGCGATAACAGCGAGTAGAACAATAGTTTGCGAAGGATGCGCCAGCGGTCCAGGAAACGGATGGCGTTGGCGTGCAATGGACCGTAGAACTTCCGGAGATAAAGATATTTGCTCTTGTAGAACAACGATACCGAGCCCGCGGAACTTGATTTGCCACCGAGATGGATAATGGTCGCCTCCGGAATGATAAAACACGTTACGCCGCGATTCTTCAGTGCGTGGGCCAGGGCGGTATCTTCGTGGTAAAAGAAAAAATCCTCATCAAAGAGGCCCGGGAGCGGGAAAACGGATCGTCGCCGTATCAGAAAGAACGCGCCGGTCACACCATCGACTTTTAAAGGGGCGGTGGCGTTCGCGATTTTCGATTTAGCGTATCGAGCCAGCGCCTTGGCATACCAGGTGGCATAGTGTGAAAGAAGCGAACGATGGAAGAGCATGCCCTGGTCGCGGCCGTCAGCATAGGTGATACGGGGCGCGCAAACTCCGACGTCCGGTCGTTCCTCCATGAAACGCCAAAGAGTAATCAAGGCCTCGCCATTGAGGACAACGTCCGTGTTGGTTACGCAGATGTATTTGCTGGAGGTAGCGGCTACTCCGCGGTTGATGCCGCGTCCATACCCGATATTTTCTCCGGTTTGCAGATAGTGAATTTCCGGGTGCGATTGCAGGAATTCCTGGGAACCGTCCTGGGAGTTATTGTCGACAACCGTGAAGGAGAAGGTAAAGGGCCCATCCAGGTGGTTGAAGAAGTCGGTCAAGCGCTGAACGTAGTCCAAGGTATTGTAGTTGACCGTCACAACTGCCATGTCAACGGGCAAGACGGAACTCCTGTGCTTACCAACCGAGCCGCAGCAGCACCGCGGTAAGACCAGCCGGCGAGGGCGCAACAAAAGTATATTCGATCGAAACAGACCCTCTTCAGTTTGCGGGAACCATCGCCGAGGGAATGGGGCGGCCCATCGCTTTGGCATATTCCGCCGCGTAGGTGGAATTCCCGGGGAATTCTTCCGTGAGCTCTTTCAGGTTTTTCTGCGCAAGCTCATCTTGCTTTTCGCGCCGCGCGGAAAGCGCCAGCAGGATCTGCGCGAAGGGTTTCAGATAATTGCCGTTGTCTGCCGTTTTTTGCACCTGACTCATTCCCAACTGCCTGTCACCGTGAATCCCGCCGAACCAGAGCACGAAGCGCGCGGAAGAAGACAGCGAGCCAATCACGTAGTAAGCGATTCCAGGCGCCACATAAATGTCATAAGTATCGGGATGCTCCTTGAGGAGCATTTCTGCGTTGGAGTTGGCTTCTTTCAGCATCTTCAGAGCGTCGTAATGCTTCTTCATGAGCATGCTGTCGGCGTCTGACTGCATGCCGGCACAGAGAGCCAGAACAAACAGCGCCTCCGGATCGCGCGGATGCTTTTTCATGCGCTGGTTCGCCAGGGTGCGGGCTTTTGCAACCGAGTCTTGAAAGGCTTTCATGCGTACTGGATCGGGCGTGCCGGTGATCCCGCCGAGGAAGCGTTTATCATTCAGGAAGTAGTCGCTGGTAAGCACTTGCTGCAGGTAGAACTCTTCGAACAGATAACTAGCGCCTACGCTAACCTGGCCAAAGGGCTCCGTGGGGTTCTCGGCGGCCCAGGCCATAAGAACCTCGCGCGCTTCCGGGAATTTCTGCTCGTACATTAATCGATAGCCTTTTTCCAATTCCGGGACGGAATTGAAAGCCGGCGAATCTGGTTTGGGAGCGGCCTGCGAACTCGAGCGCACCGGCGAGAATATGCCCATGAACGTGACGATCGAAAGGAGCGTGCAGAAGCGTCGCATGTACTTGAACCTCAGAACAGTCCGGGCAGAAAGCGCGGCTTCCCGGCCATCGCGGCTCGGTACTGCGCGTCAGAGAAGAGTACACGTTCTTCGGTGGAAAGGCGCTGGGAAAGTACAACAAGGTGGGCGAGCGAGCCGGCCAGAGCGGTAATCCAGGCAGTGTGGATTAACGGCAGCACCAGCATCTCGACAAACACGGCCGCATAGTTCGGGTGCCGCACATAGCGGAATGGACCGGTGGTGACGACTCCCAGGCCCGTTGAATTCATGATCTGCACGTTCCAGTGTTCGCCGAGGGTGCGAATCACCCACCAACGCACGGCATTGGCGGCAAGAAAAATCACAAAACAGACCGCCGCCAATATGGGAATAAAGGGGCGATGCAGGAAGACTACCTCAACCGCGGCTCCCACCAGGACCCCGGTGTGCAGCAGCACCATCCAGCGAAAACGAGGGTCGTTTACCTTGGCTGCACCGTGCTCCACCATCTCCCGCTGGTGGCGCCGCGAAATCCGCAACTCCACGATGCGCAAGAGCGCCACGAGCAGCAGTAGCGCGAGATATGCGATTACACTCAGTTCCATTGCAGCAACAAAAACTCCGCGCTGAAACCGGGACCGAAAGCGGCGGCCAGGGCGTGTTCACCGGTCTTCAGCGGGCGCTTCTCCAGCCATTCTTGAAGGATGAACAGGATCGTGGCGCTGGATAAATTGCCCACATTTCCCAGAATGTCCCATGACGGCTGCGTGTCGCACTTGCACAAGCCGAGCTGTTGTTCCACATTGTTCAGGAGCCGCGCACCGCCGGGATGCAGGATCCACCCTTTAATGTCTTTTTTCGTCTTGCCGTGGCGCTCCAGGAAACCATCGACCAGTCCTCGAATCTTCGCTCCAATCATTTCCGGAACGTCTTTCGCCAACAGAATGTGAAAGCCGGCATCGCGAAGATCGAAGCCCATAGCTCCCAGGGAATCCGGGAAAGTGTACGTTTCCGTGACCACAACGCGCGGCCCTGGTTTCGGCTGGCCGGTTACCAGCACCGCGGCCGCTCCATCTCCAAACAGAATCGACGAAATCAGGTTGGCCTGGGAAATATCCTTGCGCTGAAACGTCAGCGAAGGCAGCTCCACCGCAAGAATCAGCACGTTTTTCCCGGGATTCGACTGCAGGAAGTCCGCCGCGCGAGAAATGGCCATGGCGCCCGCGGCACAACCCAATTCCGTGAAAGGCATCCGCCGAATGTTGGAACGAAATCCCATCAGGTGAATCAAATGGGCGTCCAGCGAGGGAATCATGAAACCGGTGCAGGAAACGGTGATGATCAGGTCAATCTCGTCGGGACGCATGCTGGCGCGGGCCAGGCACTTCTCGGTGGCTTCGCGGCCTAGCTTGATGGCGTGTTCGATGTATTCGTTATTTGTTTGGGAAAGCGGGCGTGGTTCGATAGTGTAGTTAATTGGAAAAATCGCGTGGCGCTGGTGGACCGCAGCGTTGTCCACGATCGCCATCATCGCTTCCAGCCGGCGTTCCGGGATGTCGAACACGCGGCCCATGTAGTACTTGACGTCATCGCGCGTGATTAGATGGGGAGGGAGAGCCGTAGCCGTAGCGGCAATGGTGGCGACAGAGGCATTGCCATTGGAATGACCTAAATCTGGATTATTCACGCGCACCGTCCTGGGACACGCCAGAGTCTCTACGCTCTGTACTTAAAGAGCATAGTCAATTCGATTGCTCGGAGCAAACCGTGTGTGAAACATACTCTACAACAAACCAGGCTACAGAGGAAATGCGGGAGGACCCATGAAGAACTGCGGTGTGGCGTATCGGCTATGGCCTGTTATCTTGCTGCTGGCGGTATTGTTCCTCGGACGTGCCGCGCTCGGCCAGGAAAACGCTGCTCCTCTGCTGGTAATGATCTCCGTGGACGGCATGAAGCCCGAATATGTCACCGCGGCTGACGCTCACGGAGAGAAAGTCCCCAACCTCAGGAAGTTTCTGCAGGACGGGGCATATGCCGAAGCAGTGATTGGTGTTATTCCCACGGTGACCTACCCGAGCCACACAACCTTGGTGACGGGAGTTTTGCCCGCCACGCACGGAATTTGGGCCAACACCATGTTTGATCCACTGCAAAGAAATTACGAAGGCTGGTACTGGTATGCCGAGGATATTCGTGTGTCCACGCTGTGGGACGCCGCGGCGCAGGCGGGCCGGACGACTGCCAGTCTCCAGTGGCCGGTTACCGTGGGCGCAAAAATTACCTGGAATATCCCCGAGCTGTGGCGCGCAGGGACGCCCGAAGACGCGAAGCTCTTGCATGCGGTGGCAACGAAGGGATTGATGGAAGAAGCGGCTGCTGAAATTGGCGACTACCGCGGCGGGATTGACACCAGCGCCGAAGGCGACGAGGTGCGCGGCAAATACGCTGTGTGGATTCTGGAGAAGAAGCACCCGGGTCTACTGTTGCTGCACCTGACGGCGCTGGATCACATCGAACATGAAACCGGAGTATTTAGCCCGGAGTCGCTGGCCATCATGGAACGGCTGGACGCCGTGATCGGCTCGGTGCGAGCCGCGGCGGAAAGTATTGCGCCCGGGCACGCTGTGGTTGCGGTGGTTTCCGATCACGGATTTGTGAATTGCGACCAGCAACTGAACCTCTTCCCGGCGTTTCGCGATGCGAAGCTGTTCACCGTGGATGAAAAAGGCAAAATCACCGACTGGCGAGCCATGCCGTGGGTGACTGGCGGTTCAGCCGCAATTGTTCTGAAAGACCCGAAAGACGCGGCGACCGTCACTGAGGTGCGCGCGTTGTTGACCAAAATAGCGGACGATCCGGCCAGCGGAGTCAATCGCATTCTCGATGCGGAAGAGTTGCGGAATCGTGGCGCCTATCCAAACGCTTCTTTTTTTGTCGGACTGAAACCCGGCTGGCGCACCGGACATTCACTGGAGGGTCCGGTGGTGTCCAAGGTGAAGCCCGGAGGCACACACGGTGGGCTTCCTTTTATTGTGCCGCTGCGCTCTTCGTTCTTCGTCGTGGGACCGAACATTCTCCCCGGGAAAAAGCTCGGCGTCATCGATATGATCGATATTGCTCCCACGCTGGCGAAGGAAGTGGGTTTGTCGCTGCCAAAGGCCGAAGGCAAACCGCTGCTGCCATAGCGAAGTGCTTCTGCAAGCTACCAGACGAGCTTCAGGGCGAACTGTAACTGCCGCGCCGTTGTGGCTGTGCTGGTGATCGCTCCCGCGGTACCTGACAATCCTGTGGGATTCGACGCCGTCGGCGGCGTGAATACGATCAGATTCGGCGTGTTGAAATTTGCGCGATTCAGCAGATTGAAGAATTCCGCGCGAAACTGCAGCTGCAGCCGCTCGCTGATCGCGGTGTCCTTCAACACGGAGAAGTCCCACGTGGCCAGCCCCGGACCTGTGAGTGTGTCGCGACCCGCGTTGCCATAGAATCCGCTGGCCGACGGCGGCGCAATAAATGCCGCGGGATTGAACCACTGGCTGGGCTTCCCTAATACCACCGGTCCCTTAAAGCGGGGATTCAAGAATGGCCGCACCGGATTGCGTGTGTCTCCATTATTCGAAGGGTTGTAACTGAGCTGCGGGGTTAGTGGAAAACCGGACTGCAGCGTAACGATGCTGGCGAGCGACCATCCGGTGACCAGATGCCCTTTCCACCCGTGCAGATCGTTCGCGTATTTCTGGCCCTGACCGAACGGCAGGGCGTAAAGCGCGTTAAGGACCCCCAGATTTGCGACGTTGAACGTGCCCAGCCCTTTGTCCGCGCGAAGGTTGTAAGGATTGGACACTAGTCCGGGAGCGTTCCCTGCTGTCGTCTGATTCAACGAATCACCGTCGTCCAGCACCTTTGAAAACGTGTACACGCCACGGAATGAGAGCCCGTGGCTGAAGCGGCGCGTCACATCCACCTGCAGCGCGTTGTACGAACTGGTTCCTTCAGAGAACCACGTCCAGGTATTGGCAAGCGCAGGATTCGCCTTCGGCGTGCCCGCGGGAATGTAGTACATGCCGGCAGGAACCGGAGCGCCCGCGAGCGGCGAACCAATCGGGAAACCGATCGTCGGCGAATTCGTAGCGCTTGTTGGCCGGCTGGGATCCCAGGTGGGATACACCGCCGGGCAAGGCGACGCCGGACAAATCACCGGGACGGGTTCGTTGGCGTCAATGCCGATCAGTTCGTGATAGCCGTGCGAGCCGACGTAGCCGACGGTCAAAACCGTGTTGGGTGAAAGTTCGCGTTGCACGCGCAGCGACCAGGAAATCAGCGTGGGCGTCTGCATATTCGGTTGCACGCCGCCGGGAACAAGCTTCGCTCCTGCGGGCACTGCCGCCGCGGGATCAATCGGGAATTTTGCTACTGGATATGCCGCCAAGCTGTAGGTGGGATTGAACGGTGCGTTCTGGTCGGCGCGGTAACCCAGCGCGTCCTGCAGGTCGTTGTACATGCCGAATCCCGCGCGCAACACGGTTTTCGGACTCACGGGACTCCACGCCAGAGCAACGCGCGGCTGGGGAAGGAACTTGGCGTTGTTTACCGTCAGAAACGAATCGCCAATGTGCGGCTGCGAGGAAATAACACCGCCGGGGTAGGTGTAATTCGCAGCGCGGCCGTGCGCTTCGTTCCAGCCAGTGGAGAACTCGCCGCGGAATCCCAGCGAAAGCGTGAGTCTCGGGCTGAATCGAAAGACGTCCTCGGCGTAAACCGCGCCGAAAAGCGAACGCCAATTCATTTCCGTCGGAGCGGGATCGTAGAGAAAAGTGCTGGTAACGCCGGTGTTGATGAATTGCGCCAGGCTCGGGAACGTTGCTTGACCGTACTGGCTGAGCGCGATCTTTTCGTTGGATTGAAATTGCTGGAACCACACGCCAAAGCTCAATTGATGATGGCCGCGCGTCAGCGTGACGCGATCCTCATAGGTGAAAATGTTTCGCTTGATCGGCAAGTTGCTGCCGTTGTTGCTTCCCGCCAGCCCAATTTGCGCTTGTGGATTCGAAGCCGCGCTCCCGCCGACAACCACGGCACCTACGGGAAGCCCGGAGAGGAAACCGGGAACACTGGCAGCGGGAGTGCCAGGAGTTGGTTCACCCTTGAAGTAGTAGCCAGCTCGGGAAAAACCGAATCGCGCTGTGTTCAAAAGTGAAGGAGCGAACACATGCGTCTGCTCCACACTCAGTACTTGCTCGCGGAGAGTGAGAATATCCGAGCTGTACGGATTCACCGGCGTCGCCGTAAAGTCCGCGCCGTCATCGATGGTGTAAATTGCCGCGAGAGAATCCGCAGAAGAAAAAGTTTGATCAAAGCGCAAGGTGCCGAAATCCTCGCGGATGGTTTGCAACGGGCTGCTGAAGAATTGTGAGATGCCAAACTTCTGGCCCGGCACATCAAGCTCGGGCGTTCCAGCAACTGGTGTCGGCCAGAGATTCAGCAGCGGCTGCACGCTAGGTGCGGCTGCCGCTCGCGCCGCGAGCCCGGGAACGAACGCGACCGATGTCTGGTTCAAGTCCTGGCGGAATCCTTCATAGTTGCCGAACAAAAACGTCTTGTCCTTGCGAATCGCGCCACCGGACGACGCTCCGAACTGGTTTCGCTGAAACGGTGGTGCCGATCCCTGATCGAAATAGTTGGCCGCGTCGAGCGCATTGTTGCGGACAAACTCGTACAGCGATCCGTGCCAGGAATTGCTGCCCGATTGCGTCACGATGATTACCTGGCCGCCCGGGTGTTTGCCGTATTCCGCGCCGTAGGAATCGCGCTGCACGTTGAATTCGCGCACCGCGTCGACTCCCAGCAACATTCCGCTGGCGCCGCCGGGCTGCATGTTGTTTTCCGCTGCACCCGTGTATTCCACGCCGTTCAGCAGGAAGATATTTTGCTGCGGACGATTGCCGGAAACCGCGAAATTGTTGCCCGTCGAGGAATTGGAGATGCCCGTGCCGCCGGTTTTCTGCGAGGTGAAATTCACGATTCCGGGATTCAGGGGAAGCAGCAAATCGTAACTGCGTCCGTTCAGCGGAAGCTGCTTTATCTCCTTGGCGTCGACTAGACCCGAGATGTCGCTGGTCGAGGTGTTGACGATGGGTGCGTCTTCCGAAACCGTGACCGACGCTTGTATCGCGTTCACCTGCAGCCGAACATCGATGTTTGCCTCCTGGCTTACATTCAGCTGGATTCCCGTGCGCGTGGATTCCTGAAAGCCCGGCTTCGACGCCTGCACCTCGTAAAGCCCGACGGGCAAAGCCACAATCAGATAGCGGCCTACACCATCGCTGCTCGCTGTGCGCGAAACCCCCGTCTCCATGTTTCTGGCCGTCACGTTCGCGGAAGGCACGGCTGCGCCGGAGGGATCGCTGATGAAACCGGAGATGCTGGCGGAAACTTGTGCGCGAGCCGAGGGACACATGTTGGCGGCAACGATCAGTGCGAGCACGCTGATCACCCCAGTCGGTCGACCTGCGCGATGAACCCTGATCTTACTTTTGCGGGTGGGAGTTGTGCCTGGTCGGGTGCGAGCGTCTGTTGAGTTCATAGGACCTCAGAGTGTGAGCTAGGAGTCGCGCGGGCGGCGAAGTCCAGTCCGGCGAAAGAAACCCCATTCCTCGCGGCCCTATTATTCAATACAGTTCTAATCGTTAAGTCAAGCCGACTTAATTCACCTATATTGCCTGAGTGAATTTACGCAGATAATGGTCTCAAGAATCGTTTGGCAAGAAGATTGACCGGGAGACGCCTCAAAACTGATTTCGCGGCGCCGCCATTTACAAGATTTACAAGGACTTTACTGGACTCCGTGAACGAGTAGGCGTATTCTCGGCGGCATGACTCTATCCGCTAGAAATCGTCTCGAAGGCGAAATTGTCGAACTTCACCTTGGAGGCGTGATGGCACATGTGGTGATGCGCGTTGGCGAAAATCTGATCGAGAGCGTGATCACGAAGCGTAGCGCCGATGAGATGAAGCTCAAGGTGGGCGATAAAGTTTCCGCGGTGATCAAGTCCACCGAAGTGATGTTGGAAAAAGATTGAGCTTATTTCACGCCCCAGAGCCGAAGGAACTGACCGTGCATCGTAACGTTCGAGCCTGGGTTCCGATACTGTTCGCCGCTGTCGCTGGATTACTCCTGCTGTCGGCGCCGAGCGTGTGTGCGCAAGCGGCACAAGCTACGGCGACCGTTGCGGAGCTGCGAATCGGCGGCGAAGTTTCCACCCCTCTCGTTCTAACCGCGGCAGACTTGAAGAAAATGCCGCGGAAAACTCTCTCAGTCGTCAATCCTCACGACAATAAAACGGAAACATACGAAGGCGTCCTTCTCGAAGAACTCCTGAAGAAAGCGGGAGTCGCGCAAGGGGAAAAACTCCGGGGAGCTTTGATGGCCACTTACGTCGTCGCGGAAGCCGAGGACGGGTATCGCGTGGTTTTCTCCTTGGCGGAACTGGATTCCGGGATTCTCGAGTCCGACGTAATCGTGGCAGACACGATGAACGGCGAATCGCTTGCCCCGAAGCAAGGCCCGTTTCGACTTGTGGCGCCGCATGAGAAGCGTCCCGCCCGCTGGGTTCGAATGCTCAAGTCAATCACCGTGGTGCGCGCGGCGCCGTAATAGAGTGATGCGGTATTAGAATGGACTGGCGTCTATCGCACGGGAAACGCCCTCCCCGCGCAGGACATCCGATTGGGGAGAGTTTGAACCATGGTTGACCCACTACTGATCGCCCAGGGCAGCGCGCCTCTGTATCTTTTGCCGAAGATGGCGAATCGTCATGGCTTGGTGGCCGGCGCTACCGGCACCGGTAAAACAGTTACCTTGCAGGTGATGGCGGAGGCTTTCAGCCGCATTGGCGTGCCGGTCTTCGCCGCCGACGTGAAAGGCGACCTCTCTGGCATCAGCCAACCTGGGACTCCCAATCCAAAAATCGATGAGCGAGCGAAAAAGTTAAAGCTCAGCGATTTTTCTTATGCCCCCTGCCCAGTCACCTTCTGGGATGTGTTCGGCGAGCAGGGGCATCCCGTGCGCGCAACGATTTCGGAAATGGGACCGCTGCTTCTGGCCCGGCTCCTGAACCTGAACGATATCCAGGAAAGCGTGCTGGCGCTGGTTTTCAAAATTGCCGACGACCATGGCCTGCTGCTGCTCGACGTCAAAGATCTGCAGGCCATGCTCCAGTATGTCGGTGAAAACTCCAAGCAGTTTCAGACCCAGTACGGCAATATTTCCGCCGCCAGCATCGGTTCGATTCAGCGCGGCCTGCTGGCCCTCGAGCAGCAGGGAGCAGAGAAGTTCTTTGGAGAGCCGGCGCTGAATCTGGACGACCTGATGCAGACGGATTCAAATGGCCACGGCATCGTGAACATACTGGCCGCGGACAAGCTGATGCAGTCCCCGAAAGTGTACGCGACGTTTCTGCTGTGGCTGCTAACCGCGCTCTTCGAGAGGTTGCCGGAGGTGGGCGATCCGGAAAAGCCGAAACTGATTTTCTTCTTCGACGAAGCGCATCTGCTGTTCGCGGATCTGCCCAAAGTGATCGAGGACAAGGTTGTGCAGGTGGTTCGGTTGATTCGCTCGAAGGGCGTGGGAGTCTATTTCGTCACCCAGAATCCGCGGGATGTGCCGGAAACGGTGCTGGGGCAGTTGGGAAATCGCGTGCAGCACGCCTTGCGGGCATTCACGCCGAAGGATCAAAAGGCCGTGCGCGCCGCCGCCGAGACCTTTCGCACCAATCCGAAATTAAATGTTGAGCAAGCGATTACGCAGTTGGCGGTGGGTGAAGCGCTGGCTTCGTTCCTGGACGAAACGGGAACGCCGGGAATTGTGGAGCGCGCGCTGATTTGCCCGCCGCATAGCCAGATCGGACCAATCACGCCCGAGCAACGAAGCCAGTTGATGAAGAGCTCGGTGGTTGCCGGCGTGTACGAAAATGCCGTGGACCGTGAGTCTGCGTTCGAGATACTGAAAGCGCGCGCGGGTCAGCCCCTGCCCCCGGCTCCGGGCACTCCTGCAGGCCAACAATCACCGCCCTGGTACGCGAATATTCCTGGCATCTCGGGTGGCGGACGCCGCGGCGACAATCTGGTGGAAGCCATGGCCAAGAGCGCTGCGCGTACTATTGGAAGTTCCGTCGGCCGGCAAATTGTGCGCGGCTTGTTGGGCTCTTTGCTCGGCGGCAACAAGCGCTAGCGCCCGAATTCAAGAAAAACTAGGGCAGTGATTTATGACCCGCCGCGCGCAGCATTGGGTGGAACTGCACAAACACGTGATCGTCATCGGCGTGCTGGTCGTGGCATGCAAAACACATTGGCGCGGGCAAGGCCGTGGCAGTTTCTGACAGGTTGCCACTTGCCCCGAACGAGAAATACGCCCAACCCTCCTTGAAACGCGCCGAATCCTTCACCGAGGCGGCCAGGCCAGTCATCTCTCCCTCGAAATATCCGCTCTTGTTGATGGAAACCTTTTGCGCGGGTTCGTACACCACTAACAGAAATGTGGTTTTCTCCGGAAATTTCCCAGTGGTTTTGTAGGCATCGAATGCCTCCGGTTGCGTATAAATATTGTGGAACTCGCCGGGGCCTTTCTGCGCGCCGGGATCGTAACTCATTCCAATATTCGAACCGACAAAGGTCCAGTGCGCGAAGGATTTTGGCCGCACCAGCGCGCCGGAAGCGTCGAACTGCGGGAGCGTCATCGAAGCCGTGCCCGGGGCGGAAGGCGATGGCGGCTCAAAGAGGAAGGTGGCCAGAAGAGCCGCAACCGGAAGCAAAAGAAACGCTCGCATCGAAGCACCTCGCGGAACGGTATGTTGCGCGGAAACGAAGAGAGTAGCAAGAAGGAATGGAAGAGTGTGATAAATTCACTGGCCACGAAACTAGGACGAGGTAAACAGGATGAATCACTGTTTGCGGATGGGAGCAGTGCTCGCCGCTGCGTTTATTGCGATCGGCGCGGCGCGCGCACAGGCGCCCGCCAGTTATCCAGGGACCGAAGGCGATTACGTGGCGCGCGACTTCAAGTTCAAGTCCGGCGAACAGCTGCCGGAACTCCGCTTGCACTACAGGACACTCGGGAAGCTCGCGCGCGACGCGCAGGGCAGGCCCACGAACGCGGTGCTGATTCTGCACGGCACGGGCGGCTCCAGCCAGCAATTCTTGCGCCCACAATTTGCCGGCGAACTGTTTGGACCCGGCCAGCTGCTCGACATCAGTCGCTACTTCATCATCCTGCCTGACGGCGTTGGCCACGGGAAATCGTCCAAGCCCAGCGACGGGATGCACGCGCATTTTCCGCAGTACGACTACGACGACATGGTTGCCGCGCAACATCTCCTTGTCACCGCGGGGTTGGGAGTGCAGCATTTGCGGCTGATTTTTGGCACTTCCATGGGCTGCATGCACTCGTTTGTGTGGGCGGAAACTTATCCGGACTTCATGGACGCACTGATGCCCATGGCCTGCCTCCCGGTGCAAATCGCGGGGCGCAACCGCGTTTGGCGAAAAATGCTGATGGATGCGATTCGCACAGATCCTGCGTGGAATGGTGGTGAATATAAGGACGAACCGAAGGAGGGCCTGCGCGCCGCGGAAGATCTGCTGGTGATTGCGGGAAGCGCGCCGCTGCAGATGCAGAAGACCCTTCCCACTCGCGATGCCGCGGACAAGTATGTGGAGGACTCGGAGAAGACGGCCGCAAGTCTTGACGCCAACGATCTGCTCTACCAGGTCAACGCTTCACGCAACTACGATCCTTCGCCGCAACTCGAGAAGATCACCGCGCCTGTGATATGGATCAACTCCGCCGACGATTTCATCAATCCGCCCGAACTCGGCATCGCCGAAAAGGAAAGCAAGCGCCTGAAAAACGGAACGTTTGTGTTGATTCCCATCAGCGACCAGACCCGCGGTCACGGCACGCACACCTGGGCCATCGTGTGGCAAGCGTACCTGAAAGAGTTGTTGGACAAGTCAGCGCACTGACTCAGATTCTTCCTGGCGCCAACGACGCGCCGCTCAGGATGGCAGCTTGTTGGGTTGTTGAGGTGATCGAGCACGGACAAATCGACGCACTGATGCGCCGACGATGGTCGAATTACCCTGCGGCTTCCTGGCTGGCGCGGATTTCCTGCCAGCGGCGCGGGCGCTTGTTGTATTGCAGGATTTTCTTGCGCAGGCGAATGGACTTGGGCGTGATCTCTACAAGCTCGTCGTCGGCGATGAACTCGATAGCCTGCTCCAGGCTCAACACGCGATGCGGGATCAGTCGAATGGCTTCGTCGGCTGACGATGAGCGCATGTTGGTGAGCTTCTTTTCCTTCGTGACATTCACTTCCATGTCCTGCTCGCGCGAATTCTCGCCGATCACCATGCCCTCGTACACTTCGATCGTTGGGCCGATGAACAGTTCGCCGCGTTCCTGGATGCCCCACAGCGCGTACGCCGTGGAAACGCCCGCGCGATCGGCAACCAGCGCGCCAGTTGGCCGCAACGCCATCTCACCGCCATATTCGGTCCAGCCCTCAAAAATCGAGTGAATCAGCGCGGTGCCGCGGGTGTCGGTCAGCAGTTGGCTGCGCAGTCCGATCAAGCCGCGCGAGGGAATCTTGAAATCCAGCCGCACACGGCCGGAACCGTGATTGCTCATCTTCAGCATTTCGCCGCGGCGGCTGCCAACGGTTTCCATGATGATGCCGATAAAATTCTCCGGGATGTCGATTACCAGGCGTTCCACCGGCTCCATTTTCTGGCCGTTGACGGTGTGCACCACGATTTCCGGTTTGCCAACCATCAGCTCAAAGCCTTCGCGCCGCATGGTTTCGATCAGGATCGCCAGCTGCAGTTCGCCGCGGCCCAGCACACGGAAAGATTCCGGCGTGTCCGTATCTTCCACGCGGATGGAGACGTTGGTAAGCAACTCTTTAGCAAGCCGATCGCGCAGGTCGCGTGAAGTCAGGTAACTTCCCTCGCGGCCGCACAGCGGACTGGAGTTCACGCTGAAAATCATCGCTAGCGTGGGCTCGTCAATCGTCAGCGGCTCCAGCGGCATGGGATTCTCAACGCTGGTGATGCTTTCGCCGATTTGAATGCCTTCGACGCCGGCGATGGCCACGATATCTCCGGCAACCACTTCGTCGGCTTCGTCGCGCTCCAGGCCGCGAAACGTGAACAGCTTGGTGATCTTGGTGGTCTGCAGCCTGCCGTCCAGCTTGCTGATGCCCACTTCTTCGCCGCGACGCAGCGTGCCATTGAACATGCGGGCGATGGCAATGCGTCCGAGAAATTCGCTGTAGTCGAGATTGGTCACCTGAAGCTGCAGGACCCCGGCTGGACTGCCAGTGGGACCAGGAATCTTGTTGACGATGGCTTCGAAGAGAGGAAGCAAATCTTTGGAATCGTCGCCAATCTTGCGGTGCGCCACGCCTGCGCGCGCGTTGGTGTACACCACCGGAAAGTCCAATTGGTCTTCGCTAGCATCCAGATCGATGAACAGGTCGTAAATTTCGTTCAACACTTCCGCGGGGCGCGCGTCGGCTCGGTCAATCTTGTTCAGCACAATCACGGGAGGAAGTTTGGCGGCCAACGCTTTCTGCAACACGTAGCGGGTCTGCGGCAGCGGGCCTTCGCTGGCATCCACGAGCAGAACAACGCCATCCACCATGCGCAGCGCGCGCTCCACCTCGCCGCCAAAATCGCTGTGACCGGGCGTGTCCACGATATTGATCTTGGTGTCATGGAAAAACAGCGCGGTGTTCTTGGCAAGAATGGTGATGCCGCGCTCGCGCTCCAGGTCGTTGGAGTCCATCACGCGCTCGACGACGGTCTCATTGGCGCGAAAGATGCCGCTCTGCCGCAGCATGGTGTCCACCAGCGTGGTCTTGCCGTGGTCCACGTGCGCGATAATGGCGATATTGCGTATGTCGGTAGTCATGTTTGCAATGCGTCTTCAGACAAAAATGGCTGCTGAAACAGCCAGCAGCCCGGAAGAATCCCCTTCTTCATGAGAGTGCAGGTACAGTTTACGAACTTCTAGTTTATCAGACCGATCGGGTTATCCGCTAGAAAATCAGCCAGCGAATGTACACGTGTTTCCGTCCAGCCGGAATTGGGTGTGATATTCTCGCAGCGCATCGCTGGCGCGATGAATCGGGAGGGCCATTGGATGATTGCAGTCTTTGGGAAACGGAAACACATCGCGGTTCTGCTCGTTGGGACGGCAATTCTTTTGGGGGCGGCGAATGCTCAAGAGCAAAAGAAAGAGCGGCCGGACCTTTCCAAGCTGTTTGAGAAAAAAGAAGTAATGATCCCGATGCGCGATGGCGTGAAGTTGCACACCGAGATTTATACGCCGCGAGATGCCAAGCAGCCGTTGCCGTTGCTGATGGAGCGCTCGCCTTATGGAATATCCGCGCCAGACAAAAGTTACAGCGGCATTCTGTTCCGCTACGCGGACCTGTGGCCGGACGGCTACATTTTTGTGCTGCAAGACATTCGTGGCCGCTACGGTTCCGAAGGGCAATTCGCCATGAACCGCCCGGTGCACAATCCCAAGGATGCCAAGGGCATCGATGAAAGCACGGACACGTATGACACCATCGACTGGCTGGTGAAAAACGTGCCCAACAACAACGGACGCGTGGGAATCGCAGGAATTTCTTACGGCGGATTTCTGGCCGCTATGGCGATGATTAATCCCCACCCCGCGTTGAAGGCCGTCTCCGAGCAGGCATGCATGGGCGACGCGTGGATGGGCGACGATTTCTTTCATCATGGCGCGTTTCGATTGAGCTATGGCTTCGAGTATTCGGCGCTGATGGAAACCTCGGCGGAGAATTACAGTTTCCAGTTCGACCGTTTCGATCTGTATGACTGGTATCTGCACCTCGGTGTTCTTTCGAACGTGAACAAGGAATATTTTCACGGAAAGATTCCCACCTGGAACAATTTCGTGTCGCATCCCAGCTACGACGATTTCTGGAAAGCGCATGCCATCGAATCCGCCCTGAAAACCACAACGGTTCCGAATCTAAACGTCGCCGGATGGTGGGATCAGGAGGATTTTTATGGGCCCATGCGCACATACGCGAATCTGGAAAAATCCGACGAAAAGCACCTGAACTATCTGGTGGTCGGCCCGTGGAATCATGGCGGCTGGGCGGGCGGCCCGGGAAGTTCGCTGGGCGAAATTCCCTTGGGCTCCGACACCGGCGTGTATTTCCGGCAAAAAGTCGAAGCGCCGTGGTTTGCTTACTGGCTGCACGACAAAGGTTCGTTGCCGATGAAAGAAGCGTTGCTCTTTCAAACCGGCAGCAACACCTGGACGGATTTCGATTCCTGGCCACCGCGAGATGCGCAGACGAAGAACCTCTATTTCGCCGCGGACGGGAAACTTTCGCTCGAAGCGCCGAACCGCGAAGCGTCCGACGCGCTTGATTCCTACGTGAGCGATCCCGCGCATCCCGTGCCGTATCGTCATCGCCCCGTGGATATGACCTATCCAGACGATCATCCCGGAAGCTGGTATACCTGGCTCGTGCAGGATCAGCGCTTTGTCGACAATCGGCCCGACGTGCTGACCTGGCAGACCGACGAATTGCAGGGCGACGTCACTATCTCCGGCCAGGTCACGGCAAAACTGTTTGCCTCGACCACCGGCACAGACAGCGACTGGGTTGTGAAATTGATTGACGTCTATCCGCAAAAAGTGGAGAAAGACTGGAAGCTCTCCGGCTTCGAGTTAATGGTTGCCGATGAAATCTTCCGCGGCCGCTACTGGAAATCGTTCGAGAAGCCTGAAGCACTCGTGGCCAATCAGGTGACGCCGTTCTCCATCGACCTGCACACGGCTGATCATGTCTTCAAGAAAGGCCACCGCATCATGGTGCAGGTGCAGAGCACCTGGTTCCCGCTCTACGACCGCAATCCCCAAAAATTCGTGCCGAACATTTTCGATGCCACTGCTGCGGATTATCAAGCCGCTACGCAGAAGGTGTATCGCTCAAAAAACTATCCCTCCAGCGTCGAAGTTCAGGTGGTACCGAATGGAGCTGGACACTAACGCATCCAACATGAATTGGCGGAAATGGTTGGGTTGAGATTCGTCGGGCATCCTCGTCGGAGGCCCCCAGAATGACAGCGCTTGCTCGCGCCGGAATATCGGACAAAATCGCAAACCGTGAAGAATCGCGCTTGGCAGGACAACTAGCTAAGCTAGTCCGAAGTCTGCTGCAAATGAGAACTACTTTTTGATCGCCAGCTTTTCCCCGGCGCGAAACACCGTCCACGGCCCGGCTTTCATGTCGCGCAAATACGGTTCCTGCCAGGCATAGTCCGGATGCGCGGCAAGAAATGGCTTCGCCAGGAAATCCTCGCCGCACGGATGGCCCATGCGCGCAACGAGCCGCATCTCCTTCGCCATGGTGGCATCCGCCGCCTTACCCTGCACCGCTCCTCCCGGTTCGTTTGGGCCGTATCCCCACTGCGGCACGCCCCGCTGGGAGACGTCCACGTGCCCGCACAAAGTGCGCTCGTTCGCTTCTTCTTTTTTCTGGTATGAGTCAAGGTGATCGCCAAGCATCACTTTCGCCAACTCAACGTCAATCTTCCCTTTGTTCTCGTTCAGCAGTTCTTCCCAGCGAACCCGCCGCGCGTTGGGTGAACTCGTCAGGTCGTTGGGCTGAAACTCCGGCGTGTCTTCCTTCAAAACTCTGGGATCGCGCGCCCAGTTGGACCCGGAGAATACTCCGTCCTTGGTCCGCCACAGCTTGTACGCCTTCAGGCCCAGTTCAAATTGTGCGATCTCGCCGGTCTTGCGGTCACCCAGCAGCCAGTCGTTGGCATAGCCGCCGTTGTTTCCATCCAGCATGATTTTCGCGTAGTCGTCGATGTTGCCCGCATATTGCAGCGCTTTTCGCGCGCGCATGAATTCCGGCTTGCCGTTCGGATCCCAGCCTTCAAATTGCGTGATGGTGGTTTCCGTCACCATCAAGCCGTCGCTGTTGATGCCGAAATCGTCGTCGCTGACAATCACACCGGGAAAACCATCCATCAGAATCCCGTATCCATTGCTTGGATGAATATCGAAAATGATGCGCCAGCGCTCGCCATTCTTGTAATTGGTCCAGTTATTGTGCGCGATGACGATCTGTGCGTCTTTCGTCCAGCTTCCCGTGGCTACAAACGCGCTGCAGTTGCCGGGACTCTTCAGCTTGGGAGCATTGGCGGTTTTCTCGCGTTTGTTCAGCCACGGCACGTAGTAGTCGGGCACTTCTTCAAAGGAGTTCAGCGCGACGATATCGTAGACGTCGAGTTCGGAGCTGGTGCGCGCGTTCAACCCTTCCGTGATGCCTTCCAGTTCCTGCTGATATTCGGGATCGATTTTCGGCCACAACATTTCTCGCGCCACCTGCCGGAAAAATGCCCAGTCGCGTCCTGTCGCATGGGTCATGCCGGCGCTCACTGCGGGGAAAGCATCCGCAATTTCATTTGCCAGCAGAAATCCGTGCTGAAAACCGATGGTGGCAGGGTCGCCTTCCAGGTGCACGTACACCCAACCGCCGCGTTCGAAGCTATAGGCGCCTTTCAGCCGAGGGTCGTTGGCATACGCTTGTTCGCGCGCCGCCGCGACCGTGGCGTCCACTTCGTTCCTGGCCGCTTCCGCGCCTCCGCTGGAGCGCCCCGCAAACCACAAGAATGCCGCGCCGAGCACCATGATCAGAACAGCAATAGATCGTCGAGTCCCATCAGACATTGCGGAATTCTCCTTTAGCCCAGATCCGAAGTGCGTTTGAAAATCATACCCTTTGTGCGCCCGGCGTCGAGCGTGAACGACACCGGCTGGCCGGCCCCGTCGAATTGAAACCTTATTTCGATCCCCGATCCTGTCAGTTGAAACTCGTTCTTGCCCACGGGAACGAAAGCCTTGCCCGCGAAACCGCTGGATCGCGGAATGCCGCCAGTGAGCAGGATTTTGTCGAGCGCCAGCTTGTCGTTGGCCAATCGCAGGCGATAGGACACGCCTAGTTCGTCGCTCCAATAATCTCCCGTCAATTTCTTCAATTCTTCCGCGGCTACGGGAACTTCCGGCTTTGCCTTGGTCGCGGCTTCGTCGTCTTCATCCTTTTTCGGCTCTTTTTCCTTCAGCACCGAAGCGAGATAAATATCCGCAACCTGTTTCGCGCGTCTTTCGGGGCTGATATCAGAACGGTTGCACAGGCAGACGACGGAGAAGTGCTGGTCGGGAAAGCGCAGCAGTTCCGCCCGATAGCCGCCCCACGACCCGCCGTGACTGACGGTGTTCAGCCCGCGGTATCTGCCCATGGACAAGCCTTTCGCGTAACTGAGGGTCTTCCCACTATTCAGTTTTGCCGGCTCCTGCAGTTCCGCCAGAAGCGGTTCGCCGCCCACCTGCGCGGTGTAGAAATTTTCGTCCCACTTCAACAGGTCGCCCACCGACGTGTGCACCGCGCCATCGCCGGTCTGCTCAAAATAGGAAACGTCGAATGTGTAGCCGGTACCCTTCCCGATGGGGTCGTAGGCCAGCGCGCGGTTGGGAACCAGCAACATGTGCGAGTCGCGGTACAGCGTGTGGCTCATGTTCAGCGGCTGGAAAATATTTTCCGCGGCAAACTCCCGCAGCGTCCGCCCGCTGACACGTTTCACAATCACCGACAGCAGGAAAAATCCCGAATTGCTGTACAGCCATTCCGTGCCGGGATCGAAGTTGAGGGCCTTTTGCCGTGCCATCAGCGCCAGCGCCTCCTCGTCGGTGGTGACGCTGTCCGTATTCACTCCGGCCAGCTCAAACAGCACCAGATAGTCGCGCAATCCGCTGGTGTGATTGAGCAGATTCAAGATTGTGATTTTCTTGCCGTAGTCGGGAAGCTCGGGAATATATTTGCGGACCTCGTCGTTTACGGAGAGCTTGCCCTGCTTTTCCAGCAAAAGAATGCTGGTGGCGGAAAACTGTTTGGACGTGGAGCCGATATCGAACACCGACTCCGGCGTCAGCGCGACGTTCTGTTCGACGTTGGCCAGGCCGTAGCCTTTGGAATACAGCAGCTTGCCATCGCGCGCGATCGCCACGGCGCATCCCGGCGAACTGGGCTTGGTCAGGTCCGCAAAAACTTCGTCGACCGCCGCAGGAATTTTGTCGGGATTGCCTTGGCCCGAAACAATCTGGGAATATCCGATCGAAAAAACCAGCAGCCAGCTAACACCAATAAGAAATCGCATGAATGTCGCATGTCTCCCGAGAGTCTGCTCGATACTATCCAGTTTTGCCGCCCCTCACAACCCCGCGAATTCGCTGCCCCGGCGCTTGGTGCTAAATCGCAGTCTTCTCTGGTACATTCACGGAATGTTGACAGCCATCACTCGTTCTGTCAGTTCCGCGCTCACTCATTGCGAGTTGAGTTTCATTCCTCGCAGCCCAATTGACCTCGAAAAAGCTCGCGCGCAGCATCACGCCTACGAACAACTCCTGTCGAAACTCGGTGCCCGCGTGATTTCCCTCCCGGAGGAGCCGCAATTGCCCGATTCCATGTTCGTGGAAGACCCGGCCATTGTCGTCGGCGAACTCGCCCTGATCTGTCCGCTGGGCACAGCGGCGCGCCGCAAAGAAGCTCCCTCGCTCGCCGCAGCGTTGGAAAAATTTCGCAATCTCGCCTACGTCAAGTTGCCCGGCACGCTGGAGGGCGGCGACGTCCTGCGCGTGGGCAAAAGAATCTTCGTTGGCATCACCGCCAGATCGAATCCCGAAGGCATCCGCCAGCTCGCCGTGATTCTGAGCGCGTACGGCTACGATCTCACCGCTGTTCCGGTGACCGGGTGCCTGCACCTGAAATCCGCGGTCACCTATCTTGGACGCAACACCATGCTTGGCAACCGCGCGTGGTTCGATTCCCGGCGCATGGCGGGATTTGAGTGGTTGGACGTCGATCCCTCCGAACCGCATTCCGCAAACGCGCTAGCGATTGGCGATACGGTGATTTTTCCCGCTGCGTTTCCCAAGACGAAAGCGCTCATCGCGGCCAAGGGTTTTCGCGTCGAGTCTCTAGACATTTCGGAATTGCAGAAGGCTGAATCCGGCCTCACCTGTTGCAGTCTGATATTCGAAGCCCCCTGAGACGAGCGCCGGTTGGCACTATTGGGCACATCAGGAAAAGCAAACCTGCACTTTTTCCTTGGAAAAGTACAAGGCTGTGGTATGCTCTCAAGCATGTTGTCCCTTGCCACGAAGCGAATCGAGAGCACGACGCCGTCGTCCATTACGACTACGACGAAGTCCACTATTATGAACACTACTTTCGCTTCGGGCGCCGGGGGAAACAGCTAGCAAAGCTAGAAAAAGTTTCGAACCCACCGCCGGAAGCGAACCTGGCGGTGGGTTTCTTAATTTCAGCCCCTTCCAGAAAGCCTCCAGCGGACCAACAAGGAGCATTCATCATGTACCCGGAGCATCAGGAACAATCCGCCGCGGAGGGTGATTTATCTCCCGGCGAATTGGCAGTGAATTTCGCCAAGGAATCTTCCGCGTCGAGCGTGCGCGCGCCTTCGCAGGAAGTCATCGCGCTTAAGTTTGGAGGCAGCTCACTGCTGGGAGCAGAGCGCATGCGCCACGCGGCCGGCTTGGTGCGCGAAGCGGCGCGACATTCCGCGGTGACCGTAGTGGTTTCCGCGATGAAGGGAGTCACCGATCAGCTTTTAGGGATCGCCCGGCTGCTCGAGCAGGGAGAGCGCCAGATCGCGCGCAACGAAGCGCAATCGGTGATCAACTTGCACTTGGCGACGCTGCGCGATTTGCAATTGCCCGAGCACCAGCACGACCGGCTGCGCTCCGAAATTAAGTCGCTCGGCCGCGACTTGCTGCACGAGGTCAGCGAGCACGTCCGGGTGGTCGTCGACGCAGCGCTCCACGATCGCCTGGCCTCCTTCGGCGAACGGCTGAGCGTGCGCTTGTTTGCCGCCGCTCTCAGCAATGTAGGTGTTGCCGCCGTGCCCGTGGCTTCCTCCGACTTCGTTCTCACCTGCGATAACTTCCGCGATGCGAAACCGCAATTGGAGCGCACCTGCCGCCGCGGCCGAGACGTTCTTCTGCCTCTGCTGGAATCGGGCATCGTGCCGGTAGTGACTGGCTTCATCGGCGCCACTCAGGACGGCCGCATCACCACCTTGGGCCGCAACAGTTCCGATTTCTCCGCCGCGATCATTGCGTACGTTGTGGATGCGCAAGAGCTGGTACTCTGGACCGATGTGGACGGCATCTATACCGCCAATCCCAAGGAATCGGCGGAAGCACGGCTGCTCCATGAGATGAGCTACGAAGAAGCCCGCGCGCTTGCGGAGGCCGGCGCAAAAGTTCTGCATCCGGGCGTTTTGCCGCTGGCTTCGCAGTCGGCCATGACGGTTTGGGTTCGCAATACATTCAGGCCTCACCTCCGCGGCACGCGGATTGGGCCAGCACACTCAGGAGGTGTGGCATGAGCGCAATGGGGAACGAAAAAAAGTGGCGCGCGGGCGTTCTGGGCGCGACCGGCATGGTCGGCCAGCGCATCGTTAAGCTCCTCGCGGACCATCCTTGGTTCGAGTTGACGGATGTTGCCGCGTCGGAGCGCTCTTCCGGCAAAAACTATTCAGAAGCGGCGCGCTGGCACCTGGAAGGACCCATCCCCGAAGTGGCGCGCAATCTTGTGGTCAAAGATCTACAATCCTCTTTCGATTGCGACTTCGTTTTTTCCGCGCTCGATTCTTCCGTCGCTGGGCCCGCCGAAGAAGCTTTCGCCAAAGCGGGATTTCCTGTCGTCAGCAACTCCAAGAATCACCGCATGGATCCCGATGTGCCCCTGCTGATTCCTGAGGTAAACGCTTCGCACATCCAATCCATTCCGTTGCAGCAGAAAAATCGTGGCTACGACTCCGGGTTTATCGTCACCAACCCGAATTGTTCCACCGCGGGCCTGGTTGTTGTGCTCAAACCGCTCGCGGATGCCTTCGGAATTGAAAAACTCTTTGTCGTCACGCTGCAGGCCATTTCCGGCGCGGGCTATCCCGGCGTCCCGGCGATGGACATCGTCGGCAACGTCGTTCCCTTCATCGGTGGCGAGGAAGAAAAAATGGAAGAGGAGCCGCAGAAGTTGCTCGGCAAATGGGATGGCTCGCGTTTCATCGGCGCCGGCTTGGGCATCAGCGCGCATTGCAATCGCGTCCCGGTGGTCGATGGCCACCTGGAATGTGTTTCCCTGCGCTTGAAGAAGACCGCGACACTCGAAGAGGTTCGCGAAGCCTTGCGAAATTTTCAGGTTTCTCCGGAACTGGCTTCGCTGCCCACGGCGGTGAAGAATCCTGTTGTTGTGCAGGATGAGCCCGACCGGCCTCAGCCGCGCAAGGATTCCAACGCGGGGCATGGCATGGCCGCCGTTGTTGGGCGGGTGCGTGAATGCCCGCTGCTGGATGTGAAACTCACTCTGCTCTCGCACAACCTGGTGCGCGGAGCCGCTGGCGCTGCTTTGCTCAACGCCGAACTTCTCGCGGCCCAAGGCTTCCTGAAATCCCGCGCCTCCGCAGCCACCCGCGCCGTCGAGCCCGTGACTCGCTGAGATTCTCTTTCAGTCATTCCGAGCGGAGCCTGCGCAGTGAGGAATCTCTCGTTCTTGGGTTTTTGCCAAAAGAGAGATTCCTCGTTTCGCTCGGAATGACGTGCCATCACAGCTGCGGAGCGAAATAGTAGCGCACCAGGTGGAAGAAAATCGGCGCGGCGAAGCAGAGCGAGTCGACGTGGTCCAGAATGCCGCCCTGACCCTCGATCACCACTCCAAAATCCTTGATCCCGATGTCGCGTTTCAGCGCGCTGATCACCAGGCTGCCCGCGAACCCCAGCAGACAAATCATGAACGACATTCCCGCGGATTGCAGCGGCGTAAACGGAGTGGCCCACCACAGCGCCGTGCCGATCACCGTGGCGCTAACAACTCCGGCCGCAAATCCTTCCCAGGTTTTATTCGGGCTCACCCGCCACGCGATTTTGTGCTTCCCGATCAATTTGTCCCACACGTATTGCAGAATGTCGTTCATCTGGTCGACGAACCCCAGGTACAGCAGCAGTCGCGCGTTGTGTCCGGCAAATCCCGGTATGTTCAGCAGCAACAGCGCGGGCGCGTGGCTCAGGCAGTACACGCAAACCATCAGCCCAAACTGAATCTTCGCCGAACGCTCCAGAAAATTCGAAGTGTCGCCGGCAATCGCAATGCTTGTCGGGACAAAAATGAACGCGAGTACCGGAATCATGATCGAGAACAAGCCATAACGCTGGGCGCCCACAAGGTAATATTGCAGCGGCATGATCAGGAAGAAACTCCAGAACAAGGTGCGGTGATCTCCGCGTCGCGTGGGCACCAGCGTCATGTACTCGCGCATCGCCAGAAACGAGATGACCGCGAATACCACCAGCGCGCCGATGCGTCCCAGAAGAATGCTCAGCCCGAAGATGGTGTACATCTTCCACCACGCGCGTATCCGTGCATTCAGCGTGTCAATCGTGGAGCGGCCCGTTTCGCGGCCACGGCGATCTTTCAAGATGTTGCCGACAACATGGAAGATAATCAGCGCGCAGAGCACGCTGCCGAACAGCCACATCAATGTTGCATCATGGAACGCTTGCGGCATCACGCGGATCCAATCCGGCGAAGGCTGCTGACAGCCTCGCGCGCGCGTTCCAAGAATTCATCCTTGCTTTCATGCCTTTCCACCTGAATCGGTTTACCAAATGTCAGCAAGCTCAGCATGGGCACCGGCACGAATTCACCTTTTGGCAGGATGCGGTTCAGGTTTTCCATATAAGCAGGGACCAGTTCGACATCCGGCCGGCGCAATGCCAAATGGAACAGGCCTCCGCGAAAGGTCCCCACTTTTTCCCCGGAGCCGCGCGTTCCCTCGGGAAACAGAATCAGCGAATGTTCGCCGCTCAGCGCTCCGGCCATCTCTTCGATCAGCGATCGTCCGGCAAACCGTCCCTCTTCATGGTTCTTACCTCTGGAGATCACGCCGCGTTCGACTAGCACCGCCCTGAATACTTTTGTCGCCAGATACCGCCGCAGCGGCGTCTCTTCCCAGTAATCCTTCGCGGCGATCGGCCGAGTTCTCGCCCGGATCTCCGAAGGCAGCGCGGACCACAGCACGATAAAATCCAGATGGCTGGTGTGATTCGCAAAATAGATGCGCTGCCTCACGCTGGGCTCGCACCCGGCCCATTGCACTTGCACGCCAGTGATGAAGCGAGCAACGGCAGCCAGCACGCTGGCGATCGGGTGGATGCCTTCATTCATAAATCAACGCGTCCTCCGATGACGACTTTTTCCATGCGCACCGCACTCCGATTGCAGGTAGCCACAGCCGGCAGAGAGGCCACGCTCCAGAGGGTTGGTTCAGATTGTAGATGCTGGATGTCTCCTCCGGGGCCTAGGAAACGAGTGAGATCTCGATGTGGGTGCCGCCGGCAAATTGTTGCAGCAAGGCGGCCATTCGCTGGCAAGATTGTTCCAGTCCGTCGGCGCCGCCAAAGGAAATCAGAATCGCAGCGACCTGCTGCGTCGCTGCCGTCACCATGGTGCGCTCGGAATCGCTGGTCGGGCTTCCATGCGGGCCCAGCTCATCGCAGAAAATCGGCAAGCCTTCCAGATTCAGATCGTATTTTCCGATGCCTTTGTAGGTTTCTCCGGCCCGCCCGGCGCGAAACGTGATGTTGCCCTTAACGTGTGCAAGGTCGTAGAGCCCGATCGGCAGGCGGCTTTCCACCGACATCAGATTGATAATGTCCACTACCGCGTTGATTTGCGGAAAATTCCGGGCGCTCAGAATGCGGCGAAGTAGCGCTTCGGCCGACCCGCGATATCGTGCTGGATCTTTTCCCAGCGCCTTGTACCCGGCGCGCGCGGCGCGAATTTTCGAGGACTCCAGGACCGTGCGCGGCTCCGGCAGTCCCAGGATTTTGGCCTCACACGCCTTCATCTCTTCCCGAAGAGCGGCAGGCGCGTCTTGCGACGTGACGCCAGCCGTCACAAGGCCAAGCACTGTGTTCGGGCATTTTTTCTTGAGTTCCGGGTCGATATTAACGGTTGTCATGTGCCACAAGGATAGCTGACGTACCAGCGGTTCGCACAGAGAACTGTGTTGCCGCATGGCACAGCTGGCCTGTCGCGCAAGCGCTGTGCTCTAACGGCTGTTGTGGCAAACGTAAGTCGCGCTATGGGAGATGTGGCTCCACTGCACGCGACAGGCGGCGCAGAGTTCCGACAGAATCCCACCTTCAACAATTCCACCCAAGCCAACTTCCAGCCCAGCAACTCCCCGTTTCCTGATCGCTGATATCTGATATCCGCCGCCACGGCATGGTGTACGTTTCACTTGCGCACCGGCCTCGTAAAATGCCGCAAGAACGGCGCCTCTGCACCACTTCGTACCCGCGAATGTCTCCGCGCCGCCTCCACACTTCCACAATCACTTCCACCACGTATTCAATGTGGCTCTGCGTGTATACGTGCCGCGGAATCGCCAGGCGCACCAGGTCCATCGTGGCGTGTTCGCCGAACATCAGCGAGCCGATCTCCACGGAACGAATCCCGCCCTCCAGATACAATTCCACGGCCAGCGCCACGCCTGGAAATTGCGACACCGGAATGTGCGGAAGGAACGCGCGCGCGTCCAGATAAATCGCGTGACCGCCGGGCGGTTGCACGATCGGCACACCTTCTTTAGCAATGTGATTCCCCAGAAACGCCGTCGACGCGATCCTGTACCGCAGGTACTCCTCGTTCAGCGCTTCATTCAGTCCAACCGCGATGGCCTCCAGGTCGCGGCCCGCCAGGCCTCCATACGTCGGGAATCCCTCAGTCAGAATCAGCAGGTCTTTTTCCTGTTGCGCCAGGATATCGTCATTCGTGCACAGGAATCCGCCGATGTTCGCCAGCCCGTCTTTCTTTGCGGACATGGTGCAGCCATCCGCATGCGAGAACATTTCCTTCGCGATTTCGTGCGGCGACTTGTCGGCATAGCCCAGCTCGCGCTGCTTGATGAAGTACCCATTTTCCGCGAACCGGCACGCAGCGATGTACAGCGGAATGCCGTGCCTTTTGCAGATTTGTTTCACTTCGCGGATGTTGGCCATCGATAGAGGTTGGCCGCCGCCGGAATTGTTCGTCACCGTCAGCATCACCAGGGGGAATTTTCTTCGCCCCTTCGCGCTCGATCAGCGTTGTCAGCTGCGCCGTGTCCATGTTGCCCTTGAAATCGTGCAGCCGCGCGGGCCCTTTTGCTTCCGGGATCGGAATGTCCACGGCCGTGGCGCCCACAAATTCGCAATTCGCACGCGTCGTGTCGCCAAGGCTCCGGACATCTGATTGCGCAAAACGCCTGGACCAACCGAGTCCAAAGAGCTGATATCGAATGCACAGCAGATTGCGGCAACATTTTCGGCGGACTGTTCCACGAGCGCGCGTTTGGGGTTGTAGATTTCCGGGTAATTCGCTCTGTAGTTGCCGGTAACGCCGTCGGTAATTTTCCTTTTTGCCGTGTCGCGGTCCGGATAGTCGGCCTTCAGCAACTCCACCGCTTCCTTTAGAGTATACGGAAGCTGCGGGCTCACCAGCCCGCGTGACATCCGAGGATGCCGGGCAAGATCAGGAAAAGGAGAATCCCGACGTACGGGTGGGATGGCCCCGGCAGCATGAAATCGTAAATCCAGAAGGCCATCAAAGTAATCGCGCTGCTCGTGGTCAGCACAACTCCGGCGAAACTGACGACGTTCTGGCTCAGGCAGTAAAGCAGTCTCGACCAATCCCGTGCCGTGTTGTGCGGGCTCATAGCTTGTTGGCTCCCAACTTCTTAAATTTGTGTTCTTTCAGAAAAAGGCCCCAGCGAAGGATCCGCCAGGGCCCGTGTTCTTTCTCAATTGTTGTGTTCCCGCGACCGCGGGCGCACCGGCGAACTTACTTACACAGACTCCGCATGTACGCGATGACGTCCTTGACGTCGGCGTCTGTCACTTTTGGTCATACGACGCATCTTGTTCTTGCCCTTCGTGATGATGTCCGTCCAGGCCGCATCCGATTCCTTCGTCACTTCGTCGGAGCAGATGTCTCGCGCCTTGGTCGCTTTTCCGGCGGCGGTTTCACCCTTACCATCTGGTCCGTGGCAGCTGGCGCACTTTGCCTTGTACACCTTTTCGCCATTCGCTTTGTCTTGCGCTCAGAGGCTCGTGCTGGCCAGACACACCATTCCCACTAGCGCGATCCCTGACAGAAACTTCCTCATCACATTCCTCCTGTTTTTACGTTCTACACGAAGCGCGTAGGAGCGTCCGCGCTTCGTGTTCAATCCTGTTTCTCGTTCTATTCCTCACTTCTTGAACGTGCGTACGTACGCCACCATATCCTTCAACTGATCTGGTGTCATCGTCTTGTACGCCGGCATCGGGCTCTTCCCGTTGGTGATAATTGCCGCAAGGTCCGCGTCGCTCATCTTCTGTACGTCCGCGGAACTCCAGTCGCGCGTCTTCATCGCGGGCTTGCCCTTGCCGTCCGCACCGTGACATCCCGCGCACTTGGCCTTGAACGTCGCCTCGGCCGCAGCAGTGTCCGCCTTGGCTGGGCTACTCACCAGGAGCATGCCCGCCAGAAGCGCCGCGGTCAGCGCCGCCGCTCCCAGGTTTTTCATCGTTGTCTGCATGGTGCTTCTCCCTCACAAGAGTTCGGCGCGAAGACGATTGCTCGCTCCACACCGTCGTTCCAAAGACTTATCGCACACAGAGCATAACCAAGTTGCCCTGTCGATAGCGAGGCGCATGTGGCTTCCCGAAAAACACCGGCGACGAACGGGAGGACGACCTTTTGGCGCATTCGATTGCTTCCTCGTAAGCCGCACTGCTGCTACAAATCACAGCGGCTGGTGATTTCACATATACTCCCGACATTCGGGGGCGGTGTGTAGTTGAGGGGAGGAATCCGCCCTAACGCGAAAAGGCTGTCAGGGAAGAAGGCCGAAAGGATAACTCAAAAAATACATCATTGCTGCTGAGTATCCAATCAAATTGTGCTGACGAATGCGATTTTTTCCGCTGTCACGACGGGATTAATTCAGTCCGATTCACCCCAGAAAGGCGTATTTCTGTCTTCCCTCATCAATTGCTCGAACGCCCGCAAGGGCGAGATGTCGTCCCGTCAGGTCTGCGAGTTGAGCGTTGGAGTGTTTGAATCTTTGTGGAGTACTAAAACCAAGATTCGGCAAGGTTTAGCCTTATTGGTGATTCTCAAGCCTGAGAACGGAAGAACTTTGCACATATCGCCGACACTTGAATCAGAGGGACCCTTAACCCATCATTACAAAAGAGTTAAATTGCCCCAAAAAAAGACCCTTTGGCACCACGTTTGCTCTCGTATTTTGTCCGCAAATTTGGTGTTTGCACGGGGGTCCTCTTGAAACTTGTTCACCCAGCTCTGTTGTTGTTCGCAGTCGCTCTTTTCTCGGCCTCAGCGCGGGCCGACGGCATTGACCCTAAGGTAATTATTCAGAAGGGTACCGGCTCCATCCCAATTACCGTAACGAACCCAAACCCTATGTTTGCCGCTACCGCCACTACCGCCGAGGAGGGGAATACGCATTGCCTCACGGAGTCGGATGCTTGCGTGTTTGAAGTTTTCCAGAATCAGACTGGCCGGACTCTGCACAACTTGACGATCGCGATCAACGACCTGACGGGCTTCACGTTCCAATGCGGGGATTCGTCCCAAATCAGTTTCTTCACTTCCTGCAGTTCCTCCAACAATGGCCATGTGACGGACGTCTCGTTCTCCGGCGGTACCGGCATCCTTCCGGCGGTTCAGCGGTGTGTTTCCCCTTCGGTGGTGTCTGCTCTTTCCACAAGCTGCCAAACGCAGTTTACCGGCGGGGAATTCGGACTTCTTATCGACGCCACTGCCAGTGAGGGTTTTGACGACAAATTTGTCTCCGGACAGACCCTCACGACTCCAGAACCAGATGCCGGTATCATGATCCTGTCCGCTGCTTTTGCGTTCGGCCTGCTCAAGTTGCTCCGGCGCGGCGCCTAATCTGGTTCCTCATCGCTTGAACCTGAGCTCAAAGGGAGGAAGTCCCAGACTTCCTCCTTTTCATTTGCCCACACAATTCCTAGGGAACGCGTAGCCCGCCCTATGCCCCATTTGTGACGTTGGATAATGACGGACTGGAATTCCGCGGCACGCTCGGCAGCTTACTTCTTTTTGGGCGCAAACTGGTTCATCAACGCTTGATAGTCTGTCCGCTGCCGCAGCGCATCCAGTTCCGGATCCGATTCGATGCTGCTAGTCGTTAGGCCGTGTTGCAATCCCTTCTTCAGGTCAGCGATGGCATCTTCCGGTTTACCGCTAAGGGCATGAACCTCTGCCGACGTTTGGATCAATTCAACGGAGGATGGGTCTAAACCGCGTGCTCGCTGAATCCATGCCGTGGCCTGGCCCATATCGCCCTTCTTTGCGTAGTACAGCGCCAGACTCCCCATCGTGGTGGCACTCCGCGGGTTCACGTTCAGAGCCTTAAACGCCAGCGCGATCGCCCGGTCATAGGTGGCCTTGGCCCGCTCTACCTGCCCGGCCGCCCGGTAGCCATCGGCCAGGTTGCCCATCATCGTTTCGTCGCTTGGATTCAGTTGCACCGCCTTCTCAAACTGTTTTACCGCATCCGCGTAGCGATGCAGGTAGAAATACGACGTGCCCAGATTGGAGATCACCACCGGTTGTGGATCGAGTCTCATCGCTGTTTCGAGCGGCGCGATGCTCTCCTCGTAGCGCCCCATCGATATATAAACCGACCCCACGTTGGCGAACCCGATCTGGTTTTGTGGCTCCACTTGCGTGACCTGCTGGTAGTACTTCAGCGCCTTTTCGTAGTCACCCGTGTTCAGATACGCGCCACCCAGCGCGTTCAGATTCACCCATAGATAAGGATTGAGTTCGACCGCTTTTTCCAGTGCTCGAATGGCTTGCTCTTTTTGCCCTGCCGCAAGATAGGCATTCCCGAGCCTGCGATACCCCTCATCCGAATTGGGCGCGAGTTCTTGCGCGCGCTTCAACTCGGTAATGGCCTGCGCCGTTTGGCCAGTTGCGGCATAAATGGTGCCGAGTGAAAAATGCACTTCGGGCAACTTGTCATTCAGAGCCTGCGCCTGCTTTGCTGCATTCAAAGCCTTTTCCGTCCAGAAACTGTCTTTATTTTCTTCGTACATTCGCAAACTGGCGTCCGCCAGCCCGGCATAGGCCTTCGCAAATTTTGGGTCCTTGTGCAATGCCGCGTTGAAGTAGTCGATCGCCGTCTGAATACTTTTGGCATTCAATGGGCCACGCAGCGCATTGTTGCCACGCAGATACGAATCATAGGCATCCACGTTGTCGGTTGGATGGGCTGTTCCGGCGAGGATATCCCCGGGAGACACGTTCGCTTCCAGGGCGTCCGCCAGCCTTCCGTAGATTTTGTCCTCGATCGTCAGCAAGTCCGCAGGTAACCCGGAGAACTCTTCGTTCCACACCACCTTGTTTTCCGCAACGTTGTTCAATTTCACCGTGATGCGCAGTTCGTTCGTAGACCCTTGCACCATTCCGGTCACTAGCATATTTGCGCCAAGCTTCTTCGCAACTTCCGGCAGTGGCGCTTTGGTATCCGTTTTCCCGGTGTCGTCGGAGGAAGCCACATGCACACCCTTCAGCTGGAACAGTTTCGCGGAAAGTGCTTCCCCTAATCCTTCCGCGACGTACCCTATGCTCGTGTCGCTGCCGATTACCCGGAATGGCAGCACCGCCACGTATTTCCCCTGACTGAGCGGCGGCAAGCCCTTCACAGCATCGGGATTTACCACTTCCGTTTCGGCTGGCGGCTTGATCACCAGATGCCGCGTTGTTGGTATCGCAAAAAACAACCCGCCCAGCAACAGCACGCCTCCCGCCACAAACAGCCATACTGGGGGCTTTTCCGGCAGCGTGATTTGCACCGACCGCGATCCCGCAGCCGACCCCCCTCCACTCTGCTGCGGCATTCGGTACATCGAGGACACCGACATCTCCGGCCCGCGGTGCGCGTCTATATCTGCGATGATTTCCTTCGCACTCTGATACCGTGCCGCCGGATCGCGCTCCAGGCAGTGCATGATCATATCCGCCACGTTGTCCGGCACGTTCGGATTCACCTGTTTTACGTTTCTCGGCGCATCCTTCACCCGCTGGTACATCACCTGCCACGTCGAGTCCCCGGCAAACGGCACTTCCCCGCATACCATCTCGTAAAACACCAGCCCAAACGAATACAAATCCGTGCGGCTGTCCACCTGTTTTCCTTCCACCTGCTCCGGAGACATGTATCGCGGCGTGCCTACAAACGCACCGGTGCGCGTCATCCCCATTTTGGCCGTCTCGAACGAGGTGGCCAGCCCAAAGTCCGACACGTACACCTGGTCGTTGTTTCCCACCAGCACGTTGTGCGGCTTGAAGTCGCGATGCACCACACCTTCCGCATGCGCCGCATCCAGCGCTTCGCACATCTGCCTGGCCATCTTCAGCGAGCGATCGATGGGCAGCGGTCGGCTCTCCTTCAGTAGCTGATTCAGGTCCTTGCCTTCGATGAAGGCCATGGTAATGAACTTCACGCCTTCGTAATCCGTCAGGTCGTGAATCCGCAGAATATTGCGGTGCGAGATGCGGCTTGCCAGCAGCAATTCCTGCTTGAAGCGCATAATCACACTAGGATCCTTGGTCAATTCCGGCTGCAGGATCTTCAAGGCCACCGTACGCCCCAGTTCCTTATCAATGGCTTTATACACCCTGCCCATGCCGCCTTCCCCGAGCAGTTGCTCGATTCGGAAGCGCGGTCCGAAATCCATCCCCGGCTCCAGTCCGCCGGAAATGTATAGGCTTATGTTTACGTTTGTACCGCCAGACCGTCCCTGGAACCCAGAGAGCCCCGGCGAAGCGTTTTTCGATGAATCATCGCCGCCATAGAGCGTCCCCGCCTCCATGTCCTCCTTCGCGAACATGTCGTTTCGGCCAATACCCGAGGGCGTCTTGCTGATGACTTGGGAATTCTTCCAATCTTCCGACCGCGGGCGCGTTCCCCCGATGGGCAAGCTCCCCAGGCTGGACCCACCCACCCCAGGGCCGGAACCAGGCCGTTTCGGGCCAGGCTCTTTCGGCTTATCCCCTTCCCCGGAAAGGGCACTGCGATCAACGTTTTCCAGGGTGTTGTTCTCTTCCGGGCGAGGAAATGCCTTGCCGCAACCCGAGCAGCGTTGTGAGAGAGCGGGGTTTTCCACACCGCACGATGGGCACTTCATAACTGAGGGATGGCCTTCTCATGGCCAGTTGGGCGATTATCCTGCACGGCTAAGGGAGCGGCAAGAGGTTTCTTGCGCCCTCAGTTCGTCGTTGCAGACACAATACACCCTTTGCACCGGCAAAGGGCCAAAATCGCAGCCTTTTTATCCCGTTAGATAGTGACTTTCAATCCCCAATCGTTTCACCCTCCCGCGCCTTTTGCCCCTGCCCTGTCAACGCCTGGGACGCGCCGCGTGATGCGAGTCACGAACCACGGGTCACAAATACGTTGTATCCAACTTGTCTCTTTCATCACACCGTACCCACCGCCTATTGCGTTCCCCTCCTTCTGGGCGGAACCTCTCTTTATGCTGGCAGCTTCCCCTTTTCCCGTTGCTGGAACAAGCTGCCACCGACAGGTGCACTATGTCCACGATCGATCGTCAACAGCTCGATCACCTCGAGCGACGTGGCTTTCAACTCACGATCTTCTCCGCCATCTTTGTCTTTATTCTGGCGGGCGGCCTCGCTTCTTTCATGTACCCGCTCGTGTTCCTTCACCCGGAAGGCAACAAATGGACGCTGCGTGCCGCTTTCTTCGGTTTTTGCGCCCTGACCATTCTTTTCATCAGCTATCTGTTTGACCGCCAGCGCTCCTTTACCAAAATCAAGCAGCAGCTTCTTTCCGAACTGGAGCGCAACGTCGAACTGCAGATTCAGGCCAGCGCGGATCTCCTGAAATCCATGCCCAACCAGGATCACTTCTGGGATCGGCTCACCATGGAATTCCGCCGCGCCCTCAGCATGGAAAAGAATCTTTCTCTTATCCTCGTCAAAGCGAAGCCCAGCGCCAAAGCTACGCCCAACAGTTGGCAAGCCGCCCTCAGCGACGCTGCCAAGGCTATGTCCAAAAAACTGCGTCCCACCGATTCCATTTACCGGCTCGCCGACGATCTTTTCGGTCTCGTTCTCCCGGAAACCGATAGTCTGAATGCCAAGCGCATCGCCCTGCGTTTGAATGAAGAATTGCAGGCGGTTCGCGCGCGTCATGGCTCTTCCCTTGACCTCGCCACGCACAACTATCCCGATCAGGTGAAGAGTTCTCACGAACTGGAAGACATTGTGAAGTCCCTGCTGCCAGAAGAAGAGGGTTGGGACGTTCCGGCCGAGGTGCCCACCACCTGAGTTCATTTTCTGAAGCGTTTTCTACTTCAAAGCTTGTTGCAGGTCTTCAAGCAGGTCTGCGCCGTCTTCCAATCCCACCGAGATGCGCACCGTTCCCGGCTTCACGCTGGCCCGTTCCAATTCCTCTTTGCTCATGTGATAGTGCGAACTGTAGATCGGCAGCAGCACCAGCGACTCCACCCCGCCCAGGCTCGCCGCCAGCAAAAACAGTTTCACGCGGTCGCAGAATTTTCGCGCCGCGGGCAAGCCACCCTTCAAGTCAAACGCCAGCATCGACCCGAACCCGCGCATCTGTTTTTTCGCCAGCGCGTAATCCGCATGCGATTTCAATCCCGGATAGTGTACCCGTTCCACTTTCGGGTGCTTTTCCAGGAATTTCGCGACCCGTAGCGCGTTTTCGCACTGCCGCTGCACGCGCACTCCCAGCGTCTTGATTCCGCGCACCAGCAGGAACGCTCCCTCCGGGTCCATACATCCGCCCAGATAAATCATCATCTGCCGCACGGGATCGATGTGCTTGTGGCTTCCCGCGGCCACGCCGCCCACCAGGTCCGAGTGCCCCGCAAGTCCCTTGGTCACGCTGTGCACCACCATGTCGCAGCCGAGCGAAAGCGGGTTTTGCAGCATTGGCGTGGCAAAGGTATTGTCGACAATGCTTACCAAGCGATGATTCTTCGCAAAGCCAATGGCCTTCCGCAGATCCACCAGCCGCAACGTCGGATTTGTCGGCGTCTCGATATACAGGCACTTCGTCCGGGCAGTCACTAATCCTTCGATTCCTTCCAGCGTCGTATCCACGTGCCGTACCGTAATTCCGAACCGAGGAAATACGTCGCGCATCAGCCGGTACGTGCCGCCATAAACCTGCGCGCTGGAAATCAGTTCGTCGCCGTTCTTCACCACACTCAGCAGCGCATTGGAAATTGCCGCCATTCCCGATGACGTCACCACCGCGGTTTCCGCGCCTTCCAGCGCCGCGATTTTCTTTTCCGCCACCGCTAGCGTGGGATTCCCGTAGCGTGTGTAGATGTATGCGGTGCTTTCGCCTTCCGCCCAGCGCTTGATTTCCTCGCTGCAGGAAAACGTAAACGTCGACGAGCGCACGATGTCCGCAGTCACGGGAGCGCCCACGCCATGCCGCTTGCGTTCTCCTGCGTGAATCGCGCGCGTCTGCGGTCTTTGTTGTGATTGAACTTTGTTTGCCATGTCCGCGATTATCGGCCGATTCCGCCAAATTCGCCAACTTCGATTGGCGCGCTAGGACGTCAACACTTGATCCAGCAACTGGCCGACAGCGCGCTGCGCTTCAAGGATGGAATAGCGATGATCCATCGCCCCGGCTAAGTCCGTATTCGCAAAAGCAATGCGGCCAAACGGAGCTTCACGCAAAATCTGCCGCGGCGCGGGCTGTCCATCCTTACCAAAGAAGAAGCCTGGTTGCGGGCTGAGGTACGCGTGGCCCCAGCGATTCAGGATCATCCCGGCGATGTCTCGTTGTGCGTCGAAGCCGGCGGAAGCGAACATGGCGGTGAACTGTTCGCGGATGCGCCGTTCGTAGTCCGCGAACGACGTGCTCAGCATTTCTCCGCGGCCGCGATGCCCCTGGTCCTCCGTCGAAAGGCCCGGATAGGAATACAACACCTTCAGCGTTAAAACGATCGGCGAGTCCGGGCCAATCGTCGGTTCGTCGATTCCCGTCGTCGCGAGCTTGCGGACCTCCATGTAGTTGCCGAATCCCTCGAACCACCGGCAGCCGCTCATGCCCATTTTGTACAGGAAATTCCAGTTGCGCACGGCCACGTTGGCCATCAGGCAGGGCGAGCGGTAGAACTGCGCGTACGCCTTCGCGTGCGTTGCCGGCAGGTCTTTCACAATATGTTTCGTCGTCCAGCTTCCGCCCGCCATCACCGCGCTGCGCGCCTTCAGCCGATAGATCTTTCCGTCTTTCAGGTACGCGATCGAGAGTGACGCCGCTTTCTGAGGATCGCCGTCGTGTTGCACGGAGACCGCGGTTGAGGACAGGCGGATTCTCGCGGGCGAAGTGGCCGCGTCTAGCGCCGCAAAATTCACATTGTTGCGCGTCACTCCGTCCACCGTGTTTGGTCCGTCCAGCGCCGCGGGGATCAGGCTCTTTACCATCAATCGCGCAATAGTCGTGTTGCCACCTGGAAACATCTGGTCCGTTCCGCCGGCTTCATCTGCGAGAGGACGCAGCATCTCAAACGCATACTCGGAATAGGCCGATAGCGCGTCCGGTCCCAGGCCCGAACCGCCACCCTCCACGGGCGAAAGGAACGTGCGAACCGTCTCGCGGCTCAGGCCAAACTGCTCCATGTAATGCTGCTCGAGCGTGATGGAATCCAGATATCGCGAAATGGCATCGCCTTCAACCTTCGGATGCTCAAACGGCTTTCCGCCGACTCGCTTTTCCGTCAGCCAGCGCATCCATTCTTCGCGCGCCTCGCCATTCACTGGAGCGCCGGCCAGCTTCTTTCCAATCGGATCGATCAGCCACGACCCGGGCTTCTGCCCGAACTTCGCGCCAAACCAAAAGCCATATTGTCCGCGCTCTTTGCCCGCCGCTTCGTAGGGAGTCCGCGAAAGAGCCAGTTCCGGCTGCGGGCCGGCCCATTTTTGATAGTTCAATTTCGGAGTGGACAATCCGATGGAATCGTAGAATCGCGCCAGAAAACTGTGTGGATACTGCAGTTGATAGATCGCCGAACCCTGGTGAGCGATCAGCCGATGGTTGTCTACCAACAATTCGTTTTGTTTGGCCTCGCCGCCAAAAATGGGATGATTTTCCAGAATCAGGCACGTTTTTCCACTTCCCGCCTGGCGCTGGAAGAATAACGCCGCAGCCAACCCGCTGATCCCGCCGCCCACAATCACGCAGTCGTACATTTCGCCCGTGTCTATGGTGTCCGCGGGGAGTGGCTCGTATTTTTTGTCGCGAATCGTGTGACCGGCTTCCAGCACTGGCAGCGTGTTTCCATTGGACGTGCGGTACTCCCCGATTCCGCCGTATCCCGTGAACTCTTCCTGCGCCGCCAGGAGTTCCGCCGGCGTCAGCGACTCCATCAGCAGCGCGCCGGAAGCCAGCAGCGTGGAGCCAAGAAAATCGCGCCGCGTAATCGCTGTATTCATTCCGAGCGCGGCATCGCCGGGTTGCTGGGCTTTGTGCTTAGGCATGACGGAATCGGGTAGCATCGCCGCGCAGTGTAACCCGAGCGGCGACAAAACCGCAAAGGTGTTGCTAAGAATTCGCCGAACTTGCCGGCGAGGCGTGAACCGCTCCGCTCTTGACAGGCTGTCTCCCACTAGTACAATACTGACTCTATCATGAATGACCTATTACTCCTCTCGACCCTCCTCGCCGGCCCTCAGCACGGCTACGCGTTAAAGAAGCGCATCGGCCTCATGACCGGTCATGGGCAGATGCACAACAACCTGGTCTATCCACTGTTGAAACGGTTTGTGGTCCAGGGTTGGGTAAGCTGTCGGACGGTCCCGGGCGAACGCGGCCAAACCCGCGAACGCTATGCGTTGACAGCGAAAGGCAAGCAGGAGTTGCAGCGCAGGCTCCGGGAATTCAGCGCCAAGGATGCAGCATCTGAAGATGCGTTTCACTTGCGCGTAGGCCTGTTCGCGGTTCTGGATGCGGATGCGCGCGACAGAATTCTGGCCAGCCGCGAAGAATGGCTGCAGCGGCGAGGCAACATACTCGCAAACCTCGCCAGCGCGATGGATCTGGGCGAATGGGGTGGAGTGGTGGTCGCGCATCTCCGAAGCCGCATCCAGGCAGAGCTACAGTGGACCGCAGAGTTGAGAGGCAAAGTGCCGCGGCGCGGAAATCGCAAGCAAATAGAGCCATGACGATTCGAAGTTCAGCGGGAGGCCAAGTATGATTTGGGAAAGCATCAGCGCAGACCGGGCTGCGCAATTGGCAGGCTGGTTGTGGAGTTCCCTTCTCATCGTGTGGGTCGCGCTCTGGTTTGGAATGAAAAGAGCCAAGAAGCTCGAATCGCCCTGGGAAATGGCCCAGCATGCTCTGCCGGTTACTCTCGGATTCTGGCTGCTGTTTGAGAACAATTGGAAAGGACTAAACCTCCGATTGTTGCCCCAGATTCCCGCAGTGTGGATGCTCGGCCTATTCCTTACCGCTTTCGGCGTCACCATCAGCATCTGGGCGCGGCTGACGCTCGGAACCAATTGGAGCGGCGTAGTGACCTTGAAGAAGGGCCACGAATTGGTTCGCAAAGGGCTGTACCGCCGGATCCGCCATCCCATTTACACCGGCGTGTTGGTCGCCATGATTGGCACCGCCATGATCAACGGACATCTTCGTGGTTGCATCGGATTCGCGATCGTTTGGGCTGCCTTCTATTTCAAGGCGCGGCGCGAAGAAAAATTACTGCGCCAGGAATTTGGCCCCGGCTTTGAAGAACATTCTCGTTGTACCGGAATGTTTTTCCCGAAGTGGACGTGAACCATGGACCCTTACCACTGGTTGCATTTGGCCAGTTTTGCGTGGCTTGTCTTTCTCGCATATTGGTGTCTCTCCGCGCTAAAGCTCAAGTCCATCAAGCGGCGCGAACCGCGCGGCGAGCGCTTGATCCAGCTGGTCTTCATGCTTGCCGCGTACTTCTTGATGTTTGACGACCAGTTCAGCCGCGGATGGCTTGCGGCTCGCTTCGCTCCCGCTTCTCCCAGCACCGGAGAGATCGGTGTGGCAGTTACCGTCGTAGGAATCGCCTTGGCCATCTGGGCGCGCTGGCACCTTGGCGAAAACTGGAGCGCCACGGTTACTTTGAAGGAAGG
>Ga0210409_10000788_pt1 | contig 46238 bp, 44 predicted proteins | sample IncBWH17MmetaG_FD_161649 | JGI IMG/M metagenome (GOLD analysis project Ga0210409, IMG submission 161649) | Forest soil microbial communities from Barre Woods Harvard Forest LTER site, Petersham, Massachusetts, United States - Inc-BW-H-17-M | ecosystem: Environmental > Terrestrial > Soil >... | reverse complement strand
GCGAGCGCGGCGACATCGACGCGTTCGTCGACGCCGACGTCGCCTTGCACTTAGGTATAGCGCGCGCCGCAAAGAACGCCGTGCTCGCCGATCTCTTTCGCTCGTTCTCGACCGTGCTGCGGGAGACCATCGCCGACATCGCGCGCGATCCCGCGCTCGTGGCCGACACGGCTCCGCTCCATCACGAGTTGGTGGAAGCGATCGCTCGCCGCGACATCACCGCCGCGGTCGAGGCAACCCGACAGCTCTTGGAGGCTGACGGACTACTTCATCTTCACGAGCAGTAGTCCGGGATCGACCCCGAGCGCGGCGGAAAGGCGGTCGAGTACTTTCGCCGAGAACATCGCCACGCGTCCGTTCTCGTAACGGGAAATGGTGGTCACGGAAACGCGGCTTTCACTGGCGAGCTCCTGTTGCGTCCAACGCCGCGCTTCGCGGAGCAACTTGACCCGGGTGCCGAGATAGGACATGCACGCATCGTGCGATTGGGGCGGCGCATCCCCAAGGGATCTGGGGTGAATGACACGCTGGGCGGGGTCAAAACTCGAACTTGCGCAGCCAATGCCGCCACAAGTGGCAAGGCGCCATTACTGCTAATACGCATGATTTGACAAGCTTCGGGGCGCCCTTCGGGCTGGCCCAATTTCATCCCTAGGTAACCGTCGTGTAATCAAATACTTAGATGGGCAGGCCAATGCAGTCTGTCTCCTGACGAGCCCAACTTTTTATTCAATCATGGCCTTGCCAATACTGATAAGTCTTGGTATCAATCCCGCCGCTGACCCGTCCGGCTTCTCACGGCACCGGAGGTATCGGGATGCTTTTGACTACGGGGATCCTCGGCGCGATCCTCACGGCCAACCTGGCCACAGGTAACGGCGCGTACCGCGCGTACGCGGCCTCGCTCAACGCCACGGCGCACAAGACCAAGACGATCCCCGCATTCGCCCGCAAGTACGGCTTGCGATGTTCGGCCTGCCACACGGCATGGCCCGAGCTCAACGCCTTTGGCCAGGCGTTCCGCGACAACGGCTACCAACTCGGCAACGAGCGCGACTCGCCGATCTTCCAGAATCCGACGTACCTCCCCATCGCGCTACGCATCACGCCGCAGTTCCACGAAGAGAGCACGACGAATCAGGTCGTCGATGCGGTCCCGGGCGACAGCAGCATCAAAGTCCAACGCCGCCTCACGACCCATGGCGTCGATCTCTCCGGCATGGACTTCTGGACCGCGGGAACGCTGTACAAGGACATTTCGTTCGTCCTGCTCTTCTCGTCCGATAACCTCGCGTCATTTCACTTCGAGTCGGCGTTCATCCGGTTCGACAATCTGGCCGGATCGCCCTGGCTCAACGCGAAAGTCGGAAAGTTCGAGCTCGACAACCTGATCTCCGAAAAGCGATTCCTGTTCCTGTCGAACAACGGCGGCTTGTACCAGAGCTACCATTTCGCACCGATCGGCGACAACAATGGGTTCGGCATCGGCGACAACCAACTCGGCGTCGAGCTGGCCGGCCACAACGTCGGCAGCTATACGCGCTACACCGCGTCGATTCTGTCATCGAGCGATGGCCAGCCCGGCCTCGTGACCGGGAACAGCTACGACGGATTCTTCACGTTCAGCCAGGCGTTCCAGGTCCCATCACTCGGTGTCGAACGCATTGGCGCCTACTACTATCTCGGCCAGATGCCGACCGTGTACCGGACGTCGGGCGGCGCGCCGATCGCGGGCAGTGGCGTCGACAATAAGACGTTCTATCGCGTGGGGCTCGCCGGCGATCTCTACGCGGGCCCGATCGAGGTCCTGCCGTTCTACATGCACGCGCGCGACGATCCATTCCTCGGCACGAGCACGCCCGGCAATCAGGCGCTGCCGGCCGGCGCACGGGGACCACAGTGGAACGCCGAGTTCGTCGAGACGCACGAGTACGTGAACGCCCGCTTCGTGCTCACGCAGCGCGCCGAGTTCGTGCGCATGGCGCAGCAGGCGATTCCGGGGACGCCGACGAATGTCGGTGATATCGATGCGTACTCGCTTGGGCTTCGATGGATGCCGTTCATGTTTTCCCGCGCCGGACTCGCGCTCCACTCAGAGTACTCGCTCGTGCGGACGGTGGGCGGCGCGCCGCTCTCCGGCGACGGCGTCGGCACCCCGCCGCTGACTCCGACGACGAACGTCTGGAGCAGCAGCCTCCTGTTCGCGTTCGACTTCGCGTTCTGAGGAGCCACGATGAGACTTTTCTTGATCGCGCTCGTTGTCGCGGCGACCACGGTCCAGGCGCAGCCATCGATCCTGGGCGGCACGCGCGAGGATTTCCGACGGTACTGCGCCGGTTGTCACGGCAACGCCGGCGATGCCCAAGGGGAGAACGCGGACTGGGTCGACCCCAAGCCTCGCGACTTCACATTGGCGACGTTCAAGTGCCGCTCGACGCCGAGCGGCACGCTGCCCACGGACGACGATCTCTTCCACACGATCAAGCGTGGGCTCGTGAACTCGAACATGCCGTCGTGGAAGCCGCTGCCGGATGAGACGGTGATGAATCTCGTCGCGTATATCAAAACGTTCTCGCCGCGATGGAAGACGGAGAAGGCCGGGACGCCGATTCCGGTGCCTCCGGAAATTCCCGTGACCGCGGACGATATCCTGGCGGGGCGAGCGCTCTTTCAGAAGATGGAATGCTGGAAGTGCCATGGACCCGAGGGACGGGGGAACGGCCCCTCGGCCTCGACGCTGACCGATAGCAAGGACCAGCCGATCAAGCCCTTCAACTTCGCCGCCAGCTCGCGTTTCAAGTGCGGCACGACGAACCAGGATCTCTACAAGATCTTCCTGACCGGGCTCGATGGGACGCCGATGCCGTCGTTCGCCGACAACTTCAAAGGCGACGATGCGTGGCACCTGGTGCATTTCCTTCGCACGCTGCAGCAGGCCGAGTCGCCCGAGAAGGTGGTTTGGACTGAGTGGTTGAGCACGCACCAGGGACAGCTGAAGCCTATCGGTCCGGAGGGCCAATGATGCGAACGTTCGCTATTCTCGGCGTGGCGCTACTGAGTGCGAGTGCGCCCGCGCCCTACATGGCTGGTTCGGTGACCGGAACCATCACGTTCACCGGCACGCCGCCGAAGATGAAACCGATCGACATGGCGAAGGAACCATCGTGCGCCAAGCAGCACGCCACGCCGATAGAGACCGAGAACGTCGTCACGGGGCCGAACAACGCACTCCAATATGTCGTGATCTACGTCTCGGCCGGCGATCAGGGATCCGAGACGCCGGCCACCCCCGTGCATCTCGACCAAAAGGGCTGCCAGTACATCCCGCACGTGGTCGTGATGCACACCGCCCAATCGCTCGAGATCGCAAACAACGACCAGACATCGCACAACATCCATCCACTCCCGACGAAAAACCCCGAGTGGAACAAGTCACAACCGCCCGGGTCGCCGCCGATCGTGACGAAGTACGAGAATGCTGACTTCATCCCGGTCAAGTGCAACGTGCATCCCTGGATGCACGGCTATCACATCGTGCTCGCCACGTCGCACTTTGGCGTGTCGGGGAACGATGGGACGTACACGATCTCGGGACTACCGCCTGGCAAGTACACGTTGACCGCGTGGCACGAGAAGTTCGGCACGATGACGCAAGACGTGACCGTAGGTGCGCAACCGGCCAAGGCGGACTTCCAGTTCAAAGCGACGCCGTACTGATCATGGCCAAACTGTTCGCAGTCTTGGTGGCGTTCATCACGATCGTATCCACGGCGATCTTCGTCGCGCATACATGGTGGTTGCCACCCGACATCTCGGTGGTCGGGCCCTCGATCGACAGTCAGCTGTTGGAAACGATGGTCGCCGCGGGCGTGCTGTTTGTGGTATCGCAGTTCACGCTGGCCCTGTTCGTCTGGCGGGTCTCCGACGAGAGGAAGGAACGACCGATCAGGCGATTTCCGGGCGGCGCGACGCCGTTGGTCGTTTTGGCCACGGCGCTCGTCGGCATCGAAGTCCTGGCCCTGTCGTTGGTAGGATCGAAGATCTGGTACAACACGTTTCTCGCGCCCGTCCCCGCGAATGCGCTCAAGGTCGACGTACAGGCGGGGCAGTTCGCGTTCTATTTCCGGTATCCCGGGCCCGACGGCACGTTCGGCACGCCCCATCCGGACAAGATCGATGAGGGCGCCGGCAATTTCTTCGGGCTCGATCCGGCGAACGATATCGACGCGAGAGATGACATCGTCACCGCGGAGCTCGCCGTGCCGGTCAACCGGCCGATCCTGCTCACGATGCACGCCAAGGACGTCAGCCATTCGTTCTACGTCCCCGAGCTGAGACTCCAACAGGACTTCGTCCCGGGACTCGTGATTCCGCTGCACTTCACGGCGACGCAGGTCGCGAAGACCGAGATCGTGTGCACGCAGCTCTGCGGTCTGGGGCACTACAATATGAAGACGTATCTCGAGGTCATGTCGGCAGCCGACTTCGACAAGTGGCTCAAAGATCAGGCGGCGCAGCAATGACGACGGTCTCGACGCCCCCGCCCGTAGCGCACCACCACGGTCCGCCCACGCGGTTCATCCAGAAATACATCTTCTCCACCGATCACAAGGTCATCGGCAAGCAGTACCTGGGCCTGGCGCTCGTCGCGGTCACGACGGGGATGGTGCTCTCGTGGTACATGCGGTTCCATCTCGCCTTTCCCGATGCGAAGGCCCCCGGACTCGGCCTGATCACGCCGGAACAGTATCTGCAGCTCATGACGATGCACGGCACGATCATGGTCTTTTTCGTGCTGACGACCGCGCCGTTCGCGGGCTTCGGGAATTTCTTCCTGCCGATCCACGTCGGCGCGGAAGACATGCCCTTCCCGCATTTCAACATGATGTCGTTCTGGGTCACGCTGACGGCGTTCCTCGTGCTCGTAACCTCGTTCGTGGTGCCCGAAGGTCCGGCGCTCGCGGGGTGGACTGCCTATGCGCCTCTGAGCGCGGTCGGTAGCGGATCCGGTCCGGGCGAAGGCCTCGGCCAGACGCTGTGGGCGATCTCGATCGCGATCTTCTGCATCGGGCAGCTGCTCGGCGGGCTCAATTTCATCTGCACGGTGCTGGACATGCGTACCAAGGGGTTGTCGCTCGCGCGGCTGCCTTATGTCACGTGGGCGTGGTTCATCACCTCGGTGATCGGGCTCATCGCGTTCTCCGTACTGCTGCCCGCGTGCATTCTGCTGATCCTCGATCGCGTGGCCGGCACGAGCTTCTTTATTCCCGCGGGGCTGGTGGTGAACGACCGCTTGCTGAACCATGCGGGCGGCTCACCCCTCCTCTGGCAGCATCTGTTCTGGTTCTTCGGGCACCCCGAGGTCTATATCGCGATCCTGCCGGGGTTCGGCATCATCTCGACGATCATGCCAGCGTTCGCCCGGAAGCCGCTGCTCGGCCCACGGGTGTTGATCGGGTGCATGGCCGCCATCGGGTTCTTGAGCTACACGGTGTGGGGCCATCACATGTTCTTGAGTGGGATGAATCCCACATCGGCGATGGGGTTCTCCATCCCGACCCTGATCATCACCATTCCGGCGACGATCGCGACGTTGCTGTGGATCGGCACGCTCTACGGATCCCGGTACCGATTCACGACCGCGGGCCTGTTCTGCCTGGGGTTCATCTCGGTCTTCGTGACGGGCGGCCTGAGCGGATTCTTCCTTGCCCAGCCGTCGATCGACACGTACCTGCATGCCACGTATTTCGTCGTCGCGCACTTCCATTTCGTGATGGCGGTAGCGGCGATTTTCGGCATCTTCGCCGGCACCTACTTCTGGTTCCCGAAGATGTTCGGCCGCATGATGAACGAGACGCTCGGCAAATGGCACTTCGCCTTGACGTTCACCGGCGTCTATGGCGTTTTCATGCCGATGCACTATCTCGGTCTCGCCGGCAACGTCCGCCGGTATTCGTCGTTCCCAGCCGAGTACATGGGCCAGGCGTTGCCGCTGCACCGGTGGATCACGGTCGCCGCGCTGTTCACCGGCGCCGTGCAGCTCATCTTCCTGTACAATCTGATCCGCAGCCGGTTCGCCGGGGAGCCGGCTCCGGACAATCCGTGGGAGGCCACGAGCCTCGAGTGGTCCACGAGCTCGCCGCCGCCGTTCGATAACTTCGGCGGGCGGCACCTCGTCGTCTCCCACGGGCCGGACGAGTACGCGGTCAAGGGCCCGCGTGGCGACTATATCATGCAGGCCGACCCGCCATGACGCCGAAGCTCGGCGCGCCGCCATCGGCGGCCCGCACCGGTGTCTGGGTCGGCATGGGCGCGATCGCGATGTCGTTCGCCGCCTATACGAGCGCCATGATGGTCCGGCGTGAGGGTGCGCCGGATTGGCATCACTTCCAGCTGCCATCGATCCTCTACGTCAACACGGTCATCCTGCTCGCGTCGAGCGTCGCGCTGGAAGTGGGGCGCCGGCGCGTCGGCGACGACTATGAGGTGAGACGCGCGGCGCACCGTTACCTGTCGCTCGCGTTCGGGCTTGGCGTGGCGTTTCTCATCGGCCAGGTGCTGGCGTGGCGTGATCTGGCGGCGCAGGGACTCTTCCTGGCCACCAATCCGTCGAGCGCCTTCTTCTACGTGTTCACCGCGGCCCACGGGCTCCATCTCATTGGCGGACTCGTGGGCCTGGCGTACGTCCTACGTCGCGTACGCCTCGCGGTCGGCCCCGGGACATACGGCGCGCTCGGCGCGGTGGCGCTGTACTGGCATTTCATGGACGCGTTATGGCTCTATCTCCTGGGGGTTCTAGCGCTATGGCTGTGACGATGGAAGCCACGCCGTTTGGGATGCCGAGCCGGAAGTTCGCGATGTGGCTGTTCATCATCGCGGACGCCGCCACCTTCGCGGCGATTCTGTTCGCGTACGGGTACGCCCGCTTGGCGAGCCCGAATTGGACCCGGCCGTTCCAATTCTGGCCGACGATCGCGAACGGCCTCGTGATGACCGTCGTGCTCCTCACGAGCAGCCTGACGATGGTCGGCGCGAGCACCGCGGCTCGCGACGGGAAACAACCGCTAGCCCTCCGCTGGCTCGGCGCCACGGTCGTGCTCGGCCTGGTGTTCACGGCTCTGCACGTGAGCGAGTGGGTCACCATGTTCGGCGAGGGATGGTCGACCGCGACGAACCCGCTCGGTGGGTCGACGCTGGTCGGCGGCACGTTCTTCATCATCACCGGGCTCAGTCTCCTGCATGTGATCGCCGGTGTCGTCGCGCTCATCGTCATCGCCGGGGGGTACCGCCGCGGACGCTGGGATGCCAGCTACATCGAGACGACGGGTCTCTACTGGCACTTCGTGGACGTGGTCTGGATGTTCGTGTTCCCACTCGTCTATCTCTTGAACGCCAAATGAGACTCTACCTGATGGCCTGGATCGGCGCGATGCTGATCGTCGCGATCGAGGCGTGGCTGGCGTACGCGCATCTCTCGATGGGCGTGCTGGTGGGATCGTTCCTCGTGCTGGCGATTATCGAGACCGTCGTGGCGCTCCGGTACTTCATGAACTTGAAGTACGAGCCGCCGGCGCTGTTCTGGACCCTGATCCCCGGTCTCGTGTTCGCACTGCTCATGCTGAACCACGTGTGGCCGGACGCGATCCGGGTGAGCGCGCTCAGGTTCCCATGATCCACACGATGGTGCGGGCGATGTGGATCATGATGGTGCCGGCCTTCTGCCTCTGCACGCTCGTCACGATTCTGGCGATTCGTAAACGGCACTAGCTGCGCAGCGCGGCTAGATTCGGGGTGTGGTGCCCCGCCTCGTCTGCCCCCCAGAGGGTCTGCCGCCGCTCGGCGTCGATCGCGGCCACAATCGCCTAGAGACGATCGTCAGCGTCATCCTCGCCGGCGTGTTTCTCGCGCTCTTGGTGCGAGCCGGTCAACGGGTGCTCCAGTTCGAGCTCGTGCTCGCCTTCGGATGGTTGTTCGCAACCGCAGTGCACGAGGTCGGCCACGCGGTTGCCGCGTCCGTCCGAGGATTCCGTTTGATGGCGATATTCGTCGGCCCCGTCGCCATCTCTCGGTTGGGGCGGGATGCCTTTCGCCTGCAGCTCCGGCCCGTTCCGCTGGGCGGCTCAGTGTGGACCGGGCCTCGGCGTTGGGACGGCGATGAGCGCTTTCGCCACGACTATTTCTGGGTCATGGTGGCCGGTCCGGCGACGAGCCTCGTGGTCGGCGCCCTGGGGTTGTGGCTCACGCCTTCGTCTACGATGGCCTGGAGCTGGTCGCTGATCTCGCTCGTGATCGGCGCGGGGACGCTCATCCCGGCCCGGTATCCCTCGGGCATGACGACGGACGGCGAGAAGTTGCTGCGTCTCGGACGGTCTGGGCCGACCGACCGCGCGTTGGTGGCCTTGCGCATGCTGATCCTGACGGTTCGGCCTAGAGACTGGGATCCAGCGCTCGTCGCGGTCGCGAGCGCCGAGTCGGAATCCCAGCTCGGCGAGGCGATCGATGCCACCATGTTCCTCTATTATCGCGCGCTCGACTCGGAGGACGTTGCCGGCGCGGGCGTGCTCCTACAGCGGCTGATCGACTACACGTGCGGGACGGCACGGTGGCCGCGGACGACGGTGTCCATCGAAGTCGCGATCGAGGCCGGTTTGTTCGAGGCGGCGTGGCGCGGCGACATTGCCGCGGCCCGGGAATGGCTGGCCCGCGCTCCAGGATCGAAGCGCGGACCGGTGAAGCTCATTGCCGAAGTGCTGGCCGGCAGGCCGAAGGGCATCGCCAAATACCGGCGACGGTACCCATTGTCCCACCAAGCGACACTCGAGCGACTCAGTAGTTCAAGTTCCAATTGAGCAGATGCCAGTGGAACAAGAACCAGAAGAAGAACAGCACGGATAGCGCGAGCAGCGTGTTCCAGATCTTCGCCCAGATCCAGCGCCCGCTGTCCCGCCATGATCCGATGCTCTGGTAGATCGCGGCGACCGCGCCGAGGCCGGTGAGTAGCCCCAAGAATTGCATGAAATGAATGTTGAAGTCGCCATTCTTCCCGAGGCCGAAGTCGTTCGTGAACTTGTTCAAGAACGACGCGAGCATGGCCACGACCACGAAGCAGAGGATGCACGCCAGGTGCACGATGAGCCGGAGACGCCGGGCGTCGCCTTCCAAGGCCAGGGTCTGGCCGTAGTGCTTGCGGATCATCGCGCCGACGGGCCACCCGAGGAGGGTGAGCGCCATGACGATGAGGCTGGTCACGAGCAGTTGAGTGTTCGTGGTCTTCTTGTCGAAGGTATGGTCGACATGCTGGGCCAACTCGAATGGGAAGTCGAGATACAGAATCCGGCGTCCCGTCGAATCGGTCGCGAACGCGACCTGCTCGGTGCCGTCCACATCGCGGAAGCGCATCGGCGCGATCTCCCGATAGCGAACGGGTTGTCCATTGAGCCCCTTCTGGTCGGCGGACATGAGGAGCGTCGAGTCTTTGGGATCGGGCTGGATCGTGGTCTCGCCCAGCAAGCTGAGTGGCGAGAAGATGTTCGTTTCGAAGCGCCGGCTGCCGAGGTAGAGACCAGAGACGGCTCGAGCGTCGGCGGCCGATGTCGCCAGTGTGGGCGGCTGCGGCGTCGTCTCCGGGAAGTAGCGATCCATGAACGCGCTGAACAGGTTGCCGCGCGCGCTGCCATCCTGTTCGGGGTGCCCGGCGCTGTTGTACGAGACGAAGAAGCCGACGTTCTGGTCGAGGATGAGGTGCAGGTCGCTGTGGAACCACTGCGTGTCGCCGCCGTGTCCGATGATGTGGTGCCCGTTCCGCGATTCCTCGTAGAACCCGAGATCCATGGCGTGCATCCCTTCGGGCCAGCCCGTCTGCGGGCTGTGCATCTTCTGGGCGGTCGCCGGCTGCAGGATCTGCACGGTGCCGTACTTGCCGTCCTGGAGATGCGCGATCATGAAGTGGCACATGTCGGCCGCGGCCGCGGACAACGCCCCTGCCGGTGCGACTTCGACGAACTCGAAGCCCTTCGCACTGTCGGACGCCAGCTTGTAGCCGTTCGACATCTGGCTCGCTAAGGCAGCAGGGAGAGGTTGTCTAAAAGTTGCGTGGTGCATGTCGAGGGGCTGGAAGATGTGCTGCTCGACGTAATCCTCGAACGGCTGACCGGACACCCGCTCGACGATGTAGGCGGCTAGCGTCGTCGCGTAATTCGAGTAGGCCGGGACTTTGCCGGGCGGAAAGATCCGCTTCGGCATGTGCTCGATGAGATACGTCCGGCGTGGCGTCAACTCGGGTTCGGTCTTGACGAAGAGCTGCTTGATCGTCTCCTCGAACCCGGCGCGATGGGTCATGATGTCGCGCAACGTGATCGGCTTGCCGAACGCCGGCGGCACCGGGAAATCGAGGTAGGTATTGATGTCCTTGTCGAGGTCGAGCTTACCCTGCTCGACCTGTTGCATCACGGCGGTCCAAGTGAACAGCTTCGAGATCGATCCCGGGCGGAAGAGCGTGCTCTCGGGGACGATCGGACGCTTGTGGACGACGTCCGCATAGCCGTACCCTTTGGCGAACAGGACTTTGCCATCTTTGACAACGGCGACGACGGCGCCACCAATGTCACCATGTTCGACCTGCAGAGGCATGAAGCCGTCGAGGAACGACTCGAGGTCGGTCGCGGTCAGTGGGACGGCCGCCTTCGGCGCGGGGGCGGGCGCCTGCGCGAGCAGCGGAGCAGCGGTCAGGAACCCAAGAACGCACCAACGGAAAGCCATCGGAACCGTCCTCTGTAGGGGAAGGCCTTGCGCGCCCAGGTCGCGCGGGACAATATCTGCAGCCATGTATACACGATGTATACGTATTGTCGCCATGGCAAGTTTTGCCGTGGCCTGCGCGGCGCCGGCCAACGACGGGCCCGCCCAATTCGACCTCGTCATTTCCGGCGGTCACGTCGTCGACGGAACCGGGAACCCATGGTTCGCGGGCGATGTCGGCATACGCGGCGACCGCATTGTCCGCGTCGGGCCGGCCGGCAGCCTCGCCAACGCGAAGGCCGTCCGTCGCATCGATGCCACGGGTCTGGTGGTGACCCCCGGGTTCATCGACATCCAGGGGCAGTCTGACTCCGCGTTCCTGCTCGGCGATGGCCGCAACGTCAGCAAAGTCACGCAGGGCATTACGACCGAGATCCTCGGCGAGGGCGCGACTCCGGCGCCTAGCGACGCCCGGACGCTGGCGCTCGACTCGACGAGCGACACGACGATGGCGCGCGTCGATACGGCCTGGCGGGGAACTCACGGATTCGACAAGTGGCTCACCGCCATGGGTCAGCACGGGATCTCGGAGAACGTCGGCTCGTTCGTGGGTGCGGCCACGATCCGCATGTACGCCAAAGGGGCGGATACCGGCGCGCCCAACGCCGCGCAGCTCGACACGATGCGCGCCGCGGTACACCGCGCGATGGTCGACGGCGCGTTCGGCATGGCCAGCGCCCTCATCTACCCGCCGGGCGGGTATGCCGGGACCGACGAGCTGATTGCCGAGGCCAAGGAGATGGCGCCGTATCACGGCGTGTATATCACCCACATGCGCTCCGAGGGCGATCATATCGTCGATGCGGTGACCGAGGCGTTCCGCATTGGTAAGGAAGGCGGCGTCCCGGTCGAGATCTATCACTTAAAAGCGGCGGGCGTCAGGAACTGGCCCACCATGGCCAAAGTCATCGCGATGATCGACTCGACTCGCGCCGCGGGACAGGACGTCGGGGCCGATATGTACCCGTGGGAAGCAGGCGGGACCGCGCTCGCGGCCTGTCTCCCCCCGTGGAGCGCCGCCGGTGACAGCTTGCTCCAGCGGGTCGCCGCCCCCGCTACGCGCGCGCGCATCCGCGCCGATCTGCTCCGCACGAACACACCCTGGGAGAGCCTGTGCCAACTCGCTACGCCACACGGCGTCATGGTCGTGGGTCTCAAGGATCCCGCGGACAAAGCGTATGAGGGTCTGCGCCTCGACGAGATCGCCACGCGCGAGCACAAAGAATGGCCTGACGCGCTCATGGACGTCGTGACGCGTGAAAGGGCGCAGGCGGCCGCCATGTTCTTCATCGCGAGCGAGAAGAACCTCGAGCTCCAGATGAGTCAACGATGGATCAAGTTCGGCACCGATGCCGATGGCTCGGATCCGGACTCGCTCAAGGGGTTGACTCACCCGCGTGCGTACGGCAATTACCCGCGCATTCTGGGGCGATATGTGCGAGAGAAGCACGTTCTCACGCTCGAGGACGCGATTCGCAAAATGACGTCAGCGGTCGCCGAGCGCCTCTCGATTCCCGATCGGGGTCTGCTGCGCGAGGGATACTACGCGGATGTCGTCGTCTTCGACCCGAACACGGTCATCGACAACGCCACGTACGAGAAGCCGAGCCAGATCTCGTCGGGCATCCGCGAGGTATTCGTGAACGGCGCCGAGGTCGTCCACGACGAGAAGCACACCGGCGCGAAGCCGGGCCGCGTTATACGTGGCCCGGGCTATTCGCCAGGTGGCGGTTGAGATACTCGGCGGCCGCCACGAAGAATCGTACCCAGCTGCGATAGAGCAGGAGGTCGTGGGTCTCGTCGGGAATGATCATCTGCTCGAAGTCGACGTGCTGCTCGCGGAGCGCGGTGATGAGCTCTGGCGCCTGCGCATAGGGGACGTTGCGATCATCGTCCGCCTGGACGATGAGAACCGGTGAGCGCCAGCCGCGAACGGCGGCCATCGGCGACGACTGATAGGCGATGCGCGCGGGCTCCCGCGTCGTGTCGGCCGGCGGCGCGAAGAGGAACGCGCGCCAATCGTGGACTCCGGCATAATCGACGCCGGCGGCAAAGAGGTCTGAGTAGCGCGACAGCGCCTGCGCGGTCATGAGGCCGCCGTAGCTCCCGCCCCAGACGCCAATCCGCGCGGGGTCAACGTCGGCCCGATTCCGCAGGTACAGTCCGGCGCCCTGGATGTCCTGATTCTCGCTCGCGCCGTTCGCGCCGAAATTCGCGGGCTTGCGGAAGTCGAGACCGTATCCGATCCCGCCGCGGTAATTGACGGAGAGCACGACGAAGCCGCGGCTCGCCAGATACTGATTCATGGCGTACATGTAGCTATACGCATCCATCATGTGCCATCCGAGCAGCATCTGCCGGATCGGCCCGCCGTGAAAGAACACAACTGCTGGATGATGCCCACCACCGGCCGGCACGAAGAGCTGCCCGTGGATCATCAGGCCATCGCCCGATGAGAAAACAACCTGCTGGGGTGCGACGAGCTTCGCAGACGGAAAGTCCGCGGGGATTTGGTCCATACTGAGATCCCGCACCGCGCTCGTGACGATCGCCGGATGCATTGGCGCTCGCGCGTCCGAACGCAACACGGCGACCGTCTTGCCATCACTCGCGACCACGGGATACGACTCGATGCCCGTGCCCGGCGTGAGCTCCACCGCTTTGCCACCACTCACCGGTACGCGCCACACATGCTGGCGGTCGATGTCGTTCTGGTTCCCGGCGTAGACCATCTCCTGCCGGCCGGGGCTCATCGACGCCGCAAAAATCTCGAACTCGCCAGGCGTCAGCTCGGAGGCCGTGCCGCCCCGCGCCGAGACATTATAGAGGTGCAGCCACCCCGTCCTCTCCCACGGGAAGACGATCTGATCGCCCGCGCACCAGAATAGTTGGCGGCCGGCTACGAGTTGCTGATACAGGCTGCCCTGGCCGTCGGCCGCCCTCCATACCTCGTGGCCACTGCCGGTCGACGCGTCCGCGACCCAGATCGACCACGGTCGCCCGGTTCTTCCCTCGAGAAAGAACCCTGGGCCACCCGTGGGCACCCGCACGAACGCGATGCGCGTGCCATCGCTCGACCATTCGGGATCGATATCTTGGTCCACGCTTGGCGCGAGCCAGACGACGGACTTCGCGCCGACATCGTAGACGCCGACAAAGCTATGGTCTCCGCGCTGGCTCACGAACGCCAGCTTGGATCCTTCAGGTGACCAGCGCAGCGAGCCGCTGCGGCCCTTCTCGCTGATCAGCGACTCGGTTTTGCCGCTGCCGTCGAGGTGCCCCGCCCAGATATGTCCACCGGACTCATACGCCACGATGTCGCCCTTCGGCGAGACCGCCGGAGACCGGCCATCGCCGATTTTCTTCGGCGTGCCGCCATGGACGCTCGCCGCGAACAGCTCCTGTCCCATGTCACCCGATGGCAGGCTGAGCGGATTCGTTCGCGCGCCGGGACCGAGGCTCCCACGGGCATACACGATCGTCTCGCCGTCTGGGGTCCACGCGAGCTCGCCCACCTCCTGTCCATCATCGCCGGTATACGTCGTCACGGCGTGCGCGGCGTACGACCCATCGGCGCCGGGCTCGGCGACCCATACATTGCGGCTACCACGGGCGTTGAAGACCCAGGCCACGCGCCCTTTCGCCGGAGCGGCGGTGAGCTCCGTGGGGAAGGGCGCGCCCAAGGCCTGCTCGATGGTAAAGGGAGCTTGGGCACCCAAGGGTGCGGCGAGCAGCAAGACTAGAGCGAAGCGCATAATCTCATGTTATAGTAGAGGACCTATGTATACACTCTGTATACTTCTAGCGCTAGCGCAAGCCGTCGATACCAGTGTTCAGGTCACCTGGGGCGTGCGGATCCCCATGAGAGACGGCGTGACGCTGAACGCGACCGTCTACGGGCCCGCCGCCACTACGGCGCCGCTGCCCGTCGTGTTCGAACTGACACCGTACATCTCGGACACGTACCACGAGCGCGGCATGTATTTCGCCCGGCACGGCTACCGGTTCGCGGTCATCGACGTGCGCGGTCGCGGCAACTCGAGTGGGTCGGCGCACTTCATGGCCGATGCGCGCGATGGCTACGACATCGTCGAATGGCTCGCCCGCCAACCGTGGTCCAACGGCAAAGTCGCGATGTGGGGTGGCTCCTATGCCGGTGAGGATCAGTGGGCCACCGCCAAGGAGCACCCGCCGCACCTCGCCACCATCGTGCCGGCCGCCGCGGCATACCCTGGCGTCGATTTCCCGTTCTACGCGAACGTGTTCTACCAGTACGATACGCAGTGGCTCACGCTCGTGAGCGGCGTCACGCCGCAAGATCACCTCTTCGGCGAGTCCGCGTACTGGATCGACCGATTCCACGCGCTGTACGCGCGTCATCTCCCATTCGCATCGCTCGATAGCGTCATCGGCAATCACGAGCCGACGTTCCACGAATGGCTCGCGCATCCCATTCCCGATGCCCACTGGGATTCGCTCGTGCCGACGCCCGAGCAGTACGCCGGCATTCGCATTCCCGTCCTCACCATCACGGGCCACTACGACGGGGATCAGCGGGGAGCGCTCGAGTACTATCGCCGCCACATGCAATCCGGCGCCTCGGAACACTATCTGATCGTCGGCCCGTGGGATCACGCGGGGACTCGCACGCCGAGAGACGAGGTGGGCGGGCTCAAGTTCGGGCCGGCGTCGCTCGTCGATCTGCCCGCGCTGCATGTCGCCTGGTACGACTGGACCATGAAGGGCGGGGCCAAGCCCGACTTTCTCAAAAAGCACGTGGCCTATTATCTGCCTGGCAAAGGGGCCGAGATTTGGAAGTACGCCGATAGCCTGGCAGGCATCGGCTCCCATCCCGAAACGCTCTACCTCGGCGGGCACGCCATCGACGCGTTCTCGTCCGGTACGCTCGCGGCGCAAAAGTCCAGCGGCGCGGACCATTGGACCTACGACCCACTCGACACTCGCCCGGGCGATGAGCTGGAGCGCGAGGATATCGCGAATACGACAACGGATCAACGCTACGCGTTGAATCTTTATGGCGCCGGCGTAGTGTATCACACCGCACCATTCACCGAACCAACCGAGATCACCGGATGGCTGCACCTGAGCCTCTGGCTCGCGCTGGACGTACCCGATGCCGATATCAGTGTGACGGTGTCGGAGATCGAACCCGATGGTCGGAGCATCGCGCTGACTGACGCGATGATACGCGCACGGTATCGCGAATCGCCTCGGCGCGAGGCGCTCGTCAAGGCAGGGGAGGTGCAGAAATACGATTTCAGTAATTTTCAGTTCTTCTCGAGACTGATAGGCAAGGGTAGCCGGTTGCGCCTCGTCGTGAGCTCACCGAACTCCATCAACGTCGAAAAGAACTACAATTCCGGCGGAGTCGTCGCCAACGAGAGCGCCAAGGATGCCCGCACGGCGCACATCACGTTGTATCACGACGCTGAACACCCTAGCGAGTTGGAGATCCCTGTCGTGCGCTCACAACCGGTAACGCAGTAATCGTGTCGCGCACACTCGCGCGCGTTCTCCGCCTCCCCGAGCTCGTCTACATCGTCCTCGGCACCGTCATCGGATCCGGAATCTTTCTGGTGCCGGGCCCGGTGCTGCGTGAGACGGGCGGCAGCGTCCCCGTGGCTCTCGGCGTTTGGGTCGGGGGCGGTGTCTTGTCGTTTCTCGGCGCGCTGACCTACGCCGAGCTCGGCGCGATGATGCCGGATGCCGGCGGGATCTACGTTTACATTCGCGACGCGTTTGGCCGCCTCCCGGCGTTCCTCTTCGGCTGGACTCTTTTCTTCGTGATCGCCAGCGGATCAGTCGCCACCCTCGCGGTGGCGTCCACGGCGTATCTGGGGGAGCTGGTCCCGCTCTCCAACATCGCCGCCCGCGCGGTCGCGCTCGGCGTCATCGCGCTCCTCGCCGTACTCAACATCCGCGGCACCCGCGAGAGCGCGCGCGTGCAGGACTGGACGACCGGGGTGAAAATCGCCGCGATCGTGATCATGAGCGCGGCGCTCCTCACGCACGGCTCCCCAGCGACGGCGCCGGCCGTTGCGCCCAGCACGATGCCCTCGATCGCGGGAATCGGCGTCGCCATGGTCGCGGTGCTCTGGGCCTATGAAGGATGGACGTACGTGACGTTCTCGGCCGGAGAGACGCTCGACCCGCAGCGGACGTTCCCGCGCGGGATCGCGTTGGGCACCGCGGCGCTCGTCGCGATCTATCTCCTGGCGAACATCGCGTATCTCTCCGTGCTCGGCGCGACCGGCGTGGCCCAGTCCGACAAAGTTGCATCCGACGCGATGCGTATGGCCTTTGGACCCGTAACGGGGAAGATCATCGCCGTCATTGTCTTGATCTCGGTGTTCAGCGCCGCCAACGGCATCGTGCTCACCGCGCCGCGGGTGTTCTACGCGATGGCGAACGACGGCCTGTTCTTTCGGCGGCTGGCTGACGTGCATCCCAAGTTCGGCACGCCGGCCGTGGCGATCGCCGCGACTGCCCTGTGGTCCATGGTGCTCGCCGCGACCGGGACGTTCACGCAACTCCTGACGTACGTCGTCTTCACGGCATGGATCTTTTATGGGCTGGGAGCGCTCGCCGTCTTCGTGTTCCGCCGCACGCGACCGGACGCGGCGCGGCCATTCCGCGTGCCCGGGTATCCGTGGACGCCCGCGCTGTTCGTCCTGGCCGCACTCGGCATCGTCGGCTCGACGCTCGTCGGACAGCCCATGCGCGCGCTCTACGGCCTGACCGTCCTCGTGCTCGGCGTTCCCGCCTATCTCATTTGGCGGACTCGGCGATGACCTCTCGCACGGCGGCGATGACCACATCCGGGCGATCGAACTGGATGTAGTGCGTCGCGTCCGGCACGAGTTGGTGCCGGCTGTGCTTCGACCACGTCGCCTCGTCATCGTGGAGCGCTTGCCAGGTCTCCAGGAAGAGCCGGTCCTGGTCCGGTTTGAGGCCCGCGGATTTGAGCACCGCGGCGGGATGCGGCTTGGTTCCCGTCAGCACCACGAGCGGCCGACTCCCAAGATCGCGGAAGCGTCCGGCGACCTGCAGCGTACTCTCGGTGCCGATCGCCTCCCGAATCAAAGGCGCGCATCCGGTCGACCTGATCGGGATGCGAGGCGTCGACAAATACCAGACCGGCGACGTCGGCGGGATAAAGGCTGGTGAAGATCATGATGTACGGCCCGCCGAGCGAATGGCCCACCATGATGAACGGCGGGCGCTCGCCCGCTGCAGTCAGCGCGGTTCGCAAGTCTCTCTCGGCGGCGCGCGGATCGAACGGTCCGCTGCCCGGGTCGCTCCACAGCATCCCGGCGCGGCTATAGGCGCAGGCGCGAGTCGTGGTCGCGATCGAGTCGTGCACGGCGGCCCAGGCGAGGGATCCCAGGTTGTCGCCACCCGCTTCGAAGACGACGGTCGGAGTCCCCGCGCCTCGGCAATCGATTTGGAGGTGGCGACCGGCGCCCAGGTCGACCAGCTTGCCCATCGGCGGGTAGCGGCGCGCGGCCCGGTGCCGCATGTACTGCTCGTAGGTCGCGCCGAGCAGCACGAGGAGTACGAGTAATCCAACGAGGCCGAGTCCCAGACGGGCCAGCCAGCGGCGCACTAACTCAGGACCTCTCGCCGGATCGTGAGGTTATCGACGCGGTCGACGTCCACGGTCACTCCGATTCCAGGGCAGTCGCGCGGCACGCTGACCATTCCCTCGGCATCCATCGTCCACTCCGGCGTCACGATGTCGCGCTCCCAGTAGCGCGCGCTGGGGCTCAAGTCGCCGGGCAACTTGAAGTTCGGCAGCGATGCCAACGCGACGTTGTATGCTCGCCCGATGCCGCTCTCCAACATGCCACCGCACCATACTGGGACATTGGCGCGTTCGCACAGGTCATGAATCGCTATGGATGCGGCGAACCCACCGACGCGGCCTGGCTTGATATTGATGATCTTTCCCGAGCCGAGCGTCAGCATGTCCTCAGCCCGGTCGAGGCTCGTGATCGACTCGTCGAGGCAAATCGGGGTTTTTAAACGACGCTGCAACGCAGCATGCCTTACGAGGTCGTCCTCTCCGAGCGGTTGCTCGATCATGATGAGATTAAAGGCATCCAGTTTGGCCAGATGGTCGGCCTGACTCAATTCATAAGCCGAATTGGCGTCGGCCATGATGCTGACCTCCGGCCCCAGCGCCTCCCGAACAGCTTTCACATACTCGACATCTTTGCCTGGCATGATCTTAACTTTGATTTTGCGGTACCCTTTCGATCGCGCGTCCTTTGCACGGGCGACCAGAGCGTCCGGGCTCGCCTGAATGCCTAGCGAAATTCCTGTGACGACCCGATCACGCGTACCGCCCAGCAACTCGGCCAAAGACTTGCCGCGCTTCGCGCTGGCAAGCCCCCAGCACCCCATTTCAAGGGCGGCCTTAGCCATGTGATGCCCGCGAATCTCGTGCTCGAGTGCGCCATGGACATCCGCGGGAGATGCGAAATCGATCCCGAGTACGCGCGGCGCAAGCCACGAGGTGATCGCGAGCCACGCCGTGTCGATCGTCTCGGCCGAGTAGATCGGCTCCTGAAACGCGACGCACTCGGACCACGCGGTCGCGCCGTCGCCGTCGCGCAGTTCGAGCAGCAGAATCCGCCGATCGCTGATGACGCCGGACGAAATGCGAAACGGCTCACGCAGCGCCAGTCGGATCTCGCGTAGCGCGATCTCAGCGACCGGGGTCATGGGCCAAGATGTAGTAGCCGAGCTGCGTCTTGGGATCGCGCGCGAACCCGTCGACGCGATACCCGTTCTCGATCGCCCAGAGGAACGCGGGCCGGGTCCGCATGCGCCAGGTGGCGCCGGCCGACGGGTCGGTGCGCAGCAGTTCGCCGATATCGAGCGGAACGGCGATCTTGAGCCGCGGCGGGCATTCGGTTGGTGTGCCGTCGAGAAGCGGAATGCCGTCGGCGGTCGCCGCCGGCCGCGGGCGGATGCGATCGAGCTCCCATGATGCGATGAACCGGTCGGTGCCTTTGAGCCCACGAAAGAGAATCGAATCGGACGCCCCGTACATATCGGGGACGTAGTCGAGGATGTCGACGCCGAGGCGGTTCACGTTGAGGTGCGCGTTCTTGGCCTGAAGCGGATCGAACGTCCAGCGCATGCGCTTGACGCCGAGTCCCCGGAGCACGTCCCGTTGATATTCCTTGAGGCGCCGGCCGACGCCGGCGTTCCGCTCGCTCTCGCGGACGCCGAGTTGGTGCGACCAGTGGACGAGCTCCCCTTGGTCGACGCCGGTGATGCCGAACACGAATCCAATGAGACCGCCGTGCTCGTCGAATGCGCCGACGGCGATGCCGCCGACTTTCTGCACGATCTTGAGGATCGCGGGAGGCACGGTGTCGGAATAGTCGGCGCCCCACACCTCGTGCTGTATCGCGACGCAGGCGCGGTAGTCCTCGGGGGTCTCGAGCGGTCGGATCGTGGTCATGTGCCGGGCAAGCGTCGGAAGATCACGGTATCGCCACCGTCGAGGCCGCTAGTAGCAAATGTGCGCATGTTGTATACAGCCAGTATACCATAAGACAGAGCCCCAGGCCATACGGACCAAGCGGGCAGCAGGTTTCAACCGGCCCTTGTGCACCGGCCGTCCCCATCGTATCGTCGCGGACACGATTTGTATACACATAGTATACCGACGGCGGGGAGGTGGACGAATGCGTGAGCGTGGTCGGCGTTGGCTCCTCGGGCTCGCGTGGGTCGGGCTGGCGGGAGCGGCAGGGGCGCAGGGACCTGGCGGTACCATCTCGGGCACGGTCGTTCGGGCGAACAGCGCCTTGCCGGTCGAGGCGGCGCAGGTCGTGGCCGAGGGCCGGGGCGTCGGGGCCGCGACGGATGTGCGAGGACGGTTCGTCATCACGGGACTCACCGGCGACACCGTCACCCTCGTCGTCCGGCGACTGGGGTTTACCTCCACCCGGCAGGTCGTGCGGGTCGGGGCGCAGGACGTGCAACTCGTGGTCAATGAGGCGGCGGTCCATCTCGACGCCATCGTGACCACCGGCACGCCGGGCGCCGTGCAGCAGCGGTCCCTCGGCAACGCCGTGTCGACGATCGACGTGGTCCAGACGCTCCAAGAGTCAGGGGCCCCGGATCTCGGCAATGTACTGAATGGCCACGCGGCGGGCGTGTCAATCTCGCCCGGGACTGGGCTGGTCGGCGCTGGCCCCGCGATCAACATCCGTGGCGTCAACTCGGTCTCGCTGAACGACCAGCCGCTGCTCTATATCGATGGCGTGCGGGTATCGAACGACGTCGGCTCCGGCCCGAAGATCCAGGGCGGCAGCGTCATCTCGCGTCTCAACGACATCAACCCCGAGGAGATCGAAAGCATCGAGATCATCAAGGGCCCGGCGGCCGCGACGATCTATGGTACGGAAGCCTCCAACGGCGTGATCCAGATCATTACGAAGAAGGGTGCGGCCGGTAAACCGGCCTTCGCCTTTCAGGGACGGCAGGGCTCCCAGTGGTTCCCGAACCAGGCCGGCCGGTTCCCGACGAACTACTCGACCAACCCTAAGACCGGCAAGCTCGACGCCTTCAATGGCGCCGCGATTGCCAATGCCACCGGGACGCCGCTCTTTCGGACGGGCAATGATGAAGGGCTCTCCGGCTCGGTCGCCGGCGGGACTCAGACCGTCACCTATCGGATCGGTACCGATTACGACTACGATAATGGCGTAGACCGCAACAACGCCCAGCGTCGGATCGCGGCGACCTCCAACGTCCTCTATCACGCGACCCCGGCGATCGACGTCGGGTCGACGATCTACGTGGTACACAACCACGTCGACCTTGGACAGAACTATGGACTCGGTCCGCTGTTCTCCGCGCTCTACGGCGTGACCGACTTCTTCCCGGCCTCGGGCGGCTACTATCAGGCGCCGCCGGTGGCCTACAACTCTGGGGTGTTCGCGAACACGCAGGACCTCAGCCGGTTCACCGGGACGGCGACGCTGACGAATCGCCCCGCCGAGTGGTTCAACCACCGGCTGATCGTTGGGTACGACCAGAGCAACGAGAACAGCCAGGGGTTGGTCAATTTCATGCCGCCGTCGGTGGCGCAGTACTTCGATCCGATCACCGCGAAAGGGTCGAACACCATTCAGCAGCGCAACATTCAGGAAACCACGCTCGACTACGCCGGCACCTTCACGTTTCCCCTGCTCTCTTCCCTCAAGTCGAACACATCGCTCGGCGCACAGTACTATGCGCGCCACGCCGACTCCGTCGATGTCACCGCATCGGGGTTCCCGGGGCCCGGCGTTTCCGCGATTTCCGCCGCCGCGCTGGTCCGTACGGATGGCGACTTCGTGACCAACACGACCCTCGGCTTCTACGCCCAGCAGCAGTTCAGCTGGCGCGACCGCCTCTTCATCACGGGCGCGGTCCGCGTCGACAACAACAGTGCGTTCGGCTCCAACTTCAAGTGGATCACATACCCCAAGGTTAGCGGCAGTTGGGTCGTGAGCGACGAAAGCTTCTGGGGCATTCGCGCGATCGACAAGCTCCAACTCCGGGGCGCGTTCGGCGAGTCGGGCACGCAACCGCCGAGCTTCGCCGCGCTCCGTACCTTCGCGTCGATCGGCACCGCGGGTGGTTCGTCCGGCGCTACGCCGCTCGCGCCCGGGAACTCGAACCTGCAACCCGAGCGTGGTGAGGAAACCGAGCTCGGATTCACCGCCAGCGTGTTCAACCGCATCGGCATCGACTTCACGTACTACTCGCGGAACACGATCAACGAGATCCTCCAGAAGACCTTGTCCCCGTCGATTGGCTTCCCGGGTGTGGAGTTTTTCAATGCGGGCAAGGTCTATAGCCACGGAATCGAGGCGCAGGTCACGGCACAAATCATTCAGAGCAGAGCGTTCGCCCTTGATTTGGTCGTCAATGCCTCGACGGATGCGAACGAGATCACGGACTTCGGTGGCTTGCCACCCCAATCGCCGGCGCCGTTCCTGCCGGTCACAATCGACCAGCAAGGCTTGCCGCTGAACTCGTACATGGGCAAGAAAGTGGTCAGCGCGCAGCTCAATGCCGCGGGCGTCGCCGACAGCCTCAAGTGCGATGGCGGTTCGAGCGTTGGTCACAAGGCGGTGCCCTGTGCAAGCGCCCCCCTCGTGTTCCTCGGACAGCCCGTGCCGAAGTTCGTGGGATCGACGGCGCTCAATCTCACCATTCTGCGCCGGTTCCAGGTGCACGGCCTGGTCGACTTCCGGACGGGATATCAGAACTTCGACGCTGACCTCTTCAACCGGTGCGAAGCGTTCGTCGCCTGCCTCCCCCTTTACAAGCCACAGAACTACAACCCGATCTACGATGCCGGGATCCAGAACGGCGCCGGACTGCAGTATATCCAACCTTTTGTCCAGAACTCGGACTTCGCCAAATTGCGCGAGATCTCGGGGACGTACACGCTACCGGACGAGTGGGCGCGTCAGATACGCGCGAGTCACATGAGTATCACGGTGGGTGGCCGGAATCTCCACACGTGGACGAGCTTCAAGGGGCTCGATCCGGAAACGACAGCGGACATCACGAACTCGTTCGTGCCGTTCTCGCAAGCCATCATGCCGCTCCCGTCGCAGTTCTTCACCACGGTCAACCTGACGTTCTAACTATGAAGACACCTATAGTTATCGCGCTCGCCATGGTTGCCGCCGGTTGTGGCAGCCTGACGGAAACATCGGCCAGCCAGATCCTGGCCAGCAATCTGATCACGCCCTCGAACGCGCCGTTGCTCGCCAACAGCGTCGTGGCCGATTTCGAGTGCGCGTATGCGGACTTCGCGACGGCGTCGGGCATCGTGAGCGACGAGCTCGCGGATGCCCAGCTCTCGCAAATCGGCTGGGACTATGACCGGCGGACGCTCACCGCGAATAGCCCCATCACCGACGACACGTGCGCGCCGATCTCGAACAACCCTGGCAGCCAGCAGGTGCCAGGCGTCTGGGCGCCGCTCTCGACCGCCCGAGCCGACGGCGACAACCTGCTCGGTCTCCTGAACGGATGGACCGTCGCGCAAGTGCCGACCCGAGTCAAGTTGATCGGTAAGACCGCCGCCTACACCGGATACGCGTTGACGCTCATGGGTGAGACGATGTGCGCCGGCGCGATCGATGGCGGCCCCAGGATTACGCCGGATTCGCTCTTGGGCTTGGCGGACGCGCGCTTCAGCATCGCGATCACGAACGCGACGGCCGCGCACGATGACTCATCCCTCGCCATGGCGTACCTCGGACGCGCCCGCGAACGGCTCGATCGCGGCCACGCCGCCGCCGCGAGGACCGACGCAGCCAACGTGCCTTCCGGATTCGTGAGGGTTGCCACGTACGACGCCAGCAGCACCCGCCGCGAAAATCGACTCTTTACCGTGATGTTTCGCGACTACTTCTACTCGGTGCAGTCGCCGTTCTGGCGGTTCATGTACGACACAGCGGCAGCGACGATCGACACGGTGAAGAACGGCAACACGGTGGTGGCGATCGACACCGTCCGGCATGGCGTGTCGGATCCCCGCGTCGCTGTCGACAGCAGTGGCATCAAGGGGGCCGACAATGCGACGATCATCTGGCAGGCGCAGAAATACCCCACGATCGGCACGTCGATTTCGATCGCGCATTCCTCCGAGGCGCAACTGATCATCGCCGAGGCGGACCTTGCGGCCGGCAACACGGCCGGTGCTATCAACATCATTGATTCGCTCCATAAGGCGGTGAACCTTCCACCCTATACGCGCAGCACAAGTCCGGACACCGTGCGAACGGCCATCATCAATGAACGAGCGGCGGAGCTGTTCCTGGAAGGCCACCGGCTGGGCGATATGATCCGGTACAAGCTGCCGCTCAATCCGCCTGCTGGCACCCCCTTCAAGGATGGGGGGTTCTATGGCACGCAACTCTGCTTCCCACTCCCGGTGATCGAAAACGGAAAGTAAACTAGGGCGGTGAACGCTCAGGTACGGGGAAAGGCTGCGGCCAAAACGGCGGGGGGGCGTGGGGATCGCACGGCGCAGGCTTACAAGCAGCTGCGCGACATGATCGTCCACGGGCGGCTCGCCCCGGGTGTTCGGGTGATCGAGAACGACATCGCCGAACGCCTGGGCGTGAGCCGCACCCCCGTGCGGAGCGCGCTCCACCGATTGGAGCAAGAGGGGTACATCGTCAGCGCCGGTTGGGACAACGAGCGCCGGCTCCTCGTCGCCCCGATGACGGAAGACGATGTCCGGGAGCTGTTTCAGATCATCGCCGAGATCGAGGGACTGGCGGCTCGCCTGGCGGCGAAGAGACCGGCCAAGCAGCGGACCGCGCTCACCAGTCGGCTCCGTCGCATCAACGAGGAGATCGCCGCCACCGGCCGCGCGGCGCGCCCCGATCCGTCGCGGTACTTCGAGCTCGACATGGCGTTTCACCGAACGTACGTCGAATTCGGCGCCGGACCCCGGTTGCGCGCGCTCCACGATGCGATCAAGCCGCAATCGGAACGTTATAATCACCTGTATACCACCGCGCTGACCGCTGCCTCGGATCGCTCGGTCATCGAGCACGACGCGATCGTGCGCGCGATCGAAGCGGGGAAGGGGGCCGCGGCCGACGCGGCCGTGCAGCGCAATTGGTGGAACGCCGCCGATCGCTTGAGTACTGTCATCGCGTCACTCAATGAGCGGGGGCTCTGGTAATGGCGAAATCACTCACCGACCGCTTCTTGGCCGAGCTCGAGAGTGAGGCGGCGATCACGCGCCGGGTGCTGGAACGAGTCCCCGATGGCAAGGGCGATTGGAAGCCTCACGACAAATCCATGCCGATGGGTCGCCTCGCGTCGCTGGTGGCGAACATGCCGGGATGGATCGCCATGATGCTGACCCAGGATGAGTTCGACGTCGCCGCACCTGGCAGCGCTCCGGCGCCGGCCAAGACGAAAGCCGAGCTGCTCGCGTCGTTCGATGCCGCTGTTGCTCGCTCGAAGGAGGCGCTGAAAAAGACGAATGATGCGCACCTCGAGACCACCTGGCGGATGCTCGCCCGCGGCCGCGTCGTGAGCGAGACAACGCGCTACGAGAATTTGCGGAGCGGTGTCTTGAACCACCTGGCCCACCACCGTGGCCAGCTCACGGTGTACTTGCGACTCAATGACGTGCCGGTGCCGTCGGTCTATGGGCCGACCGCCGACGAAGCGGTGTTCGGGTAGGCGGCAGGGGACTTGCTACTCGAGGCTCTGGCCTCGTGTCTAACGCAAACCAGTCTCTAGTATATAGCGGCGATCGCATCGATACGCTGGATGGCGTGCGCGGGCTCGCGATTCTTGCGGTGCTCGTCGACCACTCCGCGATCTGGATCACGCCCACCAGCACGGCCGACCGCGTCGTGCAGGCCTTTACCGGCAGTGGATGGGAGGGAGTCGACCTCTTTTTCGTCCTGTCGGGGTTCCTCATCACGGGCATCCTGCTCGACGCGAAAGGCGGTCGCCACTACTTCCGGAATTTCTACGCCCGGCGCGTGCTGCGGATCTTCCCGATCTACTATCTCACCATTGCGCTGGTCCTCCTCTCGTCTTTCATCCCGGTCGTCGCCCACCATTTTGCGGATGCCACGGCCGAGATCCGCCGCGTTCAACCGTGGTACTGGACGTACACGACGAACTACCTGATCGTCCTGCACGGGTGGGCGTCGGCGCCCATGCGCTCGTCCCACCTATGGTCCCTCGCGGTCGAAGAGCAGTTCTATCTCATCTGGCCCGCGCTCATCTTCCTCGTCGACCGCCGGACCCTGGCGCGCATCTGCATCGGGCTGCTGATCCTGTGTCCGATCATGCGTCTCGCGCTCTTTTTGTCCGGTACACCGGCGCGCGATCTCGTCGTTGCCACGCCCGCGCGGCTCGATACCCTCGCTCTGGGGGCGCTGCTGGCGATCGCCGCGCGGTCGGAGGGCGGACTGGCGCGCTGGCGCCGCCCACTGGCCGCCATCGCGATTCCGAGCATTCTCCTGCTGGCATCGACGCTGACGTTTCGGAATCGCATCGCGAACGAATCGCCCGAGATCGCGACGATCGGGTTCTCGCTCATCGCGGCGGTCGCTGGGACACTCGTGACGTTCGCGACGACGACTCCGGTCGGCACGGTCGCGCACCGGTTCCTCGCGCATCCAGCGCTGCGGGCCGTCGGACGATACAGCTATGCGATGTACATCTTTCATTTTCCCGTGGTCGGCCTGCTCCATGCCCGCCACTTGGCTCCGGACACGATGCCGACGCTTCTCGGCTCTCATCTTCCGGCCCAGTTCGGGTTCACGATCCTGTGCTTCGCCGTGACGTACGTGATCGCCTTCGCCAGCTGGCATCTCTTCGAGCACCCCATTCTCCGCCTCAAAGACCACTTTCCGTATGACCGGGAGCCAGTGTCCGTTTCTGTCCGGTACCTGTCCGATCGCCGTATAGCGTAGTTGCCGGCCAGGGCCCATTTTCCCTGGCATGACAAACACAGCCTTGCTAGTCGTAGACGCCCAGGAGTCTTTCCGCCAGCGTCCGTATTGGACCGACGCCGGTTTCCAAGTGTTCCGTGATCGCGTGCAGACCCTGATCAAGGGATGTGCCGAGCGGCGCGTGCCGATCGTGCAGATCTTTCACGTCGAGGACGAGGGCGTATTTTCCCTTGCCTCGGGCCACGTGCGCACGCTCGACCCGATCGCCATCAAGCCGGACTTCATTATCCACAAGCGCATGCACAGCGCCCTCGCCGGGACTCCGCTTGCCGGATGGCTCACCGAGCGTGGCATCCGTCGCGTGATCGTCACCGGCATTCGCACCGAACAGTGTTGCGAGACGACCACGCGACACGCATCCGACTCTGGGTGGGCCGTCGACTACGTGACGGAGGCCACGCTCACGTTTCCGATGGTGCATCCACGCACCGGGCGCCAAGTGACCCCAGACGAGATTCGCGATCGCACGGAGCTCGTGTTGGCCGATCGGTTTGCGCGCGTCGTCACCGCGGATCAGGCACTCAACGATCTGTGACCACGCAGCCGGTTTACTTCGTACTGTTACCGGGCACGCTGCTCGTCGACCTGGCGGGGCCCGCGGACGCCGTTCGTCTCGCGAATCGCTATCAGCGTCAGGTGCGATTCGCGACGACGTTCGTTGGTCCAGCGCCCGCCGTCTCCACGTCAGTCGGCATCACGCTTGCCGATCTCGGGCCGCTTCCCGATGCGTTGCCTGACAACGCGATGATCATCGTCTGCGGCACGGTCACCGAGCTGAGCGCCCCGAAGCCGCGCCAAATTGTCGCGAGTTGGCTCCGCCGTGTGTCTCAACCATCGCACCGACTCGTCTTCATTTGTGCGGGTGCTCTGGTGGCGGCCGAGGCTGGGCTGCTTGATGGGCGCAACTGCACGACGCATCATGAGGATTGCGATGAGCTGCGGCACCTCGCGCCGAAGGCGCGGGTGCTGGATAACCGACTGTACATCTCGGACGGGAACGTATACACCAGCGCGGGCGTGACGGCGGGACTCGATCTCATGCTGGCGCTCATAGCGGAAATGGCAGGCCCACGCTGCGCCGTCGCCATCGCGCGTCACATGGTCGTCTACGCGAGGCGAACCGGCGCGGACCCACAGATCTCGCCGTGGCTCGAGGGCCGCAATCACCTTCACCCGGGATTGCACCGGGCGCAGGATGCGATCGCTGCCGATCCCGCCCGCGGGTGGACCGCAGCCGAGTTGGCGGCGGTGGCGCATACAAGCGCCCGCCACCTCACTCGGCTGTTCCAGTCACACGCGGCAATGAGCCCGCTGGACTACATCCATCGCCTTCGCGTCGCGCTCGCGCGCGAGTTGTTGACGAATTCGACGCTCGACCTCGAACGCGTGGCCCTGCGCTCGGGATTCGGCTCGGGTCGCCAACTGCGGCGCGTGTGGAACAAGTACAACGCGCTCCCGCCCAGCCAGTCCCGTCAGACTCTCGGCCAGAGCCAACCGAACGTGCCCGCCGTCACGCAACCGTAGATGAGGCCATCGATGATGTCCTTGATGGTCGCCGACCACGGCTCGCCCTGCCAGATGGCGCTCTGTCCCCGAGCCCCGGCATAGGCCAGGAATCCGATCGCGCCGACCACGCGGAACACGTGCGAGTACGGCGCCCCCGCCGCGACCGTGTGGACGGCGACATAGCCGACGAAAAACGACACGACGAGGAGATAGGCGAACCACTGACCGAGTATTGGACCCATGCTCGGCACGCCTGGTTTCCGCAAGAACGCGAGACCCACCGGCCCCTGTTTGAACTTCTCCAGCAGGGCGGGATCCTTCATCGCGTTGGGTCCCATCGCGTACAGCAAGAGATATTGCCCGGGCGAGGGATTGCCCTTTTGAATCACCGCGCGCACCTCGTCCTCGTTCGCGAACTTCCGATAGTCCACGTTGTGGTACTTCAAGGCCATGTGCAGGATCGCGCTGGCCACAAATACCAGAACCGCGGACACGAGAATCGGCAACCACAGCGAAGAGAGTGATACCATGGCAACCTCGATGAGAGTATTGGGCTTCGAATAACCCTCCATTATCGTTCACTTGGACCCAGAAGTCGAGTTCGCTAAGCGTCATCCCGACCGGCTCGCCGGCTCGCCACAGTAATGGACATTGGCAATGGACATTGGCATCATCGGCGCCGGTCGATTCGGCACGTACTTCGCCGGCCAGCTCGAGCGCGTCGGCTATCGGGTCGGTCTTGGCGACACGACGGCGCCACTCGTCATCTTCGCCGTCCCGATCCGCAGCCTGCGACAGGCCCTGCTCGGATATCGCGATGAGCTCGGCCCAGGCACGGTCGTCGCCGACGTGTGCTCGGTCAAGATGATTCCGTGCGACTTGCTGGCTGGCTCGCTGCCGGATCGCGAAGTGGTCGGCACGCATCCATTGTTCGGACCCGATTCGGCGCCGGTCAGCTGCGCCGGCCAGCGCGCCGCGATCTGCGCGTTGCCCGGCGGCGAACGCGCGGTCGCCGCTGTCGAGGAGGTCTACCGACGCCTCGGTCTCAATATCGTGCGCTGCACGCCGGAAGAGCACGACTCCCAGGTCGCCCGGTCGCAGTTCCTCACCCACTTCATCGGTCGCGGTGCCGCTCGCGCCGGCATCGAGCGGCTGGCACTTTCCACGCGCACGCACGAAGCGCTCATGGACATCGTCGACGTCGTCGGCCACGACACGATGGAGCTGTTCGAGGACATGGCCGAGTTCAATCCGAAGGTACCGGAGGTTCGAGCCCAGTTCCTGGCTGCGCTGAGGGCGATCGACGAGCAACTCACTTAGGGAGGTGTCATGCAGTCGTTTCCGATCAACTATCTGGCGTTGCTGGTCGCGGCACTCGTTCGGATGGTCGTGGGCGCGCTGTGGTACTCACCCGCCTTGTTCGTCAAGCAGTGGCTCGCCCTGGTGAATCAGACGCCAGAGGACATGAAGGCTGGTATGGCAAAGAACATCGTCACCGATCTCATCGGATCCTTCATCATGGCGTTCGTGCTCGTGCACGCCGTGCACTACGCCGGCGCTACGACGGTCGGACAAGGCGTTGCCGTCGGGTTTTTCAACTGGCTCGGGTTCATTGCCACCGTGACGCTGTCAACGGTGAACTACGAGAAGCGTCCCTTCGCCCTTTGGGTCCTCAACAACGGCTATCAGTTGATCACGCTCCTCATCATGGGCGCGATCGTCGCCGTCTGGCGTTAGGGGAGCCAGGGAAGGAAGCCGATCTTTGACAGCCAGCTGAGCGCGGCGATCAGAATGATGAACGTGCCAAGCGTGGCCGGGTCACGCTCGGCCGGCGCGTCTTTATCGAACGCGCGGTAGATCGCGATGATGCCGACCAACAGCAACAGGCGCTGTCGCGTCAGCCAAAAGGCGATAGCAATCGCGACGACGACAATCCATCGCTCCGCGCGCGATAACGCATGCATGCCGCGGCTGCCGTCGAGCTGCCACACGGGAGCGAGATTGAACAGGTTCATGAGCCCAGTAAACTGGGCGATACCGCCGAAGTCTCTATTACCTGTCGCGAAGAACGCGCCGTACGCTACCAGCGCCGAGCCGAGTCCCCACACGGGACCGGCGAGACCCACGCGGGCGTCCGCGTGCGGCGTTGGTGGCGATTCCTTGAGCGCGACGAACGCGCCCAAGCCAGGGATGAAGATCGGCGGGCTGGCCGCAAGCCCCAACTGCTGGAGCACGAACACGTGCCCCATCTCGTGGATGTAAATGCAGATAATGACCCCGACCGCGAGCGGCCAGCTCTTGAACATGACCACGTAATAGAACCCCAAGGACACGAGCGCCGAGGTGAACGTGGTCCGCTGTCCCAGGCCCCGAATCAGCACCTCGGCCTTGCTCGGATTGAGACGTCGCGACAGGTCGCGAACGCGCGCGTTGATTGCCGCGACCTGACTACTCCCCGCCGGCAACAGCTCGAGCGCGATGCGCCATTTCTCGATGGCCGCCTGAACCTCGCCCGCGCGTTCGGCTGCCTCAGCCTCGCTCGCCAACTCCTTCAAGCGTTCGGCGTGGACGAGCGCGTGGCACGACGGGCAGCTGAGCAGCGCCGGCGCGAGCTCAGTCCCACACCGCTCGCACGTTGTCACGCCGTCGCGCCGACCCGAAATGGCCCGTGAAACACCGGCTTGCCCGGATCGCCATTCATGTACCACGCCTGCCGCAATCCGACCGCGATGATGACGGCCGTCAGGATGCCGCCCGCCCCGCTGCTGAACGTCACGACGAAGGGAAGCGCGAGTACTCCTCCGATGACGATGGCGAGCGCTTCGAGGAACTGGACAAAATTGACCTGTGGCGGGGGCGTCTTCTTCGCGGTCGAGTCGGCGACCACGGCGGACTTCGCTGACTGAATGCCCTTGAGCGCGTAAGGTGCATAGCTCAACGCGATGCCGAAATACGTCAACGCCAGCGCCGTGATCTGGAACGCGCGTCCGCGCCGACCTCGCGCGCCGATCTGCACGGCCCGCCCGACGATGAACCCCACGGCGATCGCGACGATGCCGATCTCGAGGCCGGTCAGCGCGCTCACGCCGTAGTACACCGCGGCGCCGATGAGCGCGCCCCCCAGGCCGAAGATCGCCGAACGCAGAATGAGCGGCGCAGTCGCGCGCGGTCGCGGCGCCGTCTCGATCTGCGCCTTGCACGTCTCACAGACGATGGCTTTGCCAGCCGTATAGTACGACTCGCCGACCGGTTTCTTACACACGGCGCAGTTGGTCGACGGTGTCCCCGCGGGCGCCGCGGTATCGAATTGTAACGGCTCGTCTGGCGTCATATGCCGAATAATGACGAGCGGACGCCGGAGCCCGTCAAGGCATTTGTTCCAGGAGCGCCGTCAGCGCGTCGAGCTCGAATGGTTTCTCGAGGAAGGGCTTCCCGGATCGGGCGCGAAACGACACGACCGTGTCGGAGATCGTCTCGCCGCTGGAGATAATGAGCCGCGCGCAGAGGTCTGGGCGTCGGGCGGCGAGGGTGTCGTGGAGCTCAATCCCGGTGACATCCGGCATTGTGAGGTCGGTAATGACGGCGCGATAGTGGTTGGCCGGCGCCTCGAGCAGGACCGCCAGCGCCGCGCGTCCGCTATCCGCCTCCTCGACACACCAACCGCTGCGCTCGAGAAACAGTCGGAGCGCCAGCCGGATCGACGGCTCGTCGTCGATGACCATGACGGTCTCACCCCGCGTCCGCGGTCGGGTCGCGCTCCCATTCGCGTGCGCGGTGCGCTCCCGCAGCTCGGCCGCGGCCGCCTCCTGATCCGGATGGACGGCCACGTCGAGCGCGAATCGCGCCCCGCCGCTGGGGCGATTCTCGACCGTGAGTTGCCCACCGTGTTGCTGGATGATGCCTAGCGAGACCGAAAGTCCGAGGCCCGTCCCCTTGCCTGGACCCTTCGTCGTGAAGAACGGTTCGAAGATCCGCGGCAGCACCTCCTCGGTTATGCCCGGTCCAGTGTCGCTCACCGACAGGCGCACCCTGTCCCCGTCGGTCGCGACCGCCACCTCGACCGCGCCTCCCGCGCCCGCGGCCTGCGCCCCGTTGACGATGAGGTTGGTCAGGACTTGCTCGATCCCGACCTCGTCGATGCACACGAGCGGGATCGGCTCTGAGGCAAATGCCGTCGCGATTGTCGCGCCCGTCTCGGCGACCACGGGTGCGACGGCCTCCGTGGCGTGCCGCACCACATCCCGGATATCGGCCGCCTCCTGGGTCTGCGTCCGCGCCCGCACGAATGACAAGAGGTCGCGCACGATGGCCCTCGCGCGCCGCGCTTGCGTGGCGACCGACTGCATCATCTCGCGATCGACCGCCGATGGCGTGTCCTCGCTCAGCAGGTTCTCTGCGAAATGCAAGATGGCGGAGAGCGGGTTGTTCAACTCGTGCGCGATCCCCGAGACGACGCGGCCGACCGCCGAGAGCTTCTCGGACTGGACGAGCTTCGCCTCGTCCTCGCGGACGCGAGCGGCCATGCGGTCGAACTGCCGCGTGAGCGCCGTGATCTCGTCGTTCCCCATGGCGGCGACCGTCTCGACGTCTCGCTCGCCTTGCGCCATGGCGCCGGTTGCCCGCTGCAGACGTTGCAGCGGATCCACGAGATTCCGTGAGAACGCGAACGCGAGCAGAAACGCGATGGTCAAGGCGACCGCGCACAACAGGCCCGCGGTCGCCGAGGTACCGACGAGTCCCTGTCCATAGTCCGACAGTGGCGATACGGCGACGAGCCATCCGCTTGGCACACGGCGAAACGCCACCACGCGATGCCGATCGTAGCGGCTGGCGAACCAGCCAGTCGTGCCGGAGAACGAGGCGTCGAGCGAGAGCGCGCCGAGGCGGACGATCGTCGCGCGACTGGGCTGGCCGATCGGCACCGGCGCACCCGCCAGCGTGGGCGCGAGGGTCGCCGACGTGGCGTACACGATCGTGTGGGGGCCAAATGCGGGAATCGGTCCGGCGTGTGGGGCTGACGCCAGCGCCTGGACGAGCGCCGCGCCGCGCGTCTCCTCCAGTCGGCGCTGCTCTCGCGTCAGCCCAAAGAAGAGAATCGGCAGCGCCGCGCCCAGGGCGATCGTGATCGTGATGTAGCGAACCTTCGTCGCGAGCGTGTGGCGGATCGGCTCGGCGGCCGCGATCACGCGCACCGTGTCGCTGAGCGCGACCGCGCGGGCCGCGCGCTCGGCCTCGAGAAAGGCGGCGGCGCCGAGGATCGCGCCGAGGAGCGCGCCTTGCACGACGAACTTCGCGCCCTCGAGGGAGGGAAGGTGCGCGAACGCGATCAGCTGCAGCGCGCCCAGTGTGTAGCCGAACGTGCTCGTGGCTATAGCGCACGTGGCCACGAAACGCGGGTAGCGGGAGAGCGCGCGGACCGAGCGCGCATCCTCGGCGCCGAGCGCGCGGTTGACCGCGCGCCAACGCAGCAGCGGGAGGACGACGACTCCCGTCCAGCCGACGACCGGCACCTCCCAGGCGTAGCAGAATACGATCCACGCCAGTTGGTGGGAGTTCGTGAGCCACCACAAGTTGGAGAACGCGAGGCCGGCTCCCCACCAGCACGCGATCGACAGCGCGAACATGCGGGCGGCCAGGCGCCGGCCAAGGGCACGGTTGTCAAACTGCACGCGCACACAAAAGCTGGTGCGTCAGGCGTTTGTCAACGAACACCAAAGGCTGCAACAAGATGTCGGGCTTCGCTTCGCTCGCCCGGGCACGCAGCGCCCTCGGGGACCGCCGCGAGCCTAGTTTCGCCCGGCGAACCCCAGCCCGCTCGGGACCGCCGGCGGCCCGCGCACCGACAGCGCCGCCGTGTTCGTCGTTTCTTGCGCAGTGCCAGGATCCCGTCCGCCCGACTGGCGGAGGTGCCTGTTCAAGCGTTGGGCGAGCGAAGCGAGCCCACGCCTATAATTGGTCCTCGCCTATAATTGATCCTATGGAGCCAATCCGCTGCCCGTGGGCGAAGAGCGAGGCGATGATCGCCTACCACGACAAAGAATGGGGCGTGCCGGTGCACGATGACCGGGTGCACTTCGAGTTCTTGATCCTCGAGGGCGCCCAAGCCGGCCTCACCTGGGAGCTCATTCTGAATCGGCGCGCCGGCTATCGAAAGGCGTTCGCCGAGTTCGACCCTGTTCGCGTGGCGCGATTCCAATCGGCGCGACTCGCGAAGCTGCTCACTGACCCAGGGATCATACGCAATCGCCTGAAAATTGCCTCGGCCGTCACTAACGCGAAGGCGTTCTTGGCGATTCAAAAAGAGTTTGGGTCTTTCGATGCCTACGTGTGGCGCTTCGTAGAGGGCCGGCCGATCGATGGCCGGAGAAAGGCCATAAGCGACGTGCCCGCGAAGACAGCGGAGTCCGACGCGCTGTCCAAAGATCTACGCAAGCGCGGACTGTCGTTCGTGGGGTCGACGATCTGCTACGCCTACATGCAGGGCGTCGGGTTGGTCAACGACCATCTAGTGCGGTGTTTTCGCCACGCGCACTAGATGGCCGTTAGGCGAAGCTATCTTCCGAGCTTCGTAACGTTCTCGGCCGCGGGCCCCTTCGCGCCCTGGACCACATCGAACTCCACGCGCTCGCCTTCAGCCAGCGACTTGAAGCCGCTACCCTTGATCGCGGAGTGATGCACGAAACAATCCTTGGCGCCACCCTCGGGCGTGATGAACCCAAATCCCTTGGCGTCGTTGAACCACTTGACCGTGCCGGTCGTACGCATTTGTTCGGTACCTGATACTAAATGTTGTCGGATGCACCCGAATCACCGGTAAGCTAGCCTACTCAATGATCGATCTCAACCAAAAGGTGGTGCTCGTCACCGGCGGATCGCGCGGCATTGGTGCGTATATCGTCCGCACCCTCGCCCAAGCCGGCGCGCAGGTCATCCTGCACTACAGCACGAGTGCGGTGGCCGCCGAACAAATCGTTGCCGACCTGGGGACCGACCGTGTCGTCGCCGTGCGCACACCGCTCGATGCGGATGGAGCCGGCACTCGACTCTGGTCGGCGGCGCTCGCCTGGCGCGGACATATCGATGTCTTGGTGAACAACGCCGGTGTCGCCATGGAGGCGAGTGTAGACGACTCCATCGATGCCTGGCGCGCCGCGTGGGACACCACATGGCAGGTGAACGTCGTGGCGCTCGCCGACCTGTGCCGCGAAGCGATTCTCCATTTTCGCGAACACCGGGGCGGCACCATCGTTAACGTGTCAAGCCGCGCCGCGTTCCGCGGCGACGACCCGCACTACATGCACTATGCGGCGTCCAAGGGCGCCGTCGTGGCGTTGACGAAGAGCATCGCTCGGGGGTATGCGAAAGACGGCGTGCTCGCGTACGGGGTCGCACCCGGGTGGGTCAGGACGGACATGGCCGAACAATCCATTCAGATGGTCGGGATGGAACGACTCGTCCGCGATATTCCTATGGGTGAGATGGCGCCACCACAGGATGTCGCCAACGTCATTGCCTTTCTGGCATCGGGACTTGCACCACATGCGACTGGCACGACGATCGACGTAAACGGCGCCTCTTACGTGCGCTGACTGGCTGCACACGGGCGCAAAGGGGGGTCCGGGGGGCGTCGTTGGGGTTTGCCCCCCGGAGGCGAACCGACCAGTCGAGCAGCGCAAAGCGCTGCATCGACGCGCCGCGGAGCGGCGCGCTGACTTGCGGGGACCTCGGCTTGTGATAATTTTCACAAGCTGTCCCCTAGAGCCCTGAGCCCAACCCGATATGGCGTCTGACACGACCCTTCGCCCAGGCGAAATCAAGGATATTCTCCTCCGCGAAATCGAGGCGGCGGATCTACACGAGCTCGATGCTGAAGAGGTCGGCAGCGTCTTGGAGGTCAAGGACGGCATCGCGCGTATCTATGGTCTAGAGAAGGCGATGGCCGGCGAGATGCTCGAGATCACGGCATCGGAGTCCGGCGAGACCGTTATCGCGGTGGCGCTCAACCTCGAAGAGGACAACATCGGCGCGGTCATCCTCGGGAACTACCTCGTGCTGCGCGAGGGCGACGAGGTCCGCCGCACCCGCCGCGTGCTCGAAGTCCCGGTCGGTCCCGAACTCGTCGGCCGCGTCGTCGATTCCCTCGGCCGGCCACTCGACGGGCTCGGCGCGGTCAACACGAAGATGACGCGCAAGGTCGAGTCACCTGCGCCGGGTATCGTCGTCCGCCAGCCGGTCAAAGAGCCGCTGCAGACCGGACTCAAGGCCGTCGACTCGATGATCCCGATCGGCCGCGGCCAGCGCGAGCTGATCATCGGCGACCGCGGCATCGGCAAGACCGCGATCGCAATCGACACGATTATCAACCAGAAAGGCACTGGCGTCATCTGCGTCTACGTCGCCATCGGGCAAAAGGCCTCCACGGTCCGCGCCGTCGAGGCCAAGCTGCGCGAGACCGGGGCGATGGAGTACACGATCATCGTCAACGCGTCTGCCTCCGACCCGGCGCCCATGCAATACATCGCGCCGTACTCGGGGTGCGCGATGGCCGAGTACTTCATGTACTACGAAGGGAAGGCGACGCTCTGCGTGTACGACGACCTGTCAAAACAGGCGCAGGCCTATCGCTCGCTGTCCCTCGTGTTGCGCCGGCCTCCTGGCCGCGAGGCGTATCCGGGCGATGTGTTCTATCTCCACTCACGTCTCTTGGAGCGCGCCGCGAAGATCTCGGAAGATCCATCGGTCGTCGATAACACGTTGATCTTCAAGCCAGGCGGGTCACTGACCGCATTGCCGATCATTGAGACCCAGGCTGGCGACGTCTCGGCGTACATCCCGACGAACGTCATCTCGATCACGGACGGCCAGATCTTCTTGGATTCAGATCTCTTCTTCTCCAACGTGCGTCCGGCGATCAACGTCGGTATCTCCGTCTCGCGCGTGGGTGGCTCGGCGCAGATCAAGGCCATGAAGGCCGTCGCGGGTCGCCTCCGGCTGGACCTGGCGCAGTACCGCGAGCTCGAAGCCTTCTCGGCGTTCGCGTCGGATCTCGACGCCGCGACCCGGCGCCAATTGGATCGTGGAGCACGTACCGTCGAGATCCTGAAGCAGCCGCAGTACGAGCCAATGCCCGTGACCCTGCAGGTCATGTCGATCTTCGCCGTGACCCAGGGCCTGCTCGATGCCATTCCCGTCGCCAACATCCGGGACTGGGAGAAAAAGTTCCACGAGTATATGGCGGCCCAGTTCCCGCAAGTCGCGGATCGCATCACGAAGGAGAAGGCGATCTCCAAGGAAACCGAAGCAGACCTGCGACGCGGGATCGAGACGTTCACCAAGCAGTTCCGTGGCTAAAGGTCGGGAGCTTCGCAGTCGGATCCGGTCGGTCGAGAACACACGCCGGATCACCCGGACCATGGAAATGGTCGCGACGTCGAAGCTCAAGCGCGCCCAAGATCGAGTCGTCGGCGCGCGCCCATACGCCAAGGTGCTGCGCGAGATGCTGGCCGATCTCTACTCGCCGGAACTGGCGGATCGTTTTCCGCTGCTCCGCCAACCGGCAAAGGTCACCCGAGCCGCTGTGCTGCTCTTGACCTCGAACCGCGGCCTGGCCGGTGGCTTCAATGCGAACCTCATCCGCGAGGCGCGCGCCGTCGTCGACCGCCTCGAAAAGGACGGCACTGCGGTCGACCTCCACGTCGTCGGCCGCAAGGGGCTCGGGTATTTCCGCTATGTGAACCGGCCAGTCGCATCGAGCCGCACCGACATTACCGACCGGCCGACCGCGGACGACGCGAAGAGCTTGGTCGACGATCTCATGCAACAGTTCATCGACCGGAAGATCGATGCACTGTTCCTGATCTCGGCCAAGTACAACTCGCCGCTCTCGACGCCACCGGTGTCGGAACAAGTCCTGCCAGTCAAGCCGCCAGAACGAAAAGAGACCAAGGCGGTGCGCGACTATATCCTAGCGCCGAACGCCCAGGAGATTCTCGGACTCCTGTTGCCGGCCTATGTACGCAATACGGTGTATCGGGCGCTGGTCGAAACCGCGGCCAGCGAGCAAGGTGCGCGGCGGACGGCGATGAAGAACGCGACGGACAACGCGACGGACCTCCTCAACACCTATCGGCGCAATTACAATCGCGCGCGGCAAGCCCAGATCACGCAAGAGATCGCGGAGATCGTCGGTGGCGCCGCGGCTCTGGAGTAATATGGAAAAGAAAGCGAACAATCGGGGCCACGTGGTCCAGGTCATTGGCCCGGTGCTCGACATCGAGTTCGAGGCCGGCAACCTGCCGGAGATCTACAACGCGCTGGAGATCAAGTCGGTCCCGGGCGACCGCGCCGAGCCGGTCAACATCGACGTGGTCGTCGAGGTGCAGCAGGAGATTGGGCGCAACCAAGTGCGCGCGGTCGCGATGTCGTCGACCGACGGCGTCGAGCGTGGCATGGAGGTCATCGACACCGGCGGCCCGATCACGGTCCCCGTGGGCAAGGCGGCGCTCGGACGGATCCTCAACGTCCTCGGCCAACCGGTGGACAATGGTCCGCCGATTCCGGCCGACGCGCCGCGCTGGCCGATTCATCGCTCGGCGCCGTTGTTCGTCGATCTCGAGCCCAAGACCGAAGTCTTCGTCACCGGCATCAAGGTCATCGACTTGATCGCCCCGTTCGTGAAGGGCGGAAAGATCGGGCTCTTCGGCGGCGCCGGCGTCGGCAAGACCGTCATCATTCAGGAGCTGATCAACAACGTCGCGAAAGTGCACGGCGGTAAATCAGTCTTCTGCGGCGTCGGCGAGCGCACGCGAGAAGGGAACGATCTCTATCTGGAAATGAAGGAGTCCGGCGTCATCAACTCGGCCGCGCTGATCTACGGCCAGATGAACGAGCCGCCGGGCGCCCGCCTACGCGTGGGTCTCTCCGGTCTCACGGTCGCCGAGTATTTCCGCGACGAAGAGCACGCCGACGTGCTGGTCTTCATCGACAATATTTTCCGGTTTACGCAAGCCGGCTCCGAAGTCTCGGCGCTCCTCGGACGCATGCCAAGCGCGGTGGGCTATCAACCGACGCTGGCGAACGAGATGGGCGACCTGCAGGAACGCATCACGTCCACGCGCAACGGATCGATCACGTCGGTGCAAGCGATCTATGTCCCCGCGGATGATTTGACGGACCCTGCCCCCGCCACCGCGTTCGCCCACTTGGACGCCACGGTGGTACTCTCGCGCGCGATCACGGAGCTCGGTATTTACCCGGCGGTCGATCCCCTGGCGTCGTCGTCGCGAATTTTGGACGCGCAATACATTGGCGAGCGCCACTATCGCGTGGCCGTCGAGGTCCAGCGCATCCTGCAGCGGTACAAGGAGCTGCAGGAAATCATCGCCATTCTGGGCATGGACGAGCTGGCCGAAGACGACAAAAAGATCGTCGGCCGCGCGCGGAGAATTCAGCGCTTCATGTCGCAGCCGTTCACCGTGGCGCAGCAGTTCACGGGCATCGAGGGCAAGCAGCTCAAGCTCGAGGACACGATCTCCTCGTTCGAGCGCTTGATCAACGGCGAGTTCGACAACCTCCCCGAGCAGGCGTTTTTCATGGCCGGCTCGATCGAGGACGTCGTAGCGAACGCCGAGAAGATGGCGAAGCAGGGATAGCGACAATGCCCCTGCACGTGTCGGTCGTCTCGCCGGAGCGCGTCGTGTTCGAGGGCGACGTCGAATCTGTCCGCGCCCCGGCGTTCGACGGGGATCTGGGCATTCTGCCCCGCCACGCGCCCATGGTCACGCTACTGGGAACCGGGACGCTTCGTTTGGGAAGCCACCGGTTCTCGGTGCGCGGTGGCGTGTTACAGGTCGTCGACGATCAGGTCCGCGTGATCACCGATCACGCCGAAGAAGCCTGAACGACCGGAACGCGTCGTCGCGGCACACTGTATGCCGCAATCCCCAGGGATTTTCCGGAGAAACTAAATGATCGATCGTGTACGTCTGGCGAAGTGCGTGTTCGCCGTTATCCTGTCGGCTAGCGTCGCGAGCGAAGCGAGCGCGCAAGCATGGAATTATCCCGCGTTCCAGACGCCGCGCGTCGTCAACCGGGAGTTCAACTTCGCGGTGTTCTCGAGTGGGGACGGGGGCACCGGCCTGCTCGCCCAATGGCGCGAGGGCATCGCGCCAAATTTCATCTTCGAGCTCGAGGGCGGGTTCACCAGCCCGCCTCATATCGATACACACGGTCTCATCGGTGGCGCGATCGGCTACCAGTTGGCGCGTGAGACGAAGGACGTTCCGCTCGACTTCCTGTTCACCGGCGGATTCTACGACGCCTTCGGTAACCCGAACACCTTCCGCATCCCGTTCGGCATGTCGATCGGCCATCGGTTCGCGATTCAGAACAGTTCGGTCGCGATCACGCCGTACGCCGAGCCGCGCCTGTCGATCGATCATTCGCCGAACGACACGAAGCTCGGCGTGGAGTTCGATATCGGTGGGTCGATGGAGCTGACGCCGCAGCTCGCGGTGCGGCTCCTCGGCACGTTCGGTGGATCGAACGCGCTGCCGAACGACCCTGGCATCGGATTCTCCGTGGCGTGGACGCCCCTCGGATTATCGGGCGGTCGGAAGTAGCGGTGACCGCGTTACCCACCGTGCTGGCCGCGCGCGACGCCCTGGCGGCGCTCGCGCGCGAGCACGGCGGCCTGGCGGTCGTCTATCTCAACTTTGTGGGCGCGTCGAAAGTCGAGGAGATCTACGGCTGGGAGAAATGCGACGCGGTGTTGGAGACCGTGACCGCGACCCTGCTCGAATCTCTCGCGGGCAACGCGCTCGCCGTCTCGCTCCAGCCCCACGACGACAACTTCGTCATCATGCATGCGCCGTCAGCCGAGCCACACGATGTCGAGCAACGCATCGGCGCCCGGCTCGAGGCGGTTCACGGCGAGGAGATCGCGGCCCTCTCCGAGATCGTGATCGGCCGCGCCGAGCTGCGAGTGGACCCCAAGATGCGATTCGAGCGCATCGTCTATCGCGCGATCCGCGAGGCGGCGGGCGCCGCGCGTAGCGTCGAGCAGCGCGAGCGCCTGCGTCGGATCGCCGAGCTCAAGGCCAGCATTCGCGAGCGGGCGATCTATATCGATTATCACCCGATCGTCGTCATGCCGAGCGGCACCGTCTTCGGGTACGAGGCGCTGGCCCGTGGGACGCGCCGCGGGCTCCGGCGACCCGAGGTCATGTTCGAGATCGCGGCCGAGGCCAACCTGATCTGGGAATTGAGCCGCTTGTGTCGCGCCACGGCACTCGAGGGGATCGACCGGCTCGGACCCGGCGAGCTCCTATTCCTTAACGTCGATCCGCACGACTTCACCGACCCCGATTTCGATCTGCCGGGTGATCCGCGGCGACTCGTCATCGAGATCACCGAACGCATCGCCATCAAGGACTATCCCCTGTTCCGGGAGCGCATCAATGCGTTCCGCGCCAGAGGCATTCGGGTGGCGGTCGATGATGCGGGCAGCGGCTTCGCCGGACTCGGATCGATCGCCAACCTCGAGCCGAATTTCATCAAGCTCGACATCTCGCTCATCTCCGGTATCGATGCCAACGCGACGAAGCAGCACCTCGTCGAGACGATGGTCCGATTCGCGAACGAGCAGGGCGCGATGGTGATCGCCGAGGGAGTCGAGCGCGCCGAGGAATTCGCGGCGGTCCAGCGATTGGGTGTGCACCTGGTGCAGGGATTCTTCGTCGATCACGCCCGACCGACCATCAGTCGCTCGACGAGGTCGACGGAGCGTCTGGCCGCGCCCAGTCCCTGACGAACGACTTCTTTCGCGGCCGCGCCGGCCGCTCGGGGGTCGGCGGACAGCCGCTCCCGAAACTCGGCCGCCGATTTGACGACGAACCCACCGCCGGCCGCGAGCAGCAGCCCGGCGTCTCGACTCCCGGTATGTCGCGGGCCGAAAAGCACCGGCACGCCGAATGCGCTTGGTTCCAGTACGGAATGCAGACCGGCTGAGTGGAACCCTCCGCCAACGTAGGCAACCGTGGCACGAGCGTACAATCTGGCGAGGACGCCGACACTGTCGACAATCACGAGATCGGCGGTGGTTGAGCCGGACGATAACCGGCTCGATGGCACTTTATGGGATGCGGCCCACGTCTCTATGGACAAGACGTGTGTCGGGGTGGGCTCGTGGGGCGCCACAATGAGGCGAAGGTTGGTGGCGAGCCATCCAGGGAGGATCACGCGCTCGTCGGTGGGCCACGTCGATCCGGCGACGCATATGGATCGCCCCGCGAGCTCGGGGAACGCGTCGGCGGCGTTCGCCGCCGTGCGCCACACCTCATCGTAGCGCGTGTCGCCTGTGATCTGGATCACATTGGGTCGCACGCCGACGCCGACCAGCCGTTCGGCATCGTCCGCGGATATCGCCCCAACCGCATCGAGGCGCGCATAGGCATCATGGAGCAGCGCCCTCGCCAACACGGATCGCCGGGACGAGCGGGCACTGAGCGTCGCGCTGACCAGACCCAGCGGAATCCCTCGAGCCGCCGCGCGCTCGGCGAGCACGGGCCAGACGTCGAGCTTGCTGAACACGAGCGCCGACGGTGCGAGTGCGTCCAGGGCCGCGTCGACGTCCAAGACATTATCGAGCGGGAGGTAATCCGAGAAGTCGACAGAGAGCGAGCGGGCGAACCGTTCGGCGCTCGGGGAGTAGTACGTGAACGCGATCTGAACCGCGGGTCGCTCAGAACGGATGAGCTCGACGATGGGTCGTGCTTGCAGCGCTTCGCCCACGGATGGAGCGTGAATCCAGAGGAGCGGACGGTTCGCGTCGCGATGGACAGTTGCCCACGCGCGATAGCGGTCGCTGAGGCCCGCGCGGGCTCCGAGTGCTCTCAGCCATTTGGCCTCGGAGAGCGCCGCCGCTACTCTGGCGAGACCGGCGTACGCGGGGCGGAGAAGGGGATGCAACCGCTACTTGGCGGCCAATGCGGCGTCCAGTGCGCGCCGGAAGATGTCCGTGGGCTGGGCGCCGGCGATCAGCTTGTTCCCGATGATGATCGTCGGGGTCGATTGCACCCCAGCCCTCTCGGCCCGATCCTGATCAGCCCGGATCATGGGCAATGTCGCATGCGTGGTCCGGCAGGTATTGAACGAATGGGCATCAAGGCCCACCTTCGTGCCAAGAGAATCGAAGACCGGCGAAGGATCTTTGAGACCCGCCCACGTTGCCTGAGAGGCGAACAGCGCGTCGTGCATCGGCCAGAACTTGTTCTGTGCGCCCGCACACATTGCCGCCTCGGCCGCCGGGACGGCGTTGGGGTGGATGGTCAGCGGGAAATTGTAGTACGCCAGACGGACTTTCCCATTGTCGACGTACTCGCGGCGCAGAGCGGCAAACGACTCGTCATGCCATTGTTTACAGTAGGGGCACTGGAAATCACTGACCATGATCATCCAGACTTTCGCCGTCGAATCGCCGCTGATCCGTGCGGCGTCGATGCGTTGCGTGAAGCTGTCCGCGGGGACAGCGGCGCGTGCGGCGACGATCGCTCCGGCGGTCGCACCGTCGAACGTGGTGGTGGTCGCGCCGCTCGATGTATTGCAGGCGACAGCGAAAAGGAGCGCGGTGTGCAGTTGACGATTCATGGTTTTCGCATGAGTTTCGATCAAAAATCATATCCGTCTTGCGCTTACCCCAGCAAGGGAGCACGTGGACCTGTGCGATCAACACTCGCGGTAGCTCTCTTGTGCGCGAGTCTCGGGCTGCGTGCCGGCGCTCAGGAGACGTTCTCGCCCACCCAGCAGTTCGGCACCGGCTTGATCAACGCGCCGGTCGCCTGGATCTCGCCCCAGACGGCGGATTTCTGGATCGACTACAGCGGGATGCGCATCCCGTCGACGACCCGGTCTTTGAGTTTCGCCCACGGATGGAACGGGAACGGTGCGATCGAGACCCAGTGGCTCGGGCGTTTCTCGCTCGGGTTCTCGCTCTATAGCAACAATCCGGAGTACGGGTTCTTCGGCCAGCTGCTGGCCCTGAAGGACGGGCAGTTCTCCCCATTGCTCCCGGCGATCGCCGTCGGCTTCCGGAATCTCGGGCCGTTCGACCACGAGGACCGATTCCTGATCGGGCACGATGTGATGATCGATACCGTGGGGAATACCCACGGGTTCACGCCGTCCTACTTCAAGCACCTTCATACCGCGCCGACGGTCTACGTGGTGGCGACCAAGTCGATCAACTTCACGCCGCTCTTCTCGGCGAGCTTCACGCTCGGCGGTGGGCAGGGGTTGTTCAGCGACGATGGTGGCCTCGGAGCCGCCTACGACCGGCACGGCCAGGTTGTCAAAGGGATGTTCTTTGGCACGCAGCTTCAGGTGCACCCGAGCAGCGTGGCCAGCATCTCGCTCGTGGCCGAGAACGATGCCTGGAACTACAACGCCGGGATTCGGGGCGAGTTCCACGGGATCGGCATCGGGATCTACGGCACGGAGCTCGAGGAAGGGAGCACGAAGCGCCCGAGCGACTTTCTGATTTACAATTACGTGAAGGCGAACTTCGTCGTCTACTATCACGCGAATTTCCGCGACGTCGGCCGGGGCATATTCCTGCGCAGTGAGATCACGCAACTCGAGCATCAGCAGAGCGAGCTCAAGGCCGAGATGGCGCGGCGGGAGCGGCGCATTCACGATCTCCAGGTGTCCCTTGGCAAGCTGCAGGGATCGGCCTTGAGCGACGTGGAGCGTCAGCGCCAGGAGCTCGAGGCGCAGCTCAAAGAAGAGCAGGATCAGATCCGTCGGGCCAATGAGCGGCTGCAGCAATTGCAGGGTGGGAAACCCCAATGAATACGGTGGTACGCGTGGCGCCTTCGGCGCCAACGTCTAGAGCGACATGCCGGACATCAGCGGCGGCTGCGGGCATCGGAGAACCGACGCCGATCGCCGGACCGCACCCCATCGCCGGCGCGACGCCCATCTCCGGACCGCAGCCCATCGCCGGCGCGAGCCCCATCGCGCCCCTTCTATCCCGCCGAGCCGCGCGAAGCGCGGCGATGGCGGTGATGAGTCTCGCCCTGACCACAGCCGTGGCGCATGGCCAAGAGGAGTTCGGCCAAACGCGCTTCTGGGGATCGGGACTGATCGATGTCCCCGTAGCCTGGGTGCAACCCGTCTCTGGTGACTTCTCGTTCACGTACAGCGGATCGTCGTATCAAACGTCGTCACAAATCCCGCAGTACAACTCGTCCCTGAACTCCAAGCTGAGCCTCAACGCGGCGCTCTTCGGCCGCCTGGAGCTAGGCGTCTCGTTGTTCTCGACGAACCCGGAGCAGGCGTTCTACGGCCAGCTCGTCGCCCTGCGCGAGTCGGACACGAAAGGCAGCCCGTTGGCGTTCT
>Ga0210409_10000787_pt1 | contig 46247 bp, 44 predicted proteins | sample IncBWH17MmetaG_FD_161649 | JGI IMG/M metagenome (GOLD analysis project Ga0210409, IMG submission 161649) | Forest soil microbial communities from Barre Woods Harvard Forest LTER site, Petersham, Massachusetts, United States - Inc-BW-H-17-M | ecosystem: Environmental > Terrestrial > Soil >... | reverse complement strand
CTCTGCGCTGCCGTTACGATGCTAACCTTCTTCATTGCCGGTCTCCTTTTTATCTGTGCTTCGAGCACGTCGATAACTTGGGAGCGTATCGCATCCCGCCGGAGACCGGCCTTCTCATCCCATCTGTAACTATTGAAAAATCGCGATTTCACTCACCGCCCCCCGGGGTCAAGTATTTGTCAATCGGCATCGGGTTTTGCACCGGGCAGGCGTTTTCTCAGGAATGCGATTTGTCCCGTATGATGCGCTTCGTGCTCGCAAACGTGGAACCATTTGCAGTAATTGTTGGTCGGACCCCAAGGCCAGTCTTTGTCGACAGCCATAAGCCAGGCGTCATCCCGCTTGCTGAACTCCGCCAGTGATTTCGCTCGGGTCTGCTGAAGGATGTTCAGGTAGTAGTCTCGATCGTGGCCCTTGATCGTTTTCCTGCCCGAGTCACCCAGATCCATCGCCGAATCCCATTGCTGCTTCACGGAATCGGGCCACGAGTCCCACTTCTTGCCTTCAAAGGTATTGAACTGGTAGTAGGTCTCTGTGGCCGCGAGGTGGAGCATCAGGGCGCCGATGGTGTTGGCCTTGGGGTCAGTTAGGTAGTCCAGGTCCGCTGTCGTCAGGCCTTTCGTGGCCCGGATCACGCCGTTGCCCTCGCGCATCCAGGTCAACAGGGACACGAATGTTCCTACTTGCGGTGAGTACCCGGGTCTTGGTCCCAGGATGTTGAGATTCGCGTCGTCCGCCGAGGCTGTTTCCGGTGACAGCTCCCCAAACAAAGCCGAGAAGCCCACCGTAAGCGCGGCTGACCCTTTGAGAAAGCCCCTACGATTGGAAAAGCATTGGTTGGCGGAGCGTTGGCCGTCAAGGGGATTCCGTTCGGTTGCTATCATGAAACTGTCTCCTTCAGTGCCAATGTCTCTTAAGCACTTAGTGACCGTTATAGACTCCCAGCGACATCACGGTCCGAAAGCCTGCTACTCCACATTTGCGGAAGCATGCGCCGAAGGGAAGGGATTGTCAATCTTCATGATTTTTGCGCGTGGGGAAAAGCATGATTGTCGATAAATCGCCATATCACTCATTGACCAGATCTGGCCGTGCGGAGAGATTAACACGTGGTCGCGCCTGCAGTTCGCGCTTGAGCCTTTCGGTCTCCGCCTGTTCCTTTCGCCGCCGCCTTCAGCGGTCCTAACTTATCGATGGTCGCGCTGAGGTTGTGGGTTTGTTCACCTTTCCGGACCGTCGAGCGATTACAATTGTCTGCCGTATATGCTCGCTTTCTCCCAAAGGTACACGCTGGAAGCGATACTCCCTCAGCGTGGATATTGCCTCGTGGCGTATCGAAACACCCAGTTGCGCGGATTCACACGGAGGGCCACTTGCGTGCATGAATGATGCTGCAGACCCTAAGGAGATAACGGAAAAAATGATACGAAACATCCGCACCCGCGATTTTGTCTTCCGCCTATAATGGCGGCCAGACGCAAGCTCATCTGGATCGAAAAAAGTCGTTTCCGAGGTTTTGGCTGCTCCGCATGCACCTGGGTCTTTAAGCCTTCAGGCGCTCCCAAGGGCAATTCCTTTGATGAAATGATGCAAAATTTTGAACTGCAGCGCGACAATGAATTTGCTTCCCATATTTGCGCTGAACACCTCGATAGCCGAGAACGCAAGAAGGTGAACGATTAAACCTGCAGATGCTATGCCGCGTTTCTTGTGCGACCTGATTCCAGCATTTTGAGGTGGTGCTCTAAGGAGTTGATAAGCTTCAGAACCGTCTCGTGGTGAATAGAATGCGATTTCTCGACCCGCGCGGCGATCTTTCCCAGCCTCTCTTCTTCTTTCTTAAGGGAAATCAATTACAGGTTGAAGGCTGTTCAGCATACCACCACGATTGTCATGATTAGTGCCATGCGGCGCTGTTTACTTTTGCTCACTCACAAGGTGGGGGTTAGTAAAAACGGCTCATCATCTTCGTCTGCCGTAGCGGCTGCGGCGCGGTTTTGGCTGGCCTTGCTTTTGAACCGGTGTGGAAGTACGTTCCCTAATTTGTCACATGACGAGCGAGAATCACGCGACGGGCGGCTAACTAATGATAAATCGCGATTTCACTCATTGAACACTGTGACCGGAGATTTTGAGTGTGATGGACCTGATCACGGAGCGAATGAGTTAGACTGTCAGCCGCTTTTAAGGAGGGCGGGTATGGGTAAAATGACGAAGAAAACTTTACTGATAAGCGCGATTCTCAGCGCGGCATTGTTCAGTGTCTTGACCGTGGCTCAAGAGCCGGTGCAAGACATTGACAAGAAGGCACACCCCTATCCGGCAGCAGCGCAAAGCCATGTAGTTGAAGCCAACAAGGCCATCTCAATGGCGCAGAAAGACAACAACGCCGCCAATGCCGCCGCGAGCAAAAAAAAAGAAATAGATCTCCAACCTGACGTTCGAGGACGCGCTGCCAATCAGGACACTAACCAGACCCTCCACGCCCGAAATGGTAGCGCACAATGAGTGCCGTTCACCATGCCTCAGCCCCGCTTATTGTTAGGGAATCCGCTCGGAATCTCATGGCGAAAGTGAGGTATCCGTTGAGAGCCACGCTCAGAGTGCCTTGGCGCACGAGGGGGCTATTAGGCCGGGCCAAAAGAGATTTGCGAGACCGAAGAGTGGAAAAGGCAATTTTGGGCCCAGTGCGAGGACGCCCGCAAGGTTAACATTTGTCAAAATTCCTCAACACCTCAGCGGGGCAGATTTCACCCTGCCATCGTCGGGAAGCTGGAAGGGAGTATCGCTTGGAGTCCATTGATACGGCGCTGTTCTGATGGAACGCTATGTGTCGGGCTTCTCAATTCCATACCCTTATGAAACCGTCGGTTACTAATCTCGATTGACGCAAGCCTCCGCGGGGAGAACGGCACTCAGATTCGGAGTGCCATCCTTACAGGCGCCCGCGCCCAGATAGCCTTCATTTTTGTTTTTGTCGCATAGCCGATAAGACTCCACCGCTTCCTTCCTCTCCACAAGTTCCTGACTCGTGGCGGCTTTCTGCGCAGAAGCGGATTGAGCAGAAATCAAGCCGGATGCAGCACTCGCAGCGAACAGTAAGCTGAGTGCACGAACCTTGCCTTGCCAATAAACCACAGTAGGACCGACACATACGTTTTTACCGATCCCGAACGGAATCGTGCCTGACTTCTCCGGGCAACCGCCAGTCGCGGGAAAATCCTGGTGAACAAACTTCACAGTCTTCCACGACGCGTCCGGCGCCAACTCATTCTCCGTTGACTGATGTTCTTGACTGAGGACATCGGCGATCTTTTTCAACTCCTCCTGCAAGGATGCATTATCGCTGGCCGCGGCTGCATCCATGGTGGCGTGAACCGACTCACCATCCGCGAAGAACTGCGCCAACCCGCCGGTCTGGGCTGGATAGGAAGCCTTTGTACTACTGTTCGCCAACAGGTGTTCGGCCGTGCAGTCGGCTAAATCGTAGCGCCCCGACATAGAGACCTGATTGGCGTCGAGATTGATGTTCTTAAACGTCTCGCCGTCTATTTCGATCTTCAGGCCTCTCTTGATCTCGTCATCCTGCCTGCCCCGAAGCCCCTCAGCCGATTTCAACACACTCAATAGCAACGCCTGCGCCTTTTCAAATGAATTCTCAAACATCGACGGGTAGTTCGTGTCCTTAGCCTGATTTTTGAATTGCATCGCGAGCCCAATTTGATCATCTATCCACTGCTCCTCCTCGGCAATCTGCTCGGGGGTCTGATTGGAATAGTAACCTCCTGCTTTCAAGGCAGGAGTGTCGAATATATTGGAAGCGATTCGATTGGACGCGTACGGGCTACCCACTTTCAGCATTAGGCGACCGATGTACAACCTCGCAACAATCAGTGCTTGAGCCAGATCGGAAGCCTTCAATGCCGGACTGTCTCCGTAGAATTGGCGCAGGGCTCGTATCAGAAAACCGAAAACCTGCTCACCATCTGGCCAGCCAGGTTGCCGTAAAAACGCGTAGAATCGGTCGCTTAACTTGTCCGCCGGGCAGGTGCTATTCAAGGAGATTGCGTCGAAGCCTGCCTCGACGGTCGTATGAACGGCATGGTTCCGCTCATATGCCATCCGCGAGCCAAACAGCATCTCGTGTTGTGCGAGACGAACGGCAACAGCATTTGTTCCGTAGTAGTGTCCCATGCGATCGATAGCGTAATGAGACAAAACGCCGAGAGAAAACGCATAGTCGAGCGCGGAGTTGGAGTTGTTTGGGCTGCGCGCAGAGCGCAAAAGAAAGTCAACCACTTCTCCCGTGCGAATGTAATGCGTCTGATTGGTCAAATGCTTAAGGTCGGGGTTCAGAAGGAAATAATATCCCAGATCGTCGGCGATCGCTCCGGCAAACACCGCGTCCATCGCCTCAAGTTCATTGAGGGATCCAACCGCTTGAACCTGTTTATAAATGGCGTCCCAGTTCCGGTCCACGACGCACAAATGGTTGAACGGTCCGTAACCCCACGCAGGTGAGGCCGAAGTAATCAGCGCAGCAAGGACTCCGAGAACAAAAGCAGCACGGAACATTAATTTGCTCCAGACCGCCCCCTCGCCGGGAGTTTACTCCATCTTGCAGCAACTATGCACCATAGAGTTCCTCCCTTAGGAATTATTTCACTCGGATGCCGGAGTGCCCCACCTCTAGCGCTTTGAGGCTGTTACGAAACTCAGTTGGATTCGCGTTGCGACGAAGGAATCTAGTGATAGGGTGCGGGGCCAGCGCGGCGGCTCAGAGGGTTGCCAGGGCGGTTCTTAAGGCAGCTCGAGATCGCTACTGCATCTGATGGTTGCCAGTGACTTGAGGAATAACGGCAAGAATGTAGGTTTCGCCCCTCAATCAGGATTGGGCAGAGGGCTTTCTCTGCGAGCACTGCGTCACCTATGGGCTGTTCTCCAATGCCATCGTATCTTCGCAGGATTGAATAAATGCGTTCTTACCGGCATCCGATTGTGCGCTTGCTCCCCATTTGTCCTTTAGCGTCTCCAGCCTCCGAGCCGTCGACTCGTAGGCAGCCGCGAAAGTCTGGTAGCGTTGGCCCTGGATGTATGAGGAGAGCGACGCTATTACGGTCGCGATAACCGCGCTCCATGACGCAACTACAACGGTGAATGGCACGAGACGGTGCTGCATGCCTTTTATGATCGCCCAGGAGCTTACCCGAATGCGGGAGTGATCTTCGATGGCGCAGGGAATCTCTATGGGACGACTTCCGGGGACGGCAGTACGACTTTCGGGTCGGTGTTTGAAATCACGCCTTAGCGCCGATAACTGTTGAAATATCGCGTGGGTGTTGAAAAAGTCCCTTAGCGGAGGGCCTTTTCATCTGCGAGCATGCCGTGGCCGGTTTTCTTGTTTCCGTTCGACTAAGTGGTGGCCGGTAGGACCGCTGTTGTCGGCTGGCTGAGGAAGCGCACCAGTCGCTTGATGTTCTGAGCTACCGCTGCCAGGAAGAATTGCTCGCGCACGAACCTGAGTCTCCGCAGACGCAAGCGCCGCAATCCGATCTGATTCTTCAGTTCTGCGAACAAGGCTTCCACCTCCTTTCTTTGCCGCTGTGCTTTGGCGAACTCTGGGGTGTTGACCAACTCCCGCGCACGTTGTCGGGCTGGTTTGTTCTGGTGGATGATAAGGCCCCGGAAGGCGGCACTGGTGCATTGTGGTCGGAGCGAGTACGGGCCACACTTTTTGCGTGTCCCGATGTAGTTATAAGCTCGGTTCCGATGAACCCAACCGCTGTACTTCAGGGCCTGACCGGCGGGACAGATATAGCGATTGTTTTCCGGTTCGTAGGTGAAACGCTCGGGGCCAAGGAATGGGCTCCTCTTGCGGTGGATACTGTCACGGGTCCGCATGTAGGGAGTGGTGCTACGATCGGCTAGCCATTGCAAGAACTCGCCGTTCCCGTAGGTCGTGTCGGCCGCCACCGATTCCGGCTTTCGTCCTTGCCATGCGTGAAACGTGTCAGCATGTCTTGCGCGGCCACGGTTTCCTGACTCATGCGCGCCGCCGTGGCCTGCAATCCTACGATCACACAACTGGGATTGTCCACCAGATAGTTGTCGTTGTACCCCATCCGAGCTGGCGTACCACCGTTCGCGGCATAGGTGGAATCCGGATCGGTGGTCGAGACCTTATCTTGCTCATGCACCGCACTTAACTTACGGATAGCCGACCAACCGCTAGTTTTGAATGTTGGCACGGTTCTGTCAGGCACTCTGCCGCCTACTGCGGCAACCCTCCCGTTCCTACTCGTACCCGTAGCGTGACCGTCCCTATTGTGTCGGCAGCCGAGGTCGCGCGGCACATCACCTCATTGATTTGTTCGCTCTTCTTAGGTGGTGCGAGCAGTTCGAGCTGAACGGGAAATACGTCTCCCGCGGAAAGTTGGTACCTTTGTGACTTTTCCGTTTGTGTCCATCCCTCGGGTACAGTGAGCGAAAGCGACAGTTCGACCGATTGGCTGCTGTCGTTGCGAAGGACGAGCGGCAGCTGAAGGGTGGAGCCGGCGGATATCGCAATCTCCGGAAACTGAGCCTGTGGGGTAGACATCAGGTCGTGTGCACGTCGAAAGCGTTCATAAAAGATCCAAGGACCTCCTACCGTCATTGACACTCCCGAATGCCGCTCCGGGGCGGGCGTTGGTGGCCGGACGAATGCTATCGGTGCGGTGCTAACTCCCTCAAAGACATCGCCGGTCACGCTGCTCGGCACATTCGACTTGCCGAAGATCAGGTCCACAGGATTGTCCCAGCCGTCCTGGTCAGCGCCGGCTAACTTGGCGAGTTGCTCGTCGTTCATGGCGTCGAGCTTCTCGATATAGGAACGATATTGTGTGCGATGATAGCGGAACTCGTCCATGGCGATCCGCCAGTACGGAACGTGGCGAGTGGAAGAAATTGCCGCCGCAGGATACTCCGGCCCCTTACCTTTGAATTGTTTGTCATCGCTGGCATCGGAAAAGAAATACAGTTTTTGCACCTGCCAGGGCTCCAGGCCCTCCAGCAGGGTTTCGTTGATATGACGAGCGGGCGCTAGCTGTGCCGGGAAGACGGCAGGATCCCCGGCAGAATCAAAGGCCTCGATGGCAACTACTCCAGCCGCCTGGTGGTCGCCGTGATTCTCCCCAATGAAGAATGCCGGCAACCAGGTGATGATCACGTTTGGGCGGGTCAGGCGAACAATACGTACCAACTCTTCCAGACACGCGCCATGATGCCAGTTGGCCAGCGACTGCCGCACATCTTGAGTCGGAGTGTCACGTCCATCCAGGAACCACACATTCTGGATGCCCAACTGGGTGAGAGCATGGCGCAGTTCCATCTCTCGCACAGCCCCGAGCGAGATTCCCCGTTCGGCCCCCATGTTATTGTGTCCAGCTTCACCGCGCGTCATATACACGGCGGCTACCTTCTTACCTTGATCCAACAACTGAACCAGGTAAGCCGAAACCCCGGTCTCGTCGTCCGGATGAGCCACCACCAGAAGCACATCGGCTTTGAAACGATCGTCGGGCCTGGGAGCCGTCTTCACAATATTCTGCGCAACAGCAGCAATCGACAGCGCCAACATGAGTGCCAGCATGTGATTAATCTTCATCATTTCTCCGCGCGGATGCTTTTATGTCGCGACTACCTTCAAAGTTCATCAGATGTTGTGGTTACCACAAAAGTCTCGTGCGGGACAACGGATGCGGGAGTTGTCCCTCACGCTCCAAGAACTACAGAGGTAGAGCCAGGGTGCTCTACAGCTCCCCAGCGTGAGGCGTGACGAACGGAGCGCCGCGTTGTCGCTTACATGGTTACACTGACTTAACTTCCGAGTGGCCGTAATCAATCGGTCCCTTTGGCACCCTGGGACCGTCCCGCAGACACGAAGACTCGACGTAGCTCCTTTGCCGCCAGAATTTCACCGAAAATGCGAGCGATAGGCAACCGGGCTCGTGTTAAGACGGTGTCGGAAGTGGTGCCGTAGGGTCGGAGCCGAACCGAAGCCTGTCTCATACGCTATCTCGTCGACGGTCCGAGCGCTTTTCTCCAACATCTGCTTTGCCCGGGAGAGCCGCAACCCGATGAGCCACTCGATGGGGGAAGTTGCAACTTCCTCCGCGAACCGACGCGACAAGGTTCTCTTGCTCATCCCCACCTGCTTCGCCAGGCGTTTCACCGAGAGTTCTTCACCAAGATGATCCTGGGCCCATTCAAGCAGTTTGGCCAACCATGGGCGATCTTCTTTGGGTAAAGCCCGGTCGACAAACTGGGCCTGACCACCATCACGGTGCGGGTACACAACCAGCCGACGTGCAACTTGGCTGGCCACGCTTTCGCCGAAGTCCTTGCGTACGATATGCAGGCATAGATCGATGCCAGCAGCGCTTCCCGCCGAGGTGAGCAGGTCGCCTTCGTCAACGTACAGCACGTCAGGCTCTACCTTGATGCGTGGATACATCTTTGCCAGTTGCGCCGCGTAGCGCCAATGCGTCGTCGCACGCCGTCCGTCCAAAAGCCCGGTTGCGGCAAGCACGAACGCCCCAGAGCAGATCGATACCAACCTTGCGCCTCGTCGATGCGCCCTCCGCAAAATTCGCAAAACCCGCTCTGGCGGTTGTTCTTCTGTGCGCCAGCCCGGAATCACAATCGTCTCAGCGCGCGAAAGTGCATCGATTCCATGCCGACATGTAATCGTCAAACCGCCGGTTGCGGCGAGCGGGCCGGTCTTCAGGGCGCATACCTTGAATCGATACCATTCGGGAAACTCCGGTCGCGGTAACCCGAATAGCTCGACCACAATTCCGAGCTCGAATGTTGCCTGACCACCATAAGCGAGAACTGCCACGTCTCGGTGGAACAATCTGGCTTGCAATGCCCGTGTACGTCCGGTTTGCCCTGCTGCAGTCATCATGGCACGATTTTAACGTATATTGTCAGTACTGCCACTTGTTGGTTCCCACGAGTATCTGGCACATTAACGCCAGGAGGATCTCGTTTTCATGCCCACACTTCAAAAGGAAGTTTCCAACGTCTCCATTTTTGCCCCCGCATCGCCCGTCGATGCCGTTGCACACTTCTCACGGCTTCTGTCATTCGAGACCGACTGCTGGGACGTGCACGACGCGATAGAAGGTGAGAAAGCGGATTTTGTATTGCTGGACGTTCGCGGCCCACAGTCGTATGCCGCTGGACATGTTCCCGGCGCGGTGAATCTCCCGCACGGTCGTATTACCGCGCGGAATCTCGCTTCTTATTCCGGAGACACGCTCTTCGTGGTGTATTGCGATGGCCCACATTGTAACGGGGCTGACCGGGCTGCTCTCAACCTCGCGAAACTTGGTCGTAGGGTTAAGAAAATGATCGGGGGCGTCGAGGGCTGGAAAGATGAAGGCTTTAAGCTGACAGAAAAGGCAGAAGGAAGGAGTTGATTATGACGCCGGCGCAACCGGGACTAGAGGTGTCGGCCCCAGGAACTTACCGCGAAAAGCTGTTCAACCTGTTGGCTGGCCGGGATCCGATCGAGGTGTTAGGGCAGACGGCATCCACCCTGGCCGATATTGTGGCCAGACATCCGGCGGAAGTCCTGCGCGGGCGAGCAATTCAAGGGAAATGGACTCCGAACGAAATCATCGGCCATCTCACCGATAGCGAATGGGTGTATGGATATCGGCTTAGGTTAATCCTTTGCGAGGATGAGCCGGCTATTCTGGGTATCAGGCAGGATGCCTGGGTAACCTCGCTGCGCCACAATGAACGCGAGCCGTCGGAACTTGTCGAAATATTTCGGACGCTGCGCGCACTCAATTTGTCTGTGTGGAGACGAATGTCGCCAGAGGACTTGAAACGCAGCGGGCAGCACAATGAGCGTGGTGCGGAATCTTTGGCTGTGATGCTCCAATTGCTGGCCGGTCACGACCTTTCCCACCTGCATCAGATCCGTCGTTATATTCAAGCCCGTGAGCCGGCGGGCTAGCGCTACCGCGACTGCATGCCGTCGAATCGCCCACTTGGAATGCATTGGGACGTGCAACCCGTTAAGGATCCGGGCTTCGGATCAGATCGGCTCGAAACGGTCCTTGTTAATCGGGGCATGAGAGCAATCATGACCCTCGTCATGCAGCGACTCTGCTTCACTGCTTTGTATTTCGCATCCATTTGCATCGTAGTCGAACTCCGGTAGACGTTCATGCCAGGCTCCGACTAGAAATCTGTGGACAGGCTGAGTTCTTTCCAGGCTCTCGCTTCTTCTAATCGTGCAAGGTCGTTCTTCTCCGCCCCGTTATACGCATCGCTGCCGAGCAACAGTCGCAACGGAGGTTTCGGTTCCTGCGTCAGCCGAACGATCGCTTGAGCCGCTTTCTTCGGGTCTCCGGGCTGCTTACCGTTATAGGCGCGCTGAAACCTGGCCGTTGCTCCAACAGTCGAGTCGTATTCGGGATGCCCTTCGCTCAGCTTGGTGGAACTGCCGGCGAAGTCCGTGCGGAAGCCACCCGGCTCTATGATCGTGACCTTGATGCCTAGCGGTGCCACTTCGCGCGACAAAACTTCGGAGAAACCTTCTACGCCCCATTTCGCCGCCGAATAAGGTCCGCGCCCTGGGGGTCCGATCCTTCCGCCCATCGAGGAAAACTGAACGAAATGGCCCGCCTTCCTTTCGCGAAAGTACGGGAGAGCTGCCTTCGTCACGATGATTGTCCCGAAGAGATTGGTTTCTATCTGTGCGCGGAAATCTGACATCGGCGTATCTTCGACGGACGAGAGATTGCCATATCCTGCATTGTTGATAACAACGTCCAGTGAGCCAAACGCATCGATTGCCGTCTTCACCGCACCGGCAGCCGACGCCTCGTCGGTCACGTCCAGCTCGAAGAGCTTCACCTGGTCACCGTAGCGCTCCGATAGCTCACGCAGTGACTCAATGTCGCGAGCTGTCGCCAACACCTTATTGCCCGCCAAAAGGCCCGCTTCGGCAATTGCGCGACCCAGACCGCGAGAACTACCTGTGACTAACCATACTTGCGCCATTCAATCCTCCTCTGTGGAGTCCGAGCTACTTCGAGACCGCCCGTGCTGCCGGAAATACTGTACAGCAAGAAATTACGATAGCGCGTCCTGCCGAACGGCTAGCAAACCGGAAACTATCAGGGTAAAGATGAGAACGGGAGATCCAGGCGTTGCCGGCAAGAGATCTCCCGCTGTGGCGTTTCTTGATTTGAGCAGCTTTACGCATACAGCGCCAGGTTGCTGCTGTTTTCATGCTCTTGAGCTTCTTCCGACTCAGTGTCCTTGCCTTTTAGGTAGGCGAGCGTCACATCCAACGATTCGTGCCCAAGGCGGATTGGATGATGTTCATTGACGCAACCTCGGCTAACTTCCGGTTGGCCGACAATGCAGAATTAACACAGCGCCCAAGGCCAAGCATATATTCGACGAAGCGAATCGCCGAGTTCCCCTGAGGAGTCCTTGTATCTCGGTACCCGCGCGGCGGTGGAAGGTTCCCCTAGCGTTCGGCAAAGCGCGGCTCACTGATGGGCGCGCCGGCCGGTGATGCTTGTTTTGCCGGGAGGAGTGCAAGCAGCGTGACTCCAATCGCGACAAAGATCACAATGTCCTGGGGGCTATCCTTCCTGTGCATCCCGTGCGCCACGGCCTGCGCCGACATGATGGTCATGGTGAACCCATGGGCAAGGCTTACCCATGCCCCACAGGCGATCATCAAGCGATGCTTGGCCGGCTGCTTAACGGCGACCAACAGGCAGACCCCAAGCGCCGCGTTAATGCTAAGGAACATCGGCATGACATCGGTATGTCCGCTAAGCCACCTAGCGTGCCACAGATCATCGAACAGGATGTAGCCGCAAAAGCAATAAAACAAGCCCACCAACACCAACACTACCTGTAAGGCGCGCTCACGTTTCATACCGTCCTCCGTTTTGTCTGATGTCAGCTGCGATGCGTCCGATACTGGAACCCTGCGAGCATCCGCAGTGTGAGCAGAATGCTTCTCCCCCTCGAATCGGCTTGCGACAGGAACTGCAAGGCCCAAGGAGAGGCCCTCGGAACAGAAAATAAAGGATGAATCCAATGAAATTGGGTATGAGGAAAGCAGCAATCACCCAGGCCCAACCGGGCATTTGACGCCTTTTTGCGTCCCCATAGACATATCCGAGGGCAAGGAAAAAAGCCGCGGTGAAGACGCCAAACGTTAAGCCAAACCAAAGCGCATCCGGCATGGTACTGAGAAATCCTTCGGAAGCAAGTAGGGAACGGCCCTGGCGGGAAGCAAAATAGACTACCCAAATCGGGATCGCCAGTGCTGCGATGGCCATTGCAGACCTGGGCAGAACATTCCGTCTTGCGGTTCCCAACAAGACAGCCGCAACTACAAGCCCGGCCGAGAACGCGATCAAAAGCACCGCCGATTGCTGTGTCATGCAATACCTCTATTTTCACCAGGCGCCGCGAGCAGACATAAGGCCGCGCAAAAAGATGGCAGCAGCCAAAAGATGAGCACGCCTGCCTGGACTTGAGCGGTGTCAAAATGCATTGGGACCGCCAGGCGCGTGGCCATCTGGTACACGAGTGCCGATCCGACAAACGACATGGAGAGTGCTACAGCGAATGCAGCCCAGACCTTGGCTTGCAGGTTGTGCTGTCGCATTGTTCCGGCGTGATGCGCAAGAATCTCAAGGACCTGGGCATTCGAATCTGGTTCACTGGTAAAGGTGAATTCCCGCAACCCGCGAATCGTACGCGCAGTTAGCTCGACGTAGCGCTTGCAGGCATCACAGTCGCGAATGTGGGCATGGATGAGCTGTCTTTCGCCCTCTGAAACCTCTTCTACAAAAGACCTGTCGATCAGCTCGCGAAATTTCTTGTCACACGCCAGGCGAATCACCCCCTTCCCCAAATGCGGATCTCAGTGCTGCAAGACCGCGATAGATTCTGGACGTCACCGTTGTCAGAGGGGCACCCACAACCTGAGCGATCTCCGGAAGAGACAGGTCTTCTTGAAACCTCAGCAGCAAAACCTCGCGATACAGCGGTGACAGAATCTGCAGGTGACCGGCGAGAAGTATTGCGTCTTCGCTTCGAGCCGCGGCTTCGAATGGAGAAGGACCGGAGGAAGGTACCAGCAGGATTGCATCGCGATCATTTGGCAAGGAGGCTGTCTCTACCGCTTTTCGTTTTTTCCGGAGGTCATCTATTGCCAAATTGCGGGCGATCGCGAATAGCCATGGATCAAACCGCTGCCTCCCGTTGTACTGGCTGCCCCGTTGCAGCACGCGAACCCAGGTCTCCTGCGCAAGATCCTCAGCATAGTCTCGCCTCCCGATGAGGTATAGCAGGTAGCGCACCAGTCGATGCTGATAGCGCTCCACCAGATCTGCAAGAAGCTCCATATCCCTCTCACGTAAGCCTCGCGCAATCTTTGCCGTTTCGGTTTCGGCTGTCGTATTCAATGTCATGGGAAGAGCCGACATATATTCCTGTATACGATTAAACCCCGACGGATTACTCAACTTTTGACCGAAAAATCACGCTAAGATTTGCCTCGGACGGAATCGGATCAATGGGCGGCAAGGGCCTGACGTGTACAACTCGTTTATTGGCAGACCCCAAACAGCATAGATAGTTGTCGAAACCAAGGCCTCTCTGACAATGTCGGCGCTGTCAAGCACTTTTCGAGCACACTGCGGCATGCACTCCGAGAAGAGCGCCATTTCGCTCTCGTTGAAGGTGTTGCTTTTTCCAACCGTAGGCTCGCTCGTAATCCATTCAGGTCAGGACATTCGGTCCGACCCATGCATCTCTTCGGTCACAACTTTGATCATGATTACTAGTTCGAACTCCTCGGTAAATGAGGAGCGGGCTGCCCAATCAATTACTCGATGTTCTACTGCACACCATCGCCTGGTTCGAGCTGGCCCGCGTGCGAACCGAACTTTTTCACTCGCTCGTAATCCCACTCCTTGCGCCACATCCAATACAGAGCAATCGCCAAGCGCCGCGCCATCGCAACCTTGGCGATCTTCCGGCCCCGGCGCATCATCAAATGGAAATATTTGCTGCGCCATTCCGGAAGGCTGCGAACTGTGACCTGAGCCGCTTCCACCATCAAAAAGCGCAACATCGAACTCCCCTGTTTCGTAATGTGCCCCAGCCGTCGCCGGTTCCCACTGGAATCTTCCAAGGGCACCAGTCCCAGATAGCTCGCGATCTGCTTGCCACACTGAAACCGATCCGCTTTCCCGATGATCAGCACGAAAGCTAATGCCTCCAACGCGATCACTCCTGCGTGGTCGCCAGACGGGCGGTTCATCGCTTTCACCCGCATGAACCTCAGCTCGACTGCTGCGTCCGGGGTCTTCCTGATTCCTGCGGTGGGCGGACTTGAGCGCAAACTCGCTTCTTTGGGTTTCGGCAAGTCGATGTACAAAGGCGGGATTGCATGGACTCCGGACGGTGAGTCACTCATCTATCCGGAACCAAGGAGCGAGGTTCAGTCCGAACTTGTCATGCTGAATATCGACACACTTCAGCAGCGGGTTGTCGCTAAGCCTTCGCCGCGTTGCAGTGCCGCCGGTATGCCGGCGTTTTCTCCCGATGGCCGCTGGTTCGCCTTCGCCTGCATGTTCGATTATGGTCTGGCCGCCTTGTACGTTCAGCCCTGGCCAACCGGGAGCGCGCGCGAACTGCGGGAACTCAAAGGTGATCTTGATGGACTGGCCTGGACCGCCGACGGACAAGGCCTCGTCTACTCACGCGACAACAATCTCTGGCGCGTCCCCTGCAGAGGAGGCTCCGCGCAGCGTTTGTGGTTCGGGCAGGACGCATCGCACCCGACAATCGCGCGAACGGGCTCGCGGCTGGCATTTACACGTAACCAGGGATTTTATGATATTTGGCGCATCCCGACCGGGGATCCGCGCCGTAGTGCCGAAAGAGCCGTGCGCGTAGCACCCTCGGAGCTTGTACAGCTGAACGCTCAATATTCCCCTAACGGAAAGCGCGTGGTCTTTGAGTCGAATCGATCCGGATCCTCGGAAGTGTGGCTGTGCGATATAGATGGCTCGAACCTTTTGCGGCTCACGAACTTTGGCGGTCCGCTGACAGGAACTCCGCGTTGGTCACCCGATGGCTCCAGAATCGTCCTGGATTCTCGCGCTTCTGGAAAAGCAGAACTCTATGTTGTTAGTGCAAGTGGCGGAACACCCCAACTGCTTGCGACCGTACCCGATGGCGGGTCGGTGCCGTTCTGGTCGCATGATGGCAATTGGATCTATTTTTCATCGGACGTTGATGATGTTCCGCAGATTTTCAAGATTTCTGCCAAGGGAGGAACACCCATGCAACTCACGCATCACGGCGGGTTCAAGTTGCAGTAGTCGATCCTTCGAGTGCTCTACGTCACTACAGTCTCGACAAGCGGTGGCAAATTACAAGCGGAAGGAGCCACTCGTGCTGAAACAGGTCGCGGAGGGTGTGCTGATCCAGCAGAGCGAGTTCTGCCAGACCAACACTGTTGTCGTGCAAGGCCGGGCTGGTGTGTTGCTTATCGACCACGGGATACTCGGCTCCGAAATGGCCGCCCTCGCGGACGACCTTCGCGAGTTGGATCAGCCCGTTGTGGCAGTGTTTTCTACGCATTCGCATTGGGATCACCTGCTCTGGCACGACCGGCTCGGCGCAGCGCCCCGTTACGGCACGGCTCGCCGTCTTCGACGACAACCTTGTCATCGCCGTCCAAGCCGTTGCCGTGATGGAAAACGACCTTTGTCAGCTTGAAGCAGGGCTGGTCGCCCTGGTAGGTACGGCCCCAGACAAGCTGGCTAGCAGTCGCAACCGACAGCGGAGGGCGCAGCTTCTTACAGCGCGCATGACCGAATACCAATTCTCGATCAAATCCGGCCGCCGCGCGTCGCAAAAAACGCAGAACGATCCACCCGTCGCGTGGGCGGCCAGCACGCCGCGGACCAGTTGGTAACATTGGACGGCCTCGCTGGATCGCGGCAGTTCTCCCGAATCGAAAACCTCTTCGAGGTCCGGATACCGCTCGATCATTCTCGCAGAGGTCGTCTGGAAGTCCGTTTCTGTCAGCTTCGCCTCCACCATCAAGGCTGCGAGCCTCATATCGATTTCGGTATGGTCTGTCTTCCCGTTCCGGAGGGGAATTCCCGGCCTGAATCCAAAGGTTGGAACCAGCCCCGAAGCCACTCCCAACATGGAACTCAGAGCGCGATTTTCGAGCGTGCGTTGGTAACAGAAGACGGTGCCATTACCTCAATTCCGTGAACGGATTTGCCTGGCTGCACGTCAGCCGGCTAGCAGTTTCTTTAAGCTCCGGAACTGAGGCAGGCACGCAAACATTGTTCCGGCACCCGCAGTGGCGTAGGCGACAGACGAAGTTGCACTGGCCTGCGCAGCGCGTTTCCCCGGTCCCGGACAAGCTCACTTGTTGCGGGCTGCCGCCGCCGTCGTCACTGATGGAAACATCGGCGCTTCGCGACCCCACTTGGGTTGGCTGGAAGACCACCGTGATAGTACAGGACTTGCCCCCGCCCAGATAACCCGGGTTAGGACAGGTGTCTTGTTGAACAAGGAAGTCCCCGGAATCCGTCCCCGTAATCGCTATGTTGGTGATGTGCAGCTTCGTCTTTCCGACATTCGTTAGCATCGTGTTTTGCGGCTGGCTCTTCTGCCCTACGACGACATTCCCGAAGTCCAGACTCGTGGGTTGCAGCTCCACCACGGTGCCGACCCCTTGGAGTTGGACCTTCTGCGGACTGCCGGGCGCATTATCGCTGATCGATAGGGTGCCGCCGCGGTGGCCCCCCCGGGTCGGTGTAAAGCTCACCTGAATGGTGCAGTGGTCGCCGGGTGGCAGGCTCGAACCGCAGTCGCTTTTGTTGCTGAAGTCTCCGCTGGCGCTAATGTTGCTGATATCCAGCGTATCCGTGCCGTAATTGCTCAGCTTGACAGGCTGCGCCGGGCTGGTCGTTCCCACCAGTTGCAGGGCGAAAGTCAGCTTCTTCGTGGATAGAGTGGCGTTAGGTCCCTGGGTTGCCCCAATGCCTCTTAGAGGAATCAATTGTGGGCTGCCACCTGCATCGTCGTGGATCCGGACCGCGGCCGCCAGGGGACCGAGTTTGGCCGGCCTGAAGGTCACACTGATCCTGCAATGCCCGTTGGGCGGTATGCCGGAGCCGCAATCGTTCTGCTCGTCGAAGTCCCTGTAATCGCGGCCGGCGACCGTTACGCCGCGGATATTGACTGTTCGATTGCCTTCGTTACTCAGGGTTATCTTATGCGCCGTACTCCTGCTTCCGACCAGTTGCACCCCAAAATCTACTTTCCGTGGCCGCCATGACAGGACCCCATCTTGCAACATAATGGAAACCGTACCGTCGGTATTGTTGGAAACGGCCAAGTCAAGCCTGCCATCACCATTGAAGTCCCCTATCACCAGCCAGTCCGGATTGGTCCCCGGCTGGAAGCTCGGTAGGGTCCGAAACGTGCCATCGCCATTGCCCAACAACACGGTCACGGTGCTATCATTGAAATTCGCAACCGCCAGATCAAGGTAACCGTCTCCATTGAAATCTCCCAGGTCGACAGAAACGGGGGCATTCCCCGTTCCGTACTCAGCATAGGTTGGAAAAGTACCGTCCCCTTTGCCCAACAGGATGCACACTGCGTTGTCGAATTGGCACGCAACCGCCAGGTCGAGATATCCATCTCCGTTGAAATCACCGGTAACCATAGCCCTGGGGTTGAATCCAGTCGAGTAATCTGCCTTCGTCTGGAAAGTGCCATCGCCGTTACCCAACAGGATACTGACCGTATCGCTGTGAGCATTGCTGATCGCGAAGTCAAGAATGCCGTCGCGGTTAAAGTCACCGACGGCGATTCCGGATGGCCAACTGCCGGCGGTGTAGTCCACGTGGGTGCTGAATCCGCCTTTTCCATCCCCGAGCAGGACACTCACAACGAAGACACTTGTATCGTCATTGCACGTTACCGCCAGATCCAGGTTGCCGTCCCCGTTGAAGTCTCCCACTGCAACTAGGCCCGGACCCACTCCCGTACCATAATCTTTGTGCGCTCCGAAGGTGCCATCGCCGTTGCCCAGCAGAATGGAGACCGTGTTGTCCGCATCGTTTGCGACAGCCAGATCCAAGTTGCCGTCATGGTTAAAGTCGCCTATAGCCACACCGACCGGTTGATGTCCGGTCGCATAGTCAACCTGGGCCTGAAAGGTGCCGTCGCCTTTCCCTAACAGCACACTTACGGTATTGCTCGCGATATCGCTGGAATTGTTTGCGACCACCACGTCGAGCTTGCCATCTCCGTTAAAGTCGCGTGCCACACTAGCTTGGGGATAAGAACCTACGGGGAAGGGTGTCGCAGGGCTCAGTGAAAAGCCGAGCGAGTCGGCCACCGGGAAGAAAACTACGTTGGATGTTCCTCCGCCGGGCCCGGGATTGACCACCGCCACCGATACCGTACCCGGCTGTCCGATGTCGGAAGCCGGCACCTGTGCCGTTAACTGAGAAGCGCTCACGAAGGTAGTCGCCAGCGGGCTGCCGTTCCAGTTCACCGTTGAATTGGAGACAAACCCCGTGCCGTTTACCGCCAAGACGAATGCCTTTCCCCCAGGCGATGCCGCATCGGGAACTAAAGGCTGGTTAATGAGGGGCACGGGATTGCTGCCCGTCGGTGTCGTTTCCTGCGCCATCAGGGGAATAGCCAACGCCAGCAATAACATGACTGCCTGGATGCAAGTCTGTTTTCCGGATTTCATTTTTCCCTCCTAGATCGAGCGCTCACGAAGTCGCACTTCCACGCGCGCTTAATCCTTCTGCCGTTCGTAGGCGCCCATGTCGCAGCCGCCGGTGTCTTCTTTGTCGGGACGAGGCTTGCCGCGTTGATCGGTCTTCAGCAGATGGCCTTTGCCGTCGGTGCAGCCTTTTGGGTTGCCGGCGTCAATTGCCGGACTGCCGGCGAGCAGAGGGATCGTCTGGGTCGGGCCGCCGTAGTTCCCCAACGTGCCAAGCAAGGAGTTGGTATTGTTAAGATCGCCAGGACCGTTGAAATCGCAGGAGCTGTCGCTGCTCAGGTTGTAGCCGTTCGAGGTCACAGTCCCGTTGCAGTTTCCTCCCGACGAACTATCTGCAACGATGCTGTTCTGGAGGATCGCGGTGCCATAATTATAGATATTGCCGCCAGAGTAACCTGCGCCATTCTGGCTGAGCGTGCTGTTACTCATCGTCAGCATGGCGCTGGAGGAGATGCCAATGCCGCCTCCGCCGAACCCTGCGCTATTCCCGCTAATGGTGCTGTTGTTGACCCTCAGCGTGCTGTTGGTGAAAAGGCCGCCGCCTGAGCTTTGGTCTGCGTGATTCCCGCTAATGGTGCTGTGGTTGATCGTCAAGGTGCCGTCGTTGATGATGCCGCCGCCGCCGGCAGGCGCGCTACTCCCGCTAAAGGTGCTGTTGTTAATCGTCAGCGTGCCGTCGTTGAGAATGGCGCCGCCGAAGCTGGCGCCGCCTTGCGGTACTGCGATGTTCCCACTTAGTGTGCTGTAGTTGATTGTCGACCTAGCGCCGTTGATGATGCCGCCCCCGGCAGAATATCCGTTGTTCCCACTAATTGTGCTGTGGTTGATCGTCAAAGTGCTGCCGGTGGTGTAGATGCCGCCCCCGCCGCCCCCGCCTTGCGGTCCTGCTTTATTTCCACTTAGTGTGCTGTAGTTGATTGTCAACGTGCCGCCGGTGGTGTAGATGCCTCCGCCAACGGACGCGCTATTCCCGCTGAGGGTGGTGTCGTTGACAGTCAGCGACCCAGAGGTATAGATACCGCCGCCTTCGGCGACGTAGCATTTGCGGAATACACAGTATCGAGCTAAATTTCCGCTGAGAATGCTATCGTCTATCCTCAGCGCCCCAAAGCTAAAAACACCCCCACCGTTGTGTGCTTTACCATTTCGAATCGTCACCTTCGAAAGACCGACATGGGAACTGCTACGTGAAATCGTGACCACCGTGCCGTTGCCTCCGCCATCGATAATCGTCGTGCTGGCACCGGAGCCGAGAATCTTCAAGCTAATGCCGATAGTGAGATTCTCGGCATAAATCGCGGCGGCAACCTTGACGGAATCGCTCGAGTGAGCCAGCGAGATGGCATGCCCAACGGTCTTGCAGGCAGTCTGCGGTGATTTGCAGTCGTTGCTATCGTTGCCGTTGACGCCATTGACATACCATGTCGTACGGGCCATGGCGGCGGGATCCAGAGCCAGTAACGAGATGAAGAACAGCAGCTTGCCGAACAGCAGTCCAGGTTTCATAAGCCTCTTCCCTTGTGCGGCGCTTTGGAGGCGCGGTCATGAAGCTCGTGCTTGGTTATCGCGGCGTCAGAACCGTCAAACGGCCGCTGGAAAGGGGTCGGCCGATAGTGCACAAACGCTGGGTGGGAAACAGGAAACCCAAACCCCAAGAAGTCGTAGACTCTGGGCAGTTTCGAGGCGGCGTCATTCAAAGCGTCCGGATCCACGCCACCCCACTCGCCGGTGTCCAATCGGTGCAGCAGCGCTTCTATGGCAGCAACGGTTTCCGCCGAGGTAAAATTGCAGTGACCGGCCCGATGCACAAACAGCTGTCGCAGAAGCGCGGCATGATGAGCACGATGGACGACGGCCGCGTAGGCTTGTTCGTTTTCCACGTTTACGACATCGTCGCCCACGGTGTGCACAGACAGCACCGGGACTTTGATCTCGCCGTTGAAGATTACATTCTGACTGAGGTACTTGACCGCACCTGGATCCGCCGCGATGCGAGCGGCGTTCTTGAGCGTCCGGAGATCATCATTTAGGTTCAAGCCGGCTTTCTTGTACAAAGCTTGCACTTCATCGTAGTCAACGGATGCCTTGAGCTCCCTCTCGTAATCAACCCCGGTATTCCACGAAGGGTTCCCGCCGGCGCGAGCTTCCAGTTCGGAGCGCAACTCAAAAAAGAGTGGGAAATTAAAGTCCTGCGCCAGCGACACGACTTGGTTCTGCTCCATGGCCGCATAACATGTCCGGCATGGTGGTGGCGAATACGGATCGATCCAGCCCGGTGAATCAATCAATGCGGCAACAAGTGCGATCCGAGCCTGCCCCTGAGCTGTGTTTTGAGCGTCGGCAAGGATCTGTTCTGCATTGATAAAGTTCGTTTCGGGATCGGTGATGTTGACCACCTGTAACTGCCCACCAGCAATCAGGGTGTTGAATGCGAACGCCGAATCGAGCCAATCGTTCCAGGCACCCACGCTACCGGCCAAGAGCCCGCAGAACGGAAGAGCGGCGGAGAAGCGGTCCGGATAATTTTGCACCAGTCCCGCACTGATGATGCCTCCCAACGAGTGGCCCCAGGCGATGGTTCGTTTGGGTTTTCCCACTAGTTGGCCGAACTTGTCCAACACCGCGATCTGATCGGTAAAAGCGTCTCCAATTGCCCAGCCAGTTGTGGCGTAGGATGAGCCAGCAAGGGCAAAACCATGCGAGAAAAGGTACAACCGCACCACGAGATCACCGTTGTCTGCGGGGGGATTCGGAGTGCCGGGCAGTACGTAGCCATGGCTGTACAGAAAGAGACTTCCGTTCCACTCACGCGGGACTTCGATGAGGTAGGCCGCACCGTCAGCGAAGGTTCCGGTGTAGGTACGCAGACCTTCTTGGGCAAAGGCGCTTTGGGACAGCAGCAGAGTTGCCGCTAAGACGACAGCAACAAGCAACGTGACCTGCCCCGAATTTGGTAGCCAATTCCTCAATTTCATATTGCCTCCTCGCAAGCATTGGTGATGGCGTTTCCCTAACGCGTGTTGTCGAGCCTGAGCTGCTCCTAGAGTCTTCACGAGAGAGTCCATGGCGCGAATCATGGCCGTCTCACTGCTGCAGCCGGCATGTTGGAAAAGTCACGGCCCGCGAGCCCTTCGGGGCGGCGCCCAATCACTGTTCCGGAAGGCAGATGGCCAAGCAGAGGATTGCCTCGAACAGCAATTTCACTGTTTGTGACGGCGTGCGGTGGTTGGATTGGTGCTGTTGTGACATTGCGTCCCGCGTCTACGTGGCAGTCCTCGACATCGCCATGTTGCTCGTCACAAGGAATGGCCAGGAAGGCATGCAACTCGCCATTGATGTCGATGCCCTCACCTACGATCTCACTTCGGTCATTGATGTCCCATGCCTGGAGCAAGTACAAAGGCGAGAACGGGGGTCCGGGCACAAGAGTGTTGAGGTCCGTCATTCCTCGTTTACTCCAGAGAATTGCACGCGAACCGAAGCCGACGATCTGACCCTTGCGGTTGATGCTGAAGCTCCAGCTTCCCGCGTCACCAGCGAGCGTGCCGAGGTCAGTGAGTGTATCGTTCTCCCACAGGAAGGCGTGGTTGTTGATAAATGGTCCGGCCCAGAAGTTTGTGTCCCCAGGCAAGTCCGAGGAGCCGACCACCTGGCCTTGATTGTTGATGCCGAACGCATCACTGAACAAAGTACCGCCCAGGCTGCCGAGGTCCATAGCCGAACCGTTCTGCCAGAGAACGGCATGAAGCGACAACGCTGGACCTGTCGCACAATCACCGGATCCCCCGACGGCCACACCCTGATCATTGACCGCGCTGGCGTTCCCATCTGGATCGTTGGAGACGGTTGGGAGTTCCGTGGGAACACCTTTGCTCCAGATGACCGGCTTTGCCTGATACTCCGAGTTCGAACAGGTCGAGTCCAGAGTCGCGTTCTCGGCCAAACCCGCGACTTGTCCGTGGTTGTTGATGAAGTTGGCTGTGCCATTGTTGCCACCGAGATTGGGCAGCGCCGTCATCGCGCCTTTCTGCCACACGAATCCGAGGCATGTGAGATGTGTGCCGAAGAAGCAAAAATCTTCTCCCAACGGATCCTGATTGGAGGTGTCAGAGCCGCCTACCAGTTCCCCATGCTCGTTGGGTTTGGAAAACGTGACGGTATTCGGACCGCCCAGTGTGCCGAGATCAATCTTACGTCCCTTTTTCAGCGAGAAGGCCCGCTGGGCATTGTCGTGAGGCAAGAACGCGTCGGCAGCGATCAAGTCTTTGTTGTTAACGCCACGACCGCTACTGGACGTTCCGCCGAACGTGCCGAGGTCTCTGACCTTGTATCGAGGGAAGTCGTCCTTAGCTGGTGGTTCCTGCGCGGCAAGCAGAAGCGGAATAGCCAGTGCAGCAAACGACGTCATTGCAGCAAGTAACTTCAAGGCTCTGATGTTCATTTTGGTTTTCTTCATGATTTGCCTCCTGTTCTCTTTGCCGAGCCGGGTAACGGTTCGGGACGTTTCGTTTCACCACTCCCTCCGCTACTGGCATAACTTATAAGGATCGATCAACCCGCAAGCTATGTGCTTCCGGGCCGGCGCTTTAATGCCGGCAGGACATTCATAACCGCGTAAAACTTCTTACACTGCGGATAAACACGATGCAGACCGGTAAGTAATCCGGTACGGCCCACCTCACAGTGAGGCCGGGCCGCAGCGCCTTCAGAGAGAGCAACGTTTTGTAGTGTCGACCCTGTCAGAGAATAGGCTGCACGGGGTCAAGCCCGTATTTCCCGAATGCGCCCCCTTTGGACACTGGCTGGAAGGCTTGGTGCTGCAAATATAGTAGGGAGGCAAACGCGCCAGGCAGTTGCCGGTCAACTTCCCAAATTCGTTCACCTCACAAAGTCCGGGAAAGTGGAATGGGGGCCAACCGGGTGAGGCGAGAGTATGGTCACCAAGCAAATCATCGCTGACGGTGTCGGCCGACATTCTGGCGTTCGCGGTTGAGACTGGGGGTCGACTGATCAACGTCCGAGCGGGTGGTTGGGCACCGAGGCCGCGCCGCCAAGCCATCATGCGCTGGCCAAGGGGCCTCGGGATGGGTCCGAGGGCCTTGTGCACCGCTGTACCGGTGGACTGAACGGCTCTTGCCTCTACCATGCTGTAGTCGCAGCCTTCGATGCCTCGATGAGGCTCGTCACAGGGGATGAGCACGAAAGCATGTCCACAGAAGTCGATTTGATCCGGTGTGCAGCCCGAGGGAAGGCCCGTACCCGCGATCTCTGCCTGGTCGTTGATGGCATAAGCAAAGGTAAGTTCCAGGCTGGAGTTGGCAGAAATCAGCGAATTCAGATCCACCATTGTGCCGTTCTCCCAGAGAAAGGCGTGCTCCCCGGTGGGAATGTCGCACAGAGACTGATCCTCTGATGTGCCGACTACTTGACCGCGTGAGTTCACGTCGTAAGCATTGCTGCAGGAATCGCCGGCCAGGGTCCCGAGATCCGTCATTACACCGTTTTTCCATACAAATGCGTCGTGTGTCTGAGAGCCAGGAAGATCAGCTTTGCCGACGACGTAGCCCGCATCGTTGATCCAATTTGCCTGGCCATTGTTCCCCCCGAAGGTGCCAAGATCCTGCAGGCCGTTGATATCCCAAAGGAAAGGGTGGAAGGTTGCATCGCCAGCCAAATCCGAGAGCCCAACAACCTGACCCCGGTTATTAATGGCGGCGGGAAGACCGCAGGTTCCTCCGAGCGTGCCCAGGTCTGTCATGCCTTTGCCACTGTCCCATAGAAATGGGTCAGCCGTGGGGACATTCGCTCCGCAGGCATCCGTAACAGAGTTGGCGGTCGAGTTGATGTAGGAATAGCCGGCGACCTGGTCGTGCTCATTCACATAGAACCCGCCGGCATCGGGACCACCTAAAGTCCCCAGTTCGTGCATCACTCCCTTCCGCCAGAGGAACGCCCGTGTTTGTGTATTGCAGAAACCCGGCGCGAACAAACAGTAAGGATCGGAGACCGTATTCAGAGCAAACCCCGCCACGTTGCCGCGACTGTTAACGCTGATGGCGACGGTTTCGTATCCGCCCTCAAGGGTTCCGAGATCGGTCATCCGGCCGTGACGCCAGAGCACTCCGCGAAACTCGGGAATGCCGATTAAGGGATCAATCTCGCCGTTCTGTGCGACACCGGTGATGTCGCCGCTTTCACTGATCCAGCTTCCTTGGCTGCTCCATCCGTCGGCTAATGTTCCGAGATCTTTTACATGACCGTTTTGCCAGCGGAAAGCGTGCGCTACATAGCAGTCGGGATCGAAGCAGAAAGCGGGAAACGGATCAGCAGCAGAGTTATCCGCCGAACCCGCAGCGGTTCCGTGGTTGTTCAGGCTTCCGGCAGCACCGAAGAAATAGCTGGCCGGTCCGCCAAAGGTTCCCAAGTCGATGAACTTGTAGTGATGGTGCCTAGGTTTTTGATGTTGATTGTTTTGCGCGGCGAGCGAAAGCGGTACCGCCAGGGCAATGAATAAATTAAAAACAATGTAGGTCGAGAATCGCGATTTCATGGAGGAGTCTCCTTCTTTTTCAATTCCTCGGACCGAACGCCGAAGTGAAACCGAACGTTGTGCCACCGACGCGCGGTCGGTAGCGAATGGGGCACCCGCGGGCGGGGCCCCACCTGAACGAGAAGCCTATTTGTCGAATGGTTTTGTTCGATTGCTAGGGCGTGCTGGTCGGTATCGTTCAAGCGGACCACGCACTGGACTTGACGAACGTGCAACGGGCCTGCTGCCGTCCTCGCAGCCGACCCCGTGGCCGTCACAGGGGATCAACAATCCTGCGTGGTTATCGCCATTTGAGAGTACAGCCTGCACACTGATTTTCCCATTGTCAGTGATGTAAGTGGCTTCCGTTAGAGTCACCCCGGAACCGGGCGGCACAAATTTGTTCAAATCAATCATCGGTCCGCCGTTTTCCCATAAGAACGCGTGCAAGAAGTTGCTGCAATCTGACGATCCCCCCACAATCTGGCCACTCGAATTGATGGACAACGCGTGGCTGCAAGGATCACCATCCTGGCTGCCGAGGTCCTGCATCCCGCCTTGTTTCGTCCAGAGGAACGCGTCGTGGGTCTGTGAGCCGGGTAAGTCGGCCGCGCCCACGATTATGCCGGCATTGTTGATGGAATCCGATGATCCGTTGTCTCCACCCAGCGTGCCAAGGTCTTGTATCCCTTTCGACTTGGTCCAGACGAAGGGATGGAAGGTCGCGTCCCCAGCCAAGTTGGAGAACCCTGTCATCTCGCCGCCATCGTTGAGGGGAACGACAGCTGCGCCCAACGCCAGCGTTCCGCCCAAACTGCCCACATCCAACATGCGCCTGCCATTCCAAACGAACGGGTGGGTCGTCGGAAACCCTGTGCCCAGGTTGATCGTGGAATCTGTGAACGACATCCCAGCAACCTGCCCGCCCTGGTTGAGGAAATAGGCGCAACTGTCTGGTCCGCCCAACGTGCCCAAGCTCTGCGGTGTCCCGCCCTGCCAGATGAATGCCAACATCTGAGTGGCGAATGGATTGTTGAAGCACAGGTCGCCTAGATCAAAAGAGTCTGGTGTCGTAGTCAAACCGAAGCCGGCGACTTGCCCGGCATTATTAATGTCACCTGCATAACTGAAGGCGCCGCCGAATGTTCCAAGGTTGATGATCTGGCCGCCCTGCCAAACCACGCCGTCATATTCAGCAAAACCAGTATCCGGGTCGATCATCCCGTTCTCTGAAATGCCGGCTATTGCGCCACTCGAGTTAATGGCGTTCGGAATGCTCCCGTTTGTTCCCGGCAGCGCACCCAAGTCAGTTAGCGTGCTGTCTTGCCACTGGAACGTGTGTGTGACCAGGCACTCAGGCGAGAAACAAAAAGGAGCATAAGGATCCGGAGTGGTAGTGTCCGCGGTTCCTGTAGCCACACCTTCGTTATTGATTGGGACCGAGGTAAAGACAAAGTAACTCCCCGGTCCACCAAATGTACCAAGATCGACAAACTGGTAGTGATGGTGCTTGTGATTGCCATGGTCTTGCGAATTCTGCGCGGCATATCCAGTGGGGATTGTCAGCGTAGCGAACACTGCCACGACTATGGTCAAGCAAATCGAGAATCTGGATTTCATGACGGTTCTCCTTCGAGCATTCGTGGCGGATTCGGCTTTGGTGTGGTGGCCTGAGTGGGAAGCGCCGACTGCGCCGCGGCGATACTCTTCACTTTTTTCGGTTTCGGGGTCAATGGCGCGGATGTTACTTGCATGTGGCATGCCTGTGGCATGAATAAGTAGCTTTTTTTCAGCACGTTGAAGCCGCCTCCTTTTGTAACTCAGGGATCACGAAATGGTGCTAGACTCCTTCGAATTGCAATGGGGGGCAGGGGGAGCGCCGATGGAAACATCCGGCCAATCCGAGCAACGCGTCCGTTTCGCCGAGTTCGAACTCAATCTAGCCACACGAGAACTCCAGGCAAACGGTCGCAAAGTGGTCCTTCAGGAACAACCCTTTCAGATTCTTGCTGCGATACTGGAACGTCCCGGCCATCTGGTAAACCGAGATGAATTGCGGCAAAGACTGTGGTCCTCTGACACGTTCGTGGACTTCGATCGCGGGTTGAACAAAGCCGTGAACCGTCTGCGTGAGGTGTTGGAAGATTCCGCAGACCAACCACGCCTTATAGAAACTCTGCCGCGCCTAGGGTATCGCTTCATCGCGCCGGTGGAGCGGACGAAAACCCAGGCTCACCCCGCTTCTGGAAATCTCACCGGCAGAAGAGTCTCTCACTACCGCGTGCTGGAGATCGTGGGTGGCGGAGGCATGGGCGTGGTCTACAAGGCTGAGGACCTGAAACTGGGACGCCGTGTCGCGCTGAAATTCCTGCCCGAGGAACTCGGCAAAGACGGAAAGGCCCTGGAGCGTTTTGAGCGCGAAGCGCGAGCCGCTTCCGCTCTGGATCATCCCAATATCTGCGCGATTCACGAATTCGGCGAAAACGATGGCCTACCGTTTCTGGTGATGCCCCTGCTGGAGGGACAAACCCTGCGGGACAGGATTGCCGCAAAAGGAGCGCCTTTTTCGACCGGTGAAATATTGAACCTCGCGGTTCAAATCGCCGATGGGTTGGAAGCGGCCCACGAAAAAGGCATCATCCATCGCGATATCAAGCCGGCGAATATTTTTATTACGAATCGAGGCGAGGCCAAGATTCTGGATTTCGGGTTGGCGAAGCTGCCGTACTCAAGAGACGCGGAAGCTCCGCCGGACCAGGACGTGCCAAGCGGGCTGGCTCCTCATCTCAGCCTCACCCGAACCGGAGTAGCGCTGGGCACTGCGGCGTACATGTCGCCGGAGCAAGTGCGAGGCGAGAAGTTAGATGCGCGGACGGACCTGTTTTCGTTTGGACTCGTGCTCTACGAAATGGCGACCGCACAGCAAGCATTCGCGGGCCAGACGGCAGCTCTGCTCCACGACGCCATCCTCCACCGGGTGCCCGATCCGGCAAGGAAATTGAACTCTAAACTTCCGTCCAAGCTCGACGAGATCATCCACAAGTCGCTGGAGAAGGATCGCGAGCGGCGCTACCAAACTGCGGCGGGAATTCGCGCTGAATTGGCCGCTATCGGACCGCAAACAAAGTTCGACCGTCGTCGAATTTCATGGCCGCTGGCGGCCGCAGGGGCCCTTGCTTTGGTCTTGGCAACTGTGATCATTTTTGCGTTCGTGAATCGGCAGCCCCTTCCGGCCGGGCTGCCGGACTTGCAACAGCGACAACTCACAACCAACTCCATTGAGAACGGAGTGCAGGATGCTGCAATCTCCCCCGACGGCAAGTACCTGGCTTATGCCGATCGGAAAGCAATTCAAGTGAAAGAAATTGAAACGCACGAAATACAGACGATTCCTCCACCGGGCGTCCCCAGCGGAACCGAATTGCCTCCGGGGAGCGCGTCCCTTGTCTGGTTTCCCGATAGCACGAGGCTGGCGGTAACCGTCAGTACGGCCGTGCAGAGCCAACCCGATGGATACACTGGGGGCCCCTGCACTGGAATCTGGGTCTTATCGATTTTGGGTGGTGTGCCACGCAAACTGCGCGACGATGGCTGCCTGGAGTCGATATCACCGGACGGCTCTTGGATTGTTTTCACGATCATGGGGCGCAGGTCCGATCATTTCGGTAACCAGGTATGGTTGATGGGCCCGAATGGAGAAACTCCACACGTGCTCTATAAGAACGACGAACTTAACCGCTACGAAGCCGTCCGTTGGTCGCCGAACAACCGCCGATTGATCTATGTCCACACGCATGAAACCAGCGACATGTTCGAATCCGTTGTGGAAAGTCGTGACCTGCAGGGTGGTCCCCCGGTAACGATGCTCTCACCACTGCCGGACATGGGAGATTTTTATTGGTTACCCGATGGCCGGATGATTTACTCCTTTCCGGAGCCGGGGCAAACCAGTTGCAATTTTTGGGCGATGCTTGTGGATGAACAAACGGGTCGACCTCGGGGAAAGCCGCAACGGCTAACGAACTGGAGCGGCTCATGCGTTGACCAGTTCAGCGCGACAATCGACGGCAAGCGGCTTGCGTTCCACAAGTATTCGGGCCAAGCCAGTGTGTATATTGCCGATGTCTTGCCCGGATGGCACATTACTACCCCTAGACACCTGACATTAACGGAAGATTGGAATATCCCATGCGCATGGACTGCCGACGGCAAGGCTGTGCTTTTCGATTCCGATCGCAACGGCTCAAAGGGCATTTTCAAGCAGTCCCTTCACAGTGACACAGCCGAAACAATCGTCACCGGACTCTCGGATTGGGCGCCCCTGCATGTCAGCCCGAACGGCGCCTGGGTCCTTTATACAGTTTCAAGGAAGGAAAGTGGTTCCTCGTCGGTCGATTTACTGCGCGTGCCCATAACTGGAGGAGTCTCAGAGTTGGTTCTCAAGGCCCAGCCAGGTGCTATGTTCCACTGTGCGCGGGCACCCGCCAACCTGTGTGTAATCGGCGAGCGAACGGACGACAGCAAGCAACTGGTTCTGACTGCCTTTGATCCTGTTACAGGCCGGGGCACCCCGCTTATGAAGGCGGATGACTTTAGTGCAAACTATGTGTGGGACCTTTCCCCTGACGGTACGCACGTTGCATTTATTAAAAGTGGGGAAGCACCAATTCAAATCATCCCATTGAAGGGCGGATCAGAACGCAAGATCACTCCTCGAGGGTGGGCTTCTACGCAAAGCCTCGCTTGGACTGCCGACGGGAAAGGACTGCTGATTTCGGGCTTGGTCCAAGGTTTGACATCGGTTATTTATGTTGATTTCGCAGGCCGCAGTCGTGTTCTGTGGCATCCTCGCCAAAGTGGTTATGTCGGCCTTGGCGCGCAATCTCCGGACGGTCGTCATCTAGCGATCTCACAAGGGAATTTCAGCGGCAACATGTGGATGATGGAGAATTTCTGAAAAGATAACGAACTTGGAGCTTCGCTGATCTTCCCCCTCGAGAGTCCGCAGTGGAGTTTTAGAACTGCAACTGAGCCTTAAGTTGAATCATCCGCGGAGATGCATCGCTTCCCAGCCCAGATCCTAAGATGCTGGTCGGTGGCTGCTCCATGTAGAAGATTCGTCCGAAAGTTGGGGATGAACTGTAACCGTCTGGAAACCCGAAATTGGGGTGGTTAAAGGCGTTGAAGAACTGGAAGCCGATTCCGAGCACACCATTTTCCCAACCTGGAATCTTGGTATTCTTCATAATCCCGACGTCAGTATTGAAGTAACTTGGCCCGCGAAAGCGATCGCGTCCCTGGGCCAAGGCTACAGCCCGTCCGCTACAAGGGCCCGATGGGCCGGGCAAGTTTCCGGCGTTAAATCCAGTTTCACAACCGGTTTGTACAAAAAGGGCGCTGGGATTTGGCTCGCCATTCGGCAGGAATTGCGGCGGGCCACAGGGATGCGGCGAACGAGGCAGAGCGGCGCCCTCCCCACAAGGGATCGCGGATGGAAGAGGCCCGGCTGGCACCGCGTAGATCATCCCGAAATAATTGTTCTGCTGGAGAAAACCCGACTCAGCATTGTCAAAGACGGTGTAAGGAAGTCCAGTACGGGCAAAGATCGTTCCCGACACTTGCCAGCCTTTCATCAGGGAACCAAAGCCGTGTCTACGAAGCGCAGCCTTTACGGGAACTTCCCAGACGTAATTCGCATTGAATGAGTGGCGAACATCATACTCGGCAGGGCCATAACTGCCACGAAGATTGTTTGGGTCTTGCGGAATGACCGAGGTGGCACCATTTCCACTAAAGGTAAAAAAGCCCCCGTTTGACACTTCGTCGAGGGCATGGCTGTAGGTGTAGTTAGCCTGGAACGTGGCCTGCGTCAGGCGCGTGAATTGATGTTTCAATGAAATGATTCCGCCATGGTAGGTGGACACTGCATTCGTTTCGAACTCGGTCACTCCGCTGAATCTGGGGTCGGCGCAAGGGGGGACCGGAGGACTGGTACACAATTTAGCGGGGAGCGATCCGAAACCGAATGCATTGGCGTTAGCATTCTGTACGACTTCGTCAATGCCGTGATGGCCAAAGTAACCAATGCTAACTGAAGTAGAGACGCCAAAGCCCTGCTGAAATTCGAGACTCCATCTCTGATACTGGGGGGAATGCATCGTTCTTGACGCCGCATCAATGGCGGGCGGGAAGAAATTCGGCACAGTCGCTTGAATCTGCGCCAAAGTCTTGCCGGCCGAGAAGGCATTGAGAAACCCATGGTTCGAAGCTGCCGCATCCGTGAAGAGATTTGTCCGTTCGCCCGGGGCAAGGTTGTCGTTCAATACGGTGAATAAGTTGTAGATCGGAGTGTTGCTGGAAAATGAGTACTGCACGTTGCCGAGCAAAGGGTCATAGAAGATGCCGACTCCGCCGCGGAGCACGCTGTTGTGGGCAACGCCAAAAGGCTGCCACGCAAAACTGAAACGCGGCGACCATAAGATGTTGTCCGTGTGCTGAACCGCTTGTGCTTGGTTGTTCAGGATGGCCTGATTGTATGGCTGCTTGGGATCGTGAGTAACCGACGCGAAGGGACCGGCCAAACGTGCAAAGCAGCGGTTTTCGCATACAGGATTGGAATAATGTTCTGATCGAACGCCAAGGGTGAGGGTCAGGTCCGGACGGGCATGCCATTCGTCCTGTCCGTAGAGTCCGAGATTAAAGAACGAGATATGCAACCTGCCTTGCGCAGTAAAAGCCTGTGTCAGCACCGTAAAGTCCGTTGTTGCGGAAGCTGGATTAACGCCGCCCTGGTAAAAAGCGTCGAGCGTTTGAGGATTCAATTGCCCAATGGTGTTGTTTCTGTCGGGTAATGAGTTCCAATAGATTCTTACTAAGTCTGCGCCGAACCCAAACTTGTGGTCGTGCCATGTTTTCGCTACATCTTCAGAAACTTGAAACTCCTTAAAATCCCTGCCAACACCGGAAGTGGCGAACCAGTCGGCTCCACCAAGACTGGTGTACGTGCCCGGTGCATAAAAGTTGAGCACCGTTGGGAATGCAGCCAGCGCCGCGGAGGAATTCTTTACCCTATAGCGATACGAGTTATAGGTACCGCCCACCAAAAATTGGCTCGCTGCCGACGAGCCAAAGGTGTGTGTTTCAATAAGCTCGCCTTGCCACGAGGGCTGATTAACGTCCGTGTCGAATACGGAGTTGATGGGATCGGTGATAAACGCGGCGCGTCCATGTTCATACTGCAATCGCACAGAAGCGCGATCGTTTTTAGTCGCAACCCAATCCACCCGTCCCGAAGTGAGAGTATCTTGACTGGGGCGGCCCCGGGTGGTGATGAAGGACCGGGCGCAAGGAACAGAAATCCCCAATCCGGTTTTGGGATCGGAAAACCCCGTGCAGCCTAATGGGTCTGTGAAGAAGTTTCCTGGCAGAGCGGAGGCCGCTCCAGGAGCGGAGTTGTAAAGGTTGAAGATTGTCTTGTAAAACATGTCCGAGGCTGAGGACGGGCCGAACTTCGAGTCGATGCTCGCAATGGTCGCTGCCTCGAACTGGAGGCTGGGGATCGACACCACTTGATACTGAGGGAGCAGCAACCGCAACCCTTCCCAGTCGAGAAAAAAGAACAATTTGTCCTTCTTTAGTGGGCCACCCAGAGAGCCAGCCCATTGATTCGCTATGTCGAAGGGGCGTTGGTTCCCGAAGGCATGGTTGATCCAGTTGTTGGCGTTGAACACCCTCCCATTCCAATAGTATTGCGCGTTCCCGTGCAGCTGATTGCCTCCAGCTTTGGTCAGATAATTCACGGTTCCGCCGGCAGCACCGCCAAACTGGCCGGAATAGCCAGTGCTGATTACGGTCGCTTCTTCAATCTGGTTTTGGCCCAAGAGAAGGCCCAGTGCTCCGACTAGAGGAGTGTTGGAGAAGTTGTCGTTGATATGCATTCCGTCTACCGTCAGGAGATAAGAAGTAGTCGGCATTCCCAAAATTGAGAAATTTCCTCCATACACGTTGTCCGTGTTCATCACCGCCCCGGGTGCCGTTTGCGCGATATACGTAATGTCATTTCCAGGGTTGGGCACCTCGGAGATTTGCTTTTGGCCCATGGTCGTCGAGACATCGCCGTTCTCCGCCTGAACGGCCTGCGCTTCTTGCGTCACCGTCAGCGAGGTATTAGCGCTGGCGATTGCAAGGATCACATTCACCGAAATCGGAGGTCCCAGCGGAACCCTCACGGCTCGACTTTCTTCTTGGAAGCCACCAAGCGTCACGGTCAGGGTAAACTGCCCGGGTGCTAGGAAAAAAAAACGATACACTCCTTCTCGGTCTGTTTTGGCCGTCTGGATCGTGCCCGTGGCGTTGTTCCTAATTTTAACGTCCGCACTGGGTACGACCGCATTGCTTGGATCGGTGACTACACCAGTCAATCCCCCGGAGGTCGTCGTTTGGGAGCTCAGGCGGTTTGGAAGAATCAGCGCCACTAAGACCGCGGATAACAGCAAGTGTGTCAGCCGGAATTTCATCGAATCACCCCACGAGATTCGACCAGGCAAGACCCGAAATCTGGAGGGCCACATAATACGCTTCTCGTGTGCGTTGCGCACGTCCGAGAATTACGGGAGTGAGATCAAGCTGCTTGTGCAAATAGCCGACGGGGGCACTTCCGTGTATTGCGTCTTAGAAGTGACTGAGTCGAGGTCGACAAACGGCGGGCTAGGTGAAGCAAAATGGTTGTGCGTGGGATACGCACGTCCTTTGTCCCTGTAGCGCCAGCCTATCACTAGGAATTGACTTCGCCTAGCAGTCACCTGGTTAGGCGATTGTGGTTGTGGCTGAATGATCTAAGTTCCGGATCCCGCCTCTTATCCCGCCTCTTAATGCAACAATTCCATTTGACAGTTGAATTAGCGAGGCATCAAATCGACCCATGTTGCAACAGCGGTGGCTTCGATGGAGCTTGATCTTTGTAGGGTGGACTGCTGTGGGGCTGTTTTTTGCCAGCCAGACGTACCTCTCTTACAAGTATTCCGGAGGTCAGGCCCATACAGCTATCATCTTGAAACTCAATCTGGCTGACTGGTATGTTTGGGGCCTGCTTGCGCCGGGAATCATCTTTCTTGCCGGGCGGTTTCCATTGGACGGCAGATGCTTGGTAAGAAACGTGGCCATACACTTCACCGCAGGTGTAGGGATCACCTTGTTGAAGTGGTGGTTAGATAATGTCTTCCGCCATTACGTGCTTGCCTTGCCCAGGAGCATGTCACTGGCCTTCGTTTTCCATAGCAATTTAATGATCTATTGGATTTTCGTGGCCGCAACCCAGGGATATCTTTATTACTCTCGCTATCGCGACGGAGAGTTGCGCTCGGCGCAGCTGAGTGCGCAGCTCGCGCAGGCCCAGCTTCATACATTGCGGATGCAGCTTCATCCCCACTTCCTGTTTAACACCCTAAATTCCATCTCCGCCTTGATTCACCGGGACCCGAACGCGGCTGACCGGATGATAGCCCGGCTAAGCGATCTATTGCGACTCACGCTCGAAAACGTGGGCATCCAGGAAGTCACGCTGGCGCAGGAGCTGGAATTCCTCGAACGTTATCTGGAAATCGAGCGGACACGATTTTCGGACCGGCTTTCGGTGCGGTTCGACGTCGCGCCTGACACTCTGGGTGCCAGCACACCTTATCTGATCCTCCAACCACTGGTCGAAAATGCGATTCGCCACGGAATTGCAAGCCGCTCATCGCCAGGAACGGTGACGATCCGTGCGGCTCGCGATGACAACATGCTCATCCTCGAAGTAAAGGACAACGGTCCGGGGATGCGGTCAGACTCAAGGCATGGCATCGGAATTTCGAGCACACAAGCACGACTCGAAAAGCTTTACGGCAATGGACAACACTTTGAATTGAGCAATGCGGCCGACGGTGGCTTAACTGTGAAGATAAGCTTCCCGCTCCGATACATACCTGTCAGGCCTAACAACTCCAAGAAAGAGGAAGTGGTCAGTTGAAGATCCGAACGCTCATCGTCGACGACGAACCTTTGGGTCGAGAGCGAATCCGCACTCTACTTGCCGACGATCCGGACATCGAAGTCATCGGTGAATGCTCCGACGGCAAACAGGCGGTGAGCGCCATCGAACGGTCGCACCCTGACCTCGTCTATCTTGATGTGCAGATGCCAGAGATGGATGGTTTCGCGGTCATCGACAGAATCGCCAGTCAGCGAATGCCTGCCATCATCTTTGTCACCGCCTACGATCGTTATGCCGTCGAGGCTTTTAAAGTGCACGCGCTCGACTACCTTCTGAAATCTTTTGATCGCGAGCGCTTTAATCAGGCGTTGCATCGAGCTAAACATCTGCTCTTAGACTCGCAGGCCGCGCTCTATGAACGGTTGGCAGGATTGGTTGCTGACCTCGAGGCAAAGAAGGATCGTGTCACCAGGCTGATCATCAAGTCGGCCGGGCGCATTATTTTTGTGCCGGTCGACGAGATTGATTGGCTGGAGGCGGCAGACAACTATGTTCGAATTCACGTTGGTCGTAAGTCTCATTTGATGCGCGAGACCCTGCAATCGCTCGAAGCTCGGTTGGACCAAACGAGGTTCCTCAGAATCCACCGCTCGACTGTTGTCAATTTCGATCGCATCCAACAATTACAACCACTCTTTCACGGAGACTATGTTGTGAAATTGCGGGATGGCACCGAGTTGACCCTCAGCCGTATCTACCGGGAGAAGCTGTCCAAACCGTTGAACCAGTTTCTCTGAGGAAGTTCCTTTTTCTAATGCCGCCTGACGGATTCCTGCGTCCTACTTGCCCTCCCCCGGTCCCGTCTCACCCCAAATTCATTGGCATTTTAGCCCAGACCAGCTAAACGGAGGGTGCACACCTGCGCTCCTGCAAACGCTGTTCGTTTGCATCCAGCGCCTGTGGCACTTGTTAGAACACGCGGCGGATGCGATCCGCGTGCGTACCCTCAACAGGGAGAGACAGAAAAATGAGAAGGGTTACGGGAGCATTTAAGGCAGCAGGAATTATTTGGGGTCTCTGCATGTTATATCTGGTCAATCTTCACGCCGCCACCAAGCGATATGTTGTGACCAATGACGACGTGAAGGGTCCAAACACGGTCACGTTTTACCTGGCGGACGGTACATCTTCAGCGCCCAAATTGACACGGTTCAAGACCATTACGACCGGCGGCAGAGGCTTGGGTGGAGGCGTTTTTGGCATGGTTCGGCAAATACTCCTCGACCGCGGCGGAGACAAGTGCGTCTTTACTGCCGACGGTGGAAGCAGCGACGTTGCCGGCATACTCTTTGACACCCAAAAAGTGGTGGGCAACTACAGGGGGTCGAGCACTGACAACGGAGGCACCTTTGGCATAGGCCTCGCTCTGAATCCGGACAACAAGTATCTGTATGCAGCCTTTTCGGGCTCACAGACAATTGCGACTTTCGCGATCGGTTCAGGTTGCACGCTAACATTCAATAGTGACATCACGGCGGCCGGTCTGAACGGCGGATTTCCTCACGGCATGTCATCGAGGGGGAGCATCCTGGTTGTAGCCTACGGAGATGGGTCCATCAGTTCTTTCAATATCTTGGGCGGCAGCCCGGTATCGAACAATGATCTGCAACTTTCAACCGGATACATCAAAGACCATGACTTCCCTGACGGGGTTGACATCACCGGGGACGGTCATTTTGCGATTTTTGGTGATGCCTCAGCCGGCTTCAGCGAGGTCGAGGTTTCCGATATTTCATCTGGCAAGTTAACCATGACGATCAAGTACGGTGGACCGAACGGGAGCCTCGGGCGAGGACTCGCGGCCAATAACGTTAGACTAAGTCCTGACGAATCGCTTCTTTATCTGAGTGACAATTTGTCGGGTCAGGTCACTGCCACTCGCTTCAACAAAACCAAGGGGACCATACGCTTTGATTGCATTTCAAAACCGCTGCGTGGTTATGGAACGAAATGGACCTACTCAAGTGCAATAGCCACTGAATTAGGCTTTGGCACCGGTTCGGTCCTGTGGGTCGCGGAGGATGGGTTCGGCTCCTCCCGGTCCTCGATCGGCATCATTAAGATCGGGTCGAAGAATGGAAGCTGTACTTTGACGGAATCGGCTAAGTCACCTGCCGCAGATCCCAAGAGCCCGAATCTGTGCTGGCTGAATGCATTTCCCCAGCGACCCTTCTGAGAGGCTAATCGTGTCAGGCGAGGTTTTGGCAAAACTTTCAAACGCTAGTCTCTTGGTAATTGTGTTTGTTCTCATGGCTCCCGCTCAGGAGTGGTCATGGCCGGAAAAACCATCGAATCTCAAGGTGCTGCCAAAAGATTGGCCAGGTTCGCGGTTACAACCCGTGATGATCGGCTTCACGCGGGCTCTTGGTGTGCGGTGCTCGTACTGCCACAAAGGAAAGGAAGGCGAACCGCTCGGCACTTATGATTTCGCGTCCGACGAGAACCCGAATAAGAACCGAGCACGAGAAATGCTACGGATGCTCGAAAGTATCAATGATCATCTGAAGAACATCCAGCCGAGCGGCGAGAGGCGCGTCAACGTGTGGTGCCACACCTGCCATCGCGGCCGGCCCAAGCCTACCTCGATCGAAGAAGAGCTCGACGAACAATACCAGACGAAAGGAGTTGATTCCACCCTCGATTATTATGCGGACCTGAAACAAAAGTACTACGGCAGGGGGATCTACGACTTTGGGGAAAACACGCTGAACAACTTTGGTTATAACGTGTTGGGAAAAGATCCCAAGGATGCGGTCGAGGTTTTCAGGCTGAACGCGGAGGAATTTCCTCAGTCTGGGAATGTCTGGGACAGTCTAGCCGAGGCTTATATGAAATCGGGAAACCTGAAGAAGGCTGAGGAATACTATCAAAAATCATTATCGCTGGATGCAAGCAATCAGAATGCAAAAGACATGCTGAAAAAGATTCAGAAATCCAAACAAAAATGAGGGCAAGTGCGAACGCTAGGGCTATCCATTTGGCCTCAGAAGAAGTCAAATGGTAAGTGAGGAAGATTGGCGACACTAGCAGGTACTCCGTTCCATCAGTCGACAAAGGCCGCAAACTTTGACGCCCGACTTGTTACTCGGCCCTGTTGGAGATCTATACGCCGAATGATGGCGAGCAGTCGTGGGTAAGTAAGCGGGAGGAGAACATGAAACCGTGGTTGGTTTTGTCCATTCTGTCCTTATTGTTCACAGCACTGGCGGTGAACGCTCCATCAAAGAAAGAAGTGTGGACGCAATGGGGCGCAAACCCGCAACACACTGGTTCCATCCCAGTCAGCGGACAGAGTTTGCAGAAAAAGCTGGCTGCCTTTCGCTATGACCCTTTCGTGAAGCAGGAGACTAAAGACTTCGCGGGCCTGGGCGTTCCTGCGCATTTTCAGGTGCCGTTGATCGAGGGCAACGATGTGTTCATGGAGTTCAAGACTGGAAAGTGGATTCCCTGTCATCCACCGCTAGCCTGGGAAAATGGTAAACACTGCGGGCCCAATACCTGGTACACGGAGATATGGAACGAGAAACGGCTAGTCTGGAGGCAGGGCAAGCTGGTAGAAACCTGGACCTTTACCAGCGACTGGAAGCCCGAGCCAAATGGGTTTCCGACAGGACTGAGTGCATTCGAGCCGGTGTTCCATCCCGCGTTAACTAAGAGCTTCCTCTACGTGCCGGGCTCGGGAGGGACTATCTGGAAAGTTGACAAAGGCAATGGCAAGCCAGTATCGCACATTAATCCGTTCGGTTCGACGGTGGATGTCCACAAGTATGTCTCCGGCCCGCTGACCGCGGATCCGAAAGGAAATATTTACTTCAACGTCCTCAAACTTGCGAACGCCAGCGATCCCTGGTACACACACGATGTGCAGGGCGCTTGGCTGGTGAAGGTCGCAACGGATGACACTACAGTGACGGTCACCTATCACACACTGGTCCCACACGCTCCTCCACCGAAGGGCAATTGTCCGGGCACTTTCTTTGATCCGAAAACTCTGCCTTGGCCTCCTAGCAGGACCGCCAAGCCCGTGCCGGTTCCCTGCGGATCGCAACGACCCGGGGTGAACGTGGCGCCGGCCATTGCTCCGGACGGAACGATCTACACGGTTAGCCGGGCGCACCACGATCCGTTGGCCGGATATCTAGTGGCCGTGAATCCGGATCTGTCGGCGAAATGGCAGGCATCGATGCAGCAGCGCTTTCACGATGGTTGTGGAGTGATCGTCCCAATCGCTACGCACAAACGTCAACCCAACGCCTGCCGCGAAGGTGCGAAAGAGGGGGTTGATCCCAATACGAACGAATTTGGCACCGCGCAGGTTTTGGACTACACCTCTGCCGGTCCGGTAGTCCTTCCTGACGGCAATGTGCTGATCGCCGGCGGGAACAGTTACGGCCAGGGTGGCGGGCACTTGATGAAGTTCACGCCTGCTGGAGAATACTTGACCGCTTACCCCTACGGTTACGACTTGACGGCGGCGGTTTATCCGCACGACGGCACGTACTCGATGGTGCTCAAGGAGAATCACTATCCGGTTGGCCTTTACTGCTACTTTCCCAACAACATCTACTGCAAGCCGCTAGTCCCGGTTTATTACATCACCCAACTGAACGGCGATCTGAAGGTGGAGTGGAAATTTAAAGACCCAACCGTCGACAGGAAACATCCTCATGGCTTCGAATGGTGCGTCAACGAAGCCGCCATTGATGGGCAGGGGAATGTCTACGTCAATAGCGAAGATGGAAATTTGTACGAGCTAGACCACGCTGGCAAGTTAGCCTCGAAGCTCTTCCTCCAGTTGGCGATCGGAGCTGCATACACTCCAAGCTCGATCGGACCGGACGGAACGATCTACACGCAAAATGATGGTGTGATGTTTGCCATCGGACAGTAACCAGTGTGGGGAAATGCAACCTGTCAGGGTGATGTAGGCTTTTCGGCAAAGGACCGCTGAGCACGCTGTCGTTACCAAGGCAGTATGGATAGAATATCGCGTCACAGATGCCACCAGTCCTCTCGACAACTGGCACCCGATTCGGGCACGTTGAAGCAATATAGGACGCTGCTATCGATTAGCCAAGGATTTCGTCTCTTTCGATCGGACAGCGTCCACGATAGGACATCCAGCTAGGATGTGATTCTTCTGCGAGCATTTTGCACTCATCCATAGGGTCGAAATGAAGAGCCACGTCACCAACGCCCAGCATCTGCTCGCTGGCTTATCTCTGGTGCTTTGGGGCACGGCCATGTTCTCGCCCTTTCATGGACAGCCCTTTCCTCCGTCAAACGTAGAAACTGGCTATCTTAGTGCCAATGACGGTGTTCGTCTCTACTATGCCAAGGTCGGCAGTGGTTCAAAGGCAGTAATTCTCCCAGGGCGGCTGTTCTTGTTTTCTGGTTTTCAACAGCTCGCAAAAGGACGCACTCTTATTTTCTATGACATGCGCAATCGCGGCCTATCAGACGCTGTCACAGACGTGTCCAAGATCAGCTTGCAGCAAGACGCCGATGATGTCGAAGCTGTTCGTGGGCATTTCGGAATCGACAAACCCGACCTTATTGGATTCTCATATCTCGGCAAGATCGTTGTTCTGTATGCTGCACAGCACCCCAATCGCGTCGATCGCATCGTGCAAATCGGTCCCGTGGCCCGCAAGTTTGGGACCAAGTTTCCCGAAGCTCTCACCGCCCGGGACGAAAACAAGGTCCCCGACCCAGATGAAACTAAGAGAATGGAAGCTCTTTATGACAACGGCTTCGCGAAGGATCATCCGAAGGAATATTGCGAAATGGAATGGAAAATTGAGCAGCAAAGAATGGTGGGCAATCCCGCGAGTGCCAGCCGTATACCAAGCCCCTGCGAGATGAAGAATGAATGGCCCGTTCATCTTTGGCCGCATTTTGAGTCGTTGCTCGCGTCCGATCAGGCGCTGGATATCTCCAAAGACTCTATCGCGAAAGTGAGTGTCCCAGTCCTGACAATCCACGGAAGGAAGGATCGGAATGCCCCATACGGTGGTGGGCGCGAATGGGACATGTTGCTGCCAAATGCCCGCCTCATCACGATTGATGGCGCAGCCCACATGTCGTGGGTTGAGTACCCGGAGCTTGTGTTTCCCAACATTGATTTGTTTTTGAACGGGCAATGGCCCGAACAGGCACAACCTGTCAGAAGCCTAGAATGGCCGCCACCTAAACTGCCTTGAGCAAAGCGGCTAATGCGACATTCAGAAAACGTAGCCATGGCCCTCTATCGCGCCCTCGTTGGCAAAGGGTTGACGGAAGTCCTTTGACAGCCAATAGTCGTAACCTGAACCGTAATCTGAACCGCCGCCCGAACGCGCTATTCCCGACGACGACCAAAGCGGCTATTGCTGCCATCACAACCACCGCTGTGACACCGAAAACGGGTTGATAAATTGCAAGGCGCTGCAGGCCGCTAGGATGAGAGCGAGGTCAACGCGCATCCCGCCGTCAGTTTTCACGAGCAACCTCCCTTCATTGTGGCGAGCGCATTTTGTATTTGCTCGATTGTCGAGAGTTGCAGCAATGCCACAGCCAGCCCGAGGGCGAAGTCAGAGCGCTCATTTGGTCCGACATTCTCTGCCGAAATAAAATCAGCCACTAACTTGGTTTTCTCCACCATGTTGTTTTCACCGCTGTCGTTACTCTTTGGCGATTGCTGGATTCCGTTGCAATTCCGCCATGCATCGATTTTTTCTTGCACGGTCTTCGCCTGAGCCACCGCCGCCAGCGAATTCTGATCGACATTGTCCGTTAAGCATCGCGCACGGCGTACACAACCACGTCCCATCGGACATGATGAAACCGTCTGCTGAATTTGCGCCACACCGCTCACACGTAAACATTTTCCCCTCCAGTCCCCGACGAAACTTGATCCACCCTACTTCGGCATGCAGTCATGAGAGCACCAGTCCTTCGTCCTTCATGACCTGGGGCTAGTCCCCAAGCATATCGATGCTCGACCACGAGAGCACTTCCAAACCACTGGGAATCGGATTGAACATACTGGTCGATCCATTCCTTCGCTCGTGGCCTCAGTGGGCGGAACACGAACACGGTGCCTTCATCACGCACCAACACATCGGGCGTGGTTTCACGTTCGATTTTCGTGTGATTTCGTTTGCGGGTCCTTTCCACCTGCCGCATCTGCCCTAGTGGGGGACCACCGTGGAACGCTGTCCTGTCCTCGGTTGGCGGAGATGCCGCGTGGGCACCCCGCTCTTGATGCACGGTTAGAATCTCAGATTGTTCCGGGTTTCTCTATAGCCCTCGCGTAAGGGTTACCGTCGCAATGGTGAAGTACTAACTCGTAGTACAACGACGAGTGATATACTGCGCGGCGCAGTTAGAGGTGAATATGGCCTCCTCGCAACCGTCCTCTATTGCAGTTCCTGAATCCGGCTATGCGGGTCTCGGCCGCAGGATAGCTGCTCACCTTATTGACCTGCTGATAGCGGGTGCCGTCACGATGGTGGCGGGATTTACGATTCGATGGCTTCGCACTGTCGGCATGTGGACGGTGCCTCCGGAAGGAGCAGATCCCGTTACGATTTGGCACGGGCTGGCAATTCCCGCCAAGCTCGCCGTTGTCATCCTGTTCATTGTGTCGATGGGGCCAATTTACTTGGCCCTGTTTCAAGCGTCAGCATGGCAGGCAAGCGTCGGCGAGCGTCTCCTCACTATCTACGTGACCGACGAGGCAGGTAGGCGACTTGGTCTGGCCCGATCATTTGCCCGCTCGTTTGCCAAGGCTGTCTTTAATTCGTTCTATCTGACGTTAGTCAGCGTCATCACGATTGCTGCAAGCACAAAGAAGCAAGCATTGCACGACTACGCCGCAAGAACTCTTGTCGTGCGCGGACGGCCTTCCATGGGCTGCTCGCTGGAGCTGTGGCGCATCGTGGCGGCGTTCGGAATTCAGTTTCTCTTGTTTGTCGTGACTTTTGCCGTGTTGTTTCGAACGTTGCGGTAGGTGCCGGAACGGTTGTGACCATGGAAGGTAGTTCTCAATCTGGAAGTAGTATTCAACGGTTCCCGTTTTCTCTGGAGGCCGCGATGCCATGCTCACCAAACTGACTGCTCTAACGATCATCGAGGATCGGTTCGGCAAACTTGGGCCTAGGGTGACAATCGGGAACGCCCAGAGTAGACTGTTGCGGCGTATCAAAGAGGCCTATGAAACGTTTCTCCGGGCCCCGCAAGCCAGCTAACCTTTCCCGATCCATCAATCGCCAACTCAACATGTATGCCCTCGCTGCAACCACGGCTGGATTCAGTGCGCTGGCACTGGCACAGCCTGCTGAGGCAAAAATTGTTTACACACCGGCACACGTCAACATACGCGGTGGCCAGCGACCATTCCCGCTGGACCTCAACCACGATGGGATAATCGATTTCTACCTCCTACGTCGCTCTAGTGACGGTTCCCATGATTTTGAAGCTTGTCAGCTCCCAAAGAGCTATCGGGGTCCTTTTTGCCTTAACACGAATAGAAACGGAAATAGTTCGAACGTAATTAGAGCGAGTGTGGGCAGGGGCTTCGAGGCGGCACTGCGGTACGGAGCGAAAATTAAAAACGGCGATCGTTTCATTACGTCCGGTCCCGAGGTTCTGGCACAAGTCTGTTGCTATAGCATCGGTAATACGCGCTGGTACGGCCCCTGGGTCAACGGCGGGAAGGGCGTTAAGAATCGCTATCTTGGCCTAAAGTTCAAGATCAAAGGGCGGTTTCACTTTGGTTGGGCGCGCCTAACTGTCACGACCACTTCGAATGATTTCGCTGCCACCTTGACCGGATACGCCTACGAGACCATCCCCGGCAAGCCGATCATCGCGGGGCAGACAAAAGGTCCGGACGATGCCGGGGTTGAGGAATCCAGAAAGTTATCGGCTCCCGAATCCGCCACGCTCGGCATGCTGGCAATGGGAGCGCCCGGATTGTCGATCTGGCGACGCGAGCAGCCGATTATCGCCAAGCAGTAAGCAGGTTAAACGTTCTACATCACAGGAGGGACAATGTCGGTCGAAGAAAATATAGCGTTGATGCGGCGTTGGTTCAGAGAGGTTTGGAATGAAGGCCGAACCCAAACGATTCATGATCTTCTTGCTCCGAACGCGGTTGCAGTCGGTGAACTTGAGGACGGTGTTGAACTTCGTGGACCAGCGGACTTCGTTCCATTTGCCGAGCGCATTCGAGGTGCGTTTCCGGACATGAAGATTGTGGTCGAAGATGTCTTCGGAGTAGAAGACAAGGTCGTCTTGCGCTGGTCGGGCAAAATGACCCATCTCGGGGATCATCTAGGGATGCCCGCCACGGGCAAATCAGTGCAACTCACGGGAATAACCATTGTACGAATTGCCAACAACCAGATCGTCGCGGGATGGGACAACTGGGATCAGTTGGGCATGCTTAAGCAGATCGGAGCCTTCGAGCGAGCAAAAGCCGCATAGGTGGAGGTCGCGGCAACCGCGTACGCCCATAGGTTTTGGAAACCCGGCCAGCATAGCCCGAGTGCAACAGCACGAGCCATGGGACTGAATCAAAGGCGAATGGAACACAGACTGCGCGCGACTTTGTCCGGTGAAGTTCCGGTTTGCCCGTGAACAAATACCCAGGCGATTATGCCGATCTCCTGTAACGCGGTATTCCGTCCCCGTGCCATACTCCCGCCACTCAACCGGGCGGAGACCAGCATGGCGCACAACCTGCATCATCACCGTCATTATTCCCATGACGCTCAAACCCACCCCGTGACCGGCAAGCCCACCCGTCGCGACTTTATTTCATCCCTGGTTTCCGCTGCTGTTCTTGCTCCGTGGGCCCTCGGTCAGACACAAACTCAGAGCGCATCCGACATGGCGGAGCATTTTCGCCAGATGTCCGAGGAATACGAGAGCAAAGGATTGGCGACGCCGTTCAAGGGAATCACGACCGATGGTGAGGTCGTGCCGAGTCTGTTTGAGATCAAGCCGAGCGGGGTTTCAACCGAACCAGTGCGCAACGCCGCGGAGGCCTTCATCGCCGTTCTCACTCCCTTCCAACTCGCCAGAACCGTTTATCCCGTGGACGACGTCGAGTGGCGCAAATGGATGAATCAGCATTTTTACGCGCGGCAGGGAGTCTGCTTCGCGGAGATGACCGATGCCCAGCGGCAGGCCGCCTTCGGATTGATGCGCGCTTCGCTCAGCACAGAGGGCTTTGAGCTGACGCGCAACATCATGCGCCTCAACGAAACGCTCGCCGAACTGGCCGAGGATCACGCGTTCCTGGGAGAGTGGTTGTACTACATCCAGATTTACGGCAAGCCGTCGGCAACCGAGCCGTGGGGCTGGAAACTCGAGGGCCATCATGCCATCATCAACTACTTTGTGCTCGGGGACCAAGTGGTGATGACTCCCTTGTTTATCGGCTCCGAACCAGTAAAAGCGCCGTCCGGCAAATACAAGGGTCTTGAGATTCTGCAAAAGGAACAGAACGATGGTCTCGCGATGGTGAACGCACTCCCGGAGGCCCAGCGAAAACAGATGGGATGAGAAGGCCGGTCTCCGGCGGGATGCGATACGCTCCCAAGTTATCGACGTGCTCGAAGCACAGATAAAAAGGAGACCGGCAATGAAGAAGGTTAGCACCGTAACGGCAGCGCAGAGCAGGAATATTCCGCAGCAGAAACTGACCATCGGATTGGATCTGGGAGATCGCAACAGCTGGTACTGCGTGGTGGATGAAGGCGGGCAGATACGACTCGAGCAGCGAGTTCGAACAAGTGCGAAAGCGTTGCAGGAAGTCTTCG